>Ga0210044_10001931_pt1 | contig 31454 bp, 34 predicted proteins | sample CryGey13umfilter_2_FD_183959 | JGI IMG/M metagenome (GOLD analysis project Ga0210044, IMG submission 183959) | Groundwater microbial communities from aquifer in Utah, USA - Crystal Geyser 4/9/14 3 um filter (SPAdes) (version 2) | ecosystem: Environmental > Aquatic > Deep subsurface >...
AAAAGGAAGGCAACAGTCAGCTCTCGGACGAATTTTGGTATTGTCGGATGCTGCCCATTCTTTGGGTGCGGTTTTAAATGGCAAAAAAACTGGTGTTCTCGCTGATGTTACAGTATTTTCATTTCATGCAGTGAAAAATCTTACCACCGCTGAAGGTGGAGCTATTTCATTATACCTACCAAAGGAATTTGATAATGAAAAAGTTTACTCAGAATTGAATATGAAATCTCTTCATGGGCAGTCGAAAGATGCCTTTGCAAAAACTCAGCTTGGAAACTGGCGTTATGATATCTTAGAAGCTGGATATAAATATAATATGACTGATATTCAGGCATCTATGGGTTTGGTTGAACTCGACCGTTACGAAAATGATATGTTGGTGCGCAGAAAACAAATTTTCGATTTGTACTCAGAACTTTTAAAGGAATTCTCTTGGGCAATCTTGCCAATATATATCACTGAAGTGAAAACTTCATCTTTTCATGTTTATCTTTTAAGGATTAAAGGTGCTTCTGAGAATGAACGTGATTCAATTATTTCTGAAATCTTTCAAAGGCAAGTAGCTGTAAATGTGCACTTTGTTCCTCTACCCATGATGACTTATTATAAGAACTTAGGTTATTCAATAAATGATTTCCCAGTCACATTTTCTCTATATCAAAATGAAATTAGTTTACCAGTTTATTATAATCTTAGCGATGAGCAAATATATGAAGTTATAAAAGCTGTCGCTGAATCTGTTTCTAAAGTGTTCAATATCAAATAATGATTAGAGTTTTTGACATATTATTTTCAATAATTGTCGTCATTGTGTTATTTCCATTTTTGATAATTATAGCAGCTGTAATTAAAATTACCACAGCTGGAGACATTTTTTTTATTCAAAAAAGGGTAGGTCAGAGCGGCAAAGATTTTAATCTTTATAAATTCCGGACTATGCACAAAGATGCCGATACAAAAGGGCTTCTCACTGTGGGTGGACGCGATTCACGAATTACTAAAGTTGGATATCTTTTAAGGAAATTTAAAGTTGATGAATTGCCTCAGTTAATAAATATTATTGCTGGAGATATGAGTATTGTTGGGCCACGTCCTGAGGTAAGAAAATATGTAGAAATGTATGATGATGAGCAACTTAAAGTCCTTTATGTAAAGCCTGGTCTAACAGATTTTGCTTCCTTAGAATTTATAAATGAGAATGAGCTTTTGGCAATGTCATCCAATCCTGAGCAACTTTATATTGAAAAGATTATGCCAGCAAAACTGTTGCTTAACAAAAAATTTATTGATAATAGAGGGATAAAAATATATTTTGAAGTAATTATTAAAACGATAAAAAAAATATTTTTCGAACGTTAAATCCTTCATTTCTAATTTTTAAATATTTCTGTATCTTTAGCAAAATTTAAAAATGTTTAGATGAAACAAATAATTTTACTCTTTTTCATTTCCATATTTGCTTTAAATAGCCAAGTCTATAGTGTTGATATACATAAGAAAAAAGTATATATTTTTGATATAGATGAAGAAATAGCTCCACCCATAACAAGAAGAATGGAAAAGGCTTTTGCCGAAGCAAAAGCCATGAATGCCGATTTGATACTTATTCACATGAATACTTATGGTGGCTTGGTGGTAGATGCCGATACTATTCGCACGCGAATTTTAAATTCAAAAATTCCAATAATTGTTTTTATTGATAATAATGCTGCATCTGCTGGTGCATTAATATCAATAGCTTGCCAAAAAATTTACATGCGCAAGAGTGCAAATATTGGCGCCGCCACAGTTGTTAATGAGTCCGCTCAAGCTATGCCCGACAAATACCAATCATATATGCGAGCTACAATGCGCTCTACTGCTGAGGCTCGCGGCAGAGACCCAAAAATTGCTGAAGCTATGGTTGACGAAGATTTGTTTATCGAAGGAATTTCAGATTCGGGAAAGGTGCTCACTTTCACTGCTTCAGAAGCATTAAAAAATGGTTACTGCGATGCAATTGTGGAAAATGTGGCTGAGGTTTTAAAGGCTTATGGCTATGAAAATTATACTGCCAAAACTATGAAGGTAACTTTTTTGGATAAATGTATTGATTTTCTAATTTCTCCTGCAATTCATGGCCTTTTGATTATCATTATTATTGGCGGTATTTATTTTGAAATGCAAGCTCCTGGCATTGGCTTTCCCTCTGCAGCAGCCGTCATTGCAGCTTTCTTGTATTTTATGCCTCTTTATTATGCTGGCTTTGCAGCTAATTGGGAGATATTGATTTTTGTGATTGGTGTGATACTTTTAATTCTTGAGATTTTTGTGATTCCTGGTTTTGGAGTTGCTGGTATTAGTGGTATTGTCTTCATTATTGTTGGACTTATGCTTTCGATGCTTGGAAATGTTAATTTTGATTTTTCAAATGTACCATTTGATGAGATTTCTAAAGCGTTTTTTATAGTTATCATTTCAATTATTGCAACAATAATTATATCCTTTTACTTAACTGAAAAAGTCTTTACTTCAAAAAAATTTCCGCTTTCCTTGTATGCTACCCAACCGCATAGTGAAGGCTATATTGCTACTAATGAGAATCTTGACTTGTTAATTGGCAAAAAAGGTATTGCTGCAAGTATTCTACGTCCAGCAGGAAAAGTGGAAATTGACGATGAGATTTATGATGCTATTGCCATCGAATCATATATAGAAAAAGGTACGGCCGTAAAAGTTATTAAAAGTTCTAATACCCAAATTGTTGTAGCTAAAAGTTAATATTATTTCTTTGTTATTTTATTTTAATTTTCATCAGCGTAATAATTCGTGAAGATTAAAATACTTTTTAATACTTTTACGTTTCGTTACCTATTTAAAATTATACTCAAAGATTATGAAAATTAGAATTCTAACTGCTTTAATGTCAATAGTGTTAATATTCTTAATGACTTTTAAAAGTAATGCTCAGCTTAGCGTTGGCGGATTGTTGGGTGGTTCCTCAGCAAGTGTAACCGGTGTAAACTTGAAAGGATTTAATCCAACCTCAAAAATGTTTCTTCACGGAGGGGCATTAGGCAACTACGCATTTAACAAAAAAATTGGACTTCAGCTGGAATTATTGTACTCAGGCAAAGGCTATAACCTTGAATATACTGGAGATTATCAGTCTTTTAAAGCTGGACAAATAAAAATACAACAAAAATTAAATTATTTGGCAATTCCATTGATGTTTCAATATAAAATGGGTGATCACAAAAATTACTTTCATTTAGATGTTGGCATTGTCAGCAATTACCTTTTAGGCAGTAAATTTAATGGAGATATCACTATTAAACAACCAAATGGAGATATTGAAACTCACATATTGCAAGCAGAATTTAGTCCAGAAAAAAAAGATTTCAGCTATGCTTTGGGTGTTGGACTTATAGCTAATGGAATATCTTTTGCTTTTCGCTATGAAGTTGGTTTGAATGAGATTTATATTCCTGAAACATATTCCCCCAAAATATTTAACCGTACATTTTTGGTTACCGTTGGCTATATGATTGATTTATTGTAAAATGAATGGCTTTAATTGAGATTATCCAATCTTAATTTTCAATATTTACGTCAAAATTATTTAATAATATTCTAAATGGAATTTATAATGCCAAATGAATCTGCTGTGGTAAATTTCAAATTACAAAGATTTTATCAAACAAATTTTTGTTAACTGCGTATAAGCAAGTCAATTCTATTTAAAAACTTTGCTGAAGAAAATTATTTATATAGTTTTATTGAGTTTAATATTTTCTTGGAGTTTATCTTCTTCAAGGCAAAAATATAAGGAAAATCCACCAGGGACTTTAAGACTTGGCGATTCACTTTTTATAGACAGAATGCCAATTCTTACTTCAAATTACATTGAATTTTTGAAAAGTGTAAATAGTTTTTACAATGAAGCACTCCATGATAGCATACAAAAGATGCCGCTTTTTGGAATTACAGATTTAGATATGATAAAATTGCAGCAGACCTTTCATGGCGATAGCATCGAATATATTAAAATGCTTACACGAACTTGGATGACTTATTCTAACGATGAAAAAAAATATGATGTTGATTATCATTTAAATAGCTCAAAATATTCTAATTATCCCATTGTTAATATATCTTTTGAACAGATGAAACATTTTTGTCGCTGGCGAACAGATATGGTAAAATTATATTATGCTACAAAATGCAAAACTGAGAAGCAGAGACGCAAATATCCTATGAATTTTGTTTATCGCCTTGTTCAACGAAAGGAATGGGAATCAACTTTGGGAGTGTTTTTTTATGATATAAAGAAGTCAAAAAACTCTTCGATAACCAAAAGAGATAAGCCAAATAACGTGATAAGCGCTTATAATTTTGAAAAAGGAAGAAAGTTTTATTATGATGTAGATAATGCCGCTGAAACATTAGAGAATGCAGTTGTTGCATTCAACTTCAACTGGATAAAAACCGTTGGCCTTGGAGATATCAGTTACTTTAAATTCGACCAACCTTCTGATTGGGTAAGCTTTAGATGTATCTGTGAAATTCTTCCTGAGAAAAGCAAATAAACTTTTTAATGTAGATTTACCTTATCAATAATTTCAAAACTTTCAGGATTGACAACTTCTATATCAACTTTTTCGCCAGAAATATTAAAAAAGACAACAGCATATTGCGATGAAAATTTATTTAAGCCATTTGTCCAAGGCATTTTTTCTTTTCCGTAATAGGGAGCTCCAGCCGAACCATCAACAATTTGAACAAATGGTCTATTTAAAATAAGCTTTTTGCCTTTGTAGTTTTCGGGGTAAATATCTGTACTACTGCTAATTGTCAATCTACTGTAATTATGTTCGTCGCCAGAAAGCAAAGCTCTGAATTTCGTGCTTTTGTTAACCAAAATATTCAAAAATTCATCCCTTCTTTCAATGATACCTTTCTTTACAGCTTTCCCATTTATGTAAGGTCGTATATCATTATTACCGCTGTACCACATATCATTATCAGAATGTCCACCATTTGGAAATGCTGGAGTATGAATTGTGACAAAAACATGGCTGATATTTTTATCTTTTTCAAATTTTGCTATTTCGTTTTCAAGCCACAAGAGTTGATTATCCATAATATATCCATGAGGATTTCCACCAATTTTAGGGATATAAGCCTCGGCTGGAGTGTATAAATAGTCAGAATTTAATACTATCATTGCGGCATTTCCATATGTATAACTGTAAACATTTTCAGAGTAGGAGGGAAAATCAGTTTTCGTTTTATCGAGGTCGTAGAGTGAACCGTCTTCGCTTTCTGGCCCATTATTGGGATTTGAACTTATCTCTGAGAACACTGCTTCAGAAGAATTCTTGCCAAAAGGAAACTTATCAACGGCTATGTAGTTTTCTTTATCAAAAACATTCAATAAGGCTTCGTGGTTTCCCATACCTACATACAATGGAATGCTGCCAATATAAGAGGAAACTGTTCTATACCAGTTTGTGTATTCCAGTTTTTGCTCGTCCTTATTATCAGTGTAGCCGCTAATTAAATCGCCAGTAAATTGAAAAAAAGCAATATTACGCGTGGTTAAAAAAGCAGTTAATTTTGACATGACATAAGCATTTGTACCGTAAGTGTTGGTTTCGCCTACATTTAAACCGCCACGGCTATCGCTGGCAAAAGCAAAGGAAAAGTTTTTTGAACTTCCTGCTTCTGGTGCAGTAGTAAATGTGTGCTCATCAGTAAATTCATCGAGCAAAATCTTATATGAATATTCTTTGTTGGCTTGCAAATCATTCAACCTAATCTCGTGATGTTTGCTAATTTTTTCATCAGTATATTTCTTTCCATTGGCTTCTATATATGATTTCAATTCTGTATTTAAGTCGTAACTTATAACTATTGATTTATCAGTAAGTTGTGAGATTATTGGTCCTGTGATAATCGTTGGTGCTATAGCGAAAGGACCGCTTCCAGAAAAGTTAATATTCTTATTTACGATTACTCTATTGTCATCAGTTAATACTCTATATTGCAATCTGCCAAAGCCATTTTTTTCCCAGTCGGCAATATCATAAGAACCGCGCAATTTGGAAATTTTAAGCAGGGCTTTTCCATTTTCAATTTTTACAATTTTATTAAAAAATACTGCTTTTGGAAATTTCATAGGCTCATTAGGATAAAGCCCGAAAAGAACTTTTCCAGAGAAATTTTTCTTAAAATTAAGGATAATTCCTTCTTGGCAGCCACTCTCTATTTCGTCAAAATCATCAAAAACAAACTCAGCATTACTACTTGTCATGTAATATTTTATACCACCTTCCTGAAAAAATAACTTTCCTTCTTCATCTTTAGCGATGCCGGTATAGATTGATGGAATATCCTCAGCAAATTTCGAATCATTAGTTATAGAAATATTTCGGTATATGTAACTTGTTAAAATAGAACTTAATAGAACTATTATTGATAAATATATTAACTTCTTCTTATTCGCCATTTCAAATTATTATTGATATTTATAGCCGCAAATTTATACAATCTTACTAACATTGAGAGGTGAATAAGATTAATATTACATTAATTTATTAATCTTACAGATTTATAATTTTGAGATATGAAATTTTTCAAAAGAATATGGCCCATACTGTACAATAAATATTTTGTTGTAATATTTGTATTCTTTGTTTACATTTTGATTTTCGATAACAATAATCTTATTTTTCAATATCGATTAATTTCACAATTGAACAGCCTTCAGAATCAAAAGGATTTTTATCTGACAGAAATTAAAAAAGATAATGAATCAATAAATGTTTTATTGACAAATAAAAGAAATTTAGAGAGATTCGGCAGAGAGAAATATTTGATGAAGCGAGATAATGAAGATATATATCTTTTTATTCATGAAAATAAGGAGGAATGATTTGTTACTTCAACCAAATTTATTTTAAGCAACTAAAATCATTATCTTAAGTCATAGAAAAGAAATACTCACAACCTAAATATTTTAAACATGAGAAAATTTTACTTAGCAATAATCTTAAGTGTATTCGCTTCATATTATGCATTTTCGCAGTGTACACCTATACAGTTCCCAGGCCCACCTCTTACGAAACCTGATACTTCACAAGGTCTACCACCAGCCGTTGCTAATTTGCTTTATCAGGAAGTTATTCATGTTAGAATTCCTCATGATACTATAATTCCGCCTTTTACTGTTCCAATACCTATTGATACCGCTAAGCTTTCGAATATTCTTGGGTTACCAACAGGATTTACCTATGTAACAAATTCACCTTCAGATTATTGGCTTGGCGGCACTTATGGTTGCATTGTTATACAAGGTACTGCCGCTGAATCTGATACAGGAAATTATCAAGTTTCGGTAGATGTGTTGGTGGTAATGGGAGGTACCCCATTCGCACTATCATATACATTTAAAATGGTGGTGCTTGATTCAACAAACGCAGGATTTTCACCCAATGAACAATCAAAGTTTTTAGTTCATCAGAATGCTCCAAATCCATTTACTGACAATACCATCATAAAGTTTAACAGCCTAAAGAAATCTGATTTTAATTTTGAAGTTTATGATTTGGTTGGGAATATTGTTGAGAAAAATGTAATTCATGCTCAAAAAGGCATTAATAAAATATTTTTTAACAAAGATAATTTGCTCGCTGGAATTTACTTTTACAAGCTAAGCGACAACACTAATACTATTGTTAAGCGTATGGTAATCAAATAGATGGATTGGAATTTAAAGATTTTGGGAAGTGGTTCTGCCTTGCCTACTAACAAAAGGAAGTTGAGTGGTCAGTTACTTAATACCCAATATCACAGTTTTTTATTCGATTGCAGCGAAGGCATACAATTTAGATTTAAAGAATATAATGTCAAATTTTTTAGCATAAATAGAATTTTTATATCTCATTTTCATGGCGACCATATTTTTGGTGTTTTTGGACTGATTACTACTTTCCACATGCTCAAAAGAACTGAGCCACTTTTTATTTATGCCTTTAAAGGTCTTGATAAAGTTTGTGAAGATATTTTCAAACTCACTAACACTAAGTTGGAATTTGAATTGATTTTTGTTTATTTGAATGATGATAGAGACAAGGTAATATTTGAAGATGAGCATATTGAGGTTCATTCTTTTCCTCTAAAACATAGAATCCCATGTTGTGGTTTTTTTGTAAAGGAAAAACTCAACCATCTCAATCTGAACAAAGAGTTTTTAGAAAACAATGACATTCCTCTTGATTGGTTATCACGTTTACAGAAAGGAGAAGATTTCGTTAAAAACGATGGAGAAATAATTTCAAATAGTAAAATCACTCTGCCGCCAAGGCCGTTGAAATCTTTTGCTTATTGCTCCGATACATCATTTTTTCCGGAAATTGTTGATTCCATTAAAAATGTGAAGCTCCTCTATCATGAAGCAACTTTTGATAACGAACATCAGAAGGATGCTATAAATAAATTGCATTCTACTGCAGAAGAAGCTGCCAAAATTGCCACTCTTGCTAATGCTGATACGCTTTTAATTGGTCATTTTTCTTCGAGATTCATAAACATAAATATTTTTAAGGAAGAAGCTAAGATGCAGTTCTACAATGTTATATGTGCAGAAGATGGTATGGATATAACTTTTTAATAATGATAGTAATAGCAGATAGCGGAAGCTCTAAAACCGATTGGCTAATTTTTGATAAGGCTGGTATAGAGATTTCCAGAAAACAAACAATTGGCTTAAATCCATTCCATGTTTCTACAAGTGAAATTACCGACCTTGTTCAAAATACCTTTAAAAATGATAGTTTTGTTAATGAAATTGAAAAGATATTTTTTTATGGTGCTGGTTGTTCTGCTGCGACTCGTAAGAGTGAAATTTTATTAGCTTTAAAAGTTGTATTTTTCAAAGCTAAAATCAATATTGAAAGTGATATTTTAGGTGCAGCAAGAGCATTGTTTTTCGATAAAGAAGGAGTTGCTATTATTTTGGGAACTGGCTCAAATACTGTTTTTTATGATGGAAAAAAAATTGTTAAAAGCATACAATCTCTGGGCTATCAGTTGGGAGATGAGGGTTCTGGTGCTGTGATTGGAAGAAAAATTTTGCAGGCTTATTTCAGAAAAGAACTCGATATAGAAACAGAAAAAAAACTGAATGAATCCTTCGACCTTAGATTGGATAAGGTGCTTGAAAACCTCTATAAACATTCAGCACCAAATAGGTATATGGCCTCCTTTGCAAAATTTGCTGGCGAAAATATTGATAATATAAAAATTAGCAATTTGGTTGCAGAGGTGTTTCAAGATTATTTTAAATATCAATTTGCAAGTTTAAACATCGATAAATCAGTCAAAATCGGATTGGTTGGCTCTATCGCATTTCATTTTCAGAAAATATTTTGTGACATTGCCGAAGAGAATTCTATTTTTATTGAAAAAATATTAAGGCATCCAATAGAAAGCTTAAAAAAGTTTCACTTAACTTATGATTTATAAAGAAGTTATCGAGTATTTATTTGGTCAATTACCAATTTTTCAGAGAGTTGGAGCTGCCGCATATAAAGCTGATATGAGCAATACCATTGCTATTTGCAAGATTATTGAAAACCCAGAAAATGATTTTCCATCAGTTCATATCGCTGGAACCAATGGAAAAGGTAGCACCTCTAATATGATTGCCTCAATTTTGCAAGAAGCTGGTTTCAAAACTGGACTTTTTACTTCGCCACACCTTAAAGATTTTCGAGAGAGAATTCGTGTTGACGGTGTAATGATTTCTGAAAATTTTGTGATAGACTTTGTGGAGAAATATAAGTCAAAAACTGAGCAAATTTCTGCCTCATTTTTTGAACTTACTTTTGCAATGGCAATGAAATATTTTAGCTCTCAAAATATTGATATTGCTGTAGTTGAAGTTGGAATGGGAGGAAGGTTAGATTCTACAAATGTTGTAAAACCTTTAGTTTCTGTTATTACTAATATTAGCTTAGATCACACAATGTTTTTGGGCGATACGCTTTCAAAAATTGCTTTTGAGAAAGCAGGGATTTTTAAAGAAAATGTTCCTATAATTATAGGGCGACATCAAGAAGAGACAGTAAAAGTTTTCTTTGATGTGGCTTCGAAAAATAAAAGTCGCTTGGCTTATGCCGATGAAATAGTGTTTTTTAAGGATAACAAAATCAGTGATTTAGGCGAATTTTCATATTCTTTTGACAATAGGAAATTTATAGATGTCAAAAGTTATTTGATTGGTGATTATCAGAATGAAAACCTTAAAACAGCTTTGGCTTCCTTAAAGATTCTTTCTGAAAACCCAAAATTTGAAAAAATTTGTGATGATAGAAATATTGTTAATGGTTTAAAAAATTTGTACTCCAACACTCACTTTTTTGGCCGCTGGCAAATATTGAGCACTAAACCTATAACTATCTGTGATACTGGTCATAATGAAGATGGAATTAAGTTTATAACCGAACAAATAGCGAGACAAAAGTTCAATAAATTGCATCTTGTTATTGGAATGGTAAGTGATAAAGACATTGATAAGATACTCAAATTTTTTCCCAAAGAAGCCACTTACTATTTCTGTAAAGCTAATATCCCTCGCGGTTTGGATGCAAATGTGCTTCTTGAAAAAGCTCTCAATTTAAAATTAATTGGTAAAGCTTATGATTCGGTAGATTTGGCTTTTATAGCTGCGAAAGAATCCGCCAAAAATGATGATATGATTTTCATTGGCGGTAGCACCTATGTTGTTGCTGAGATTGCTGAAAATTATTTATAAGCTTATCTAAATAATTATTGATTTTTTAAAAAAAATCTATAGCAAGCCTAATCAAAAATTATGAATTTACCCATGTTGATAAAATTATAAAAACAATTTTGGGTTTTGGGCTTCTGTGTTGGCATTTCCATATACTTTTGATAAGATATTTTTAAAAGCATGAAATATACTTTTGCAGTTTTAATTTGGTTTTCTATCGTTTTTACTTCTTGTAAAAATGCTTCTATTAATGAAGTCAATACTAATTTAGATAGTTTAAAGACATCAAAATCAGTTTTATACGCTAAAGGATTTAGTATAGAAAAAATAGATAAAAATTCAGTTATTAAAGTTTTTGATCCTTGGCAAAAAGGAAAAATTTTGAAATCATATTATCTTTATCATCAAGGAGATTCCATTCCTGCGAGGTTTAAAAATTATTCAGCAGTTAAAATCCCGCTTGAAAAAATTGCTGTTACATCGCTCGATAATGTTGGTTTTTTAAATTTGTTAGCAAGCTTGAAAAAAGTTGTAGCTGTGAGTGATTATCAACGAATTTATAATCCTGAGATAAAGAAAGGTATTGATTTAAAGCATATTAAAAATATTGGACCAGCGGTAGATGTTAATTTCGAAAGTTTGATTAGTTCACAAGCGGAGGCAGTCTTTTCTACCACTTACAACACTTATGATCATAAAACAGATTTGTTTGAAAAGGCTTCCATAACATTAATTTATAATATGGATTGGATGGAAAATACTGCACTTGGAAGAGCTGAGTGGTTGAAATTTGTTGCAGCATTTTTAGATAAAGATGCAATGGCCGATTCAATTTTTAAGCATATTGATATCCGTTATAATGTTCTGAAACACAAGGCTATCGTTAGCAAAAATAAGCCATCCGTTTTAGTTGGTTCTAATTACAAGGAAGTTTGGTATTTGCCTGGTGGTAAAAGTTATAAAGCATCATTATTGAAAGATGCAGGTGCAGATTATTTTTGGAAAAACGATAAAAATTTAGGTAGCTTATCTTTAAGTTTTGAAAAGGTTATTGAAGTGGCAAGCAACAGCAAAATTTGGATTGATGTATCATTTTTAAGCTTCAAAGAGTTGATTTCTGCCGATGAAAGATATTCGGTTTTTACTGCTTGCTCTAATACATTAATATATAATAATTTAGGAATGTCTAAAGGATTGGCAAACGATTATTGGGAAACTGGACTTTGTCGTCCTGACATAATTCTTGAAGATTTGGTAGAAATATTTCATCCAAATATTTTAAATCATAAGTTGGTTTATTACAAAAAATTAGAGTTTTGATAAGCAGAAAACAAATATTATTATTAATTGGATTTGCTTTTTTGGCTGTAATTCTTTTTGCCATGGATCTTTTAGTGGGTTCGGTAGATATTTCATTGAAAAGTCTATTAGAGAGAATTTTATCTGGTAGAGATAATTCGTCTATTTCGCTGATTGTATTTGATTTCAGAATTCCTAAAGCATTGTCAGCAATTATTATAGGCGCAGGTTTGTCGGTTTCTGGTATTTTAATGCAGAGTCTTTTTCGCAATCCTTTGGCAGGTCCTTACGTGCTTGGAGTTAGTAGTGGCGCAAGTTTGGCGGTAGCTATTTATGTGTTAGCTGGTGGAATGGGATTAATTTTAGTCAGTTCATCTCCTTGGATTTTAGCACTTTTCGCTATTTTGGGTTCTCTATCGGTTTTATTATTGGTACTTTTGATTTCAATTAGAGTTCGCGACTCCGTTTCACTCTTGATAATCGGAATTATGCTCTCTGGCATTGCTTCTTCATTGGTCAGCGTTCTACAATATTTTAGCACACCAGAACTCTTACAACATTTTATAATCTGGACATTTGGAAGTCTTTCTGGAATAAATTATTCGCAGCTAAAACTTATGATTCCGTTGGTTTTAATTGGCATCACAGCAGCATTATTTATGCAGAAGTCTCTAAATGTATTGATGTTGGGAGATAATTACACTAAAGTTTTAGGAGTTTCAATCAGAAGGTTGCGCACAGAAATAATCATTACTACAGGAATAATTACAGGAATTATAACTGCATTTGCTGGACCTATTGTGTTTATTGGCGTTGCAGTGCCACATCTTGGCAGGTCTATTTTTAAAACTAATGACCACCGAATTTTAATACTAGCAACAGTTTTTATCGGTGCAGCTCTTATGCTTATTTGCGATATGGTTTCTAATATACCAGGCTTAAGTACTTCTCTTCCAATAAATTCAGTTACCTCACTTATCGGTGCACCAGTGATAATTTGGATAATTATTAAAAACAGAAGACTTAGAACGGCAAATTTTTAATCGATGAATTTAGAAGAAGAACAGATATTGAAAATTGAAAATCTTAGTCTTGGATACAAATCAAATATCATAGCCGAGAAAATAAATCTTACACTCAAAAAAGGTATCATGGTTGCCATAATGGGAGCCAATGGCAGTGGAAAATCTACTTTCATAAAAACTTTGGCGGGTATAATTCCTAAAATTTCGGGTGAGATATTTCTGCATAATAAAAATATTGATGCTTATGATAGAATTGATTTTGCACATAAAATTTCCTTCGTTCTCACAGACCCAATATTTACTCATGATCTGACAGTTTTTGATTTAGTAAGTTTTGGCAGATATCCACATACTTCTTGGCTGGGACAACTTTCTAAAAAAGATATTGAAATTGTAAATGCTACCATAGAAATGGTGGCGATGAAAGGATTTGAGGGTAGAAATATTGCTTCTTTGAGCGATGGAGAATTGCAGAGAGTGATGATTGCTAAAGGTTTAGCCCAAGAATGCCCATTGATGGTGCTTGATGAACCTACTTCGCATCTTGACCTTAAAAATAGATTGGATATAATAAATCTTCTGCGAAAACTTGTTGTTGAACAAGGAATATCAATTCTTTTTTCAACACATGAGCTGAACTTGGTAAAAAGCTCGGCAGATGAACTTTGGCTTTTCGATAATAATAAAAAAGTTGTTAGCGGAACACCTTCGCAACTTATTGATAATAATAAACTTAGAGAAGTTTTTGGTGATGCTATCGACTGAAATTACTCAAACAATATTTTATAATATCTTTCAATATTCTCCTGTAATTTTACAATAGAAACATATTTACTTTCTCTAATATACTCTTTTTGTTCGAAAAAAACTATCAAAGTGGGCTTATCAAAAACTCCATGATGAGCTGATATTTCTAGAATTTCCGAATTAATAAATATCAACTTAACTAAAGGAAATTCTTCCTGCAAAAGCTTAATTATCTTGGGTCGCAGGCTTTGGCATGGTGCGCAGTTATCATTATAAAAGTAGGCTAATACAGCAGTATTTCGCGTAATCTCTATTTTAAAATCTGATATATTTTTAACTTCTATATTCATAAATTAAGGCTTTGAAAAGATTTGTTGAAAATACTTTAAATTGCAAATAAAATTTAATCTTATTTAAATTTTATGAAGGCGAATTTATTACACTTTTACAAATAAAAAAAAGCTGCAAATAGGGGAATTTGCAACTTTAAATTAAACTAACAAACAATATTTATGAAATTTATTTTATAATTTTTTTTAGAATTCCATCTATACTTATTTTGCCACCACCGTAAATCAATAAGGTGAAAAGCATTATAAGATAATAAAGAGGGATTTCAAATCCATTATTTGCTGCTTCAAAACCGTTGGCTCCATGAACAGTAAATATAGCAACAAGCATCACAATCATTAAAGGGATGGAGATTATTCTTGTAGCAAATCCAAATATAAGTAACACTGCACCAGCAACTTCAGTGGTGGCAGCTGCATAAGCATTTAGCATAGGCATTGGATATCCCATGCTTTCAAACCAAGCTCCAATTGCATTTATATCTTTCCATTTCATCATTCCCGGACCCCAGAATCCATAAGCCAATATTAACCTCATTGCAAGAAGTGGTAAATCGCTGAGAATATTTAGTTTGCTATTAAATGCCTTGAATATATCTATAATTTTATATTTCATAATTGATGTTTTTTAATTAATTAATTTATAAAAAGTAGTCTCACATAATGTGAGACTCTTTATTACTAAAATTTAATGTTATTTTCCACATTTACCCTCACCGCATTTATTCTCGGTATTAGTAGTTTTTGTTGATTTAGGATCTGTTTTCTTTTCCTTTTTTGTTGATTTCGTGCCAGATTCTTTGGTTTTATTATTTACCTGCTTAACTTCGGTTTTCTTAGCGTTCGATTTTTTTGCAGTTGTTGTACCCTCGCCACATTTACCCTCGCCACATTTACCCTCGCCACATTTGTTTCCATCAAAATTTGGTATTGCAGCCAAATCAGCATAAGTGCTATACGATTGTGCTATCGATTCATTTTTGTTTAATGATTTATTTTCGGTAGTATAAGCGAATGAAATGACACTTGCTACTAATAAAACTGAAAAGGCTAATCCGATTCTTTTAATTCTTGTATTCATAATTTTAATTTTAAATGTTTATAAATTGATTTCGCAATATAAGTCGAAGCTAAATAAGTTTCCTTACAAAAAATAAAATAAAAAATTAAATAAAAGCTGTGAATTTACTTATTAATGTTATTATCAATAAGTTGAGAGATTTTATTTTTTTGAATTTCAGATAAGTGATGAGCTATTTGTTCATTATCTACAATTGAGATACAATTAATTTTATGATTAATAAATTCAGATTGAATTTTAAATTTACGGCAGAAAGCGCATGTTAACAAGTGTAATTTTAATCTGAAACTATCTATTATATTAAGTTGCTTAAATTCTGCTTTTGTCATAAAAAGTGTTGCAGTTTCACAGTTAAGCATAACTACGCTAAGCAGCATATTTAATATTTTTTTAATTGTTTTCATCTATCCAATTCTTTTCTATACATTCTCTAAGTTTAAGTCGAGCACGATGTAAAATTACCCAAAGGTTTGACGAGCTACAATTCATATCCTTACATATTTCATCAGTATCTACATCTTCCATCATTTTCATAATAAATATTGACTTCCATCTTTCGGGAAGAATAGAAAGGCAATACTCCATTACTTGTTGAAATTCAGCTTGATGTAAATTGCCATCGGCAGTAAAAGTCCAATCAGCAGGGGCTCTATCCTTTATCCAATGTCCTTCAAAAAAACCTTCATTTTCAAAAGGCAGCTCAAATTTTGATTCATTAATCTCGTTTTTAGTTGAGCTTTTTCTATAATAGTCTATAATTTTTCTTTTTAAAATAGAGAATAACCATGTTTTTTCACTACTTTCTCCACGAAAATTTGCAAATCCTTTTAAAGCAGAAATAAATGTTTCTTGCACCATATCTTCGGCTGTTTCAAAAGAACTCAAGCGCGATTTGGCATAGTTAAACATCTGGTCTCCGTATTTGGAAAGCCACTCTTTTGGGTTTATATTTGAATCAATTGGTTCCATCTAATTAATTCTGCAAAGCTAAGTAATATTATTGTTCAAATATTATTATATGAACTTCTGTGAAAATGATTTGCTCCCAATTTTTAATCTACTTTAATTATAAATCTTTTAAAAGAGATATACACAAAAATTAAAATTTCTGATTTTTATTTTTAAACTTTACAGAAGTAAGCGAGAAATTCTTATTGCTGGTCAAATTTTTATAGTTTTGCAATATCAATTTAAAGAGATTATAATGAGCAGTATTGCTGACAAAATACAAAGTATCAAAGGTCAAATACCTAAAACAGTGCGTCTTATAGCTGTTTCAAAAACACAGCCTATTGAACTTATTCAAGAAGCTTATGCGTGCGGTCAACGAATTTTTGGTGAGAACAAAGCCATGGAGATGAAAGAAAAATATGAGGCTCTTCCAAAGGACATTCATTGGCATTTTATTGGACATTTGCAGACAAATAAAGTTAAGTATATTGCTCCATTTGTGAAACTTATACACTCAGTTGATAGTTTTAAAATTCTTAAAGAAATTAATAAAGAAGCGCTAAAAAATAACAAAATTATCAGCTGCCTACTTCAATTTCATATTGCTACCGAAGAAACAAAATTTGGTCTCTCTATCGAAGAAGCATACGAAATATTAAGTTCTAAGGACTTTAAAGATATGAAGAATGTAAGAATCCTTGGTGTTATGGGCATGGCTTCATTTACTTTTGATAACCAAATTGTAAGAGATGAATTCAAATATCTTGCTGAGATTTTCAGAAATATCAGATACGATTTTTTTCTTGAAGATATATTTTTCAGAGAGGTTTCTATGGGAATGTCGGGCGATTATCAAATTGCAGTGCAAGAAGGTAGCACTATGGTAAGGATAGGTTCGTCAATATTTGGCGAGCGAAATTATAATAAAGACTAATGGCTCAGCCACTTGCAGATATATTACGGCCAAAAAATTTAGATGAATATCTTGGTCAGCAACATATTGTTGGCGAAGGTGCTATATTGCGTTCGGCTATCGAATCAGGTCATATTCCATCAATGATTTTATGGGGTCCACCAGGAGTTGGAAAAACAACCTTGGCAAATGTGATAGCCAATAAAAACGATATGAGATTTTTCGCTCTTTCAGCGATAAACTCTGGTGTGAAAGATGTGAGAGCTGTTATAGATAGGGCAAAAATGGCTCCTAATGGCGCAATTTTGTTTATTGATGAGATTCACAGATTCTCAAAATCTCAACAAGACTCCTTGCTTGGAGCTGTCGAAAAAGGAATTGTTACACTTATTGGAGCTACTACCGAAAATCCTTCCTTTGAAGTTATTTCTGCTCTGCTTTCAAGATGTCAAGTTTATATTTTAAAACCACTGGAAAATTCGGAGCTCGATAAGCTTCTCGCAAAGGCTATTGATTTATTGTCAAAAAGATTTCATAAGGAAATAGTTGTCAAAGAGAAAGATGCACTTTATAGAATTTCTGGTGGGGATGCTCGTAAAATGCTTAATGCCATTGAATTGGTGGTATCATATAGTCTTTCAGAAAATGAAATTATTGAAATTGATGATAAAAAAACTATTTCTATAATCCAGCAGAATCTTGCTAATTATGATAAAAATGGTGAATCTCATTATGATATTATTTCAGCATTTATAAAATCTATTAGAGGAAGCGATCCTAATGCAGCAGTTTATTATCTTGCTCGAATGATTGAAGGTGGCGAAGACCCAAAATTTATTGCTCGTAGATTGCTGATTTTATCCTCCGAAGATATTGGTAATGCAAATCCAAATGCTCTTCTACTTGCAAATGCTTGCTTCGATGCCATTAGCAAAATTGGCATGCCTGAAGGAAGGATAATACTCTCGCAAACAGTGATTTATCTTGCAACTTCACCAAAAAGTAATGCTTCATATTTTGCTATTAAAGAAGCTAAAAAACTTGTATTGGACACTGGCGACTTGCCAATTCCATTGCATCTTAGAAATGCTGTTACTGGTTTGATGAAAGATTTGGGTTATTCCAAGGATTATAAATATGCTCATTCTTTTGAAAATAATTTTGTCGATTTAGAATTTTTACCAGAGAAAATTGTTGGCATAAAAATTTATGACCCTCAAAATAATTTAAAAGAAAATCAAATTCGTAGCTTTTTGAAGGAAAGATGGAAAGAAAAATATGGATATTAGCCTAAATATAATTTATTATTTTGGCGGTTTTTACGTCGAAAATATATTCTTAAAAATCGCATAAGCACCATAAGCTGAAATGATTGCAACAACATTTGTCATCAAGATATACAAAATTGCAAGATTTGTATGGCCATCTTTTAAAAGGGTAATAGACTCCAATGAAAATGAAGAAAAAGTAGTAAAACCACCCAGAATTCCAACAATAATAAAGAGCCTAAAATGAGTAAGAGAATCGTGAGATTCGAAATATGCCCAAGCTATTCCAATTAAGAACGAACCAATTACGTTTACAGAAAATGTTCCCCAAAGAAATATTCTTCCCAACCAAGCAGGAATAGAAGCCGAAAGTAAATATCTTGATACGCTACCCAAGGCACCACCCAAAGCAACTAAGCCAATTCTGGTAATTACTTCCATTAATAGTCGATTTTATAATTTGATGTCTGAAAAGCATGCGTAAAAATGGAATCTTGATACAAATGTTGAATGCCATTTTTTGTTACCACCCACACTAAATTTATCCATGTTTCACCTCTGGTATCACATTGTGAGTCAGCAGAGTAGGAGGGACCAGTTCCGGTAATTGGATTATTATTGCAGCATGTTTTGCATTGCGATTCTATATTTGTGTAGCGATATTTTATCTCATCATCCATGCTTTGTGGCGTTTTGTTGCTTACCATCAGATGTATGCTGGCAATTGGAAAAATATTTTTGCTATAACTGTAAGTTGAATTGGTTTCCAAAATATCTGTCTTAATGTCTTCTTCTGATGAAAAATAATTGGTTTTTTCAATTACAAACCTATATCCAGAAACTTTCTCAATATTTATATTCATTTCGTAATTGCCTGATATATCTGTTGTTGCGCTTGCAATTTCAACATAATTTGGATTATAAATACCGCCTTCAATCTTACTGGCTTTTAAGATGACCTTAGTATTTTCAACAGGAATTTTTAATGCTGGGTCGAAAATATTGCCTGAAATGGCGATGCTTCGAGTTTTCTTTCCGCAAGATGCAAGTAAAATAACAACAATAATAATTATGCTGAAGTTTTTCATCGATTTTGAAATATTAACATGGCAAAGATATATGAATTTTGATTTGAGATTTAGAACCAATCAATATTTGATTTCACTATTGTTCAATTTTTGTCTTTTGCATACTTAAAAATATATTTTTGCAAAATATTTTTAAAACATTATGAATAAGTTAACACTCACAGCAGCATTTATTTCAATAACTTTTTTATCGAGTTTTGGGCAAACATCATCTGGGGATAAAATGAGTCGTGTACCAAAGAAAATCTCTGTAGAAACAGGCTATGACTATTTTTTTAAATCTACATATCAGAGAATTCCAACAAGCGCTTATGCTTTAGTATTTGATTATGCTTGGCAACTTTCAGGTTTTAATGGTAAGGCAGCATCATATATTTCTGTGCCTCTGGGTTATTCTTCATTGCCTTCCATGGATACATCAAAATTTTCTTCTTCTTCTATGTACTATTATGGCTGGACAGTGCGGCATAATCTTGCTTCAGGTAAAAAAATTATTCCATATTTGGGTTATGCGCTGATGCTCACAAATTTAAAAGAGAAATCCGTTGCCGGTTCAGTGATGGGACATAATACAAGATTTGAGTTTGGTGTTGAATATAAGGTGGGAATTAAAAATATAGTTTTTTGCAAAATTGAATATGGATTTAGACGATTTTCCGAAAGAGGTAAAAAGGAATCAGACTCTATGCAAAATTTTGGTTTGAAATTAGGAATGAGATTTTAAAATTATGTAATTCTTTGAATATTTACATTATATATTATTTTCTTAAATAATAAATTTAACTAAATACATGACAATTTTTAATAATTTACTTAACAAATTGACATATAACAATATATGTTAATAACTATCTTAATACCTAAAATATAAAAATGTATTTAAAACTCTGATATTCAGTATTATAGATGATAATAACAACAAAATCGTCAATGATATGAATACCGAGTAGAGAGTAAAATTAGTATTTTAAATGATACCCTAATCAAGTTTTTTAATCCTGATTTAAATTTAGCCCGAATTAAATTCATTGGGTTATTTATTATCGCTTTAAGCAAGGTTCAAACCGTCAATTTTGAAAAGTTAGCGGTTGCTTTTGAGAACGATGCAAAAACGTTTTTATAGCTTCGTCGAATTCAAAGGTTTATTGCCGATTATATTTTGGATACCAACATAATAGCCCGTTTGGTTTTTGCGCTACTTCCTCATCAACCTCCTTATAGGCTTGCTTTGGATAGAACTAATTGGAAGTTTGGGTCTAAAAATATTAATATATTGGTTTTATCAGTAGTTTATCAGGGAGTTGCGTTTCCTGCACTATTTTCAATGATGGACAAATTTGGCTATTCTTCTATCAAAGAACGGATTGATTTAATGCAGCGTTACATTCATTTATTTGGTGATAAAACCATTGATTGCCTTTTGGCTGATCGAGAGTTTATAGGAGATGAGTGGACTGGTTTCCTGAATGATTATCATATTCGTTATTACATACGGATTCGTGAGAATTTTAAAGTGTTTATACCTCGCAAAAACGAAACTATAAAAACTTTCTGGCTTTTTATGGCATTGAAAATCAATTAGTTTTGCTATTATCCTCATATTGTCAAAATCAATAATCAACTTTGTTACATCTCTGGAAGTAAAGTCTTGGACAAACATGAACAGCCTGAACTTCAACTCATTATTTCCTATAACAAGCCCAATTTAGCCGATGATTTATATAAAGAACGATGGCAAATTGAAACAGTCTTTAGGGCACTGAAATCCAGCGGCTTTAACATTGAAGATACGCATTTGTAACATTTGGATCGGGTAGAGAAACTGCTTGCCTTAGTATTAATCGCCTTTACTTGGGCGTATAAAATTGGGATTGAATTAAATGAGTTAATTCAAATTAAAACCAAAAAACACGGAAGAAAAGCTTATAGCCTTTTTAAATATGGACTGAATGCTTTAGCTAAAGTTATTAATAACAACGATTTAAAAACTTTTTATGAATTTAATAAATTTTTGTCATGTACTTAGTAAAATTAATTATTCTTATCCTGCAATAAGTCGCAGAACTTCAGATTTTAATATATCAATTTTGCTGGGAGTAACCGAAATAATTCCATCTTTTTTCAAATCTGATAAAAAACGGACGCCACTTTCAGTGCTGATTGCGGCAAGTTCTGCAATATCTTTTCTGCTTACATTTATTGTGCTTATAGAACCTTCAAAGACATCGCGTGAAAGATAAATCAATGTCTCTGCAAATCTTCCTAAAGATTGTTTATTTGCTAATGATGATAATTTATTGAGGTGCCCTTTGGTCATATAGCAATACCAATTAAAAATCTTCTTCGAAAAATTATGATTATCAGCAATAATATTCTTCATTAACTGACTATCAATTAAATACGCTGTGCAATTTGTAAGCGCGGAGCCAGAAAATGAGAAATTATTGTCGGCAAAGAGTGCCGATAGACCAATAAAATTAATTGGTTTAATAATTTTAAAAATAAATCCTCTTTCATTATTGCCTTCAAGGTAATTTTTCGACAATCCTTCAGTAAGAAGAATTACATAAGAGGCTAATGCTCCTTGTTTTATAATTGTTTCTCCCTTTGTGAAATCGATTTTGACTTTTAAAATTTTATTGATTTCATCATCGTTCAAATCCATATTTTGAAGCCATTTCCATATAGTTTCATTGGTGTTTGCTTGACTTATTTCACTTTCATCGTTCTGCAAAATGGCTATAGTTTTTCTGAGTTTTCTATAGTAAATATGTGAACCAATTTTAGTGGCAATAGTCTTTAGCAATTGACGTTCGCTGGCTAAAAAAATTCCTTTTTCTTCGTGAATAGGCTTGGAATAAACTAATGTGATTTGGCCAACTTTATCCAATTCTGAATTGATATTTTCTATTAATTTTAGTTCTGTCATCAAAAAATCTGAAGACTGTATTACTTTGCCTTCAATTTCAATTCTCACAACACAAATTTGACTTTGCCTAAATCCATTGGGAATATTATTTATCAACTGATTAGCGGTTTCCTCCAGAGGAATTTCGTAATTAGAAAGGATTTCATCTACATTAAATAAGCATTCCAACTCTTTATTTCTTGAATTTAGATCTGAAATTACTTCATCAATTATTGATTTTTCAGTTTTCATTTAGGCTAAATAATAATCAATTTTTAAAAATATAAATAAAAAAAAGGTGAGTTTAAATAGTATTAGACTCGTTTATAAACTTCATAACTAAAAGAAAATGAGTTAATTGTCTCTGGTAGCATTGGGGTTGATTCTTCTAATTTCCATTGGCGCATATCCAAAGTAGGAAAAAAAGTATCAGCTTCAAATTCTTTATGAACTTTGGTAATATAAAGAGTTTGAGCAAAAGGAAAAAATTGTTTGTAAATACTGCCACCGCCAATTATAAAATTGTCGTTATCGCTGTCCATTTTTTCTATGGCTTCTTCAATTGAATAAGCCATTGTGCAACCTTCAATTGGTTCTATGATATCAGAGATAACAATATTTTTTCTATTTGGAAGAGGCCTTATTGGTAGTGAATAAAATGTGTTTCTGCCCATTACTACAGTATGTCCAGAAGTCAATTTCTTAAATCTTTTTAGGTCATCAGAAATATGCCAAAGCAGACTGTTATTCAATCCGATGGCGTAATTTTCGGCAATGGCAACAATTATTGATATTGGTTTTGAAGTATTCATCTTTATTGATTTATACAGAAATTTCGCCTTTAATGTGCGGATGCGATTGATAATTAATGAGTTCGAAATCTTCGTACTTAAAATTAGATATATTATTCTCTTGGGAATTTAATTTCAATTGCGGCAAAGGGTAAGGTTCTCGCGTCAGTTGAAGCTTAACTTGTTCAAGATGGTTGAGATAAATATGTGCGTCACCAAGGGTATGAATGAAAGTGCCAGGTTTCAATCCAGTAACTTTTGCAATCATCAAAAGCAACAATGCATAAGAAGCAATATTAAATGGAACTCCAAGAAAAATATCCGCCGAACGCTGATAAAGTTGACAGGATAGTTTACCTTCGGACACATAAAATTGAAATAAAATATGACATGGAGGCAATGCCATATCTTCTAAAGCACCTACATTCCATGCACTTACAATATGTCTTCGAGAATTTGGGTTGCTTTTTATTGATTCTATAACTTGGCTAATTTGGTCGATTTTGCTGCCATTATAATTTGGCCATGATCTCCATTGATAGCCATAAATAGGACCTAAATTACCCTCTGAATCTGCCCACTCATTCCAAATTTTAACTCCATTATCTTGCAAATATTTAACATTAGTATCGCCATTTAAAAACCAAAGGAGTTCATAAATTATTGATTTAAGATGCAATTTTTTGGTTGTTACCATTGGAAAACCATCTGATAAATCGAATCGCATTTGGTAGCCAAAAACGCTTAAAGTTCCTGTGCCTGTGCGGTCAGTTTTTTTAATGCCAGTCTCGCTAACGTGTCTTAATAAATCTAAATATTGCTGCATAAAATCTTGCTTTCTTTAGTAATCTCCTTTGCGTTTATTTAAAATATCCCTTATAAGTGAAGCCTGTTCAAAGTCTTCATCCTCAACAGATTCATTGAGCAATATAATTAATTCTTCATCCGACAAATCTTCAAATTTTGATGCTGAATTGTCATCATCATCATCTGCAGTAAACTCTTCACCAAAGTCGGCATCAATTTCTATATCTACGGAAGTTTTATCTATAATTTCTTCATCACAATATATTGGAACCCCGAATCTTATGGCTAATGCCACAGCATCGGATGTTCTGGAATCAATTTCTAAAACTTTACCTTTTTTTTCACAAATCAGCAATGAATAAAATATTCCCTCTGAGAATCTATTGATAACAATTTCCTTCAATTTAATATTAAAAGAATCAAAAAAACTCATTATCAAATCATGAGTCATGGGTCTAGAAGGCTGCATTCCTTCTATATGCAGTGCAATTGCTTGAGCTTCGTAAGCACCTATAATAATTGGGATTCTTCTTGAAGAGAGACTATCTCCCAATATCAAAGCATAAGCCCCAGATTGCGTTTGACTGTTGGAAATTCCTATCACTTTTAGCTCTCTTCTTGCCATATTTACTTCTTGATTTGAAAGCATAAAAGTATATATTTATTCAAAATGGAAGAGTGTTATTTTAATTATTTTGAATTATTTTACGAATATCTGATTTCTCATTGGAGCAATCTAATTGAATAATAGGGAAATAATATTCCAAAATTGCTTAATATTTATTTAAATTTTCAATGATTATAACATTTAATCGAATTGTTAAATTTTTAACTTTGTTGACTCTAAAATTTTAGGAACTTATGAATAATTTGAAATGCGAAACTGGAATTGCTGGCAACCGAGGTACGGCTGTAAAATCAGATTGTTATGTAGAAATTTCGTTAACCAAAAGTGGTGGTATTGAAATTGATTTACACAGCAAAGTGGAAAAGTTGTTTGGAGACTCTATCAGAGAGCTAATTAACAATATGATGGAGTTTTATCAAATTGGCAATGCCAAGGTTTATATTGAAGATTTTGGCGCATTAAATTTTGTGATAGCTGCTCGCATAGAGGCTGCAATTAAACAGATTATCAATGATGAAAGGCCATTTTTATTTGAAATTTTAAAACAAAATAGATACTCCACAGAGAGAAATCGTTTTCGGATAACCCGCTTATATCTTCCAGGTAATAATCCCAGTTTGATGATAAATGCTGGCATACATAAGCCCAATGGAATTATTCTGGATTTGGAAGATGCCGTTGCCGCAGATAAAAAATATGAATCTAAATTTTTGGTTCGCAATGCTTTACGCCAAGTCGATTTTTATGGCGCGGAGCGTATGGTAAGGATAAATCAGATTCCTGCTGGTATCGATGATTTGGATTTTGTGATAGGAAACTTTGTTAATCTTATTTTGATTCCTAAGTGCGAGAGTGCAGCTCAAGTAAAGGCAGTTAATGAGAAAATATTTTCTATAAAAATTCAAAATTCTTTGGAAGAAAATATATGGCTTATGCCAATAATAGAATCTGCTCTTGGTGTTCTAAATGCTTATGAAATTGCAAGTTCATGCGAAAATGTTGTGGCAATGGCCATTGGTCTTGAAGATTACACAAACGATTTGGGGACAAAGCGAACACAGAAAGCTAACGAAACTTTCTTTGCGCGTTCTATGGTTGTCAACGCTTGTAGAGCTGCTGGCATTCAGCCTATTGATTCTGTTTTCTCAGATATTAATGATATGGATGCCTTAGCATCGAACGCTAAAACTTCAAAAGCATTGGGATTTGACGGCATGGGCTGCATACATCCTCGTCAAATTAATGTTATCATGGATAACTTTAGTCCTGATAATGACGATATTAGAAAGGCGCAACAAATTGTTCATGCATTTATCAAAGCAGAAGAAAATGGTCTTGGAGTGGTTTCTATTGGTTCAAAAATGATAGATGCCCCAATAGTAAAACGAGCTCACAATACTATAAACCTTGCAGTCCGACTTGGAAAAATTGATGCTGATTGGTTACAGAATTATAATGGCAATAATTAATTGAAAAGAAATTTCTTATGGGTAAAAAATATGGTAAAATGATTATGAATTCAGTCGGCAGACTTGTCCCTGAAGAGGTTAATGGCGAAAAGCAAATTGCTTTTCAAGGAGTAGGAAAGTATATTCCAGAGGGTAGAAAATATTCACCTTACATCAGCAGCTGTGTCAATTTTCCAGCTGATGGGAATAAATTGGTTGGCAGTCTAAAGGAAGCTCTGATAAAATCTGGATTAAAAGATGGAATGACAATATCTACTCATCATCATTTTCGTGATGGTGATTTGATTGCAAATCAGATATTTGACATTGCCCATGAATTAGGCATAAGGAATTTGCGTTGGTTTCCCTCAGCTTCATTTCCTTGCCATAGTTATCTGATAAAATACCTTCAAGATGGGACAATCAATAGGATAGAAGGCAGCATGAATGGTGCTTTAGGAAAATTTGCCAGCGAAGGGAAGATGCACGGTATTGGCGTACTTCGTTCTCACGGAGGACGATATCAAGCAATACAAGATGGTGAAGTTCAGATAGATATAGCCGTGATAGCTGCACCATCAGCTGATGCTTTTGGTAATGCCAATGGTGTCAATGGTTCTGCTGCTTGTGGTTTGTTAGGTTTTGCCCTTGGCGATTCACAATATGCCAATAAAGTAATTGTGGTAACCGATAATTTGGTTCCCTTTCCATGCATTCCATGGCAAATTCAGGGTAATTATGTTGATTTTACTGTAAAAGTGGATAAGGTTGGTGAACCAGAAAAAATCGTTTCAGGAACTACAACAGTTACTAAAAGTCCTGATAGATTGCTAATTGCCGAACTTACATCAAAATTTTGCGAGCAAACTGGAATTATATATAACGGATTTAGCTATCAAGCCGGCGCTGGTGGAACTTCACTTTCTATAGGAATTTATTTTGACGAGATACTTAAAAAAAATAATTGGAAGGCGCGTTTTATAAGGGCTGGAAGTAATCAATTTCCAGTAAAAATGCTTGAAGAAGGTAGAGTAGATTATATTCTTGATGGTCAAACCTTCGATTATGAAGGCATTAGGTCGATGCGCGAAAATCCTAATCATGTGGATACAAGTCCATTTACATCATATAATTTTCATGGTAAAGGAAATTTCGCATCTATTATTGATGTTGTGATTCTTGGTGCAACTGAAGTGGATCTTGATTTTAACGCCAATGTGGTAACTCATTCCGACGGCTATCTAATGCATGGCATTGGGGGCTGGCAAAATTGCCTCGCTGGGAAAACTGTAATCTTACCAATTCCTCTTTTTCGCGATAGGATTCCCATAATTAGAGAACGTGTAACTACTCTTTGCGGCCCTGGTGAATTGATTGATGTAATTGTAACAGAAAGAGGTATAGCAGTAAATCCACTCAGAAGAGATTTAATTGATAAGCTTAAAGATTCTAATCTTCCAATAAAAACTTTAGCCGAATTAAAAGATGAAGCTGAGCGAATTTGTGGAAAACCTCAAGCGATAGAATTTGAGGATGAAATAATTGCTATCGTTAAATGGGTTGATGGAACAGTAATTGACACAATTCGCAAAGTAAAGAGTTAATCTTTAAGATGTTGATTTGCAATAAATTTACTCGTTCAAATACTCTCTTCTTAGCACTACAGTATAGTATTCATCATCTATTTTGGTAAACCCATATTCATAGCTGAAGTAGTAATATTTATTGTTTTGCGTTTTGTATATATTTGTGTAATAATCGAAGTTGAATCCTTTGTCAATCAATTTTTTTCGATTAATTCTAATAGCATCCTTTTCTGAGTTTTCGAGAGATTCTTCTAAAATTTTTCTGTTTTTTCTAATGATATAATTCACTTTTCTGATGTAAGTGTTGGAAATAGAATTTGTTCTGTTATTAAAAGTATTCCTACACTGGTCTGAGCAAAATTTTTTATCGGATCTACCGTAAATTACTTCAGAGCATTCGAGACATTTTCTTTCTTTCATATTAGATGCAATTATTTGTTTTTACAATATTACAAAAAAAATAATTGTGAGATGAAAAAATTGAAAAATTTCTCAAAAAAATAATTTAAGCATAATATCATTTATGAATTTTGTCTCAAAAGAAGAATCATTTTTTAAAAGAAAAGACCTCTAAACCTCCTACAAAAGTCTTAAGTACTTTAACACTAGGAACTTCACTGATGCTAATTTTCATGATATCACTATCAAGAACGACAAAATCGGCGAGTTTACCAACTTCCAAACTACCTTTTTCATTTTCTTCAAAGCAGCCTTTTGCGGCCCAGATTGTCATGGCTTTCAAAGCCTCTTCGCGACTTAAACTGTTTTCTATTTGGAAACCATTTTCTGGTAGGCCATCAATATTTTTCCTTGCCACAGCTGCATAAAATCCATAAATTGGATTAATACTTTCTATGGGGAAATCGCTGCCATTGGTCAACCAACCATTTTGTTGAAGTAACATTTTATAAGCATAAGCATATTTAAGACGTTCAAAACCAAGACGTTCATCTGCCCAAAACATGTCGGAAGTTGCATGAGTTGTATTTACCGCCGGAATAATATTATAATCGCCAAAATAATGAAAATCATTTTTATTTATTACTTGGGCATGCTCAATTCTCCAGCGTCTGTCGTTTTTTACTTTTAAAATATCAGCATAAAGATTGAGCAAAATTCTTGCAGCAGAATCGCCAATAGCATGGGAATTTGCTTGGTATCCAGCCTTATAAATTCTCTCCAAAAAGCTCCTAAGTTTTTCGGGTGAATTCAAAAGTAATCCATAATTTTTTATGTCGTCAGAATATGACTCGAGCAAACAAGCCCCACGTGAACCTAATGCTCCATCGGCATATAATTTTACACTTTGAATATGTAAAAATGGAGTTTTATATATTCCTTTTTCCACATATTTTTTGAAATTTTCTTCAGTGGATGATAGCATAGCATAAATTCTCATTTTCAATATGTTATCTTTCTGCATTTGATTAATCAATTCAATTTGATTAGCCTCTAATCCAGCATCTACAACCGTGGTTAATCCAACAGAAAAACAATCTTTCTGAGCATTAACGAGAGCCTTTTTTGAATCATTTTCATATAGTGCTGGAATTAATTTGGTAAGAGAATCGGCAGCATTATCAAGCAATACTCCTGTCAATCTTCCATTGGCAGATTGTAAATTTCCTCCAATAATTTTAGTGTTGATATCGAATCCTACCTTTTTTAAGGCTAAAGAATTTGCAAGTATAGCATGCCCATCAATGCGGATTAATATTACTGGATTGTTTGGAAATAGTACATCTAATTTTTCCTTGGTTGGAAAAGATTTTCGCTGCCAATCATTTTGATCCCATCCTCTACCTAAAATCCATTCATTTTCATTTTTACCTTCAGCAAATTTCTTTAAGACTCGCAAAATCTCATCAAAAGATTTTGTTCCTACAAGATTTGCATATCGATACTGTGTCATTGCATATCCATAAAAATGACAATGAGCATCAATAAGTCCAGGATAAATAAACTTTCCTTTAGCATCAAGAGTTTTGTTGGCTTTATATTTTGAAATAATGTCAACAGTTTTGCCAATCGCTAAAATTTTACCATTCTCTATGGCCATTGATTCTGCAATATTCATTGATGAATCAACGCTGTAAATGCTTGCATTTGTGATAATTAAATCGGCATGGATTTTTTCTTGCTTACAAGAAATGGCCGTCATTACAGAGAAAAGAATCATTAAATTATATGCTTTCATAAATAAGAGTTTGAATTAATATTAGATAAAAATTGAAGATTTAATAAACTCGAGTTTCTTAAGAAACAATAAAAGAAAAGAGCGGCAAACGGGATTCGAACCCGCGACCCTCAGCTTGGGAAGCTGATGCTCTACCAACTGAGCTATTGCCGCGATGCGCACAAAAGTATAAATATTTTGCTCATGGAAAAGCTTTGTAATAAAGATATAATTCTACTTAATTTTAATCGTACTTATAAGATGTTAAACATAAGTAAGATACAATCTTAACAATTTATTTTATAAAGAATTAAAGATAATAGTGAATGAATTGTTTGGAACAAAAAGAAAAATATCTATTTTTGCACCTCTTTGAGAAAAGCTCTTGTAGAATAAGGAAGCTAATCTTAGAAGATAATGGAGAGGTGGGAGAGAGGTTTAATCCACCAGTTTGCTAAACTGACGTACGGGAAACTGTACCGGGGGTTCGAATCCCCCCCTCTCCGCAGAATTAGTTTACATGCATATTTAAAAACCTGATTATCAAAAATAATCAGGTTTTTTTATTTACATAAGATTGTAAAATGAGGAATCTTATACTCAACGCTTAGATGCCACGAATTTAAAATAAATCGTCACTAATTCAGTGTAATGGCCACGAATGCACGAATATATTTTGATGGCACGAATGTAAAAGTATCTTTGTTTGCCACGAATTTAAAATAAATCGTCACTAATTCAGTGTAATGGCCACGAATGCACGAATATATTTTGATGGCACGAATGTAAAAGTATCTTTGTTTGCCACGAATGCACGAATATATTTTGATGGCACGAATGTAAAAGCATCTTTGTTTGCCACGAATGCACGAATATATTTTGATGGCACGAATGTAAAAGTATTTTTGTTTGCCACGAATGTATGGATAAAAATGCCATTCGTGCATTTGTGGCTTACTTTCTATATTTGTGGCATACTTCCTTTATTCGTGGACTAATTCATTTTTTTGGGACTTACTCCCTACAATATCGGTCATTAAAATACAATTCTTTTATAATTCAATTTTAACTCCCCAAAATTAACAATTAATGCCAGTTGATTACCCGATACTTTCAGATAATTTAATGCTTGTGCAACAAATTCATCAGAGATATCTGAAACTCCTTTAACTTCTAAAATAATTTTATCAAACACTACAAAGTCGGCATAAAACTTATGAGGAAGAATAATGCCCTTGTATTTTACATCATACATCTTTTCCCGCTTATATGGAATATTTGCTTTTTGGAATTCAATCTCTAACGCATCCTTGTACACTATTTCAAGAAAACCTGCTCCTAAGTTGTTGTGAACTTCCATGCACTGGCCTATAATTCGATAACTTTCTTCTTTGAAAATAATCTTTTCCATAGAATTTAATTTTTGATGCTACGAATGTACGAATAATTCTTTTGATGCCACGAATTTAAAATAAATCGTCACTAATTCAGTGTAATGGCCACGAATGCACGAATATATTTTGATGGCACGAATGTAAAAGTATCTTTGTTTGCCACGAATGCACGAATATATTTTTTGTTTGCCACGAATGCACGAATATATTTTGATGG
>Ga0210044_10001936_pt1 | contig 31429 bp, 31 predicted proteins | sample CryGey13umfilter_2_FD_183959 | JGI IMG/M metagenome (GOLD analysis project Ga0210044, IMG submission 183959) | Groundwater microbial communities from aquifer in Utah, USA - Crystal Geyser 4/9/14 3 um filter (SPAdes) (version 2) | ecosystem: Environmental > Aquatic > Deep subsurface >...
CCATTTACCACCTCCTGAGAAACAGTAAATATATCATATATATCAGTAGTTTAACATCATTTTAATAGTATTATTTCGACCTATTTCCATAAATAAAAAACATGCTTTTAAGGGTGCGGAATGTCGGTTTCTGGTGTTGTTATATTTTTTTTGTGTATCGCCAAAGCAGGTCTTCAATAATCGGATGCTGCATCAAAACTCCATTTTACCCCTTGCTACGTATTCCCGGCCTTATCGTTCCAGTTCATACACATACAGGCGATAATCATTCGTATGGGCAGCCGATAATGCCCGTTGGATATGGGTTTTGGCATCACCCTCCTGAGCTTTGTTGAGCAGGGATGTGTAAATACCCTTGTAAAAAGCATCGGGAATAATATCGATAGTGAACCGGATTTTTTTGGCGGTGGCCTTTATTGCATCCAGAGAAAATTTCCGCGTTTCGTCCGGCATCAGCCGGGTATCGCTGAGTTCCTGCCAGCCATTGTTGTATTGCACAATGCGGCTTATTTCCCATTGACGCGATTGCAGTGTCTTTCCCTGCTCATCCTGAACCGCAATCGTGACCACCACTTTCGGTGTCACATAGCTTGGAAAAGCATGCCCTATTCCATTGGAAGTGATGCTAAAAGTTGCAATACTTCCGGAAATACCGGCTTCGATTTTCAGCCCTTTACGCACCATGTCAGGATCATGAATACCCTTAAACACATGTTTTCGATCCGGCATGTGACAGCCCTGACATTGAATGCCCTGACGGGCAAAACGACTCTGCTGCCACTCGACCAGCGTGTTTTCCATTGGCTTGCCATTGATGGCATAGGACTTAGGAAACTGGTGGCAGCTGGCACAAAATTGCGATTGTTCAAAATCCCGGCTGGCGGTGAATCCACCATGTGCCGGCCCGGCAATTTCCCCTTCTCCTCCAGTACCTTTTCTGGGTGGACCGAACCGCTGCCAGTTACGCACATGACAGGCGGCACAGGTAACTCCGGCATGGCGTAGTGGCAGCGCCTGCTTTTCAACATCGGCATCAGCATGAAAACCTTGAGGCTGCGTCAGTGAAGTCAGTAACGCATCATTTATCTCAGAATCATCAGCAAATTTCTGTTCTTTCAGCGGCGCGTGGCAATTCAGACAATCATTTGCATCCGCATGCCCCATAGCCGGGAACTGTCCGATCAGCCCCGGAGAAAAAGCATGCGCATGCAGGCTTTGTTTCCAGTCATTGAACTGCGCGCTATGGCACTGGGCACAAGCTTCGGGGTTGAGCCGTTTTTCCAGTTCACTCCAGTGTTGGGGTTCGCTGGACGATGATGCCACCGGAGTTCGCCAATAATTTTCCGGCATACCGCCAAATGCAGCCAGCACCAGTCCGAACATGAATATCAGAAGTGCCGCCAATGACCGTGACATTTGATCTCTCCTTTACCGGGGTGATGCTTAAGGGCGCTTATCTTGCAGATACTGCATCCGATAGGCACGATAATAGGCTGCCATAGCCGTTAAATCTTTTGAGTTCTGCTCAAACTGTTCGCCCTTCATCGGATTCATCATGCAATAGTTGATCATCTGATCGAGCGTCACCACATCGCCAACCATGGCGACGAAGTGCGGGAAGTTCTGGTTTTTATCGAAATTCATATTTTCATAACCGGCATGGCAGGAAAGGCATGAGAGCCCGGACGAACCGAGATTCTCATTGTTCCACATCGTGCTTCCAAGATCAGCAGCTTCCTGATAATTGCTGAAGGCGGCCTCACGAATCGGCTTTTTTGCATCATCATCCATACTTGCTCCAGCACACGGATTGCAGGGATTCATCTTCTGCATATCGTTCTTTTTCATGGCGCACGGGTTATGGCTCTTCATGTCACATGGATTTGCTTTCTTCATATTATCCATATTCATTGAACAGGGATTTTGCGATTTCATATCACAAGGGTTGGCTTTCTTCTGTTGATCCATCTGCATAGAACACGGGTTTTGCGACTTCATATCGCATGGGTTTATTTTCTCGCTTTTTATACTGCATGGATTGCAGGGATTTTGGCTGCCCGCCGTGGCAACACCTGATAATCCGAATATCGACAAAACTGCCAGTACGGTAAATATTTTATGCATTTCAACGCTCCTCTTCCTTTCGTCTTCTGAACTACAGAAGTGAGGATAAGTCGTTGCAATTGCAATGATCTTACACAACAAATCATCGAGCTACACAGATTTCGAGAAAACATGAATCACTATCACCCCCGCCACAATCAGACTCATGCCAATCATCGCTGCCAAATCAGGAATTTGCTTGTACAGCACGGCTCCGACAATGGTAATCAACACGATGCCCAAACCTGACCAAATGGCATAGGTGATACCAATGGGGATACTGCGCAAGACCAGCGTCATAAAATAAAATGCGCCACAGTAGCCTGCAATCACGATGACACTGGGCAGCCAGCGGGTAAATTCTTCCGTTGCCTTCAATGCGCTGGTGCCGATGACTTCGCAAACAATCGCCAACCCCAGAAAGACATACGCCATATTCATCGAAATACCTTAGCGAGCTGCAACACTGGCACGAATCACCGTCACCTGCATGGCCGCAAGCTGTTGCTGCGTCAGTACGCCCAGGCCAAGATCAACAACGGTATTTTTTCCTGCTGCCAGCACCCCCGGCACAGCCCTGTTGATACGCCGAAGCTGTCCGGCGGCATCGACAAACTGAATGCTGACCATGATATTGTTCACGGCTCGCGGCGTCGCATTGTTCAACTGAATGACCGCCCGGTTGTCGGGTAATATGCCGTTTTTCACGCTCAGGTATTGCGCTGGATTGGCGGGCAAGTCGATATCTACCAAATCACCGTAAGCTATTTTCCCCAGCTCGCTATTGCTTTGTGCCACGCTGGAAAAATATTGCCTGGCTTCGGCCATGCGATTGCTGTTGCGCGCAATCACACCGAGTCCGTAATAGGCATCTGCAGTCGGCAGCATGGCAGCACTCTTTTTAAAATCGGCTTCGGCCTTGCTAAAATTTTTCTTCTGCTGTTCCAGCTTGCCGCGTTGTAAGTAGTAGTAAAAGAAGTTCGCATTCAAATCAATCGCCCGGTTATAGGCCTGCATTGCCTGCTTTGAATGGTTCTGCTTGGTGTGGATATCTCCGTACAGCGCCTGAAAATGTCCCTCTTTTGGTTCGATCTTGATAGCCCGCTGCACCAACTGCGTTGCTCGTTTGACATCACCTTTGTCCAGTGAGGCCCGGGCCTTGTCGTAATCGTCATAGGCCGCTTTGGTTTGGCGCAAGTGTGCCATTTTGGTGTTGAAGCGCTGCGCTCCAAGATCGCCTCCGGCTGGTAACTCCTGCAAGCGCTGACGATTGCTCTGCACCCGCTCCGGCGATGGTGGATGGCTGGCGAACAAGCCCTGTAACCAGTCCTGTCGTTGCCCTTCGGCGAGTTTGACGAACGTTTCCTGCAAGCCAACCGCTCCCTGCGGATCGTATCCGGCACGCGACATATACAGCATACCGTAATAATCCGACTCTCGCTCCGCATCGCGGCTGAAGCGCTGATTGAGCATTTGCGCCCCGATATTCGCCCCCAGTTGCGCAACATGGCCATAGTCTTTTTGCTGCGTCGCAATCGTTGCACCGATCACCGCCCCCTGTAATACCATGCCGCGTGACATATTGTGCGCCGTATGCCGGGCTGCCGCGTGGGTGATTTCATGCCCCAGCACCGCCGCCAGTTCAGCCTCGTTGTGCAATTCTGTGAGGAGGCCGCGATTGACGACAATTTTTCCACCCGGCAGCGCCCAGGCATTGGGCACTCCGTTATTCAACACCTTGAATTCATAGGGAAGCTGGCGATCACTTACTTTCGCCAGTCGCTGTCCGATTTCGCTGACGTAACTCGTCAGCGCCGGATCAACGTTGTAGTCACCGCCCTGTGATTGCCGCAACGGCGCATATTGCTGCGCCCCCATGGCCAGCTCCTGTTGTTCGCTGATCAGGCTCAGTTCTTTTTTGCCGGTCACCGGATTGGTTGCACAGGCCGAAAGTGCCAACGTCAGCATCAGCGCCAGGCTTATGGAATATCGTTTCATCGTTATTTCTCCTGCCAGAGCAGCTTGCATCTGCGCCGATACCGCGTCAACTCACCGGCTGTTACGATTTTTTTCCTCAATCCAGCGGGACATAAATTCGGTGCTGCGATGATGGTGGTGGCGCAACATAGCGCCGGTAAAATTTCGCATGCGGTGGCTGCTTAGCTGTGCATAAACATCATCAATCCGTCGCGTCAAAACCTGCGCATGCTCGCTGGCATCAAAACACCGGCGCACAATGTCAAAACCCTGCTGCTGTGCCAGTTGCCAGCGCGCCGCATCGTCATACAGCGCCACCGCTGCCTGCGCGAAGGCTTCTGCATCGGCATCCGAATACGCCGCAGAACATGGCACGATGGCACCGCCCCATGGCAAATCACCATGCATCCCTTCTGCCCCGATGTCCGTCGTTACGCTGGGCGTGCCGCTCAGCATGGCATCGGCCAGCTTGCCTTTTAAGCCAGCACCAAAACGCAGCGGTGCCAGGCACACACGCGCTTGCTGCATCACCTGTTGCGCATCATCGGCACGCCCGTTGACATAAAACCCATGCTGCGGCCGGTGTAAGGCTTTCGCCTTTGGCGGCATGTACGAGCCATATACATGCAATTGCGCATCGGGGATCTGCTGACGAATTTGCGGCCAGATTGACTCATGCAACCACTGCACCGAATCCCAGTTCGGTGGATGGCGAAAATTGCCGATGGTGACGAAATGCTGACGCTGCTGATACGCCGCAACCGCCTGCGCTTCACGGCGCGCCTCAAACATAAACGGGCAGTAGTGCAGCAATTCAGGCGGTACAGCATAGCGCGTGCTCAGCCAGTGCATTTCCACCGTCGAAATCAGCAGCGACAGATCACAGCGATAAATCGCAGCAATTTCACGCTGCGCCGTCACATCAAAAATATCTTCATCGGTCACCGTCCGCCGCGCCAGAAAAGCCTTACGCCGCGCTTCGCGCATGGCGTGCAAATCCACCGTTTGTAACACACGCATCGCATCGGGGCAGTGTTTTTCAACTCGCCAGCCGAATTGTTCTTCCATCGAGAAATGCTCGAATATCACCACATCCGGTTGCAGCGCCGCCACAAACGTATCAAAGCCGCTGTCGTTTACCGCAATGTGATGCTGCATCGCCACCATCGGTTCCAGCGTTGCCTGAAATTCACTGCGCTCCGCCGTACTCGCCACATGCACGCACCAGCCCTGGGCATGTAGTGCAGCTATAATCTGCAGCATGTGTGTACCCGCCGCCGAAGAAGCAGGTTCCGGCCACACCGGCGTGATAATGAGAATGGATTGAATCACGGCCTTTCTAGTCCGGCCAAAACCTGACGAAAGCTGTTTAACCCGGCCTCGATGTTATCGATAATTTCAACGGCCAGCTCATCGGGATCGGGCAGGTTGTCGAGATCGGTCAGGCTTTTATCTTTGAGCCAGAAAATATCGAGGCTGGTTTTATCGCGAGCTGCGATTTCCTCATAGCCGTATTTGCGCCAGCGGCCTTCCTGATTTTCTTCGCTCCAGGTTTCTTTGCGGTCATGCCGGTTAGCCGGGTTGTAGCAGTCGATAAACTCCTGCAAATCTTCCATCCGCAATGGCTTCTTCTTTAGTGTGTGGTGGATATTGGTGCGGTAGTCATAAATCCACACCTCTTTGGTTGCCACATCCTTGCCGCCTGCACGGTTATCGAAAAAGAGTACATTCGCCTTCACACCTTGCGCATAGAAGATACCGGTCGGCAGCCGCAAGATTGTGTGAAGTTCTGTGTTTTGCAGAAGCTTCTTACGCACTGTTTCACCAGAGCCACCCTCAAACAAAACGTTATCCGGCACCACCACGGCAGCCTTTCCGGTGACCTTCAACATCGTACGAATATGCTGTACAAAGTTGAGCTGCTTATTGGACGTTGAAGTCCAAAAATCCTGACGGTTGTAGGTAAAGTCTTCTTTCTCCAGCTCACCTTCAGCGTTGGTGGAACTCATACTACTCTTTTTACCAAAAGGAGGATTGGCCAGCACATAATCAAACCGCTGACCTGCATCGGCAACCAGTGCATCTTTCGGGGATATCATTGATTCACCATCGATCTCACCAATATTGTGCAGGAACATATTCATCAGACACATGCGCCGGGTGTTCGGCACGATCTCATTACCAAAGAAGGTCTCATGCTTGAGCAACTCCTTCTGCTCACGGTTCATCGTGTTGTTGGCCACCAGCCAGTCGTAGGCGGTGAGGAAGAAACCGCCTGTACCGCAGGCCGGGTCGGCAATCGTCTTCATCGGCTCGGGGCGCACGCAGGCGACCATCGCCTTGATCAGCGCACGCGGCGTGAAGTATTGCCCGGCCCCGCTCTTGGTATCCTCTGCATTCTTCTCCAGCAGCCCTTCGTAGATTTCGCCCTTCACGTCGGCATCGAGCAGCGTCCACTTCTCGGCATCGATCATCTCGATGACGCGGTAGAGCATGGCCGGGTCTTGAATCTTGTTTTGCGCCTTGGTGAAGATTTGTCCGAGCATGCCCCGCTTGTTTGCAAGCTCACGCAGCATCTCGATGTAGTGCACCTCAAGCTCAGCCCCGCGTTTCGCCTTCAGACTCGTCCAGCTGTACTCATCAGGAATACCGACATTGCGGTTGTATGGCGGGCGTGAATATTCATCCGCCATTTTCAAAAAGATCATGTAGGTCAGTTGCTCCAGGTAATCGCCATAGCCGACACCTGCATCGCGGAGCACATTGCAGAAGCTCCATACCTTGGAAACAATCGTTGCTGCGTTCATCTATCAATATCTCCCTGTATTTAACAAATATCCTCTGCCATACTTCGGCCATGCACTTCGGTGCTGGTTGATCCTTTGCCCAAGGCTTTGGGTCGTGGCAGCGCCTCAGTCGCCGATAAGACTGGGGCATTTATTTATTCGCCGTCTCTTCAATGCACTCCAGATATGGCATCCAATATCTTCAGCTTGAGCGATTCCGAATCCATCTCTTCAGCCAGAAATGCTTCCATAATTTCGCCCAATAATTCTTTGCTGATATTGCCAGCGGCCACGTGATAACTGATGTTCTCCATCTCCCTCAAGAAGTTGGCTGCACAGTAAAGGTAGCCATTAAAGAGGAGCATCTGAGCGCAGAGAGTAATCGCTATCCGCTTGTTACCATCCTGAAAGCTGTGAAACTTGCAGGCACAGAAAAACAGGTGTGTCAGTTTCTCGGCGAAGGTTGGGTAGTAAAGGTCGTTCTGAATATGCTCAAGTACGCCCTCCAGTTTTCCCAACTCCAGCGCCCCAATCGTTCCGCCACCGCTGACCTCTACCGTTTTGCGATGAATCTCAATCGTCTGATCCATGGTGAGATATACGATTGCCATGCTTACTCGCGATTTTTCAGACGCTTCATCACGTCCTTCGCATCTTCCAATCTTTCAGCCAACTCCTTGCTCTTTTCGCCAAGGAACCGTTCAAACTCCTCTCTCTGTAGCGGAGTTACATATTCACTAAGCTGCTGGTGCAGTGCATCCCGGAATGCCAGATCACGGCTGGCCATCTTGTTCCGGGCCTTTTCTATCAACGGTTTCCAGTGTGGAAGGTTCTCGAACTTTTCGAATAGCTCATCGACTTCCCATTGCGTCAGTTTCCGCCCTCGCGACTTCATATCCTCCTGCAACATCGCACCAATGCCACGCTCGTAGGATGAAACCAGATCGAGAACCTCCGAATAGAAGGTATCTCGAACCGTATCTTTCTCATGCAAGCGAAGAACCTTTCGATACTCCTGAGCCTTTTCCCTGAAGATGCTCACATAGATTTTGTCCGTATAGAGCGGGTATTTGAAATTCCCCATGTCCACACAATCGCGCAGGGCGTCGGTGAACTGCCTGCGATAGTTCTCTTCTGCAAACCATGAGTGGATGAAATCCTCATCGCGCTGGTTGATATATTTGGTGCCGCCTCCGGTGCGGCTGTTGATGGTATCGATGACGATGTCGAGGATGGCCTGACGTAACAGACGTGCTCTCTCGCTCTCCACCATCAGCATGGCCAAATCCAGAAATGCCCTGAAGTCGAAGATGCCGATTGATGGCGCTTTGATGTTAACGAAATTGATTTCGTCGACATCCATCTCCTGCAGGGAAGACTTGAATGATTTCAGTCGGTTACCCTTCAACACCTCGTAACCGTTTCGGCGCAGTTCATCGCTGAATTTCTCGATATAATTATCAACCGTTCGCGGCGTTACCTCGAAAAAAGCCGCGACCTGTTCTTTAACCACCACGCTTCGCCCCTCAAAGGCAAACCCTTGGATGTGTGTCGCCTTCTCGATCTCCTGCAATGCAAACGGATTATTAAGAATATTCTGCCGGTGCAGGGTCGAGTTGGTTAAATCCTGTTTCTCTTCACTCATACTTTCTTCCTCCCACGTTTGGGAATATGGGATGCCGCTTCCCGTTCGGCACGAATGCGGGCGAGGAGTTCGCTAGCCGGTTCATCATCAGGATTCTGGGGAACCAGCTTGCCCTCGAAGGCGCGCTTGAGGATCGATTGGCGCAGCGCCTCCGCCTTTTGCAGGCTCTCCTCGATGGTCTGCTCCATCTTCTCGACCACCGAAAACCGCGATTCGATTTCCTGAACGATTTGGTGTTGTTCTCCTAGAGAGCAAGCCGGAAGAACCAAAGCCTTTAGCTCGTTCGAATTGATGTTGTTAACGCCGCTTGTTGATTTCGCTTTGAACTCAATCTGCGAGCGTAAAGCTGATGATGACAATACGTAGTAAAGAAAAGAGCCTTTAAATATCCCTCTTAGGGGCCGAATTCGTATGAGGTAGCCTGCATACAAGAACTTCTCGTCTTTATCGCGAATCAAGGCGCACTTTCCAACAAGTGAAACACTTCCATTCGAGCGAATGGTAAGTAGATCACCAGCACATAGCTTGTATTGTGCGACCTCTCGCTCATCAAATGTGGCAAACTTCAAATCGCTGTCGTCAATAAAACCATTCGCAATATTTGGTATCCGAAGCACTCCTATGCCATCGGATTCATAATCACATTTCTTTGATGTTCCATATGCAGGCTCTTCGATTCCTTCACCTAGCTTTATCCATCCCCACCCCTTCGGTAGCGCGGGAAGATCGGCGAGTTCGTCGGCGGTGAGGGGCGGGAGTTCTTTGGGCATTTTGGGTTTGGTCGGTTTCTTTGTGCCGGAGGCTTTGCCGCCTTCGGCTTCCCATGCGTTTACGGCCTGTTGCCATTCGGCGAGTCGGGCTTCGTAGCGCGCTTCGCGCTCGGTCTTGATGCGGGCCAGCAGTTCGCTTGCGGATTCGAGTTCGTCCGCAAGCTCTTTGCGCCAGCTTTCGGTGAGCCTGCCTTCAAAGGCGGCTTTCAGCACCGACTGGCGATAGACCTTCAACTGCTCCCGCGCCGCCTTCAGGCTCTCCACCCCCTTCTCCAACTCCGAAAACAGCTCCTCAATCTTCGCCACAATCCGGTGTTGTTCGTTGAGGGGAGGAAATGGAATTCCAATTCCAATGTAATCATTAAACTTCAAATTCCGCAGGTTGTTACTTCCGGACTGATAATTAATAACTTCGCCCGAAACATAAAAGTAATTCAGAAAATAATTTACAAAGGTTGGGAATGAATTTTCGTTCAGCCTGACCAAGCGCAGAAAGTTCGTACACACCTTTGGAAGCTCTGGATTAAAAGAAAGAACTGACTTGTCTATCAGAACAGTTCTTCCGACTGGCTGCTCTGGGCCGCCCCCAGATATTTCAACAAGGATATCGCCTTCCTTAAGCACTCGTGTGTTGATACTCGAAACCTTAAGTTTTCGGACAGATGCAGTTTTACCTTTATCTTCGCTCCAATTCCGAAACTCAGATCCACGAATACACAATGCGGAGTCAAAATTTGGGTCATCGAACTCGGGAGCCTTGCCCCAGTCTCCACCTATAACAAAGGTCGTAAGTTCTTCTATAGCTGGGTGACTCCAAGAGTCAGGGATTTGAATTTTCAATGTCACGCAGCCAGTGCCTCGTTCATTTCATTGAGTAGTTCATCCATGCCATCGCCGAAGAGTTGATACATACGGCCAAGGCCACCTTTGGCGTCGAAGGGGGCGTATTCGAGATCGTCACGGTCGATATGGTAGGAGGCGGTGACATGATCGCGGATCATGTGCAGCCAGGCCATCTGCGCCTCGTTGAACTTCGGTGCATTGCCGCGCTGCTTCTGCATCACCCAGCTCTGGAAATTACGGCGCACGGTTGCATCAAACGGGGTCAGTTCGGTATCAATTTCGCAGACATGGCGGATCAGCGAGACCAGCGCCATCAACTCATCTTTGGGTGAATGGGTGGTTGTTTTACCCAGCTTTTCATAGGCCATCCAGACGCGGCTTGGCATCAGGCTTGGGCGTTCACGCTTCAAAATATCCATCACTTCACGAATCATGCTAAAGGTTAGCTCGCGGTGAGCGTAAGGCTGGTTGTAGAAGATAGAGAGCGCCTTGATTTCATCTTTATGCTCTTGCAAAAAGGATGTGAAATCCTGCACCAGGGCTTCGGCCTGCTCGGCATCCTGCTCATTCCATCCAGCAAAAGTAACATCATCGATATTCACCGTATCAATAATCTGCTCATGATTACGGCGGATGCCCTCAATGCAGGTATTCAAATCGCCGCTAAACATATGCGTGGCATTGCGCACCAGTTCGGATTGCATGTCATGGTAATCACGGCCCGACTGATGTGCCTTCTCTTCAATCAGATCGGGATTCACCGATTCAAGCAGGCCGCGCACAATGGTATCGAGCGGCACACCGCCGGACTTCTCCATAATCTGCCGCTGCTCATCATTGTTCAGCGTGCGTGAAAGGCGGGTCAATCTGTTAGCGAGAGAGAGCACTGTATCTTCATCGCTCTGCCCCATCATTACACCATAAAGCAAATCCTTGAGCGGCACGGTGGGTTTGCGCTCCAGCGGCCTTGAGTCTGTCTTGAGTGACTTGGTAACGCCGATGGCATCAACAATGACAAAGTGGGTTTTGGCCTGTGCCGATTGTGAAACCTTTTGCAGATCATCCTTGCTGATGATGCGTGTGCCGCGCCCTTTCATCTGCTCAAAGTAACCTTTCGATTTCACATCGCGCATAAACAGCAGACACTCCAGCGGCTTCACATCGGTGCCGGTGGCGATCATGTCGACGGTGACGGCAATACGTGGATTGTAATCGTTGCGGAAACTGGCCAGCACCGACTTGGGATCTTCCTCGGTCTGATAGGTGATCTTCTTGCAGAACTCGTTGCCCTCGCCGAACTCATCGCGCACGGTGCGGATGATGTCGTCGGCATGGCTGTCGGTCTTGGCAAAGATCAGGGTTTTCGGTAATTCGGTACGACCCGGGAAAATTTCCGGCCATTTGTTTTTGAAGGTGCGGATGATATTGCGAATCTGGCTTGGGTTGACCACATCCTTATCAAGTTGTTTGGCCGTGTACTCCTTATCCTCATCAAGCTGCGTCCAGCGCTGCTCGCGGGTAAGTTTGTCGCGCAGGTCAACGAACTCTTTGGCTTTGAGCTCACCACCCTTTTTCGATACCTCTGTTTCAATCAGGTAAACATCATGGCCGACATTCACCCCATCGGCCACGGCATCTTCATGGCTGTATTCACTGACCACGTTCTCATTGAAGAAGCCAAAGGTGCGTTTATCCGGCGTGGCGGTAAGGCCGACCAGAAAGGCATCATAATAATCAAGCACCTGCTTCCACAGGTTGTAAATCGAGCGGTGGCACTCATCAATCACGATAAAGTCAAAGAACTCCAACGGAATCTTGTCGTTGTAGATCACCGGCAATGGCTCTTTGGTCTTGATGATGTGCTCAGCGGGATTCTCCTCTTCATTGGAATCATCCATCTCCTCACCCTTGAGGATGGCGTAGAGGCGCTGAATCGTGCTGATGCAAACCTGTGTATCGGGTGCTACATGCGAGGATTTGAGGCGCTGCACATTGTAGAGCTCTGTGAACTTACGATTGTCATCATTGGGCAGGTAGGCCATGAACTCTTGCTCGGCCTGCTCGCCAAGGTTCTTGGTGTCCACCAGAAAAAGAATGCGTTTGGCACCGGCGAACTTGAGTAAGCGATAGATAGCGGTGATGGCGGTATAGGTTTTGCCCGAACCTGTCGCCATCTGCACCAGCGCACGCGGATGTGCGTTGCTAAAGGATGATTCCAGATTGGTAATGGCGCTGATCTGGCAGTCACGCAGGGCTTCCTCAGGAAGATCAGGAAAAGAGTGAAGACGAGCGCGCAGGCTGGCGGGTTGTGTCAGCCACTCCTGCAAAGTTTCAGGGCGATGGAAGGAGAATACTGGACGGGAGCGTGGTTTGGGATCGCGCTGATCGCGGAAACGTGTCACAAGGCTGTTGGATTCATAGACAAACGGCAGTGACTCGTTGTTGTTCACCCACCTGAGCGTGGCTCCGGCATAGCTTTCTGCCTGATCTTCTGCTGCCAAAAGGTGATGCCCCTCTTCGGCTCGCTTAGCCTCAATCACACCAACGGCTTTACGATCCACAAACAACACATAATCAGCAGGGCCAACATCGGTGGGGTACTCACGCACGGCCACACCAAGCGCAGCATTCGGGTTAAGCGTGGACTTGTCCTGTATCACCCATCCGGATGCGACAAGCATACGATCAATCTGATCACGCGCCTTTTGTTCCGGATTTTGATTGGTGTAATCCATATCCCTTTGCCTCTCCCTCAAACCTCGACCCTCAGATCGTAAATGAACATCGATTACATGTGAAGGTCAGGCGTTTGTTTACTGACTGGCAAGGCGCTAATGTAGCGGCATCAAAGACTTTGAATAAACACGAAAAAGGAACACCGTGGCAATTAAACTGTTTAACCTGAGAAATGTGCCGGGAGATGAAGCGGAAGATATCCGCCAATTGTTGCATGAGCAGAATATCGAATTCCATGAAACTACGGCAGGCGTGTGGAGTACCGGCGTACCGGCGATCTGGTTGAATGATGATCGCCACCTTGAACAGGCTCGTACCAGCATCGATGCCTATCAAAAACAGCGTACCGAAATGGCACGAACGGCTTATGCCGAACAAAAAGAGAGCGGGAACGCGCGAACCGTGTTGCATCTGATCCGCGAGAATCCCGCTCGTTTCTTTCTGTTTCTGGCGGCAGCGCTGTTTATTCTTTATGTCTCGCTGACGCCTTTTTTAAACTTTCTCGAAAACTAAATTATAGCTTTCGGAAAAAATATCAGTCGGTGCGGCTGGTGACTTCCAGTAAATGATAACCGAACTGGGTTTTAACCGGACCCTGTACGGTTCCCACGTCAGCTGAAAAGACGACGCGATCAAATTCCGGCACCATCATGCCGGGTTCAAATTCACCCAGTTCGCCACCGCTTCTGCCGGACGGGCAGCTGGAATGCTGACGCGCCAGATCGGCAAAGTCGGCGCCATTTTCAATTTCGCTTTTCAGTGCAACGCACTGATCTTCACTGCTGACCAGAATATGACGGGCTGATGCTACGCTCATAAATCACCTCTCATTTTATTTATGTCGGCGACCCTATCAGCCCAATGCTGATGTTCAAACTCAAGCAACCACTGCTTCCATGCCAGGCCACCGGAGTACCCGCCCAACCCGCTGGCTGCTACGACACGATGGCACGGTACCAATAGCGGTAAAGGATTGGCTCCCAACGCCTGGCCGACCGCCCGTGGTGAAGAATGCAGCATCGTCGCCAGCTCGCCATAGCCCATCACTTTGCCCGGCTGTATCGCCCACAACGCCTCGCGCATACGCGCCTGAAATTGCGTTTTGGGTTGTGCCAGCGGTGGCAGTGCTGCTGCTTCCCCTTGAAAATACGCCTGCAACCAGTCGTGCACAGGATTTGAAGTTGATGGCTGAGATAAGGCTTTAACCTGCAAGCAGAGTTGCATGCAGCATTGTCCGTTCCAGCGATATCTCAGTATGCCGGCCGGGCTAGTGTAAGTGTACCAATCAGACGCATTCATCGGCAACAGTGTTGGCGCTATCGATGGATTAAGCAAGCTTCGTTTCTTGCAAATTCCGGGAGTGAATTTTCAGGGCTTGATGTCCAACAAAAGATTGCTACGCTCATCGCGATGCGGCACTTATTCATATTTATCCTCTTTAGCGCGATGCTCACCAGCTGTGAGTTGAATCCACTGGATGTTACCATCGCCTCCGGCTGGAAGGCCAAATCCATTGCCGCTATGCGCCATACTAAACCGGATATGCTGGCGCTTTCTCCATCCGGTACCTGGCTGTATGTCAGCTGTGAATCCACGCAAAGTCTGCTTGCTCCGAGCCTGATTGCCATCAATCTGGAAAATGGCAGGCAGCAAATTCTGCTTTACGGCCTGCATCGGGCTGATGGTTTGAAATTTGCTCCGGATGGTAGCTTGTGGCTGGGTGAAGAATTTAAAAAGGGCTTGATCTGGCGCATTGCCGAGCCGGACAAACTACCGGAAGAGCAACGTGTTGACCGCGATAGCTTGCGCAGTAGTCATGCGGCTATTGCCCCGTTGAAGGCTGTTGGAACTTTTTCGCATGAAGGTTTTACCTTTTCTCGCGATGGTAAATTCGCTTATCTGGCCGACGAATGGGAAGAGGGCTGCGTTTACCGCTATGAAATGAGCACGCGCAAGCTGGCTGTATTCCATGCCGACAAAGGCTGGTTGCCGATCACGAACCCTGATGATGCGCGTCTTGAGGCCGAGATGCTGCACGGCACCTATTTTAATCGCCTGGAAGATATGGAAACCCTGCCTGACGGCAGTATCCTCATGGCTGAAACGACTACCGGAAAAATTCTCAAACTGGACGATAGCGGTAACAAACCGAGCATAGTTAAATGGTTATCCCGCTCGGAAATCAAGCACCCTGATAATCTGGCCTGGGATGAAAAGCGCCAGTGGCTGTGGATCACGGATGATGATAAACCCTCTTTCCTTTGGGCATGGGATGGCCGCACTGTCCACGAAATCGTTCGCCATGAGGATGCGGAAATCACCGGCGTGATCGTGGCTGGCGACAATATTTATTTTAATATGCAAATGCCCGACGGCAATACCGAAGTCACCATGAAACTTTCTCCAGCAGCAATATCCGGCAACGGTGGATAACTGGCTGGAAATCGTTGTGCGGCAGATGATGCTGTACAGCCTGCCAACTTTAATTTCTCTGACTCTCGTTGTTGCCATGGAATCATGGTGGCTTAAGCAATCACTGCCGCACCCTTTTTATGCCATTGCAAGCCGCCATGTCTGGCTGCCTTTTTTGGCCTCTATCTGTTTCACACGCGGTATTATCATAGCCATGCCCAACCCGCTTGCCGGTGGTGTTCATTCCGCTTTGTCTCGCCTGATTGTGCACGTGATTCTGTGTATCGCAGGGTTTCTGCTTTATGCCCTGATGTTGCAGCACCAGTCTCCTGCCGGATTACCGCCGCTGCATCACTGGTGGGCCAAGGTGTTGATGTATTTTAATCTCTGCATGATTGGCCTGCACCTGCTGCCTTTACCACAACTGCTGGTCGGTGAACTTATCGCTGTTTATCTGAACCAGCGTGCTCCACACAGCACACTGAATCTGACGTTTCATTGGCTTAAACAATCAACTTACGGCCCATGGGTGATCACGTTTATCGCCGCTACCAGCCTGCTTGACCGGGGGTTGGGTCAGCTGGTGTTTCCTGTTTATGAAAAGCTGGCCACGCTTGCCGCACAACTTTAACCCTTATGAATTGTATGAATCAGGCTTAACCAAGCCACTGCTCTTTCGAATCCTCGGGCTCTTCCTCTTCCACATCCGAAAGATCGAGGATATTCCACTTTTCCTCATCCTCATCTTCATCCGTAAGTTCCTGTGCCAGGTTTTTGCTCTTCTTGTTTGCAGGTTCCGGATCGTCAAACACTTTAATCGTGAATTCTTTCGATTTTTTCTCTTTCAAGCGATCTAAGCGGGCTTTTTCGGCCTCGGCTTTCATTTGCATGATACGCTGTGTACGGGCCATCTCCTCCTGCATCAATGCATCTTGCACCTCTTTTTTCAGTTGCTTCTGCAAGCGCTCTTCTTCACGGCGCATCTCTTCAATCTCTTTCTCAAAGCGGATTTTCTCTTCGAGCTCCTTCTCTTGCCTCAGCCTTTCGATCTCTGCCTTAGCTATTCTGGCTTTCTCAGCCTTGGCTTTTTCCGCCTCAATTCTGGCTTTTTCTTTTTCAGCCTTGATTCTTTCAATCTCAGCCTTGGCTATTCTGGCTTTTTCGGCCTTGGCTTTTTCTGCCTCAATTCTGGCATTTTCCTTTTCGAGTTCGATTCTCTCGGCTTCTGCCTTGGCTGCGGCGCGCTCTTCCTTCAATGCATGTTCAAGCTCTTTGATAGATTTTTCAACGCTGTTTGCAGCACCGAACTCACCAATTTCCCGATATTTAATCAAGATCCCGTTATACAGGGTAATTGCCTGAGTTTTATTTCCTGCTTTTTCTACACAGAAAGCATGACGAATCTGGATGTCAAAATTATCTGCCATCTCTTCTTGTGCCATTAATGAAGTGTATAGCATCGCAGCTTCCACATAATTCTGAGCCGATACCGCCTTGCGTGCTTCGCGTAACGTCTTCGGAATACTTATCTTTTCCATTTATTTGTAACCACCTCCCCCAGATTTCCATGTGCGCAATAAATGGAAAAGAACCCCATCTACCTCATCATCGCAAAACATCTCCATTTGACGTACGCCTCGTTGCGTATGATGTGAAATTATTACCATCGTTTAAAATTGAACTGAAATTCTTCTTTCGTCAATATTTGTATGTCATTCACGTAATTAAACTACTTTCTATGCTTAGGTTGTTAACTTCCGGCAGGCATCTGTTTACCTGCTTCCGGGCTCTGAAAACCTCTTGATATCACAGTCGGTCTTGTGCCTTTGAATGTTGACTGTTGACAAACTGAACGATGTTCATTTTAATTGCCTGAAAATGAACATCGTTCAGTTAATGGAGTTCACATGGCAAGGCGAAGTGATCATACAAGAGAAGAATTAACAGCTATAGTGATAGATATTGCAGAGCTGATTGTTGCCAGCGATGGTCTTGCTGGTCTGAGTGCACGAAAGGTGGCAACAGAAGCAGGTTATACCGTTGGTACACTTTATCTGATATTCAAAAACATCGACGGGCTGATTACCGAGGTCAATCTTAAAACGCTTAAACAGCTAGAGGGTGAGATTTCTCAGGCATTGCAGGGTATATCGAAACCTGAAAAGGCCATTGCGATGATCGCTCGAACTTATCTGAACTACGCGACAACTCGAAGCAAACGGTGGCGGGCGGTATTTGACCACCAATTACCCGCTGACGACGTGTTTCCTGAACACTATCACCAACAGGTTGCCCAGTTGTTTTCACTGATTGAATCGCCATTAAAACTACTTCGCCCTGATGAAAGTCAAGCTGCAATCATCAGAGAGGCTCGTGCGATCTGGGCTTCTGTGCATGGCCTGGCCATGCTCAGTGTCGGCGAAAAACTGAATCCTGCCGATGCTGAACCGATTGAAATTCTGGATTTAATACTAAACCGGATCATTGGATTTGATCCGCAGGGAGGAAGGAAATGAAACTATTCATGTGGTTCATGCGTCATCTGTTGCAAACGTTGTATAAAGTTAAGGTCAGTGGTGTTGAGCATCTTGAAAATGCCGGAGAGCGGGTGTTGATTGTTGCCAATCACACTTCCTTTCTCGATGCGGTGCTGCTGACACTTTTCTTGCCCGGAAAGATTGGTTTTGCCATTCACAGCAGTTACGTATCCAAATGGTATATGCAACCCTTCAAAGGGGTGATCGACCTGTTCCCTGTCGATCAAAACGACCCTATGGCGATGAAAGGTTTGATTGGCTACCTAAAAGCCGGCAACCGCGTGGTGATCTTCCCCGAAGGTAGACTGACGGTCACCGGCTCGCTGATGAAGGTCTATCCCGGTCCCGGCATGGTGGCTGATAAGAGTGATGCAACAATTCTGCCGATCCGCATCGATGGGGCGCAGTACACACCATTTTCAAGATTGCGGGGACGTGTACGCCTGCGTTGGTTCCCGGAGATTTCTCTTAGTATTTTACCACCGCACAAACTGGAGCTTCCGGATGGCATAAGTGCACGTGAACGGCGTCAGTTGGCGGGCAATCAACTGGCAGATTTAATGACTGAAATGATCTTTGAAACAACGCCGCATCATCGCCGTCTCTGGGATGCTCTGACCGAAGCTGAGCACATCTATGGGGAGGGTCATATGGTGCTTGAAGATATTGAACGCAATCCGCTTACTTACCGGGATCTTTTTACCCGCGCCTTTTTACTCAGTGATCTGCTGAAGCGGCGTTGTACAGGCTCTGTTGTTGGTGTGTTGCTACCCAACGTGAGTTCCACTCTGGTAACGTTTTTCGCTTTACAGGCACGCGGTTTTGTTCCGGCTATGCTTAATTACACCATGGGTGCCAAAGGTGTTGTTTCCGCTGTGGAGACAGCGGCTATGCGCAGCGTCGTGACATCCAGACGCTTTGTTGAGACCGCTGGACTGGAGGAGATGATTTCAGCACTGGAAGCGAAGGTGGAAATTGTCTGGTTGGAGGATATACGGGCAGAGGTGACACTGCGTCACAAACTTGTTGCATGGCTCGCTGCACGCAATCCAACAGCGACAATTCAACGTCGTCTGAAGGGTGTCACTTCAAATGATCCTGCCGTTGTACTGTTTACCTCGGGTTCAGAAGGCTTGCCGAAAGGGGTGGTGCTTTCTCACCACAATATTCTTTCCAATATCGCCCAGATTGCCGCGCGTATGGATTTCAATGCCAGTGATACAAGCCTGAATGCCTTGCCACTGTTCCACTCTTTCGGATTGACCGCCGCTGCACTTCTACCCCTGTTCCACGGTATGAAGGTGTTTCTCTACCCTTCACCCTTGCACTACCGCATTATTCCGGAAGTCTCTTATGACATTAACGCCACGCTGCTTTTCGGCACCAATGTCTTTCTGGCCGGATATGCCAAACATGCACATCCCTATGATTTCTATTCGCTGCGTTATGTGATTGCCGGCGCGGAAAAGTTGCAGGATGAAACGCGCAAGGTCTGGTCGGAAAAGTTCGGGCTGCGGATTCTTGAAGGTTATGGCGCCACAGAGACCAGCCCCGTGCTGGCGGTAAACACCCCCATGCATTTTAATGTGGGCACAGTGGGACGTCTGCTGCCGGGTATTAAGAGCCGTATTGAGCCGGTTCCGGGAATCACGCAGGGTGGAAAACTTATCGTTCACGGACCCAATATCATGTCCGGATATATGCTCCATGATCGTCCGGGCCAATTACAGCCACCATCCGATGGCTGGTACGACACAGGCGATATTGTCGAAATAGATGCCGATGGTTTCGTACATATCCGGGGTCGGGCTAAGCGCTTTGCCAAGGTTGCCGGTGAGATGGTTTCACTGACCGCCGTTGAAGAAATGGCTGCCGAGTGCTGGCCGGGTGCTTCTCACGCCTCTTTATCTGTGCCGGATGCGGGCAAGGGTGAGCAGGTGATTCTGCTGACCACCTGCGAGGCACCGGATCGCAAGGTGCTGGCCGCTTTTGCCAAAGCCCATGGTATCAATGAATTGCAGGTACCCAAACAACTACTGAGCGTGGCCGACATTCCGCTTCTGGGCACCGGCAAGGTTCACTACGCCGGAGCGCAGGCGCTGGCAGAGAAACTGCTCGGTATAACATCGTGAGTCGCAGCATGTCGGCCGATGTAAAAAAGCTTCTGGTGGCGCAGTTTCTCACGGCGCTGGCCGACAACGCCATACTTTTCACGGCTGTCGCCATGGTGCTAAGCGGCGCATTGGATGGCGACTGGTACGTCCCAGCCCTGCAAGGCTGTTTTCTGGTTGCATTCGTGGTGTTCGCGCCGTGGGTCGGTTCATTTTCCGATACGCGCAGCAAGCCTTATGTGCTAATCGTGGCCAATCTGGTGAAAGCGGCAGGGGCCGGACTGATGCTATTAGGCAGTGATCCGTTGCTCGCTTATACCGTGATAGGTCTGGGAGCAGCAGCCTATAGCCCGGCCAAGTACGGCATCCTGCCTGAGTTGGTGCACGGCGACGATCTGGTGCGTGCCAATGGCTGGATCGAGGGTAGTACCATTATCGCTATCCTGTTGGGTACGGTGCTGGGCGCCGCTGTCGCAGATTATTCGATTACACTCGCGGTGAGCTGCGTGTTGCTTATCTACCTCATCTCCGCCGCAGTGGCCCAGCTGATGACAAAACTTCCCGCCCTGCGTGAATCCGTCAGTGGCGGGGCACTTAGCAATTTCTCACACACCATCCGTGAACTTCTGGCGACACCACGCGCCCGCTTTTCCACCCTCGGCGTATCACTCTTCTGGGCCTCGGCTATCGTCATGCGACTGGTGATCATTGCCTGGGCGCCGGCAGTACTTTTACTGAGCACCTCAACACAAATATCGATGCTGACACTGTTTATTGCGCTCGGTATCGCAGTGGGTGCCGCATTGGCACCACGTTTGATACCACTGGGGGGGTTGCGACGGGCAAGAATTGCCGCCTATGCCATGGGTTTCTGTATTTTACTGCTGATGCTGGTGCAGGATGTTTGGCTGGCACGTGCCAGCCTGTTTGCAGCAGGTATCTGTGGTGGCCTGTTTGTCGTGCCTGTGAATGCAGCACTTCAGGATATCGGCCATAAAAGTGTAGGTAGTGGTCGAGCGGTGGCAGTGCAGCAGTTTTTTGAAAACGCTGCGATGCTATTGGCCACCGGCCTTTATACCTGGAGTGCTGCCACCGGTGCAGGCGCGGTCGAATCTTTGTTAGTGCTAGGCGTTTTCGTCATGCTTGCCACGCTGGTAATCTCCTGGCATCTACCGCGTGATCCGCAAAAAGAAACGGCATGAATGTGTATGGGTGATAGCAGGAGTGCTTCTCTTAGTAAAAGCTAGCCCGGATTATTCATGAATCGTTGTGATGATTGATCCTGCTTTCCTTAGTTGCCACCTTTAAAATTACTGTAAGGTTAGCTCTGGCAAAGGATTTTTTTGATAAGGAGGTTCACCCAATGGGTGAGAAGGAATTTGATGATAACGTAATGGTACAAGCAATTTCCAATACCTCACAGGCAGTCGATAAAGCAGCTTCGGAAATAAGCATTAGCACTCCTGGTGGCCGATATCAGGTCTGTTGGGATGCAGGTGGAAGTGCCACAGCGCTGGGTCAACTACCGTTGTTTGCCGAGTACCTGGAGGCCACAGGAATATTTGACCGCTGGCTGGAAGGATGTCCGAAGTCGTACACCAGCCCCGAGGCAGTTGATGTACTTGGTACATGGCTGTTGTCGATTCTGGATGGACAGCGTCGCTATGCTCATGTTGCCGGACTGCGCGGAGATGAAGTCGCACCTCTGATCCTCGGCATGAACAGGATTATCAGTGATGAGAGCCTTCGCCGAGCTCTCGCGCATCTGGCACCGACTGAGAAAAAGCGCTGTAGTGACACGGAACGCGCTGGGCGCGAGGCCCAACTGGTAAAGAGCACGGCATGGATGGATGCGTCCCTGGACGAAAGCACCCGAGAAGCCTTGCGCACCCCCTGGATCCTTGATATCGATACCACCGTCAAATTCTGTATGGGCATCAGGCAGGTGCCGAGGTTGGCTACAATCCCACCAAACCGGGGCGACCAAGTCATAGCCTGAATACCTACTGGATTAGCGACATTCGCATGGCTCTCGATGTTGAAGTGCAAAGTGGCAAAGCCAGTGCAGCAATGCATAGCTTGCCTCGACTGCGCCATCTGATTGAGCGATTGGCTCCCGAAGAGCGGCCTGCTCTGGTGCGTGGCGACAACGCATTTGGCAATGAGAGAGTGTTGGCTGAGATGGAAGCGATTGAACAGCACTACCTTTTCAAACTACGACAGACAGCCGGAGTCAAATGCCTGATCGAACGGCAATGGCGGCAAGGCGACTGGCAGAACGTTGGTTAGGGTTTTGATGCCGTGGAAAGTGAGCTCCGCCTGTCAGGCTGGAGTTGTAAACGGCGAGTCGTGGTTCTGCGGCAGCGGATCAAAGCCAACCTGGTAGCTGAAAAGAAGAGCGATAGCCCACAGCTAGAGTTTCACTTTATGGAGAGTTCAAGGCAGGTGAAACTCTGGGAGTACGCTGTGCTGGTAACCAATACGAGCTACTCGCTCGAAACCTTTGGCCAGTTGTACCGTGATCGTGCTGACTGCGAAAATGGTTTTGATGAGCTGAAAAACCAATGGGAATGGGGTGCTACACCACGCAAGACCTGGAGCGCTGTAACCTTTCGGCTCAGGCGGTGGCACTGTTTTTCAACTGGTGGAGCTGGTATGTCCGTTTGGCACATCCAAAGGCACGCATGGAGGCGATCACCAGTCGACCCTTTCTGCTTTCCGGTGTCGCTCGCCTGACCCGACATGCAGGCCAGTCCAAGTTGCTGGTCACTCTGACTCACGGATCAAGTGATCAGATAAAGACGATGATCGCTAACGTCCGCAATGGTCTTGACCATGTTTTGGCAAATGCGCCTCAGTTGCCAAATAGAGAACGGTGGAAAGCACTCCTCCAATACATCATCGGCAAAATCATAGCATACAAACAAAAACACGCGCCTCATCTCTATCTAACTCCTCTTTATTTGCCTGCTGAATCGGGCTAACTGAGGAATTTAGGAAAAATAATTCTACCTTCTTCAGAATCCGTTGCGAACAAACGTTCGGCGCAATCATCACAACGATTCATGAAAAATCCGAGTTAGGAGCAATATAGCTACTTTTTATTTATCTGCTTCCCCCTCATTCCCACTGCTGCGGCATTCAGGCATTGCCTTAATCTTCCTGACGTGGCTTGCGTGCTGATGACGGAAGAATTCCAGCCAGCAAATCTTCCTGTTGCTTCATGGCATTGATTAAATAATCACAAAAGGCAATCACGCGGGCCGTTTTCTTTAGATCCGGATGGATCAAAAGCCATAACCCTAAATGCATTTGCGGGTCGGGTGGACAGACGCGCAGCAACTCGGGATCCTGATCTCCCAAAAAGCAAGGGAGATATGCCAGGCCCTGTTGCTGTTTCAAGGCTGCCAGCGTTAACAGGGTATCATCGACATTAAAGTGACGGCGCTGCGGGCCGGATTGTTTTTTTGTCCATGTTTGATGAAAGCCGCAGCATGAAACGCCGATCCATTCTGCTTTCTTTGCTGTTTTTCCTTGTTCGGCCAGATACTGTCGACTGGCATAAATAGTGCTTGCGACCGTTGCAATCCGTTTGCCGATGAGTGCATCCGTAGGCGTATTGGTTAATCGAATAGCTATATCCGCATTTCGCTCAACCAGACTGATGTTCTTGTTTGATGTCATGATGTGCAATTCAACATCCGGATATTGCCGATTAAAGCCGGTGAACATCGGCATTAAAAGGGTGGATGCCATGCTGTTGATCGCAGTCACCCGCAGCTCTCCCTGCAGGCGTGCATCCTGCCCACCCAGTTTACTGTCCACTTGCAACATCTGATGTTCCATATTACTGGCGGCAACTTTTAAATTTTCACCCGCCTGGGTCAGTTCATAGCCGCTTTTTTTGCGCTCAATTAAACGAACCCCTAAGGCTTGCTCAAGTGATCGCATGCGCCGCGATACCGTGGAGTGCTGCACCCCCAGCGCACGCGCGCCACCGCTGATGGAACCTTCTCTGGCTACCGCAAGGAACAGACGTAGATCATCCCAATTCATGCATGACTCCTTTACCGATGTGCAAATATGCACATTGTATGTCTTGTATTGTGGAATTGTAAGATATTCGCACACTGCTTAGCCTTGGTTTTTGCGTCAGACAACATGGATGCGCTGTTCTACTCCTGCCTCTGCCGAACGAAACAGTTATACCGGGGTCATCATGAAAAGCAAAACCACCACGCAACAACCTGTACATAGCGAAGATATGGCATGGGGAAACCACGCCCCTGATCACTATGGTTACACATCCGACACTGAACGGTTACAGCGGCGTGGGCTGGAAGACTGGGAAATGGTCGAATGTATTGCGCCAGGCCAGAAGCATGTGCCCATGTGGTTCATCGCTGGCGTAATCGTCATAATCATTGCAGCAATTGCATTATCCCTTCCTTTTTTGGGCGACAGACCTGGCCAGTCGCGACCCTGGCTGACGATGGGGCATTTATATGCATTGCTCTATGTTGGCGGCTCTTTTGTGCTGGTTTATTTTATGACCCGCTTGTATGGATCAGGCAACAATGGCGATGCGCATGCAGATTTTGAGGATGACGTGGATATGCCCCGTCATGTTAACAAGCAACCTCAGCCACATAAAAAAACGGTAACCACGCCATGACAGCGCAAAAGAACGTCACTCAAAGAGCCGCTGACCAGCGCGCCCTGCGCACCGTTGTGATGTGAGTTGGTTGGTGCGTCTCTGCCCTGACCGTATTCCTGATGTTGTACCGCAAAGCCAATGTCATCGATTTCATTCAGCAGGATTCCACTCGTATCACCTGGATTATTCTCGGTATGTTTGCACTTGGTGTAGCTATTAGTTTTATCCATGCGATGAAGTTGACCGGCGAATGGTTTCGCGCCTACCGCATTGAATCGATGGTACGCCAGAGTGGCCTGACCAGCGTCGGCAGTGGTGGTAAACATCTGGTGGATCGTTTTGTTGAATCACTGCGCACGATTATGGAGCGCAATGGTCGGCTGGATCTGGAAGTGCTGATTGATGTTGAATTTTCCGTGCAACATCGTACCAGCCAGTTTGTCAGTCTGCTGGGTAATTTGATGATCACGCTGGGCCTGATCGGCACCGTACTTGGCATGACCATCACCATGAATGGTTTGCATGGCGCACTGGGATCATTGGGCATTGATCAGAGCTTGCTGGTTGATGGTTTGCGTACAGCGATGAATGGTATGGGTATCGCATTTTATACGACGCTGATGGGCTCGGTGCTGGGTGGAATTTTGCTGCGTGTATTTGCCTGGATCACCGAAAACTCGGTGCATGGTTTGCAGGATTTGATGCTGCGCACCTGTCTGGTCTACGCCTCCGGTGATCTGGAACCAAGTCCGGCACGCGATATGCGGGCGCTGGAAGCCGGTATGGAACATCTGCAAGCGCGTGTCGATTTGCTGAATATGGCGCTGGCTGCCAGCAAAGGCGAAATGCGGTCTTTGGCTGAGCAGGCCAGAGATATGCATCACGATCTGAAGCAAATGCTTGAAGATGATCCGGTGCGTGAACTGGCTAAAACCCATGCGAAATATGCCTATGCGGTGCGCCCGAGGTGTTCCACCGCTCAGGCAAGTAATCCCCATGCGACGCAAGTCCAATCACAGCAACGATAGCTTCTACGAAATATTTTCTGATATGGCGCTGCTGATGCTGGCCGCTTTCATTTTCCTCTTCGCCCTGATTCTGATCAATGCTCAGCTACAGGGTGCCGGTCATGTCCGTGACAGTGCCGATGAGATTGATCAGTTGAAGGAGTCACTGGCCAAGAGCGAGAAAAAAAACGAAGCGCTGCAACGTGAAGTTGCATCACTGGCTGGCGCAGATTTACACGAACAAATGCAAAAGATCATGGAAAGTGCCGGCGTCAGCAACGACAAAGCCAAACGGGACTTTGACATGTTTGTCGAAGGTCTGCGCAATCTTCCCGGCACAGATTTACATCTGGTGGTAGATGCCACCGGCTCCATGCACGGCGTAACAACATTTCTGATTCCGGTGCTGCGCGTCATCGCCATCCGTTCCGGTAAACATCTGTCAGCCGTCAGCTGGTATGCCGATCGGCAGACAGGCACCTTCACCGGCGAGATGGGCGAAATGTTCGACCAGTTGATGCAAAACGCCCCGTTTATCGGCGCTGACGAAACCATCGGCCATACCTTTGAAGAGATCACCAAAACCAGTCCTGCACCCAGTGCCTATATGCTGATTGGCGATGAACCGCCATCAGACACGGTGTATTACAAATCCATACCTTCACCGGTCTTCACTCTGCCGCTGGGAACAAGTGACAATGCCAGCACTGTCTCAGCCTATCGCAAAATAGCCGATGAAACCGGTGGCAGAATTCTAAAACTGAAATTCCAGTAAAAAGCGAAGAAGGGGATAGGGGAGTTGTTACGCGCATTCGCGTGCGTAGCAGTGCATACGAGCAACAGATGAAGGATTTATGCGGGCAAAGGGACAAACAAGGGCGCAACAGAATTCATTAATTTCGGGCTAACTCTGAAGGGCTCTATTTCAGCAGCTTGACCCATGGGATTTCAGCATACGTGGATTTAATAGAGTTTTTTAAAGCCAAATCAGAAACCTGAATCTTCACTTTCTCTTTCTGCTCTTTAAACCAGTCATCAAAGGATGCTTTATCAATACTGATCTCTTCCGTCTTGTAACTATCCTGTTTATTGTCTAGCAGATGCACAATACGATAGCGTTGATCATCCTCGGCAATCGTGGCAACAATCGCACCTGCCTCAGTACCATCCAGCAATAAACGGAATGATTCGCTTATCGAAGGCAGACCTTCAGGAAAATGAGATTTCAGTGCATCGGGTACAGCTTTTGACGGGACACCATATTCTTGTACGGCATAGCTCATTCCCAGTGTCTCAGCAGCCAGCTCAAAACGCTGACCACCATGCACCAGCGCCCATGCCTGTTGAATCGCTTTGCGTTGCTGCTCATGTTTTCCAATATCGCGACTAAACCAGCTTCTCAGTTCACGATTAATAATTTTAGGTCTCAGGTATAAACGGTGATAAGCCGGCACATCATCTGCAAATACTTTTTTTACCGCCGCCAGAAGCTCTGGTGCTTTTGTGCTTTTATCTACCTGCACAGCAAAGGCGTTTAGCTCCTCTGCCGAAGGAGTAATCCCGGCAGCTGTTGCTACTTCAAACTCTAGTGTATCTTGAATCAAGGTCAGCATCGCTCTGGATCGCTGAATAGTGCTACCGCTATAAGCCTTTTCAATACCGATGCGATAGTCCACATCTTTAGCCGATATAGTGGAGCTCCCAACCTGGGCTAACGGCACTTCAACAAATTCCGTATCATGATCTGCGGTGCGATTACTATGGTCACAAGCGGCTAAAACAACCAGCAGGAAAAGAAAAAGGGCAGCCGCTAGCGGCCACCCTTTTTTTATGTTAAACAAATGCATCAGTTCTTGCTATGTACAAACATTGTACTGGCAGGAGGAGCAAATTCCAGGTTATCCACTCTAGAATTACCTTGCCCAAGATTGTCAATTTCGCCTCCAATGGCATAAAGTTTTCCGGCAACCTCACTCAGAGCAAATCTAATAACAGGTGATGGCATTGGCGTCTGGGTAGTCCAGGTATCCGTTACAGGGTCATACTGCTCGTTAACTGAACTTAATACATTGGTCGCATCGTACCCGCCCATAACGCTGATCTTTCCACCAATTACGACTCCAGCAGAATTACCCCGAGGAGTCGGCATAGCTGCTTTGACACTCCAGCTGTTTGTAGCCGGATCATAGACGTCATGAGTCCCTACAGCCAAAACATTAACATCTCTGCCACCGAAAACGTGGATGGCTGTGCCAACGGTAATCGCAACCATATTAATTTTAGCTGTCGGTAGCACTGTCATGGCAGTCCACGTGTTCAAAGCGGGGTCATATTCCAGAGAGCTGTTCGTCTGAGGGCCAGCACCCCATCCCCCGAAGACATACACTTTCCCTCCGGATGCAGCCGCAGCCCCGGAAGATAAGGCAATTGGAAGAGGAGCCAGCGTAGCCCAGGTATCTGTTGCCGTATCGTAGGCCTCATTGGTAGTCCAAAACCCAACGGGTGAACGTCCGCCAATCACATAAATTTTCGTTCCAACTGTGGCAAATTGAGCTCGGCCTCGCGGTGTCAGCATCGGAGCTTTGTTAAGCCAAGTGTCTGTCGCCGGATCATAAGCATAAGTTGCGACGCTTGAAGTATTGAAAGCGTTACCAATAATATAAATCTGTCCGCCGACTGTGCCATAAGCCATTGCAGAGGTAGCAACCGGAAGCGGAGCCTTGGCTGTCCATGTGCCGGGCCCGGTATTACCCGTGACTGGAACCTGCATGCCAGTGTAGGTAAAGCCAGCTGGAGGCGTAGTGGTAGGACCTAAAATTGAATAGCCTACAGGCACTGATGAGGCAACTCCTGCAGGTCCTTGTGGACCTGTAGCGCCAGCCGGGCCCTGTGGGCCTGTCGCGCCTGCTGGACCTGTTAATCCCTGAGCTCCTGCTGGTCCAGTTGCACCTTGTGGACCTGGTGTGAGTTGAATCGCAATGATTCGTGAATAATTATCATCAATTGCAACCTTGGATGCAGCAAAGTTCGCATTGACCTGTGCCGCCACTGCAGGTGTTCCTGAAGTAAACGTATTGGGAATATTCGCTTGACCAGCCCAGGCAGTGCCCATAAAGCCCAATGATAAAAATGCGGTAATAATAAATCTCATCAAATTCTCCTTTGAATTTCCTTTCGTTGTAATCAGTTCCATGTTGCGCCATCCCAGTTAAATCCACCCCAGTTGCTCGTTTGTGTTGGCGTAGGCGTTGAGGTAATTGTTGTTGTAGCTAAATTCGGCAAGTTTTTGTTTGTTACGAGTGTAGTTGCAGCGGTGTCTACAACCGAAACCCCGGAGGCCCCAAGAACAGGTAACGGAACAGGCGTGTTACCTGTCACGTTAATGGCATTACCATTCAAGTCCTGTGAGTTGAGTTTTCCATCCAGCATATCTGCCGCTACAGCCATAATAGCTGCCAGTGAACCCGTAGCTTTTGCGGCTGCCAAAGCAGGGTCTTTGTTTACTAGCTCGCTGACACCAAGCAATATTTTTGCGTATGCTTTTTCTTGTGGCGTTGCATTCACCGGTACATTCAAAGGATCGGGAACGATGACGGAAGCAGGGTTAAACCCAAGAGCCGCTGTCGTCTCTGTTTCTGAGGTTGTAATCGCTTGCATCAATGCACTGCCGTTTGCAGCAAGCTTTTTCGCTCTGTCGGCCATCGCTGAAGTTAGCGGTGTCACGATAATATTGGTTCTTCCTGACGGAACAATCGCAGAAATACCTGATCCGGAAAGCGTAGTGGCCACGCCCGAGGATTCGTCATTGTATGTGCCGCCAAGAGCCACAGCCTCAAATGGAAATACAGTCACCTTAGCATTCCAATTGCCTGATACATCCGTGGCTACAGTTGTTTGCAGTACGCCCCGGCTGCCATCCGCATTTATCGCATAAATGTTAACGGTAGCTCCGTTAACGGGGCCTTTTACGATAGATCCTGAAACAGGCACAGACCCACCACCACCACCGCTACATGAGGCAATGAAAGCCATAATGGCTAGTAACAAAGTTCGCTTGATATAAAACAATACTCTCCCTCCTATTATCGAAATATTTAATTACTGCTTACTTATCTGAGTATTCATTGAAAACAATAATCTCGATGATTTCTTTAATGATTTTCGCTTAATAAATCCATAATCCAGCCACATGATGTGTTTGTTAACTATGCCATCACTGATCGCACAATTCGTTACCCGAACAATTAAGCTTTTTTTATAAATGTATATTCAGACATTGGTAGTGTACAAGGCAGCACTTTGGTATTGGTTTGAATGGGTTTATTGATTTTTTATTTTTCACCCTATAATAGCCTCATGCACATTTTACTCGCTGACGACCATGATTTATTCCGGGAAGGAATCCGGCTGATTTTGCAGCGATTGGATGATATTGCGATTTATGAGGCCTCTAACCGCGAAGAGATTGAGCATCAACTACATCAAAACCCTTCGATAGATATTCTGTTACTTGATTTGAACATGCCTGGCGTAGGCAGCGCTAAAAGTGTCAAGGAGATCTGCACCTCATTCCCAAAACTCGCGGTAATCGTTATCTCGGGTAATGACAGTACACATACAATTGAAACCTGTTTACAAGCCGGAGCGGCCGGCTTTGTGCCGAAAGATTCATCCAGAGAGATGATGCTCAGTGCCATTCATATCGTTTATGGTGGCGGCAAATTTATCCCATCGAAGGCATACAGCAATTGTGATGCATATTCCCTGTCACATAGACAAAAAGAGATTTACGAGCTCATCATTGAAGGACAATCAAACAAACAGATTGCAAGCCACTTAAACATCAGTGAAAGTACGGTAAAGCAACATATCACCGAGCTTTTTCGCAAACTTAATGTTTCCGGTCGCGTACAGGCCATCCTAAAAGCGGGCGCGACGCTGCCATGAAACGTAGTGCAGATCATGACGAAGAGCAAATAACCTCAACGTTAAAAGAGCTGCTGGATACACATCATCTATCTGCCATTCAAAAGAATAGTATTATAAATCTGATAGGTGGAACTCTTGGTATATCTATCATTTGGTATGTTTTCGAAACCATTATAAAAAGTGAACACATCCACATTTGGGCGTTGTTAGCATTCCTGAACATGTTGATTTACATTGGCATCTGTACTTTGACAGATCATCATCGCCACATCTTTTCTGAACGACAATGGAAATACATTTTCTTTTTCCCCGCTCTCTTGGCAGGACTGGTTTGGGGAAGCCTGATTTTCTTTACTCCCAATAATGAAATTTACATGATGTTTATGTCTTGCATCATTATTGCAGTTGTCGGCACTGCTTTAGGCACAACAGGCAACAATTTATCCATATTCGCGCCTTTTACCTCACTGGTCACAGCATTTCTTGTCATCCGTTTGGTTGAGCTGGGCGGGTTCTTATACCTTAGCTTGGCACTATTTATAAGCATCTACTTCCTTGTCATGCTCTCCCTGGCCTACAAGTTCACGCAAGCCTCAACCCAGGAGCACCGTCTCCTGCTTGAAAACAAAGCCCTGGTGCAGCAGCTCGCAAATGAGAAACAAGTCGCCGAAAAAGCCAATGAAGAAAAATCACGTTTTTTAGCATCTGCCAGCCATGATCTTCGCCAACCTATTCATGCATTAAATCTATTTATAGACGCTTTGGGGCATCAGTTAACAAATAAAAAACGTAACTATTCAGCCCTTTCGGTAGTGAGGCATATTGCCACACTGCAAAAACAATCCTTGACATGGTTTTTCTGCATTTTTCTCTTTTGAGAGGGGCGGGTTTGTTCAGGGGGATTTTTAGCAATTCC
>Ga0210044_10001937_pt1 | contig 31426 bp, 29 predicted proteins | sample CryGey13umfilter_2_FD_183959 | JGI IMG/M metagenome (GOLD analysis project Ga0210044, IMG submission 183959) | Groundwater microbial communities from aquifer in Utah, USA - Crystal Geyser 4/9/14 3 um filter (SPAdes) (version 2) | ecosystem: Environmental > Aquatic > Deep subsurface >...
CACCTTGAGGGCCACATGCTCTCGCCGCTGCTCAACGAGGACGCCCCGGAGTGGCCCTTCTTGGCGCTGGTTGTCAGCGGCGGCCACACGACGCTGTACCGCTGTGACGCGCTCGGCGTCTACACCGTGCTCGCGGAGACCGTCGACGACGCTGCGGGTGAGGCCTATGACAAAGTGGCGCGCTTGCTCGGCCTCGGCTACCCGGGCGGCCCGGTCATCGACCGCTACGCGGCGAAGGGCAACCCCGCCGCGGTGGAGTTTCCTCGGCCGATGGCCCAGTCCATGAACCTGTCCTTCTCAGGGCTCAAGACCGCGGTGCGCTCGCACCTAGCGCGCGGCGAGGGCACCCTAGCCGAGGACGTGTGTGCGTCCTTCCAAGCGGCGGTCGTCGACGCCCTCGTGCTGCGCGTCGCTCGCGCCGTCGCGGACACGGGCATTGACCGCGTGTGCTTGGCGGGCGGGGTCGCGGCCAACAGCGCTCTCCGAGCGGCGATCGCGGCAATCCCTGGTGTAAAAGCCTATATTCCTCCGCGCTCGCGCTGCACCGACAACGGCTCGATGATCGCGAACGCGGGTCGCCTGCACCTTATGGCGGGCGAACGACACTCTTTGGGCCTCCAAGCCCGACCTTCCTGGCAGGTGTGCTGATGAGCAACCCACGAGAGAACCCCCGCGAGCTGCTGCGGGTGCTTGAGCAAGGCGCGCGAAAGCGCTTCGGGCAGAACTTCCTCACCCGCGGCGACATCGTATCCCGCATGGTCCGCGGCGCGCGCGTCACCGACCAGGACACCGTCGTCGAGGTCGGACCAGGGCTTGGGCTGCTCACCGAGGCGCTCGTCGCCACCAAAGCCAAGCTCACCGCCATCGAGCTCGACCGCGACCTCGCCTCGTACATCGACGCGCAGTTTGGCGCGGACCTGCGCCTTATTCAGGGCGACGCGCTCCAGCAGGACTGGGCAGCGCTGTTCCCCGAGGGGGGGGTCAAGATGGTGGCGAACCTCCCGTACAACGTCGGCACGCAGCTGCTGATTGGGGTGCTCGACCTGCCGCACATCTTTCGCAGCGTGACGGTCATGCTACAGCACGAGGTCGTCGCGCGCTGTGTCGCTGTGCCGAACACCAAGGCCTACGGCGCGCTGTCGATTCGCTGCCAGGTTCGTGGAAAGGCTCGCTTTCTGTTGCCCGTCCCGCCCGAGTCCTTTCACCCAGCGCCCAAGGTGCAGTCGGCGGTGCTCCACATCGATCTCTTCGACGCGCCGGACATCCCTGTGCCGGTCGAGGCCTTCGACCGCGTCGTGAAGGCGGCGTTCTCGCAGCGGCGCAAGACGGTGCTCAACAGCTTGGGCGCGCTCTACGGTCGTGAGCGCACGATGGCGGCGCTGGAGCAGGCGGGCGTGGACCCGCAGCTGCGCGCCGAGGCGCTGGACTTGACCGCGTTCCGGGCGCTGGCCGTGGCTTTGGAGGGGGCGGTCTCCACATCGTGAGTTAGCGGGTGGGGATAAGCTTAGAGGACTTCATGCAGATCACCTCCTGCGGCATCACGGACGTCGGCCTCAAGCGCGGACACAACGAGGACAACTACCTCATCAACGAGGAGCTGAACCTCTTCGTTGTGGCGGACGGCATGGGTGGGCACGCGGGAGGCGAGTACGCCAGCGCCATCTGCGTCAACACGATCGAAGAGATCGTGACCTCCATGGAGCTCATGGGCGAGAGCCCCTCGGACGACGACGACCCCGTCGAGATCGCCCGCGAGCGCGTGCGCTATGCGATCCGCCTCGCTGGGCGCCGTATTTACGAAAAAGCCGCTGAGGAACCTGAGTTTCACGGCATGGGCACCACGGCGGTTCTGGTGCTCATCGAGGGCACGAACGCCTACATCGCCCACGTCGGCGACAGTCGCGTCTACCTTTGGCGCGACGGGCGCTGCGAGCAGGTGACCGAGGACCACAGCCTCGTGAACCACAAGGTCAAGCTCGGGCTCATCACCGCCGAAGAAGCCAAGACCCACAAGATGAAGAACGTGATCACGCGCTCCCTCGGCTACCAAGAGGACGTCGAGGTCGACGTCGAGGTCCGCGCGGTGCGCCGCGGCGATCGCTTCTTGCTCTGCTCGGACGGCCTTTCGGGCTACTTCGACGAGCCCGAGCTCGGCGAGCTCATCGGCTCGCTTCGCCCGCAGGAGTGCGCTCGCCGCCTCATCGAGCTCTCGTGCGAGCGCGGCGGCGAGGACAACATCACGGCGATCATCGTTCAGCTGGAAGACGCCAGGTGAGTGAGGCGCCGGGGCGCGCACAACAAGCGCTGATCGCCGGCGTCATCGGGTTGGCCATGACGCTGGCGTGGAGCTTGCCGCGCAGCATGGCCTACGGTGAGCTGCTCGACGAAAACCTAACGCTCAAGGCACATTTACAAGAGCTCGACCACAAGATGAGCGAGGTAGACCGCATCTTGTTGCGTCTGCGCTTGTACGACGCGCAGCTCAAGTCGCTCGGCGAGCCCAAGGGCGACCACGGTCCGCTGCCGCCCGAGGCGTACGCGAACTACCGCTTGACCCAAGATGGCCCCGACCCCGAGGGGGTCGACGGCGTGCCGATGGAGGACGAAGGCTGGGTCACACCCGAGGATCTTCGCCCCGCCGAGGCGTGGGCGCTCGCGGTGGACGCGCGCGCGACCACCTTCCTGGCGCACATCGAAGCCTCCGAACCCAACGTGAACGCGCTCGTCGAAGAGCTCGAAGGTCTGCGGGCGTTGGAGCTCGCGTTGCCGCAGCGCTGGCCGGTCCAGGGCGACCTCACCTCCGGCTTTGGATGGCGTCGGAACCCGTTCGGGCGGCGCTATTGGCGCTTTCACAGCGGCATCGACGTCGCATCTCGGCGCGGCGCGCCGATCTACGCGCCCGCGGCAGGCAAGGTTGTACGCGCCGATTGGACGGGTGGCTACGGTCGGTACATCGAGATCGACCACGGGTACGGCATCATGACGTCCTATGGGCACTGCACCAACTTGTACGTGAACGATGGCGACGAGGTGGCGCCGGGCGACCTGATCGCCACCGTGGGCACGACAGGCCGTAGCACGGGCCCGCACCTACACTTCGAGGTTCGACTGGACGGGCACGCGGTCGATCCTCTGGACTACCTGCCGCGCTAGCGCTCGCCTGAGCCTGCGCGACACGGATTGACCTGCTATAGACGCGACGCGCTTGCCGGTCCCTTCGGGGGTGTGAAGGTTGGCGCGCCGTGCAGGTGCCCCCCGAGAGGTATTCGTGGAAATCTTCGACTCTGTCTCCAAGTTCGCCAAGAAGCTCTTCGGAGACAGCAACGATCGCGAGCTCAAGCGGATCCGGCCGATCGTGGAGGCGGTCAACGCGCTTGAGCCTGCGTACATGGCCCTCGACGAGGCGGCGCTCAAGGGGCGCACCGCGGAGTTTCGGCAGCGGCTGGACAACGGCGCGAACCTCGATGACCTGCTCCCCGAGGCCTTCGCCACCGTGCGCGAAGCGGCGCGCCGGACCATGGGCATGCGTCACTACGACTGCCAGGTCATCGGTGGCTACGTGCTGCACACCGGGCGCATCTCGGAGATGAAGACGGGCGAGGGCAAGACCCTCGTCGCGACGCTCCCCATGTACCTCAACGCGCTTGAGGGCAAGGGCACGCACTTGGTCACGGTCAACGACTACCTCGCGTCTCGCGACGCCGACTGGATGGGGCACGTCTACAAGTACCTCGGCATGTCGGTCGGCAAGATCCTTTCGAACGAGCGCAGCTCGCGCATCAAGCGCGACGCGTACGCGGCGGACATCACCTACGGCACCAACAACGAGTTCGGCTTCGACTACCTCCGCGACAACATGAAGTTCTCGCTGGAAGAGTATGTGCAGCGCGGCCATCACTTTGGCATCGTCGACGAGGTCGACTCCATCCTCATCGACGAGGCGCGGACCCCGCTCATCATCAGCGGTCCCGCCGAGGCCTCGGTGGAGCTCTACGGCATCATCGACGCCGTCATCCCGCTCCTGCAGAACGAGATCGACTTCACCATCGACGAGAAGGCGCGCTCGTCAACGCTCACCGAAGCCGGTGTGCGCAAGGTCGAGAAGCGGCTCGGCATCGACAACCTGTTCGACCCCCAGAACATGGAGGTCTTGCACCACGTCAACCAGTCGCTCAAGGCGCACCACGCGTTCAAGCGCGACAAGGACTACGTCGTCCGCGAGGGCGAGGTCATCATCGTCGACGAGTTCACGGGTCGCCTCATGAAGGGCCGCCGGTGGTCGGACGGCCTTCACCAAGCCGTGGAAGCCAAGGAGCGCGTAGAGGTTCAGCAAGAGAGCCAAGTCTACGCGACCATCACCTTCCAGAACCTCTTCCGCATGTACAAGAAGCTCGCGGGAATGACCGGCACCGCCGAGACCGAGGCGGCCGAGTTCGCGTCGATCTACGACCTCGACACGGTCGTCATCCCCACGAACCGCCCCATCGACCGCAAAGACGACGACGACATCGTCTACAAGACGCAGATGGAGAAGTTCCGCGCGGTCGTCGCGGACATCGAAGAGACGCACGCCAAGGGCCAGCCGGTGCTTGTCGGCACCACCTCGGTCGAGAAGAGCGAGATCGTCTCGCGTTTGCTCAACCGCTCGAACATCCCGCACGAGGTCCTCAACGCCAAGAACCACGCGCGCGAAGCTGTGATCGTCGCGCAGGCCGGCCGCCTCGGCGGCGTCACGATCTCCACCAACATGGCCGGTCGTGGCACCGACATCAAGCTCGGCGGCGACCCGGAGAAGATGGCCGCCGCGGAGTTCGACGAGGAGACGCAGCCCGTTGAGTACGCGGCGGCGCTCGCACGCCACGAAGCCGAGTGTGCTGTCGAGGGCGACAAGGTGCGCGCGGTCGGCGGCCTGCGCGTCGTCGGCACCGAACGGCATGAGTCCCGACGCGTGGACAACCAGCTGCGCGGCCGCTCCGGCCGCCAGGGCGATCCCGGATCGTCCAGGTTCTTCCTTTCGTTGGAAGACGACCTCCTCCGCATCTTCGGCTCCGACAAGATCACCATCTGGATGGAGCGCATGGGCCTCAAGGACGACGAGCCCATCGAGCACAAGTGGATCACGCGCGCCATCGAGAACGCGCAGAAGAAGGTCGAAGGCCACAACTTCCAGATCCGCAAGAACCTGCTCGAGTACGACGACGTGATGAACTACCAGCGCAAGGGCGTCTACGACCTTCGGCGCCGGGCGCTCGCGGGCGAGGGGATTCAGCAGATGGTGCGCGAGTCGGTCGACAACGTCGTCGCCGACATCATGGACGACTTCTGTATGGAGGGCGTGCACACCGAGCAGTGGAACCTTCCGGGACTGCGCGCGAACATGACCAAGGTGTTCGGCACCGAGTGGGCCGAAGACGACGCGGCGCTTCGCGACTTCAGCCGGGCGGAGCTGCGCCAGCGCATGCACGACGAGGCGAATGAGCTGCTCGACAAGCGCATCGCCGGCCTCGGCGAGGGCCCCTTCGAGGCCATCGCGCGCATGATGATCCTTAACTACACGGACAGCCTCTGGAAGGATCACCTGCTCGCGATCGACCGCCTGCGTCAGGGCGTCGGGCTTCGCGGGTACGGACAGCGCAACCCGCTGTTGGAGTACAAGCGCGAGGCCTTCCATATGTTCCTGATGATGACGGCGCTCCGCGACGAGCAGCTGCTCACGCAGGTGTTCCGCGGGTCGTTCGACGCGCCCAAGCCCGAGCCCAAGCAGAGCTTGCTCGGGGCCGGCCTGCCGCAGCAGATCGACCTGTCCAACGTCGCGAGCGGCAACCGCGGACAGGCCGAGACCGAAGAGCTTCGCCAAGCGCTTCAGCAGATCGCGCCCGCGCCGGCGGCCACCCGCGAGATCCCGCGGCCGAGCCCCGGCCCCGAGGCCTACGCGTTGGCGGTGCAGTTTGGCATCGGGCGCAACGACCCGTGCCCCTGCGGCAGCGGTCAGAAGCACAAGAAGTGCTGCTACCAGTTCAAGGAAGAGGGCGAGGCCCTGCTCGTGGAGCTTCGCGCTGCGATGGCTGCTCAGCAGGCGCTCCCCGCTGACGCGGACGGCCCACAGAGCGAAGAGGCGCGTGTCGACCTCGACGAAGCCGCCGAGCCCTCCTCTGACGTTTGATGTCGTCGTTCGGGGCAGGACCGTCGATTGACGGCACCCCCGGCGCCGATTAGTGAGCCCGGCCCTTCGTGTCTTCACGGGGGGAAACAACACGCCGGAGATGCGCAGGACACCACGGTGCCTCAACAGGGGTCGGGGTCCGCGCCGGCGGTAGTACAACCAAAAGAGGAAGCATATGAACGTTTCGTTGCGCGACATGATCCAGGCAGGCGTCCACTTCGGCCACCCCACGGGTCGCTGGAATCCCAAGATGAAGCCGTACATCTACGGCGCCAAGAACGGCAACCACGTCCTGGACCTCCAGAAGACCGCTCGTGGCCTCGTCGAAGCCGCTCGCTTCGTCACCGCGACCGTCGGTCACGGCGGCGCCATCCTCTTCGTCGGCACCAAGCGCGCCGCGGCAGAGATCGTCGCTGAAGAGGCGCTTCGCGCCGACATGTACTTCGTCAACCACCGGTGGCTCGGTGGCACCATGACCAACTGGAAGACCGTCAAGAAGTCGATCGACCGCTTGGTCACCCTCGAGCGCGCTCGCGAAGATGGCCGCTTCGAGGTCCTCACCAAGAAGGAAGCCCTCGAGCTCACCCGTGAGATTGAGAAGATGGACCGCAGCCTCGGCGGCATCAAGAACCTCAAGGCGCTCCCCAAGGCGATCTTCGTCATCGACCCCCGCAAGGAGCACATCGCGGTCAAGGAAGCCAACACCCTCGGCATCCCCGTCGTCGCGATCTGCGACACCAACTGCGATCCCGATGGCATCGACTACGTCATCCCCGGCAACGACGACGCGCTCAAGGCGATCCGTCTGTTCACGGCCGCCATCGCTGACGCCGCCATCGAGGGCCGTCAGATGTCGACCGGCCGCACCGGCCGCAAGGGCGCGTACGTCTCCTCCGAGGATGCCGCAGCCATCGAAGCCGACATGGCCGACACCGTCGACGCCGACGGCGACGACAACTGATTCATCCAGCATCGCGGCCCTGGACTCCGGGGCCGCAGACCAGAGCGGCGCGCCGCTCGGGAGGCACACTATGAGCATGGAACTGATTAAGGAGCTGCGCGCCCGCACGGGCGCTGGCATCCTGGACTGCAAGAAGGCGCTCGGCGAGAGCAGCAACGACATCGAGCACGCGATCGAGTGGCTCCGCGCCAAGGGCATCTCCAAGGCCGCCAAGAAGGCGAGCCGCGCCGCTACCGAGGGCACGGTGTACTCGTACATCCACGCCGGCGGTAAGATTGGCGTCCTCCTGGAGGTCAACTGCGAGACCGACTTCGTCGCGCTCACGGACGACTTCCAGACGCTCGTCAAGGACATCGCGATGCACATCGCCGCGGCCGGCCCCGAGTACATCAGCGCGGACGAGATCCCCGCTGACGTCGTCGAGAAGGAGCGCGCCATTCAGAAGGCCCGCGCCATCGAAGAGGGCAAGCCCGAGGCGATCGCCGAGAAGATGGTCGACGGTCGCGTCACCAAGTTCTTCGAGGAGCTCTGCTTGCTCGAGCAGAAGTTCGTCAAGGACGACAAGATCACCGTCGGCGGCATGCTGACGGCCGCTGTGGCCAAGATCGGCGAGAACATCAAGGTGCGACGCTTTGCGCGCTTTGTCCTCGGCGAAGGCTTGGAAAAGCGGGTCGACAACTTCGAGGCCGAAGTCGCGGCCATGGCCGGAATGGCCTGACAGCAACGGGCGGCCTCCGGGCCGCCTTTTTTTTGCGTGGGGCGGCATGTCATCTCTGAAGTACAGCACGGTGCTCATCAAGGTCTCGGGCGAGATGCTCGCCGGAGACCGGGGGATCGGTATCGACACAGCGGTCTTGGAGCGCTTTGCGGCCGAGATTCACGAAGTGCAGGAGCTCGGTGTTCGCACCGCGGTCGTGCTCGGCGGCGGGAACATCTTTCGCGGCGTCTCGGGTGCGTCGCGGGGTATGGACCGCTCGCAGGCTGACACCATGGGCATGCTCGCCACGGTCATGAACGGGCTCGCGCTGCAAGACGCGCTCGAGCGCCGAGGGTGCCACACCCGCGTCATGACCGCGGTCAAGATGGACTCCGTCGCGGAGCCCTACATCCGCCGTCGCGCGGTGCGCCACCTTGAGAAGGGGCGCGTCGTCGTGCTGGTGGCGGGGACGGGCAACCCCTACTTCTCGACCGACACCGCCGCCGCGCTGCGCGGCGCCGAGATCGGCGCGGACATCATCTTTAAGGCCACCAAGGTCGACGGCGTGTACGACGCCGACCCGGTCAAGCACCCAGAAGCTCGTCGCTATGAGCACATCACCTATATGGAGGTCCTGCAGCAGGGGCTCAAGGTGATGGACGCCACCGCGATCAGCTTGTGCATGGACAACGACATCCCCATAGTCGTCTTCGACGCAAGTGAAGCGGGACGCATCGCGCGCGCGGTCAAGGGCGAGCCCATCGGAACGGTGGTCTCCAACCATCCGGTCGCGTGACCAGACCCCTACGGGTAGGAGCAGGAGATGGAAGAGTATCTTGAGGCGATGAACGAGGACATGGAGAAGTCGTACGCGGCGTTGCACCATGACTTCCAAAAAGTGCGCACTGGGCGCGCGGCGCCGTCGCTGGTAGAGAACCTCAGCATTGCGGTGGTCTCCTACGGGGCCAATATGCGCCTCAACGAGCTCGCCACGGTCAAGGCCGCCGACGCTCGGTTGTTGGTGCTCACGCCGTGGGACAAGACCACCATTCACGACATCGAGCGCGGCATCGTGTCGGCCGGTCTCGGGCTCAACCCGTCCAACGACGGCAAGGTGATCCGCGTTCCTGTCCCGGCGCTCACCAAAGAGCGCCGCGACGACCTCGTCAAGCAGGTGCGCAAGATGGCCGAGGACGCCAAGGTGCGCATCCGCCACGTGCGTCGCGAGTACAACGACACCTTCAAGAACGCCGAGAAGGACAAGGAGATCTCCGAGGACGAGTGCCGTCGGCTGCTCTCCATCGTCCAAGAGGCGACGGACGCAGCGATCGTTCGCGTGGACGACGCCACGAAGGGCAAGGAAGCCGAAGTCCTCGAGGTCTGATCGTGTCCACTCCGCAGTCAGCGCCGCGGCACGTCGCCGTAATCATGGATGGCAACGGGCGGTGGGCCGCGCGTCGCGGGCTCCCGCGCACCCACGGTCACGACCGCGGTGCCGAGGCCGTACGCGTCGTCGTGCGCGCCGCTGGCGAGCGCGGAATTCAGGTCCTCACGCTCTTTGGCTTCTCGTCCGAGAACTGGCGCCGCCCCGAGGACGAGGTCGGCGATCTCATGGGCCTGCTGGGGCGCTTCCTGAGCGGCGAGCTCGACGAGCTGCTGCGCTCCCGCGTCCGTCTGCGCGGCATCGGCGACCTCGATCGGCTCCCCGACAGCGTGCTTACGCTGCTGCGTGCAGCCGAGGCCGCGACGGCGCACAACGACGGCTTGGTGCTTCAGCTCGCGCTCTCCTACGGCGGCCGCCAAGAGATTGTGCGCGCGGTGCAGCGCTTGGCAGAGCAGGTCCAGGCGGGCGCGCTCCAGCCGGGCGCTATCGAAGCGCACCACATCGACGCCTGTCTGGACACAGCGGGCTTCCCCGATCCGGACCTGGTCATTCGAACCAGCGGCGAGCTGCGCCTGTCCAACTTCTTGCTCTGGCAGGTCGCCTACGCCGAGCTCTACGTCACCGATGTGCTCTGGCCGGACTTCTCGGCGGCGGACCTCGATGACGCGCTCGCCGAGTACGCCAAGCGCCAGCGCAGGTTCGGCGCGATTGAGCCCAGCGCCAGCGGAGGCCCCGCTTGCTGACCCGATTGCTCGCGGCGGTGATCGGCCTCGCGCTCTTGTTGCCCACGCTCATCTGGGGCGGTCCGCTCGGTCTCCAAGTGGTGGTCGGCTTCGCGATCTTGGTGTGCTTGGATGAGTACGCGCGCATGTCGTTCCCCGACGACTATGTCGGGGCGATGGCGTGGCTTGTTCCCGCTTCGGCTGCCATCTTCTTCGCGCCGCTCGTGTTCGGGGCGCAGGCGCTCGGCGTCGCCATGATGCTCGGGACGCTCGGCAGCTTCGCGTGGGTCGTGCTGCGTCCGGGCACGTCGCTCGAAGGCGCGTCGGATCGCGTCGGCCGTGCGCTGCTCGGCTTGGCCTGGATTCCGGGCACGCTCACCTTCTTGCCCATGCTGCGCGAACGCGAGAGCGGACTGCTCTGGGTCGCGCTGGTGATGGTCATCCCGTGGAGCAGCGACACGGGCGGCTACTTCGCCGGTCGGCTGTTCGGCCGTACGCCGCTCGCGCCCCGCGTCAGCCCCAAGAAGACGGTCGAAGGCCTTGTGGGGGGCCTAGCGCTCGCCTCGGGCGCGCTCTTCGCGGTCCGCGCCACGCTCTTCCCGTCGCTCACGGTGCCCGAGGTGCTCGGGATGGGCATCGGGCTAGGGATTGTTGGCGTCATCGGAGACCTCGCTGAGTCGCTCGTGAAGCGCTCCTTTGGCGTGAAAGACTCCGGCTGGATCATGCCTGGACACGGCGGCTTGCTCGATCGCATCGACGCGCTGATGTTCATTGGGCCGCTCTTGTACGCGTGGGCCTCCATCCGAGGCGCTGGATGATCGACTGGGTCCTCTACGCGCTGGCGGCGGTGTTGGCCATCGGAACGCTGGTCGCCGTTCACGAGTTCGGGCACTTCGTGGTCGCAAAGTTCTTCGGCGTCGGCGTGCCCGTGTTCTCGCTGGGCTTCGGCCCCACGCTGCTGAGCTACAAGCTTCACGGCACCGAGTACCGCCTCGCGGCCTTCCCGCTCGGCGGCTACGTCAAGATGGCTGGCGCGGACCCCTTTGGCGACCTTGAGGACGATGAGCTCGTCGACCCCGCGGAGGACTTTGGCAAGAAGCCGGTGTGGCAGCGCTTGCTGGTGTTGCTCGCTGGCCCGGCTGCGAACCTCATCTTTCCAGTGGTGCTCATCACCGTCGCGCTCATGACCGGCGAGCCGAACCGCGACACGACGCTCGGTCAGGTGGTCGCGGGCTCGGTCGCAGAGCGGCTCGGCTTTCAGCCCGGTGACCGCGTCTTGGCGGTCGACGACCAGCGGGTGCAGCTCTGGCGCGACCTCGACATGGCGCTGTCCGGCGCCGTGAGCTCGGACGCGACCGTGCGCTTCGAACGTGACGGCGTCGCGCGTGAGGCCCGCATCCCAGCGGGCCAGGTGACCCTGCTCACCGCCGGCGCCGCTGACACCGAGGCGCTCGGCTTCTTGTGGCACGAGGTGTCCAACCACATCGCGGTGCCCGACGTGAGCTCGCCCGCAGCGCGCGCGGGCCTGCGCACGGACGACGTCATCGTCGCCGTCGACAACCAGCCCGTAGACACATGGATACAGGTCGCGCACGCGCTCAGCGGCAGCGGGCCCGCTCAGGTACACCTCAAGCGCTACGTGGACGCGAAGCGCAGCGCCACCGACGACCTCGTCGTCACCATGGAGCGCGGCGTCTTCGACGCGCACGCGCACGACCCCTTCGCGGCGTTCGGCGGCGTCGTCCCGCTCACGGTCATCGCGGGCCAGGTGATGCCCGGCTCCCCCGCCGACGCCGCGGGCCTGCTGCCGGGCGATCGCGTCTTCTCAGTGGATGGGGCTGTCGTTCACGACTTCATGGAGCTGATGGCGCTCATCACCGCCGCAGTCGGCCCCGTCGCCGACGCCGAGACGCAGCCCCGCGCGCTGGACATCGTCGTCATTCGCGAGGGCCAAGAGCGCGCGCTGCCCATCGTGCCAAAGATGTACGCGGATATGAAGGTTGTATCCCAGGTTTGGCGGCCGATTATTGGTACATCACAGCGCCCGCTCGCGGTGCAGACCGGCGGCACCACCTATGTGCGCTACGGCTTCCCACAGGCGCTGCGCTCGTCGGTCGAGCAGACGGTGCTCAGCGTGCGCCAGACGCTGCATGCGCTGCTGAACCTCATCACCTACGAGCTCCCCCCCGAGAAGGGCGTCGGCGGGGTCGTCGCCATGTCCGAGATGGCCGCTAAAGCCGCTAGCATGGGGATCTTCCCGTACTTGCGCTTCATCGGCATGCTCAGCATCAACCTCGGCGTGTTCAACCTGCTGCCCGTGCCCGTGCTCGACGGCGGCCAGATCGCGATCTTCTCGATCGAGGCTGTCCGCGGCCGCCCGGTGTCGGCGATCTTGCGGGAGCGCCTGCAGATGGTGGGTGTGCTCATCTTGGTGGCGGTGATGATCTTCGCGACGGTGAACGACACGAACGGGCTCATCACGCGCTTGGCGGGCGGCTGATGCGCGTACTCGCTCTGGACACCTGCGGCCCCGAGATCGGCGTCGCGCTCTGGGTGGATGGCGTTGTCGACGCGCGCGCGACGCGTGTGGCGCGTGGCGCTGAGGCGCTGCTGATTCCTTGGGCTCAGGAGCTCCTCGCTGCGCGGGACCTCACCTTCGACGACCTCGACGGCGTCGGCGTCGCCCGTGGTCCTGGAGCCTTCACTGGGCTGCGCGTCGGCTTGGCCACGGCGCTCGGGCTCGCGGTGGCGGCCAAGCTGCCAGTCGTGGCGATCGACAGCTTGCAGGCGCGGGCGGCGAGCCGTCCGGGCGTCGTGCTGGCGATGCTCGACGCGCGCAAGCAGCGCGTCTACGCGGCGCTGTTCAGCGACGGCGTCCCGCTTACGGACGCGGTGGATGAGCTCCCCGACGTCGTGCTTGCCGCGATGGCCCCCGGCTTCCTCGCCACGGGTGAGGGCGCCGAGGTCTACCGCGCGCTAGTTGAGCAGCACGGCGGCGTTGTCGTACAGGACGCCACCGCGTGTGGCGTAGCGACGCTCGCGCGCTTGGCTGCAGAGGCGCTCGCGCGCGGCGAGGGGCAAGACCCCCAACACATTCAGCCTGTCTACTTGCGGGCACCTGACGCGGTGCCTCCAAAGCAAAGGTGAACCAGATGGACATCCAAGTTGGCTTGGCCGGGGCTACGGGCGCCCTTGGTCGCGAGATCGTGACCGTGCTCGACAAAGCTCCCTGGCGCCCGGACACGCTCATGCCGCTCGCGAGCGCGGGCAGCCTGACCCCCTTCGTGGACTACGGCGAGGAGTCGCTCGCGGTCGACGACCTTCAGCACCAGGTGTGGGCTGAGCTCGACCTCGTGCTGTTCGCGGTGCCAGCCGCCATCGCGCTCGGTGCGGCTCGGGACGCTCGCGCGGCTGGCGCTCGCGTGGTCGACGCCTCAGGCGCGCTGGCAGCGGATCCGGACGTGCCGCTGCTGGTGCCGTGGATCAACCCCGAGGCGGTGAGCCACGCGGTCGCCGTGGGTGCTGCCGCGCTGCCGAGTCCTGGCGCGCTGCTCCTCGGCTCGGTGCTGGGGCCGCTGCAGCGCGCTGGCATCGTCACCGGCGTCGACGCGACGCTCTTGCTGCCGGCGTCCGAGGCGGGACGAGCAGGCATGGAGGAGCTCTCCGCCCAGGTGGTGGCGCTGTTCAACAGCTCGACGCCGCCTCGCAAGGTGTTCCGCGACGGCCTCGCTTTTGACCTGTCGCCAATTGTCGGGGACGTGGGGGAGGGCGGGCAGACCTCGCTCGAGCGCTTGGTGCGCGACCAGACGCAGCGCCTCGTGGGCCTGCGGCCCTACGTCACGGCGGTTCGCGTGCCGGTCTTCTCGGGCATGTCGGCCTCGATCGTCGTGCGGACGGACCGCCACATCCCCGCGGAGCTCGTCGCGCAGATCCTCACCGACGGAGGGGTCACGGTGGTGAATGAGCCAAAGAACCGCGCTTTGCCGCGTCCCAGGTCCGTCGAGCAGCACCCCTTCGTTAAGGCGGGGCGCGTGCGGGTGGACGAGGACGGTCGCGTGCACATCTGGGCCGCCATGGACAACCTCCGCGCCAGCGCGGCGGCGGTGGTGGCTTGTGGCGGCGCCCTCGCCAAGGGGATTCAGCGCTAGAGTGACAGCTTGTCGAGGACCGTCGCCTCGCTGGATGCGCGGTGACAGGCTGTCAGTATTGGGGCGCCTGCGCGGCGTGTTGCGACGTAGCGACGGCACAATCGCGTTGGAACGATCCTTGCTTCAGCGTTCGTCGGAGGTCCTGCTTTGTTGCTGATACTCTCGAACTTGGCGCTCGCTGCGGCGCCCGACGCGTTGGTCGCCCGCTTGGAGCTAAGTGGCGGCGACGCGCACGGGCTCGTGGAGAGCGAGGACGGCCGCTTTGTCGGCTTTGTGGACGGCACGGCGCTGGCTGTGCTCGACGTCGATCGCTGGTCCTTTGCGACGGCGGCGCCCTGTCAGGTCGCGGGCTTGGCCTTCGGCGACCTCTCCGCAGGCAGTCGGACCTTGTACGCGGCCTGCGCCGACGGCACCGTCGTGTCGCTGGAGCTCGGCGACGACGCGCTCGATCAGCTCGCGGCGCCCTCGGTCATTTCGCGGTGGGACACGGGCGATGACAGCACGCTCGGCGTTTGGTGGGACGCGTCTGGCGGCCGGCTCGTCGCGCTCGGCAAGGGCAACGACGTCGCGTCGGATCTGTTGACGGTCCACGGCCTCGATCCGGCGGATTCGACCCAGGTGGACTACACGGCCCTGCCTGCGGCTGCGCTCGTGCGGCGCGGATTTAACGACGCGGTGCTGCAGCGCGGGCGGCTGCTCATCTCGCACGGGGGCGACGACGTCAGCACCCTCGTGTTGGGCTCGTCGGTCGCTGGCACGTCGTCGCCGATGGGCATCAGCGCTGGCGACATCGCGCCCTGGTCGCTCGACGACCTGATCGCCGTAGATAGCCGTCAGATCGCGCGCTTTACGCCGACAACCTCTACGATTGGCACGGGGCAGTGGGTGTCGTTCTTGAGCCCGCTCACCGATCCCGCCGCGGTCACCGCTGGGAGCACCTGGGTCGCTGTCGCGGACGCGGTGGAGCTCGGCTTCTTTGACGCGAGCACCGGCCTCCCCGTCGTCCCTGCGGCGAGCGCGGTCACGCTGGACGCGGGCCTCACGGACTTGCTCGCGCTCGCGGACGACACGGTGCTCGGCCTCGCGGACAGCGGCGAGCTGCTCGTCTTCAGCGCCGTCCCTTGGATCGACGCCGCCACCGCGACGCCAACGACCGGCGGCTCGGGCGCGGTCGTGAACCTCAGCTTTCAGGTGAGCCGCACCGCCGACTGGGACGTCTACTTGGGCGGCGATCGCGAGGGCACGGGCTCCCGGCTCGCGTCGGGCCAGGCGAGCGCGGGCGAGCTCGTGTCCGTGCCGCTCACGCTCGACACGGACTGGGCCGAAGGGGCGAACGCGCTGTATATCCTCGCGGGCAGTGGCACCAACGTTGGCCACGCGCGGGTCGACGTGTCCAAGGACGACGTGCCCGACGCGCCCGTGCTCACCTCCGCGAGCGTGGGCTTCGCGAACGGCGCCTTGAGGCTCACCTTCGACGGTATCACCGCCGAAGACCTAGACCACTACGACGTCTTCGTGTCCCGCGAGCACTTTTCGCCCTCCGATTACGCGACGGGTGGGCCTCAATACAACGTCGACGGTGGCGAGTTCCCCGATGACGTGTCCGGCCCCGTGACCGTCGCGGACGTGTCACCCGGCGCGCGCGTCATCACCGACATCGCGCCGTTGACCAATGGTACGACCTATTATGTGGCCGTCCGCGCTTACGATCGCGGTGGCAAGGAGAGCGCAATGAGTGAAGTCGTCTCACAGATCCCCGAGCTCACCATGCCGCCCTCGCAAGCCGCTGGTGAGCCCGGTGGTCCGCTCTGCGCGCCGACGAGCCCCCGCCAGATCGGGTGGCTCGCGCCGCTGCTGTTGCTCTGGCGTCGGCGTCGGGTGGTGGCGGCGGCCGCCCTCGTCGCGGCGCCGATGTCGGCGTCCGCCTTCGAGCTCCCCAAGGACGAGACCGGCCACACCGGCTCGTTTGAGGCCCACTGGGGATCGCTCAGCTTCCCGCGCGACGCCTCGGGGAACGCCACCGCGGCGCTCGATCACGCCTACGGCAGCGCAAACGGCACGATGGACGGCATCTTCCTCGAGGCGAGCCCCAGCGCGTGGCAGATCGCCGAGCTGAACTTCGGCCTCGGCTTGTCCGCCAAGACCGGGAACCAGCTCGGCACCGATTCGGGCCTGCCGAGCGCGGACACCGCGAAGCTAAGCTGGGCCGACTTCGCACTTGGGGGTACGCTTCGCCTGCAGGTGCTCGACGAGCAGCCCATCGTGCCCTTCGCGTCGATCGGATGGCACCACCTCATTTGGCGGGAGGGATGGGACAACGGCACGGCGGCAGACTCCACCAAGCTGTTTCACCCGGGCAACCGCGATCACGTCGCGGGCGCCTTCCGCGGGCGCCACACGTCCTTGGGCTTCGACGTCCTGCTGGACCTGTTCGCGCCCGGTCGGGCGAGCCTCTTGGAGGCGCAGACGGGCATCAACGACACCTTCCTCACGATTGAGTGGCGCAAGCAGGACATCGCGAACCGCGTCGGCGACGCCGAGCCCGCTGCGGGGCAGTCTGGTTACGACTTCTCGGGCAACGTGTGGTCAGTCGGCCTAAAGCTCGACTTCTAGTCGGGGAGGGGCGATGCGCTGGCGCCTCGTCGTCGAGTATGACGGTCGTGCGTTCGCGGGTTGGCAGGTTCAACCCGGGCAGCGCACGGTGCAGGGAGAGATCGAGACGGCGGTGGAGCGCTTCGTCGGACACCCCGTTCGGGTCACCGCTGCGGGGCGCACCGACGCCGGCGTTCACGCGTGGGGGCAGGTCGTCAGCTTCACCACCGATCGCGAGCGCACGCCTCGCCAGGTGATCGGCGCGCTCAACGCGATGTTGCCACCGGACGTCGCGTGCATCGAAGCCGCCGCGGTGTCCGAGGACTTCGATCCGCGGCGCTGGTCTTGGGGCAAGCACTACCGCTACCGCTTCCTCTCTCGTGGCATTCGAAGCCCACTTCGCGAGGGGCGCGTCTGGCTGCTGCCGATGGCGGTCGACGTCGAGCGGATGCACGCGGCGGCCCAGCACTGGGTGGGGCGGCACGACTTCACCTCGTTTCGCGCGCAGGGCTGCGCTGCGCTGCACCCCGTGCGCACGATCGAGGCGCTCGCTGTCACTCAACAGGGTGACGAGCTCCACTTCGATGCGCATGGGCAGGGCTTTTTGCGCCATATGATCCGCATCATGGCGGGCACCCTGGTGGACGTCGGCAAAGGGCGGCGTACGGTGGACTGGGCGGACGAGCTGCTGCGCGCGCGCGATCGCGGCCTAGCGGGGCGCACAGCCCCGGCATGCGGCTTAGAGCTCGTGCTCGCCAAGTTCGGTGACGGACCGCCGCCTTGGGCCGTGGACAGCGACGAGTAGCGCTCGGCGCGCGGATGTCCCCCCAAACACAAACGCCCGCTCGTAGAAACGAGCGGGTCGCTTGGCGGATGATCGCGGTCACGCTCAACGCAGAGGACTAGTCCTCGTCGTCGTAGCCGCCGCCCATCATGTCATCGTCCTGCTCGTCGTCGTCGTCGTCGTCGTCGCCGAGGCCATCATCGAGGCCGTCGAGCGCGTCGTCGGCGTCCTCCTCTTCCTCTTCATCTTCCGCGTCACTGGTCTCGTAGTGACGGCGGCCGCTGCTGAGCAGCGACTTCACATCGCGAACCGGCGCTTCCGCTTGATCGGCTTGGCAGTCGGGGCACAACGCGACGGGGCGATTGAGGTCGTAGAACTTGCATCCACACTGGAAGCAGGTGTAACGAGTTCCGAGTTTGGTCTTGTCCTGCATGGTTTCTCCAAGGCCTCGCCTCATACCCTATGGTGCGGGCGCGTCAAGCTCGGCGATTCGGTTATACGATGGAAGACCGCAGGCTGCGAGGGTGTGAAGATGGGGCGCTGGTTCGACTTTCGAGCATATGGACTCGTCGCCGTGGCGATGTTCAGTGGCTGCACGGGCCGCGGAAAAGTTCAGGTATCCAGCGACATTCGCCTCGATCATGTGGGTGACCCCGACAGCGCCGACAGCGCCGGGACACGCATGTGCGTGACCCCCGCGGGCGCCATCTACGTCGTCTGGCAAGACGACCGCGACGCCAGCTCGGGTGTGTGGCTCAACAGCTCCGCCGACGGTGGGATCACGTGGCGCTCAGACGACGTGCGCGTCAACCACGGTGATGGCCGCGTGTTCGAGCCGGACGTCGGGTGCTCGGATCAGGGCGTGTTCGTCGTCTGGGAAGACGATCGCGACAGCGTCATCGAGAACCACAACATCTACTACAACCGCTCTTGGGATGGCGGCGACACCTGGCTCGACGCCGACGTGCTCGTCGAGGACGATCCCCAGGGCGCGTCCATGAGCCTCGGGGCGCGCGTTGTCGCTGACGGCGTGAAGGTCTACATCACCTGGTTCGAGGCCTTCCGCGGCGGCTACGACATCATCGCCACCGCATCCCACGACGGCGAGGCCTTCTACCCTCAAGTGCGCTTGGATTCGGGCGCGCCCGGCGCTGCCTACTCGGCGTGGCCGCAGATCCGCTCCGATGGTGCGGGTCACGTATACGTCGTGTGGGAGGACTCCCGCGACGGCAACTCCGACATCTACTTCGCGGCATCCTACGACGACGGCTTCACGTTCGAGCCGGATGTGCGCGTCGATGGTGGCGATCAGCCTGGGCAGTTCAACAGCTTCTCGCCGCGCTTTGATGCCGACGGGAGCCGCATCTACGTCGTCTGGTCAGACGATCGCAACGGCGACAAGCGGGACATCCTTATGAACTGGTCGCCCAACCGCGGCGTCACGTGGCAGCCCAACGCTGTTCGCGTCGACAGCGACGCCGTCGGCTTTCACGAGAGCCGCTACCCCGACGTCATCGTCCGCGACGGCACGGCCTACTTCGCGTGGGAAGACGCGCGCACCGGCGCTGGCTACGACATCTACTTCCGGACGGCGATGGACAGCGCCTTTGGCGCCCCCGAAGTCCGCCTCGACACCGACGCCGAGGGCGCGAACAACTCGCTCATGCCCCGCGTTGCCGTCGATGGCTCCCAGGTCGCTGTGCTGTGGCAGGAGCGACGCTATGACAGCGAGTCGCTCGGCTACAACGACCTGTACTACAACTTCTCCACTGATGGCGGAACGTCGTTTGAAAGAGACGACCTCCGCCTGGACAACATGACCCCTGGTCGGTCGTTCAAGGTGGACGTCGAGGTCGCCCTTCGTGGCGGCGATGTCTTGGCCAGCTGGACCGATGGTCGCAGCGGCACCGCTGATGTGTACTTTCATCGGCTCGCGCTAGGAGACGAGGGTGAGTTCATCCTCGTTGACGCCCCGCGATCCGAGTAGCCTTCCTTGACACCACCCATTGGGTGGCATAACTGCGCGCGGTTCGTCGAATGTTCTGCGATTCGGCGTGGACCCCTTCACGGTGAGACCCATGAACACCTACTCTGCAAAGCCCGGCGAGATTGACCGCGACTGGTTCGTTGTCGACGCCGAAGGCATGACTCTTGGCCGCTTGGCCGTTCGCATCGCGGACGTGCTCCGTGGCAAGCACAAGCCCACCTTCACGCCTCACGTCGACGCGGGCGACTTTGTCGTCGTCGTCAACGCTGACAAGGTTCATCTGACCGGCCGTAAGCTCGATCAGAAGACCTACAACCGCTACTCCGGTCACCCGGGTGGTCTGAAGTCCATCGATGCGCGTACTGTTCGCGCTACCGACTCCGAGCGGATGTTCCAGCAGGCGGTCAAGGGCATGCTGCCCAAGAACCGGCTGTCCCGTCAGCTCATCACGAAGCTCAAGGTCTACGCTGGACCCGAGCACCCCCACGCGGCCCAGAAGCCGCAGACCCTCCCCGTCTGAGGCAAACTATGGCTCGCACTATCGTTCAGTACCTCGGCACTGGTCGTCGCAAGACCTCCACCGCCCGCGTGATCCTGCGCCCCGGCACGGGTCGCATCCTCGTGAACCAGGTCCCCGTTGAGACGTACTTCGCTCGTGAGAGCCTTCGTACCGACCTCAACCAGCCGTTCGTGCTCACCGAGACCGGTGACAAGTTCGACACCCTGGTGAACGTCGCTGGCGGCGGCCTCACCGGCCAAGCTGGCGCTATTCGCCTCGGCGTGGCTCGTGCGCTGCTCGAGGTCAGCCCGCAGAACCGTGAGGTTCTCAAGCGCGCTGGCATGCTCACCCGCGACTCTCGCGAGGTCGAGCGTAAGAAGTACGGCCAGGCTGGCGCCCGCGCCCACTTCCAGTTCAGCAAGCGCTAAACCGCTCGCTGGGCATCGCCCGCAAGAGCCTCGACCCACTCGGGTCGGGGCTTTTGTGTTTTCGGCGACGGCTGCGATCGCGATGAGCCTCATGGCGGCGCCCAGCATATAGTTCGCCCGACTCGGGTCTCGGAGACACTCCATGCGCAAGAAGTACATCTTCATCACGGGCGGCGTGCTGTCCGCTCTCGGCAAGGGCCTCTCAGCGGCGGCGCTCGGTGCGCTCCTGGAAGCGCGTGGGCTGCGGATCGCCAACCTCAAGATGGATCCGTACATCAACGTCGACCCCGGCACGATGTCGCCGTACCAGCACGGCGAGGTCTTCGTCACAGACGATGGCACGGAGGCGGACCTCGACCTCGGCCACTACGAGCGCTTCACGACCGCGCGCCTGACCCAGCGCAACAACTTCACGACCGGCCGCGTGTACGCGAGCGTGATCGAGCGCGAGCGGCGAGGGGAGTACCTCGGTCGAACCGTGCAGGTCATCCCGCACATCACCGACGAGATCAAGCGCCGCATTCACGAGGCCGCCGAGGACGTCGACCTGATGATCGTCGAGGTCGGTGGCACCGTCGGTGACATCGAGGGCCTTCCCTTCCTCGAGGCGATCCGCCAGTTCCGCCAAGACGTCGGGTCGGACAACGTCCTGTTCATCCACCTGACGCTCGTGCCCTTCATTCGCACCGCTGGCGAGCTCAAGACCAAGCCCACCCAGCACTCCGTGAAGGAGCTGCTGCAGGTCGGCATTCAGCCCGATCTCTTGTTCTGCCGGTCGACCGAGGCCCTCCCGAAGGACATCAAGCAAAAGATCGCTCGCTTCTGCAACTTGCAGGAGCAGGACGTCATCAGCGTCGAGGACGTCGCGCACATCTACAGCTTGCCCGCCAAGCTCCACGAGGAGTCGGTGGACGCGCGCATCTGCGAGAAGCTCGGCATCTGGGCGGCGCAGGGCAACCTGGATCTGTGGCGTGACCTGGTCGCGCGCCTCAAGACCCCAGCCCATCGCGTCAAGATCGCGATCGTCGGCAAGTACGTTCACCTTTCGGACACGTACAAGAGCCTGAACGAGGCGCTGTACCACGGCGGCATCGCGAACGACACCGAGGTGGAGCTGGTCTTCGTCGACAGCGAGGCGCTCGATCATGACAACCCCGGCGCCTCGCTCGGCGGCGTGGACGGCGTGCTCGTCCCGGGTGGCTTCGGCGTTCGCGGCACCGAGGGCAAGATCGCCGCGATTCGCTACGCGCGCGAACAGGGGCTGCCCTTCTTCGGAATCTGCCTCGGCTTGCAGCTGGCGGTGGTGGAGTACGCGCGCAATGTGCTCGGTCTCAAGGGCGCGATGTCCCGTGAGTTCGACGCCGACCCGGCTGAGCCCGTCATCGAGCTCATGGACGAGCAGCGCAAGGTCTCGGACAAGGGCGGCACGATGCGGCTCGGCGCCTTCCCGTGCGAGCTCGCCGAGGGCTCCTTGGCGCACCGCGTGTACGGCAAGACGTCCATCTCGGAGCGTCACCGGCATCGCTACGAGGTGAACCCGAAGTACCACGAGGCGCTCGTCGCTGCGGGGATGCGCATCTCGGGGACGAGCCCGGATGGCCTGCTCGCGGAGATGGTCGAAGTCCCGACCCACCCGTGGTTCTTGGCCTGCCAGTTCCACCCGGAGTTCAAGAGCCGTCCGCTCGCGCCGCATCCGCTGTTCGCTGGATACGTGCGCGCGGTGCTCGACGCGCGCCGCCAGCGCCCCGCAGCTCCCTGAGCCGCTGTTAGCGCTGCGTTTGCGATTTTAGCAGGGGCAGCGGTGTCAATGCATGGACGCGCGTGGGGTGGTTTACACTCGCGTGCGCATGCCGGTATGATGGTGCAAGGCAAGTGCCAACATACCCATTGTAGCGAGTGTTCGGGGCAAATTGCCTCGGACCTAGGTTTAGCTTGGCCCCGCTGTGGCGGTGGCTGGTTCTGGAGTGCGTCTTATGCGCCTCGACATGCGCCTCGACCAGAAGATGTCCCAGTCACTGGTCATGACGCCGCGCCTCCAGCAAGCGATCAAGCTCCTCCAGTACAACCACATGGAGATGCTGACGCACGTCCAAGAGGCGATGCTCGAGAACCCCACGCTCGAAATTGTGCCGGATACAGCGGGTGATCTAACGGGTGAGGGGGAGCGCGTCCTGCGCGAGCGCCTCGACCGGAGCGAGCACGAGGGCGCGAACGAAGCGGGCGGCGACAACGGCGACGGCGGCGGCGGCGGCATCGACTGGGAGAAGTTCGTCGCGCAGATGGGGGACCAGCCGGGCAGTCGCTCGCTCGGGGGCACCGTTCACGACGACCTCCCCCCCATCGAGACGAACCTCACCTACGGCGAGTCGCTGACCGATCACCTCGAGTTCCAGCTCACCATGATGCGCTGTGGTGAGGACGAGGCCCGCGCGGCACGCGTCATCATCAACAACCTCGACACACGGGGCTACTTGGACCTCGGCCTTGACGTCGTCGGGCGCGAAGCCGAGGTCGACGACGAGGTGGTTCGCGAGGCGCTTGAGCTGGTGCAGGGCCTCGACCCGCTGGGCTGCGGCGCGCGCGATCTCTCCGAGTGTTTGGTCATTCAGGCGCGCGTGCTCTTCCCAGAAGATGACAACTTCGAGCGCATCCTCACGCACCACCTGCCCAACCTGGAGCGCAGGAACTACCTGGCGATCGCAAAGGACCTCGGCGTTGAGGTCGAGGACGTCATCGAGTACCACCGCATGATTCAGGAGTTCGAGCCCCTACCCGGGCGCGGCTTCACGGTGGACGAGGCGCGCTACATCACCCCGGACCTCTACGTGCTGCAGCAGGGCGGGCGCTGGCAGGTGGTGGTCAACGAAGAAGGGCTCCCCGACCTGCGCATCAGCAAGTACTACCAAAAGGTTCTGCGCGAAGCGTCGCAAAAGGACAAGGAGTACCTGCTCGACAAGCTGCGTGGCGCCGAGTTCCTCATCAAGTCCATCAACAAGCGCCGCAAGACGATCCGCTCGGTGATGGAGAGCATCCTCAAGTTCCAGCACGAGTTCTTTGATCACGGCCCCGAGCGCTTGCGCCCGCTTGTGCTTCAAGATGTTGCCGATGACGTAGGCGTGCACATGAGCACTGTGAGCCGCGTCACCACCAACAAGTACGTGCACACCTCGCACGGCATCTTTGAGCTTAAGTTCTTCTTCACGGCGGCCGTTCGGCAGTCGTCCGGCGAGGACATGGCCGCCGAGGCCATTCGTAGTCGATTGCGCGCGCTCGTCGCTGAGGAAGATCGTGAAAAGCCTCTCTCTGACCAAGCAATCGCAGACAAACTGAAGGAGGAAGGAGTACGCGTCGCTCGCCGAACTGTGGCGAAATACCGCGAGGCGATGGGCATCCTGCCCTCGTCCCAGCGCAAGCAGATGTTCTGAGCCTGTTGCCAAAGGAGCCAGTATGAACCTCGAGGTCAGCTTCCGGAACCTGAGCCCCCGCGCCGAAGTAAACAAGCGCGGCCAACTTCTCTACGAGAAGCTCTCGCGCTTCCTCGACCCCGCTTCGGAGGGTTTGATGACCGTGTCGACCGAGCACGGCAAGGCGATCGTCGAGCTGGTTGTGCAGAACCGTGGGGACACTTTTAAGGCAGCCGAGGAGCACGATGAGCTCAAGGCGGCGATGGACTTGGCGTTCCACACGATGGAAAGCCAGCTTCGCCGGTCCAAGGAGCGCCGCGTCGCGCGCCGCCACAGCGGCAGTGAAGACGACGACGGCTTCGAGCGCGACGTCGACGAGTACGAAGCCTGACCAAGGCTTACCAAGCCAGACGGGACGAGGGGTTGCTCGCGGCCCGTCTGGCATGATACCCCCCGGCGTCAACTTGCTTGGAGGACGCCGGATGGCTCTCAAGAACTATCTCTTCACGTCGGAGTCGGTCACAGAGGGCCACCCTGACAAGATCTGTGACAACGTCTCCGACGCGATCCTCGACGCGCACCTGGCTGCTGATCCGCACGCCCGCGTTGCGTGCGAGACGTCGGTGAAGACCGGGTTCGTGCTTATCTCTGGCGAGATCACGTCCACCAAGACCGTCGACTACCCGACCATCGTGCGCGAGACCATTCGCGACATCGGGTACACCAGCTCGGACATGGGCTTCGACGCGAGCACCTGTGCGGTGTTCGTGGCGGTAGAGCAGCAGAGCCCCGACATCAGCCAAGGCGTGACCGAGGGGCAGGGCCTGCACACCGAGCAGGGCGCTGGCGATCAGGGCATGATGTTCGGCTACGCGTGCAACGAGACCGCCACGTTGATGCCGATGAGCATCTACTACAGCCATCGTCTCTCCGAGCGTTTGTCCGCGGTGCGGCGCGATGGCACCTTCCCGTGGCTCCGTCCCGACGGCAAGACCCAGGTCACCGTCGAGTACGTCGACGGCAAGCCCACCCGCGTCGACGCTGTCGTCGTCTCGACCCAGCACGCCGAGTCGATCTCGCACGCCGACCTCGAAGCGGCGCTCATTGAGCACGTCATCAAGGCGACGATCCCCGCCAACCTCCTCGACGCCAACACGAAGTACTACGTGAACCCCACGGGTCGCTTCGTCATCGGCGGCCCGATGGGCGACGCCGGCCTGACCGGCCGTAAGATCATCGTCGACACCTACGGCGGCCACGGCAGCCACGGTGGTGGCGCCTTCTCGGGCAAGGACCCCTCCAAGGTTGACCGCTCCGCCGCCTACATGGCGCGCTACGTGGCCAAGAACTTGGTGGCGTCGGGCTACTGCGAGCGCGCGCTCGTCCAGCTCGCCTACGCGATCGGCGTCGCCGAGCCCGTCAGCGTGATGGTCGACTCCTACGGGACCGCGACCGTCTCCGACGAGAAGCTCGTCGCTTGCGCGCGTGAGCTCTTCCCGCTCAAGCCCGCTGGCCTCATCAAGCACCTCGACCTGCTGCGCCCGATCTACCGCGCTACGGCGGCTCACGGTCACTTTGGCCGCGACGGCTTCCCGTGGGAGAAGACGGACATGGTCGAGAAGGTCCAAGCCTTCCTCAGCGCCTAAGCCAGCAGCTTCGGCGACGACCAAAACGGCCGCATCTCCACCCGGAGGGCGGCCGTTTTTGCGTTCGCGCTCAAACAACACAGCGGATGTCCTTGTCGAGCGGGGCGAATTCGCGCGCTTCATATTCTCCACCGAAATGGGGCTAGAACGACGTTGCGCCGCATGCTTGTGGGCGCTACTTCGAAGCTCCGGATCCCGTGGTCGCGATGGAACGCGCGTCGGGACGGCCTAGGAGGAAGCGATGGCGGACGAAGCGAACGAGCCGTTGTTCACTGTGACGAAGGCTCACCTCAACACCGGCTTGCGTGGCATCCCGGTTGGGACGTGCCGAACGAGCAAGGTGGACCCGATGGAAGGCCTCTCGTACCGAGGCTACCCGATTAAGCAGCTGGCCTTCCTTGAGGACGAGGCCGTTGTTTACTTGATTCTCAACGGTGAGCTCCCCACGAACGAGCAGTACGACGAGTTCTCCGCGATGCTCAAGAGCCACCGCGGCGTGCCGACCGAGGTCCTGGACCTGCTCAAGGCGCTGCCCAAGGATGGCCACCCGATGGAGTGGCTCATCGCGGGCTTGGTCTTCCTCGGCATGACCTGCCGCACGGGTGACTACCTCAAGGACACGTACAACGTCATCGCCAAGCTCCCCGAGCTTGTGGCGGCGATCTTCCGCATCCGCGAGGGCTGGGGCGAGCTCATCCCGAGCGACCCCAAGCTCAGCCTCTCGGCCGACTTCGCGCAGATGTTGGCGGTGCCTGGCGCCGACAGCCGCAAGCTCACCAAGATGCTGCGCACGTTCTACATCCTCCACATGGATCATGGCGGCGGCAACCTCTCCACCTTCGCTGGCAAGGCGATCGCGTCGGCTCACACCGACGTCTACAGCAGCCTCGCTGGGGCCATGGCGGCGCTCTACGGCCCGCTGCACGGCCGCGCCAACCAGGACTGCCTTGAGTTCGTCCAAAAGGTCGGCACGCAGGACCCGGTTGAGATGGAGGCCTTCGTCCGTGGCGAGCTCGCAGCTGGCGGCGTGATGTACGGCTTCGGTCACGCGGTGCTCCGCGCCGAAGACCCCCGCGCTGCGATTCAGTACGAGCTCGGCGAGGAGGTCTGCCCGAACGACCCGCTGTTCCGCACCGCGGTCGTCATGCGCGAGGTCGTGGTTCGCGTCCTCAAGGAGATGCCGAAGGTCCAGAACCCGTACCCCAACGTGGACGCGGTCTCGGGCACGCTCCTCAACGCGTCAGGCCTCACCAACTCGGACTACTACACGGTCCTCTTCGGCCTCTCGCGCTGCACCGGCATCGCGGCTCAGATCGTCGACGAGCGCGTGAACTTCCGCGGCGGCAAGGGCACGCCCATCGTGCGCCCCAAGTACATCGCTGAGAACCAGCCCCCGCGCTCGTTGGGCGAGGTCGCTTCGCGCTGCATGCTGCACGACGGGTAGCTCGTTCGCACTTGGCGCCACCCCGGCCTTCGGGCGGTTTGACCGTCTGGGGCGCTGGGGTGGCGCTTACGCATTTTGCCTTTGAGCCAGTCGTTTGGCCCGGGCATTCGATTCTCTCTTGAACAACTTCCGCCGACGGTGTCAGGGCGGTGCCGATTCGCGGCAGCGTTCCACACGTTCGGATGAAAGGAGGATTCCATGAAGATTCACGAGTATCAGGCGAAGGCCGTGCTTCGGAAGTACGGCGTGGCCGTGCCCGAAGGCAAGGCAGCCACCTCTCCACAACAGGCGGTTGACGCCGCGTCTGCCCTCGGCGGGTCGATTTGGGTCGTGAAGAGCCAGATCCACGCCGGTGGTCGCGGAAAGGGCCGTTTCCTTGAGCTCAGCACCGGCGATCAGGTCGCGGCGGCGGCCTCCGGCCATCCCCAGGCCGGCCTTGGCGGCGTGCTGCTCTGCCGTTCGCTTGACGAGGTCAAGGACGCTGCGTCCAAGATCCTCGGCAACACGCTCGTCACCAAGCAGACCGGCGCCGAGGGCAAGCGCGTCAAGACGGTGTACGTCGAGAGCGGCTGCGACATCGCTCGCGAGCTGTACCTCGGCGTGCTGCTCGACCGCTCGTGCAACAAGATCATCCTCATGGCGTCCACCGAGGGCGGCACCGAGATCGAAGAGGTCGCGGAGCACAACCCCGACGCGATCAAGAAGATCTGGGTCGATCCGGGCACGGGCATCATGCCCTTCCAGGCGCGCCAGCTCGCGTTCGCGCTCGGCTTGGAAGGCAAGGCGGTCAACAGCGCGGTCAAGTTCATGACGGCGCTCTACAAGGCCTACGTCGAGATGGACTGCTCCATGGCCGAGATCAACCCGCTCGTCGTCACCGGCGCGGGTCAGATCATCGCGCTCGACTGCAAGATGACCTTCGACGACAACGCGCTCTTCCGCCACCCCGACGTGGTGGAGATGCGCGACCTCGACGAAGAGGATCCTGCCGAGGTTGAAGCTGGCAAGCACAACCTGTCCTTCATCAAGCTCGACGGCGCCATCGGCTGCCTCGTCAACGGCGCGGGTCTGGCCATGGCTACAATGGACACGATCAAGCTCCACGGCGGCGAGCCTGCCAACTTCCTCGACGTTGGGGGTGGCGCGAACGAGGCTCAGGTCACCGCTGCTTTCGAGATCATCACGCGCGATCCGAACGTGAAGGCCATCTTGGTCAACATCTTCGGCGGCATCATGAAGTGCGACGTCATCGCGCGCGGCATCATCGCCGCCGTGCACAACGTCGGCCTCGAAGTGCCGCTGATCGTGCGCCTCTCGGGCACCAACGTGGAGCTCGGCAAGCAGATCCTCGCAGAGTCGGACATCAAGGTCATCTCTGCGGCCAACCTCGACGAAGCGGCCGCGGCTGCTGTGAACGCCACTAAGTAGGGGGACGCTATGTCGATCATGATCAATAAGGATACGCGCGTCATTGTCCAGGGTATTACTGGCAAGTCCGGCGCGTACCACACCAAGCAATGCATGGCGTACGGCACCCAGATCGTCGGTGGCGTGGTCCCCGGCAAGGGCGGCCAGACCTTCGAAGACACCGGGGTTCCGATCTTCAACACTGTCGCGGAGGCTGTTGAGGCCACCGGCGCCAACGCCTCCATGCTCTTCGTCCCGCCGCCCTTCGCGGCCGACGGCATCTTGGAGTGCGTCGACGCCAACCTCGACCTCGTCATCGCCATCACCGAGGGCATCCCGGTGGCGGACATGGTGAAGGCGTGGCCGGCGATCGCGGCTAGCAAGACCCGCCTGGTCGGGCCCAACTGCCCCGGCGTGATCACGCCCGGTCAGTGCAAGATCGGCATCATGCCCGGCGCTATTCACACCCCCGGTCGGGTGGGTGTGTTGTCGCGCTCTGGCACGCTGACCTACTCTGCCGTCGGCCAGCTCTCCGAGGTCGGCCTCGGCCAGTCCACCTGCGTGGGCATCGGCGGCGATCCCATCATCGGCACCAAGTTCATCGACGTGCTCACGATGTTCAACGACGACCCCGGCACCGAAGCGGTGATCATGGTCGGCGAGATCGGCGGCAACGCCGAGGAAGAGGCCGCGGCCTGGATCAAGGCGAACATGCGCAAGCCGCTCGTCGGCTTCATCGCAGGCGCTACCGCACCTCCTGGCCGCCGCATGGGCCACGCTGGCGCGATCATCTCGGGCGGGCAGGGCACCGCCGCTGCCAAGTTCGCAGCCCTGGAGGACGCCGGCGTGCACATCGTGCACAGCCCCGGTGCCATGGGCAAGCGCATGAAGGAGCTGCTCAAGTAGCTCCAACGCTGCTTTGAGCGAAGGGCCGATCCTCCTGTGGGGTCGGCCCTTGCCGTTTGTGGGTCAGCGCTTTACGTCGGCGGCCGTATCCACAGGAGGTTTCCCATGGCCATTGAGCGTACCCTTTCCATCATCAAGCCCGACGCCACCAAGAAGAACGTGATGGGCCCCATCATCGCGCGCTTCGAAGAGGAAGGCCTCCGCATCGCCGCCGTGCGCAAGGTGTGGCTCTCACAGCAGGAGGCCGAGGGCTTCTACGCTGTGCACGCCGCCCGCCCGTTCTTCGGCGAGCTCGTCTCCTTCATGACCAGCGGCCCCTGCGTTGTCATGTGCCTCGAGGGTGAGAACGCAGTGCTCCGCAACCGCGAGATCATGGGCGCCACCAACCCGGCCGACGCCGCCCCCGGCACGCTGCGCAAGCTCTACGCGGACAGCATCGGCGAGAACGCCGTGCACGGCTCCGACAGCGCCGAGAACGCCGCGATCGAGGTCGCGTACTTCTTCCGCACCACCGAGCTGTTCTAGCTCGTGTGAACGACCGCTGACGCCCCCCTCGGGCGCCGGCGGTCGCCTTCGGCTAGACTGTGGCGATGTCCAAGCGCCACCACTTCACGCTCTCGCTAGGTCATGAGCTCTGGGACGAGCTGCTTCGCGCGTCGCTCCCGATCAAGCTCACCAACGGCGAGTTCCATCTGCGCGAGACCGCGCGGACCGCAGTTCACCAGCTCGGCGTACGGCAGCGGGTCAAGGGCCTGTTGCAGGACAGCCGCACGCCGCAGCGCCTCGTGCGGGCGAGGGAGCGGGCGAGCGAGGTCTGGCACCGGCGACGCGGCGACGTCTACGAGCAGGTCGACCGCGTGTTTCGCGTGTCGGGCGAGTGGAAGGTGGAGCTCGACGACAAGGGCTCGCGCTTTCGCTACGGCGAAGGCCGCGTTGGCGCCGACGCGTGGCTCAAGGCGAGCTTCGACGGCACCGTCACGCTGCTGCGCGAGGACCTGACGCTCCCGATTCACCTTGAGCGGCGCGTGGGCGCGTCGCTTACGCTCGGGCAGGTCGCGTACGACCCGCACCAAGAGGCGGTCATGGGGCGGCTTCAGGACGTCGCGCTGCACGTCGGCGACGCCTATGTGCTGCAGCTCGCGGGGCGCCTCGCCGAGCGCCTGCTGGAGGAGCAGCTCAAGAACTTCAACCCCATCACCATCCTGCGTCGCGAGCAGGTGGAGAGCTTGGTGAGCCCCCTCGGTGCGCCGCTCAACCTGGCCATGGGCGTCGAGAAGCTGCAGTTCGAGGTGAGCGAGGACGAGCTCACGCTGCGCGTGCGGCTGGGCTTCACCCACAAGCAGCTCGAGGAGCGCGACGAGCGCGATCGCTGGTGATTTTCGACCTTTGTCCGACGGTGAGCGCGAAGTGAAGCTCAGGCGCTGCGACGGCCTTGACGCTGCTTCTGGACAGGATAAAAGGTGGGCGTCGGGCGATTAACTCAGTGGGAGAGTGCCACCTTCACACGGTGGAAGTCACTGGTTCAAGTCCAGTATCGCCCACCACTATCCAGATAGCCGCCTTGAACCTTGGTTCCTGGCGGCTGTTTTTGTTCGTGAGAGCACGGAAGGTGTTGCACGTGGACCGCTGTATTCTAGCGTGACGCTATGGCTCGGCCAGCGCCTCACGCAGTTCGGCAACCGCGCGAGCCCAGGTCTTGTGCTTCGCCAGCACGGGCTGGAGCTGATGAGCGCGCAGCGAAGGTTGCATCACGGTCCCGCAGTACACCGGTGATCACCTCCGCCCAGCGACTCGAGTCCCGGGCATCGTCGCCTTTCAGCAGCACCACGACGCGACTCGCCTGCGCGCGATCGACCACCTCGCCGAGCAGCATTCCCAAGCCGCTCTCACTGCTGATCAGCGCCAACAAGATGGGGCACCGATCAGATCCGGGGCCTCCAGCCGGACAGTCGCGACGAATGCGCGCACCTGTGCGATCCGCGCACCGAGCGCGGTGATGATTGGGTGAGTGGCGGGCGCTGCGGGGCGCGAGCCGGGCTCGGGCCGCTGCGGCGAACGCCGCGCCGGGTGGCGATCCCAGCATCGACAGCCAGCAGGGCAATCGCAAAGTCCGGGGCTGCCGGCGACCCCGCGACCGGCGGCGCCAGCGCGCAGTGACATGCGGCTCCGGTCGGGCGCGCGTGGGCGTGCTGTGGTCGCCAACGACATCGCCGAGCGCTCGGCCGCTCCGGTCAGGCGTGCGTAGGCGTGCTGC
>Ga0210044_10001940_pt1 | contig 31411 bp, 22 predicted proteins | sample CryGey13umfilter_2_FD_183959 | JGI IMG/M metagenome (GOLD analysis project Ga0210044, IMG submission 183959) | Groundwater microbial communities from aquifer in Utah, USA - Crystal Geyser 4/9/14 3 um filter (SPAdes) (version 2) | ecosystem: Environmental > Aquatic > Deep subsurface >...
CATCGCCAGAGGCGTGATGGCAGCGTCGGTCTGCTTCGACGATGCTGGGCATCGCCTGCATCGACCTCCTTGCCCTCCCACCTCTGACTTCGCCCAAATGCGCATTTTGTTCCCGGACGACGCCTAACCAGCCCTCGAGCTGAGCCCAACGGACCCTGCGGCGAATCCGGACAGCCACGCCGAGCGTCTGGAATTCCGGGCAGATTGCGTTCTGGTTTTCCAGACATCACGACACATCAACCTGTTTTCACAGAGTTTCCGGATGTCGCGAAATCTGGAATGCGCAACCCTACGGGGCCGTTTGCCGTCTGGAAAGCCCGTCACTCGATATCGCCATCCACCAATAATGAATAACAACCACTTGAAATCAAACGATTTCTATTTTTCCAGACAAGACACAAAGGTGGTCCGCACATTGCTGTGAGGGGCCTCCCGAATGTGAATTCCTTCCTGAACTCAAGGTGATTCTATGTTCGAGAGGCGCTTTCTCTTTTTGTTGATGTTGACCCTGGTCGCTGTTGCGGCCGCACCTGCCCAGGCGAAGGAGGGCAGCGACGACCCGAAGTGGTGCCGCGCTTGCCATACTTCGTCAGTCCTCAGTGAAGAATCGATGGCTGGCGGCGTGCACGCCGACTTGAGCTGTCGAGATTGCCATCAGGGGTACCATTTCAACCCCCATGAGAAGGTCGAGGTTGTCGATACCGACGAGACCAAGGCCTTCAAAAAGCTGGGCTACCGTTCGCCGGTGGCCATGGCGGCGTGCACCGAGTGTCATGACACGCTCAGTGACGTCCCGGGGTTCAGCGCACATGGTCGTGCCACCGACCCCAGTGACGCCCTTCCCTACTGCCTGGACTGCCACGGCGATCCCCACACCATCAAGGCTATGGGCTCGTTGACTGCCAACGAGCGCAAACTCGCTCAGAACGAGCGCTGCCTAGGCTGCCACGACAACGCCGTGAAGATGGAGGGGACCGGGCTCAGCACAGACATTCGTGCGCCCTACCAGCACACCGTACACGCCCGCAAACTGGCTCTTGGAGACGACAAGGCTCCTGGCTGTGTGGACTGCCATGGTGGGCACGAGACGCTCACTGGCGACGCCGAGGTCGAGTCGACTTGCGGCAAGTGCCACGAGGACGCCAATAGCACCTTCCTCTCCATCTCTGGGCATCCGCCGCATACGAAGCAAGCCCACCCCATCAGCTACTGGACACTGAAGTTCTTCGCGGTGCTGACCTTCGCCACGATCCTGGCGCTCATCCTGCACGTCCTGCTGGACCTCCTCGCGACGATTCGCGCGGCGATCCGCACCCGCACCAAGGAAGAGGAGGAAGAGGAGCGCAAGAAGTTCGGCGAGAAGGGCCTGAATCCGCACAAGGAGGTCCAGCGCTTCGATCTGCACCAACGCCTTCAGCACTTCATCATGATCGCCTCGTTCATCACCCTGGTGCTGACTGGGTGGCCCATCAGCACGAGCGGTATCGGGGTCTCACATGGGCTGGTGGCGGCTTTGGGCGGACTCGGCGTGGTCGCCCTCCTGCATCGCATCGCTGGCATTGGGCTCATCGTGACGTCGGTGTATCACCTCTGTTACCTGGGCTTCCTCTTTGCCACCAAGCGCAAGGCCATGCCTCTGAGCATGTTGCCCGCCCCCAAGGACGTCAAAGACGTCATTCACAACGTCCTCTTCTTCTTCGGCCTCAAGAAAGACCGTCCGCGTTACGGTCGCTTCTCCTACTTCGAGAAGTTCGACTACTGGGCCGTCTTCTGGGGCGTCGTCATCATGGTCGGTTCCGGACTGATCCGTTGGTTCCCTGTCATCACCACCAAAGTCGCGCCCGCTTGGGTCTACGAGATCGCCTACATCGCGCACGCTGATGAAGCCATCCTCGCCGCCTTGGCCATCTTCGTTTGGCACTTCTACAACGTCCACCTGCGCCCTGCAGTCTTCCCGATGTCTTGGGTCTTCATTCATGGTCGGATGAGCATGGAGGAGATGGACCTCGAGCACGGAGCGGTCTTCGATAAGATGCTTGCCGAAAATGTGGCGAAGCTGTCTGTAGAAGCCGACAATGTGGCCATCGACGCTGACGTTTCGGAGGACGAGGAGGAGATCGCATCTTCTGATGAAGACAACGATGGCGAACCTCAATCCGGGGACAGCGACAGTGACGACATCGACGACGCTGACAGAGCATCATAAAGGAGGCCGACATGAGCACACAGAAACGGAATTTTCCCGTTTTGGCGGTTCTGGGCGGACTCATCGTCCTTGCCGTCTTTATTCGACTCGCGACCGCAGTGGATCTGTCTGAAGACCCCCTGACTCTCGCGGCCAGCACACAACATGCGACAGGACACAGCGAAGCCTCGGAGCCGACCGAGAGTTTGCGGACCGAGTTAGGGGCGCTGCCCTGTTTCCGAGAGTGTCACAACTTCGAACGCTTCGACGCAGGCGGCGATTTCCCGCACAGCATTCATCTCGAGCAAGAAATCGGACATTGCCACATGTGTCATGCGTTTGACGGACACTTTGAGGCGAGCGTTCGAGAAGAGATTTGTGAAGACTGCCACTGACAAATCCACGTCCAAAACTCCCAAGGACGACGACGATGACTTCGAGATTCCCTTCAAGAAGTTGCTCATCATCGTCGTTCTTGTGGGAGGTCTCCTGGCCCTAATGGCCAGAGGCTACAGGTCCTTCACGAACTATGTGGACAATGATCCCGCGTTCTGCGCCGACTGCCACGTCGAACAGACGCAGTACGCCTTGTGGGCCGCCAGCGACCACAAAGACGTGGCCTGCCAGAAGTGTCATCGCCAAACACGGGAAGAAGCCGTCAACACGCTGAGGCGCTTCGTTTTCGACGCCGAGGTGGGCGACGACACGAAGCTCCACTCCCCAAAAGTTCCGGACAGCTCCTGCGGCCAATGTCACCTCAACAACGACTCGAACTGGCCGGAGATCTCGGGCTCTGTCGGCCATGAGGTGCACGTCCAGAAGAAGCAGATCAGCTGTATGGCCTGCCACGCGCGAGCCATCCACAAGTTTGGCGCTGCGATCGATTCGTGTGTGGACTGCCACGAGTCCCAAGTCATCAAGGCGACAGGCATGGAAGACCTGCACTGTTTGGCCTGCCACAACTTCATCTCCAAAGAAGGCAGTCTCAAGCCGCACCGGGAAGCCTGCATGGAATGCCACCACTCTGAAAATGTCGCAGTGGCGCAGTTCCCCTCCAACGCCCCCATGGCGAATCTCGAGTGCTGGAGCTGCCACCACCCGCACAAAGGCTCCGAAACTGCGCTCGCCAGCTGCCGCCCTTGTCATGATCAGGTTGGTGAGTCCGGTCTCCACAAGAAACACTACGATGCCGTCTGCACCGATTGTCACAGCCCACATTCGTGGGTGGCTGGACCTCAGTCTTGCGGCAACTGCCACAGCGATATCCACGAAAACCGTGGCGAATGTTGGAGCTGCCACACTCCAAGGTGATTATGGCGAAAGAACCCACACAGCGGGCGTTCGCGTTCAGCCTTGGACGTAAGTTCGTCATCATGCTCGCCGCGATCATCCTCTTGATCTTGCTCGGGCAAACCCTCGTCTCGCTCTCCAACGAGGTCACCGTCCTCGATTCGCGCATCGCCACCGAAGGCACCATCCTCGCCCAAAGCATCGCCAGCTCCTCCTCCGGAATGATGGACGGCGACAACCCAGATCGTTTCGCGCCCCTCTTTGCCAGGGTCGCCAACGCGGTCGACCTCATCGATGTCGCCATCGTCAACCGAGACGACCTCGTGGTTGGGCACTCCAACCCCGACGAGGTAGGAGCCAAGATCGTCGACCACGACGCCAACGTCTTTGGCAAACCCAGGACCAGCCAGGGACTGGTCAACCTCATCCATGGTGAGACCGAATACACCGCCACGGCCCCCATCCTCAAAGGAACCAGCGTCCTCGGCTTCGTGCACCTGCGCTTCAAGTCTGGCGAGGTTGCCGACCGCGCAGGACGGCTGATCGCGTCGGCCGCTGCCATGGGGCTCTTCTGGTTGCTCGTCGGAGCGGCGGTCGGGACGCTCTATGTACGGCGGATCACCAAGCCCATCGCGGCGCTCACTCTGGCCTCCGCCTCGGTCATCGACGGTGAGCTCGACGACGTCGAGCTCCCAGACAGCCAACGCAAAGACGAGGTCGGCCTCCTGCAGCGCACCTTCGTCCACCTCCTCGAGTCCTTGAAGGGCAAGGAGAAGGAGAACCGGCGCTTGATGGAGGAGGTCAGTACAATCAACGAGCGTCTCAAGAAACGAGTCGACGAGGTCACCTCTGAGTTGCAGGAAACAACCGCCTACCTTCAGTCGGTCATTCGCTGCATGGAGGAAGGTGTGATTACCTGCGACCCCGAGGGCTGGATCGTGCAGTTCAACGACGGCGCCAGACTCCAACTCCAAGGGTTGGGCACCATCAAAGTCGGGGAGTCGCTCCGCAGCCTCGTCGCCGATGGTGAAGAGCTCGCCGAGGCTGTCTTCCGCGCCATCAGAGAGACGGAGACGGTCCAACTCGAGCTCGTGCGAACAGGGAACCAGACGAAGGGGACAGAGACACGCACCCTGGTCTTCCGCATCTATCCGCTCCTCGGCCTCAACGGTGAGTCCATGGGCGCCGTCATGACCGCGTTCGACGTCACCCAATCCCGCCGCGTCGACGAGCAACTGAGAAGGCACGACCGGCTCGCTTCGTTGGGCACCATCGCCGCCGGACTCGCCCACGAGCTCGGCAACAACATGCACGCCATCAACGGCTTCAGCTCACTCTTGCTGCGCTCGATTCCCGCATCTTCCCCTGAGCATGGGGACGCGGAGGCCATCCACAGCGAGAACACACGCGCCATCCAACTGCTCGACCGGTTCATGCTCTTTGCCCAGCCCCGCGACGGCGTCTCGCAGATGACCCGCATCGACGCCTTGATCGAAGAGGCTTTGGGGATGTGCGGCTACCAGGCCCACAAATGGACCATCCAAGTCACCACCGACCTGGCCGACGAAGGTCGAGAGCTCGAGTGTGATGGAAAGCTCATGACCCAGGTCTTCCTCAACCTCTCGCTCAACGCGCTGCAGGCCATGCAGAAGTCTCCGGTGAAGAGGCTGACCGTCTCCAGCCGATGGAAGGGCGAAGCGCTCGAGATCGTCTTCGAGGACACCGGAACGGGCATCGCCCCCAACGCGCTCGGGCGGATCTTCGACCCCTTTTTCACCACCAAGAGCGAAGACGGCAGCGGCCTTGGCCTCTCGATTTCACATCAGATCATCGAACGGCACCAAGGGACCATCGCGGTCGAAAGTGAGGTGGGCGTCGGAACTCGTATTACAGTCGAACTGCCAGCATCGAAGACGAGTGGGGACGGCTCCAGGAGGACAAGTTGAAGAAGCCCAGAGTCCTATTCATAGACGACCAGAGATCCGCTCGGGACCTCTTCGTCCGCATGATCGACCAAGAGCGTTACGAGGCGCTCGTCGCCTCAGGGGTCGCCGAGGCCGAAGGACTGGTGCGGCTCGAACAGCCGAGCGTGATCATCACTGACCTGCGCATGCCCGACATGGACGGTCTGACCGGCTTGCAGCGCTTCCACGACATTGATCCCGACGTCCCCGTCGTGCTCATCACCGCCTTCGGCACCGTCGAGACCGCCGTCGAAGCCATGAAGCTGGGGGCCTTCGACTACATCCGCAAGCCGTTCGAGCCAAGCGAGATCGAGATCGTCATCGAGCGCGCGATTCAGCATCGTGACTTGGTCAAGGAGAACGCCCGGCTGCGCTCCGAGGTGGCCACCAAGTTCAGCAAAGACAACATCATCTGCCGCTCGACCGCGATGGCCAACGTCATCTCCCTCGTTGGCCGCGTCGCTCCCTCCGACTTCTCGGTCCTCATGCTCGGCGAGAGCGGCACGGGCAAAGACCTCTTCGCCAAGCGAGTGCACCACCTCAGCCGCAGGGCCGACAAGCCCTTCATCTCCATCAACTGCAGCGCCATCCCTGAGCACCTCCTCGAGAGCGAGCTCTTCGGGCACGAGCGCGGCGCCTTCTCGGGCGCCACCAACGCCCGCGCTGGCTTCTTTGCCGAGGCCGACGGCGGGACCCTCTTCCTCGACGAGATCGGCGACATGAGCCTCGGCTTGCAGCCCAAGCTCCTGCGCGTCCTGCAAGACGGCGAGTACTACCGAGTTGGCAGTCGAAAACTGGCCAAGACCGACGTCCGTTTGGTCTGCGCCAGTAACCGCCACATCGAAGACCTCGTGAAAGAGGGCACCTTCCGGCAGGACCTCTACTACCGAATCAACACCGTCAAGATCACCCTGCCCCCACTGCGCGAGCGCAAAGAGGACATTCCTCTGCTGGTCAACCACTTCCTCGAGCGCATTCGCAAGCACTCCCCAGACACACCGACCGACGTCAACGTCCGGGCCATGCGCATGCTCCTCGACTACAACTGGCCAGGCAACGTCAGGGAGCTCGAGCACTGCATCGAGCGCGCCTCGCTCGTCGCCGATCACTCGGAGATCAGCCCCAACGACCTGCCTCCCGAGGTCCGTGGCGCCGTCTCCCCTTCCACTCTGGCGGACACAGGACGGCTGAGCTTCAAGGAGGCGCGAGCGCAGTTCGAGCGCGACTACTTCAACCAGCTCCTCGACGAAGTCGAAGGCAACATCCCAAAAGCCGCCGAGCTCGCCGGTGTTCATCGCAGCACGTTCTACGAGAAGCTCGGCAAACTCGGCATCGAGCCGCGCTAGACCGACTCCGCTCGGGGATCGTAGGTGGATTCCTTGGCCAGCGACTCAAAGAGCTCCCGCTCCCGCTCGCTGAGCGTCTTGGGCACGCAGATCTTGAGGACCACGTGGAGGTCGCCAAATCCCTTCTTCGTCGGCAGACCCTTGCCCGTGAGGCGCATCTTCTGGCCTGATTGCACACCGGGCGGCACTTTCAACTTCACCACTCCGTCGAGAGTGGTGACATCGATGCTCGTCCCCAGCGCCGCTTCCCAGGCGCTGAGCTTGACCGTCGAGGTGAGGTTGTGGCCGTTGACCTCGAAGAGCGGGTGCTCGGCGAGCTTCAACGTCAAACGCAGGTCGCCGTCGCGCCCTCCGCCGCTGCCTTTCTGGCCCTTTCCGGAGAGGCGAATGACGCTCCCTTCAGTCGCCCCTTTGGGGATGCGAACTTTGACGGGCTGACTCTTCTTGCGGCGGAAGAGGCCTTGCTCGCCCTCAGTCTCGAAATTCAACTCTTTGACCGTCTCTTCGAGGAGCTCGTTGAGGGTCACGACCAGCGTCGCGTCGAGGTCCTGGCCATTGGTCGGCCAACTTCCGCCGCCGAAAGGGTTGCCTCCCCCGCGCTGCCCTCCGCCTCCTCCCATGCCAAAGATGCTCTGGAAGAAGTCACTCATCCCTCCCACATCGCCATTGAAGTGGAAGCCGCCGGGACCAGCGCCACCGCCGCCGCCCCATCCAGGCGGGGGTTCGAAGCGTTGACCGTTCTTCCAATTGGCTCCGAGGCGGTCGTAGGCTGCGCGGGACTCGGGATCCTTCAAGACCTCGTAGGCTTCGCCCACGTCCTTGAAGCGCTCTTCGGCCTTGGGGTCATCTTGGTTGAGGTCTGGGTGGTACTTACGCGCAAGCTTCTTGTAGGCCTTTTGAATCTCGTCTTGAGACGCCCCACGTTCGACCTTCAAGGCATCGTAGTAGTCTTTGTATTGCACGCTCATCTCGTTGACCTTTGGTGTATTCCAGATCATCTATCCGTCAAGACAGGAAAAACGCGCGCGTCAGCAGCCCGCTTTTCCAACGACCACCCTCGCCGGACGCAGGACTTCGCCGTCTTCGTAGACATAGCCAGCCCTCTCCACATGAATCACGGTATCGTTTCTTGCAGTGTCCACCGGCATCGTCGCGAGCGCCTCGTGCAATCGTGGATCGAAGACGACACCGTCGACGCTCATCTGGTTGAGCTTCGCCCCTTTGAGCAGCGCGTGCATCTGTCGCGCGATGCCACGCAGCCCATCGAAGAAGGGATCCTCGCGTCCCTCGGCTGCGGCCAGTGCGGCGTCGGTCGTGTCGACGACCTCCAGCCACCGTCCCAAGAGCTGACTCTCGACGCGTCGGCGCAGCTGCTTGGACTCCCGCTCTTCGCGCTTCTTGTAGTTGTCGAAGTCCGCGGCGAGGCGAAGGTAGCGATCTTTCCAGTCCACTTGTGGTGGCGACACGGGTTCGCCCTCCCAAATGACCTCCACGGCCTCGCTCTCCACGGCGGTTTCGAAACCGCTCACGGGCTCGCTGTCGAAGACTTCTGCTTCCTTTCCGTTGGTTGATCCTGCGGTCATCTCTTCTCCCTCACGCGACTCGTTGGAACCAATACTGCACGAATTCGTAGCCAAAGCGCATGGACTGCCGTGCGATGCCGGGGCCCCGAACGGTGGCAACCTATTCGCCACGGTCGAGTATTCAAGGCAGGCAGGTGCCGTGCGCGGACGCCGGACTAGCGATTCGCAAGAAACCAGCGCACGAAGTGCTCGACGCCAGCGCGAAAGGGGGTCGTCGGCTGGTAGTTCAGCAGCCGCTGCGCTTTGGAGATGTCGGCCCAGGTGCGCGGCACGTCGCCAGGCTGCTCGGGCAACGACTCGAGCTCTGCGGTTCGATTAAGGCTGAGCTCGAGCGCGCCGATCATCTCGTTGAGCGTGATCGTCTGATGGTTCCCGAGGTTGATGACCTCGTAAAGGCTGGCGTCGTATTCCATGGCTGCGCAAACGCCGCTGACGATATCCGCGACGAAGGTGTAGTCGCGGGAGGTCTCGCCGTCGCCGAACTTGGGCAGCTTCTGACCGGCCAACATCATCTTCGCGAACTTGTGCAGCGCCAGGTCTGGCCTCTGGCGAGGCCCGATCACGGTGAAAAAGCGCAGCGCAACGAAGCGGATTCTGTAGAGATGGCTGTAGACGTGCCCCATGAGCTCGCCGCTGACCTTGGTGCTAGCGTAGGGGCTAATGGGCTGTAGGACCGCCCCTTCTTCGCGCCAAGGCACGTCGGGGTTGATGCCATAAACACTGGACGAGGAGGCGAAGACGAACTGCTTGCAGCCCCAATCCTTGGCGAGCTCGAGCAGATTCTGAGTCCCGGTCACGTTGACGGATTGGTAGCCGACTGGGTCGGCAATGGAGGGCCGGACGCCGGCTCTGGCCGCCAGGTGCACGATGCAGTCAAAGGGACTCTCGAACGCCGCGACGAGGCCGTCCCGATCGCGCAGATCGCACTCGATGAGGTGGTAGTTCGGGTGTTCTCTGTGGCTCCGAATGTTCCCTTCCTTCACCGAGCGTGCGTAGAAGGGGTCGAAGTTGTCCACGACGGTCACCCGCCAGCCCTCGCCGAGGAGGCGATCCACCAGGTGGCTACCGATGAACCCGGCTCCGCCAGTGACCAGCGCGTGCTTGCCGCTCAACGGCCGACTCCTGTGTAGCGCAACCCGGCCTCGGTGGCCGTCTCGGGCTCGTAGAGGTTGCGGCCATCGATGAGCACCGGAGTGCGCATCGCCTTGGCCACTCGGCCCAAGTCGAGGTCTCGGTAGATTCCCCACTCGGTGGTGAGCACGAAGGCGTCGGCGCCGCGAACCGCTTCGTAGGGATCCTCGATGTACTCGACCGTCAAATTGGCGAGCTCGGCCTTGGCGTTGGCCATGGCGATGGGGTCGGTGACGCGGATGATGGCGCCGAACTCGGCGAGCTTCTGGATGATGCCGAGCGCAGGGGAGTAGCGAACGTCGTCGGTGTCGGGCTTGAAGGCGAGCCCAAGCAGCGCGATGACCCTTCCCCGCAAGACCTTGAGCTCACTCTGCAGCTTTTCGACGATCACCTGCTGCTGTCGTTGGTTCACTTCCCTGGCGGCCGTGACGACGGGCATGGTGTAGCCATATTCCGAGGCGAGGCCGATCAATCCGAGTGTGTCCTTGGGGAAACAGCTGCCGCCCCAACCCAGGCCAGCATTGAGGAAGAGGGGCCCGATGCGTTGGTCGAGGCCGATGCCGCGCGAGACCTCGGTCACGTCGGCGCCTGCCCGATCACATAAGCCCCCGATCTCATTGATAAAGCTGATCTTGACCGCGAGGAACGCGTTGGCCGCGTACTTGATCATCTCGGCGCTCGTGGGGTCCGTCTCGACGATGGCTGGGGCCGAATACCCACGTTCCCGGGCGAGGAAGCTGGGTGGGGTGAAGGACTGCGAGAGGATGCGCTCATAGAGCGAGCGCATGGAATCCCGAGCCTTGGCGCTCTTGGAGCCAACGACGATGCGGTCGGGATAGAGCGTGTCGAAGAGCGCCTTGCCCTCGCGCAGGAATTCGGGGTTGGAGGCGAAGCTCAAGTTCGCGATGACCCCTCGTTCTTCGAGGGTCCGCAACATCACGTAGGCGACGCGGCGGTTGGTGCCGATGGGCACGGTCGACTTCACGACGACGGTGTAATCTCGTCCGGACTCGAGTCCCCCAGCGATCTCGAGTGCGGCCTGCTCGACGTAGGAGACATCGACCGCGCCTGAGGACTGGGAGGGCGTGCCCACGGCGATGATGATCACGTCCGAGTCGCGGACGACTGTCGTGGTGTCGTCGGAGAAGCTGATGCGGTTCTTGGACAGGGCGAGGAGCTCGTTGAGACCGAGCTCGTGAATGGGGGACTTGCCGGCTCTGAGCATATCGAGCTTGGCGGGATCCTTGTCCACCCCGACCACCTCGTGTCCAAGAAAGCCCAAAACCACCCCGGTGGTCAGTCCAACGTATCCGGTTCCGATGACCGCGACTTTCATTCGACTCGCTCCACTGTTGTTCTTTGCTATCGACCGCAGTGTGCGGCCGAACTGCCGGATGGCCGCCCAGGAAGGGCGACCTCAAGTCATGAACTCCTTGGTGCGCTTCTCCACACCCCAGGGAGACATCCCTATTGTTTTTGGCGACCTGTGGTCAATGGGCCAAAAGATGATTCTCTTGCTGGCCGTTGACCGCTAGACAAGAATATCGACGTGGCCGGGCGCTTAGCTAACTTAGTTGACCCTTGATGGGTGACGAAATGGTGAGGATTCATCGAGCTGCAGCCTTAACAATCGCTCACACGACCCAATTGAACTCCTCGTGATGGGCGCGGTAGAGCAGGCCCATCACTCGCGCTTGCACCATCATGAAGTAGAAGCCAATGGACTCCGCGATGAGAAGCCCAATGAAGCCGATCTGGAGCGTGATGGTCACCGAAACCAGCCAATTGAGCAGCACCACGCCGAGGAGAAAGACGATGGCGAGGGCGTAGTCTTTGAGGCAGACCCTGATCGCAGGGAAGCACACGTGTGGACTGGCCGCCCCGATGGTCTGACCCATAGAGACGGCCAACAAAGACATCGGCGCGTAAAGAGAGCCGATGATGGCGAAGATGAAGATAAACGGGGTCACGCTGGTGCTGAGGTAGCCGAACAGGATGCCCAAGAAGAGAAGAATCGCGGGGAAGTAAGGGACCAACATCGCGCCGAAGAAGCGCAGGATGGCGCTGCCTAGGTCGGCGCGCAGGTCGCTGCCGTCGGGCCAGTCTGGGGGCTCGTCCTCGCCTAACCCCGTCGTGCGGGCGATGGACATGGCGTACACGCCGAAATACCCATAGATCACGAGCTTCACGAGCAGCCCGAAGACGACGAAGATGAAGGTTGCTGCCATCAAGTAGACGAAGAAGAGCACGAAAACCATGATGCCGAGCACCATAAAGATCGACGGGGTTGCTGGATAGGTCAGCGCTTTGGGCACTGAGCCCACGAAGTCGAAGTCGCGGGCGGCCATCCCCCCGTACCTTCTTGGGTGGCAAGCTCCGCCACAGGTCGGACAGAGTTCGAACGTCGCGTAGGTCATGTCCTTCTTGACGACGCAGCTGTCACAGAAGTCCGCGAAGCAGTCGTTGCACGTCCAAGCTGCAGACAGAGCCGGATGGTTGTTACACGTCGTGACCATTGTCTTCCTGCCTCGCTTCCTACCGACCGCTTCGCGCGTTCCCTCGGCCGTTCGAGGTGGGCGGCGGCGAAGAGAGGGTGTTTGTTGGCTGTTGGGTATCCTGCGCGCGACCCTTTGGGCTTTCAAGACTCTGCGAGTCTTCTTCCGCCCTCCACTCCTTCGCATCGACGTGGATTTGGGTCAACCGGCGCTGAGCGGCGGCCAGAACGAACAAAGGCCCGCGTCAGCGAGCCTCTGTAGGTGGGGTGCGCGGCTGGACTATTTGCCGTTGGCCTCGTCGATCTTGAGCTTCAGCGCGGCGAGCAGGTTGTCGGGGTCCACTCCGAAGCCCTTTCCGCAGCTCGCGCAGCAGAAGTAGACATTCTGGCCTTTGTAGTCGGCGGACGGTGAGTCCTCTTTGACGACGAACACTTCGCCCGTGACTGGACACATCGTGGTGTCGCCCAATGTTGCGCCGGGTTGTTGGGCCAGCATGACCTTGGGATCGGCTTTGGCTTCGTCCGCACCGGGCTCATTGCTCTCGGCGGCTTTGGGTTCTGCTTGCTTCTCGTCGGCGACGGCTTTGTCCTGAGCTTGGTTGCCTTCGACGTTGGTCTTCTCGGTCTTCTCGGCGGCCTTGGCCGGCGCCTTCTCTTCACAAGCCGACGCGAAGAGGAGCCCGCAGGCAATGCAGGCCGTTAGGGTGATGTTTCTCAGTGTTCGCATGAGTCCTCCCTGTGGTGCGATTCGAAACTGGATCGCGCCGGTGTAGTCATTCTCAGAGGGTTCGTCTAGGGGAATCCTGCCCAGCAAGCTTCGGGGGTCGAGCGGGCTTGAACCCAGTGTTTGGCTAAGTGAGGGAGAAGACTTCTCGGCGGAAACCTTTGCAGCGATTGCACCCACGCGATGCACAAGCTCAGCCAGGTGCTCAAGGGCGAGATCGGTTTCGACTCGGGGCGAGTCGACGGGACGACCTTTTGGTTGAGGCTGCCACCTCCCGAAGCCTGAGAGCACAGCCCCTTGGTCTCCTCTGGTGTTTCACACCGTCGAGGGCCGACCGGTCTGCGCATCTCGCGACGAGATGACCGCGACCCCACGCCACCGCATTCTCATGGCGGCCGCTCCACGTATGGAGAATTCCTGCATCATGATACGAATCACGCGGACTCTTGCTCCTGGTCAAGTTCCATCCGGACCTGGAGGAGAGGGTTTCTTCAAGAAAACGTGATATTAATAATCATATTACTTATCACTAACTTACGAAAGTCCGAATGACCCCGATCACGAAGGCGCATGATCCAAATCAATTCAGTGCAGATCCCGACTTGCAACGCTTTGGTGAACTGAGTAGGCGAGGTGCATCGAAGTTCGTTAACCGGACACTTGGGTCCGTGGTTTCAATAGCCAAAGGAGTTACAAATGAGACTAGGGAGTTTTGGAATTACGCTTCTAGTAGCAAGTGCATGCCTGCTGCTGGCCGCCTGCGCCGGGGACAAAGGCCCAGCGGGCGCGACCGGAACGGGCTGCACCGCCACCAACAACGCTGACGGCACCTTCACCATCGACTGCGGTGGCGACGTCGTGACCATCGTCGAGGGCACGGTCGGAGAGCCTGGACAACCCGGCGATCCTGGCCAACCCGGCGATCCTGGTGCGGGCTGCACGGCCGTGGACAACACGGACGGGACCTACACCGTGACCTGCGGGACCGACGAAGTCATCCTCTCGGACGGCCCCCAAGGCGTTCCGGGCACCACTGGCGACCCTGGGACTCCTTGCACCGTCGTCGACAACGCCGACAACACCTACACCGTGACCTGCGGTACCGACGTCGTGACCATCGACGTCACCCCGCCTCCGGTCGATGTCGTTGCGAATGTCGAAATTGAGAGTTGCGCCACGTGTCACAAAGGCGCCGGCGAGAAGCACCAGGCCGTCTATGATGACTACATCCAAACCTCGCTCGAGATGACGATCGACAGCGTTGTCAGCACCCCCAACGCCAGCAACTTCGACGTTGTCATAACCGTCACCCTCACCGAAGCTGGCGTGCCCGTCATCGACGCTACCGGTCTTCCTTCGTTCGGACAGAAGACTGCGTATGCCGTCAAGTACGATGCCACGACGAGAAGGTTCACCGAGGGTACTTCCCTCGCTGGTTGGGTCGCATTGGGTGGCGGTCAGTACTCGGTAAGCAAGACGATGGCCTTCGCTCCTGAACTTTCGAATGCTGGGGTCTACCTCTACGTCGCGAAGGGCCAACTCGCCGTCGAGCCGAGCGCTGGCCACGTGAAGTTGTACTCAGACATGACCAGCATCGGCAAGTCCTACGGGACCTTGGCCACCACCCCCTACGTCTCCGCTGCCAATGTCGCTGGTTGCGAGAAGTGCCATGGCACTCCTTACCGCAAGCATGGCTACAGAGCCGCTAAGGTTCCCGGTCTGGACGACTTCGCTGGCTGCAAGAACTGCCACTACGACACCCGAGTCGGTGGTCACGTTGACTGGCAAGTTCTCGTCGACGATCCGGCTCGCTTTGCCGACATCCCCAACAGTCCTCTCACCACCGCCGAGAAGGCCAAGTACGCCTACACCGCCAACGTCATGAACGACGTGCACATGTCGCACTCAATGGAGTTCCCTTATCCCCAGTCGATTGCCAACTGCGCGACTTGCCACGAAGGCAAGCTCGACATGATCTTGACCGACGCCAACTTCAGCATCACGACCTGCAAGAGCTGCCACCCGATCACTGGTTCGGCCACTTACGGCACCGCCGACCGTGCCCTCAATACCATTTGGGCCAACGCAGGCGTCACTAGCTTCCATGACGCGGCCGTCGACAACTGCAATGGCTGCCACAAGGTGGGCGGTTCTGGACCAGAGTTCAAGGAGCTCCACACCGGCTACGACAAGGAGATCTACGCTGATGCCATCGGCACCAAGTTCTCTGAGGTCTTCACGACCACTTTCACTGCCGTGACCTTCAACAGCACCACCAACATCCTCAACGTCAAGTTCACCGCGACGGAAGCCACAGGCTCCCCTGCTACGCTCAACGTCTCCGACATCACCCCGACCCTCATGGTTGGACTCTACGGCTACGACACCAAGGACTTCCTCGTCAGCCCCCACAGCTCGGATACCACGCCCGAGAAGAACCGCCTCTTGGAGTTCAAAGTCGACGGCGTCACCACGAACCCTCGTTTCACCGTGAACACTTCCGCCGCCGGCAGCTGGGACCTCGATGTTGACCTGTCCATGTGGGCCGGCCAGCTCGCCGATGGCTCCGTCAAGAGAGCTGAAGTCGCTGTCATGCCGGCCCTGACCGAGATCGTGAACGACGCCGATGTCAGCGTTGGGACCTGCACCCCCGCGTGTACTCGCGGCAACCACTGCGCAGCCGACGACACCTGCAAGGCCAATGACGACCTCATCAAGGCCCTCAATGCACCTTCGCAGACCTTCGACTTCACTGCCAATGCCATCGACGACACCTTCTACGCCGACATCGTCGACGTCACCAATGGCTGCAACGATTGCCATGACGCACTGGCGACATCCTTCCATAGCGGCGACCGCGGTGGAAACATCAAGGTCTGCCGTCTCTGCCACGTTCCTTCGGCCGGAGGTTCCCACCTCGAGATGCAGTCGCGCTCCATCGACTCCTACGTCCACGCGATCCACTCCTTCCAGGCCTTCGATCCCGCCGACATCGACTTCAGCGATGCCGTTGAAAAGATGCGCTATGAGCACCACGTCGAGAGCACCTACCCCAACTTCACCATCACCAACTGCGAGTCCTGCCACGTCCCCGGCGCCTTCGAAGTGCCGGATCAGGCCAAGTCGATGCCTGGCCAGTTCTCCAAGGCCGATACGTTCTCAGTCCCTCGCGCCATCGGTGCTGTCCCGGCTTACCTCGCTGGTCCTGCCTCCAGGGCTTGTGGCTCCTGCCACCGCGCCGACATGATCAATGAGGACGACGCCGCCGCGCTGACCGCCTTCAATCAACACACCAAGGAGAATGGCTACCTCTTGACCGAGACCGCTCTCTACGGCGACCTCGTGACCGCCATCATGGGCATGTTCAACTAGGACACCCGGTGACCCTCGTCCGCGAAAGCCGACGAGAGTCCGAATAGAGACAAGGCCCAGGCTCCATAGCCTGGGCCTTTTCGTTTGCTGCCGCCCCCCGACCCCGCCCCCCTGAGATGGGGATGTTTTTTGCGACTCAGGCAACCGGACGTTTTCGACGTTGTGGGGTCGGGCGTTCACGCGCGGTTCACCCAACGTTTCACGTTGGGCTGGTTCCTGGGCGGCCCCTTTGGGGCCGACGCCCAGGTTCTTTAGGCCACGATGAGAGGAGGCCCAGGTATCCTGGGCAACTGTTCCTCGGTACGGTCCTACGAAGAACTCGTAGCCAGGGATGGCGGAGAGTCGTGTAAACCCGAAGGGTTGCGCAGGATGCGCGCAACAACAACAAGGGCGCAGCACGCTGCGCCCCTACGACCGGGCTTCAAACTGCTCTCGGCAAGGGCGCAGCACGCTGCGCCCCTACGACGAAGACGGGGTTTCAAACTGGGGCGGCCGCCGGCCGCCCCTATGGCCCCGAGCCCCAGGCCCGCCACCGTCCCCGCAGCTCGCCTAGCCAGCGCCACCCGCTCACTCCCAACCCCGCCAACAGCGCCAACACCGTCAACAACGACAGCCAGAACCCAGCCTCGAACGCCCAGTCCCGATACTTCAGTGTCACTGTTGCGACCCCGGCCGGTACTGCCACCGCCAGCAAGCCCTCGTGGTCCACCACCTCGCCCACGTCGGCCGTCCACTTGCGATGGTAGTTCTGGTTCACCAACACCAACGTCTCTTCCTTGGCGTCGACCTCGAGCTCGATCGCGTTGGGCGTCCAAGAGACGCGCTTCACCGACGCCACCGCCGGGTCGAGGGGATACTCTTCCTGCTCTAGGTCGGCCCGCAGGAGCAGCGACTGCGGCAACTTGTTGGCCTCGAGACAGGCCAGCATCCCTTGGTTGAGGCCCGGCCAGACGTGCGCATCCCAACGATTTCCGCGCGCCTGCGTGAACTCTGCGTCGGGATCGTAGAGCGGCGGCGCGTCGTTGAACACACGCCCCACCCGGATGGCGTTGCTCGCCGCCAGGTTCAAGCCGATGGCGTCACCAATGCGGTAGGCCGCATACCAACCGACGAAGAGCGCGACGACTCCGCCGCCGACCCACGCCCAGCGCGCCCAATTGGGATTTGTTGCCTCGCTTGCCCACGACCGATTTTCGCCGATTTCAGAGAACTTGCGGTGCGAAAATCGGCCGTCCGCTCGGCACCCGGGCGCCGCTGGGCGAGCCCAACGTTTGTGCATGTAACCCAAGAGCTGCGCCGGCGCGCGCTCGATCACGCTGACACCCAGGCCCGCACAGAGCCCGACGAACATGGCGACGGGCAACAAGAACCGCTGTGGCCAGCGCAGCTGGCCGTAGACGGGAAGTTCGACCAACCAAGTAAAGGGCGCCCAAGGCCCAAAATCCCCCATGCCCAGCAGAAAGAACGCCACCGCCAGGGCTCCGAAGCGGCGAGCGGCCTTGTTTGAGGTCAACGCGCCGAACGCCGCCAAGACCAAGACGCTCAGGCCGATGTAGGCCAGGGTCCAGTCGATGCCGTCGCCGGTCGCGGCCTTGGTCAGGTGGCTCAGGAGGTCGGGCGCCGAGAAGTGGGTGCGGGTTTCGACGGGACGCGGGTTGCCCGTGACGATTTCGAGCATGGGGAAGACGTGCACAGCCGAGACCGCGACCGAGACTGCCCCCATGGTGACGACGGCGAGGATTGGGCTGTACCACTTGGCGCCCACCTCGCGTTGGGCGGGGAAGAGGTTCTGGCCCAGCTCGACGACCATCAGCAGGCCGAGCAACACAACGGCGTAGGGATAGGTGTAGGTCCCGCCGCAGAGCACCATCCAGCCCAGGAGCGCACCGCCAAAAATCCTCCACCGCGTCGACTTGAGCCCCTTCTCGAAGGCCAAGACGATCCACGGGAAGAGGTAAAACGGCAGCATGTTCAGCCAGCCGCGGTCGATGAGGTGCGTGAAGCGACCCGACATGGTGAAGATGATGGCGCCCACGGCCGCGCCCGTCGCCGTGGCGTCGTGCTTGCGGGCGAGCAGGAACATGCCCTCGAGGCCCAGAATGGAGAAGAGGAGAATGGCTAGGCGGCGCCCCGGTTCCGTTCCGAAGAGCAGCCGCAACCCGAAGTCGGGCGCCAAAAAAGTGGTTTGAGGGTTGCCCGCCCCAGGGATTCCGCCGCAGGTATAAGGGTCCCACACGGGAAGCTGCCCGTAGTCGACCATCGTGCGCCGCGCCGCGTCGTCGTGCTGGAAGTGGAAGTGCTCGTCGAAGTGGTTGCCGACCTTCTGCACGTCCACCAAAATGCCCGGCAGGAAGGCCGCGGCGAGCCAAAACCACAACAGCAACCGCACGCCAAACAACGAGAGCAGCCGGTCGACTAGGTGGTCGCGGCTCTTTCGCGGTGTCGGAATCGCCGCTTCGCTGGGCAGCTCGGGTTCGGTCATGAACGTCTCAGCGGCGAGGATCTAGGGGGATGATGGTCGGGATGAGCGGCTCGGCTTTGGAATTCGCGCGCCACTTCTTGTGAATCCCCTCCTGCATGACCGCGAAAATCGTCGCGAGGCTGACGCCGAACTGCCGCTCGGCGCGCTTGGCGTTGTCGTGCTCGAAGTGGGCGCGGTGGTCCTGCTGCGACCAGGCGTGGGTCGGGAAGTCGCGCTTACCGGCGGCGATCGCGGCTGGCTCTCGGGTGGCCATGAACTCGAAGATTTGCTTGCGCCGCTCCAGCGTCAGCCCGTAGCGCGTCTGCTCGTCCTCGCTGTGGGTCACGGGCCTCGGCGCTGGCTTCAGGAGCGGCCAGTAGCGGTGCACGCCCCAGCTCAGGGCCACGACCAGCGCCAGCGTCGAGAGGACGACGCGGAAGACCAAATCGGAGCGGGTCGCCGACGGCGTCCCCTCGAACCAACGCGCCACAGGCCGCAGCGCACGTCGCCACACGGGTTCAATCGCGGTGCCGGGCGCATTTGCTGCTGGGTTGGAACCACGACTCATATGGCGTTCAATTAGAGGTCGCTCGCTTCACAGAACTGAGCTGGCTCGAAGCGAGCCAACTCGCGTCCGTGCGCTCGCGAGCGCGAGCGGCAAGCGAGTTGACGTCTTGGCGCTCGGCGGCGAGGACCGTGGCGATCTCGCCCTGTCGCAGGAGGATGGCGGCCAAGGCTCCGAAGGGAAGCTCCTCTGTGGCCGGTAGCGCCCCGAACAACCACACCACCCCGTCCTCGAGGACGTCGACGGCGCCGACGAAGTCGGTGCCGCGGCTGATCATGTAGCCGGTCGTCGTCATGACCGGCTCCGCTTGGTCGGAGAGCTCGTTGGAGCCCTCGACCTCATAGACCGTCTTGCCGAGCGTCGAGAGCCGGCCGATCATCGGCTGCAGGCCCTGCCCCGTCATCTCCAAGTTCCAATCGATGCCCTCGCCGTTGATGACGCAATGCAGGAACGACGTCGACGCCTCGCTGACCGCTCCAGTGCTCGTCGCGCACTCGATCGCCGCCGCCTCGCCCGAGTCTTTCTTGACCACGAAGCTGAAGCCCGAGACGTCCGCGACGCCCTCCACGACGAGTCCCCCAGCGACCGGGTCCCAGGCACGATTGAGCTCGCCGACCGTCCAGTCCGCGAAATAGAGCTCCAGCTCGACGCGCTCGACCGGCCACTCCTGGGTGTCCGGGGTCTTCACGTCGATGGGCACGGCCATCCGCTGGCGGTTGCAGCCGGCGACCAAGATCACGCCAACGAGAAGGGAGAGGGTGAAGAACGCGAGCGCAGGGACGCGCGGTGACTCGCTTCGAGTCGCCGCACTCCCAGGAAGTGAGCGAACCTCAATAGACGGTTTCTGCATGGCCTGACCTGTGGCGTCGACAAAAGGGATCTAATCAATCGGACTTTTCGCGCGCGACTCGGAACAGAGGCGGCTCGCAGAGAGCCACCCTGCGTTCCTACGCGCGCTCAGCGACCTCCAACTTCGACTCGAAGCCGGAAAAAATCAACCCGTCGTGACCACACCTAGGGCTGGCAGCGCCTCGAGCCGCTTATCCAGCAGCTTCAGCGCCAGGAGAATGCGGTCGAGCTCGCCCCGCACCGCCGGGTTGCCCTCGAGCCGGCCCGCCACGTCGGCCAGCGGGTCTTCGACGGTGGTCGTCAGGTCGGACTTGAGCGACGCCAGCGCCGCCTCGCGCAGCCGGCGCGTCTCCGGGTTGGCTGGAATCACCACGTCGGTCAGCTTCGAATGCAAGGCGAGCAGCCTGAACTGCGCGCTGCGCAACAGGTCCTGCACATGCTCCAAGCTGTTGGTCTTCACGAACCGTGTCTCTTCCTGGTTCAACGTCTCCACCAGCGCCTGCAATTGCGTATAGAGCTTGCCGTAAAGCGCTTGGTCCTTGGCCTTGAACGCCCGCTCCCCTTGCACATGGAAGTCGTCGATGCGCGCCTTCCACGCCTCGAAGGTCATGCCCAAAACGCTGTCGGCCTTCAACGCGAAGCGGCGAATCGTGTCGAGCACCGCCTCGTAGCGGTTGAACCCCGGCGAGAGCTCGCCCGGCGTCCCGCGCAAGTACTCCATGAGGTCTTCCAAGCGCGCCACCAGGGCGTGCAATTTGTCGGGATCGGTGCGCACGGCCTCTCGGATACTGGCCATCAAGAACGGGGCCTCGCTCCGAAAGAGCTTCGCTTCTTGCCCCCAGAGACGCGGCGCGAGGCGTTCAGCGTCCAGCAGCAGGGCCTCGATTTGGGGCCAATCTTTTAGGCTGTCGAGGGATGGGGGCTCGACCCGCGCCCAAAATTTCTGGCCGCCTACCTGACCCGAGGCGGTGATGGTCATGGACTCGTCGACCTCGAGCTCCAGGGAGACCGGCGTGCCGACGGCCAGCTCCTCCGGCACCTCGAGGTGCAGGGTGCTGATGGGGTAGCGGTTTTGCAAGAGGGTCAGGATCACCGCGCCGGATTGGTCGGCGGTGAAGAGGCGGAACTCCTCGTGGGCCGGCAGTGTGCGGCCGCGCGGCAACAGGATTTTGCGCTCGAGCTCGCCCAGTTGCTGGACCTCGAGCTGAAGGTCCTTGGCCAGCACCGTGGGGTTGCTGAGCGCGCTGCCCGTCGTCTTGAGCTCGGCGTTGCGGTAGAGGGTCAGCGGCAGCTCGGCGCGGGTGTTGCCGCTCTTGTCGAGGATTTCTAGGACCATGGGGTTGGCGCCGTCTTCGACCAGAGGCACGTCGGTGAGCTTGAAGCGCTCGCCGTCCAGCACCTCGACGGCGAGGGTCGCGGCGTTCACGTCCTTCAATAATAGAGTGGCGCCGTTGGCCTCGAGGCCGCTGAGTGCGCCCGAGACTCGGATGGTCCCGGCGCGGGTGGCCAGGGCGGTGGCCACGGCGAGTCGCACCTCGGAGTCGTCGGCGCCGATGATGACGCCGCCCAAGTTCGCCGCATGAATGGCCGCGCCCAGCGCCACGCAGCTGTCGGGCGCTTCGATAGTGGGGGCCTCGGCGCGGCTGCGGCCGGCACCGCAGAACGCCTCGGCGACGCGGCGCTGCACCAGGGGCACGCGGGTCGAGCCGCCGACGAGGAGCACTGTGTCGATGTCCGCCAGATCGACGCCGGCGCGCTCCTTGGACTGCTCCAGGGCAGAGTGGCAGCAGCGAACGGTCGACTCGATGAGGTCGGCCATGAGCCGCTCCCACTCCCCGCGCGTGAGCTCCATCTCCAGGGTCACGGGCTCGCCGGCTTGGTCCTTGAAGAGGTCTTGTTGGGCGACGTAGACGACCTCCTCGAACGACAACGACTCCTTGATTCGGCGCGCCACGCGGGTCAGCAGCAGGAAGCGGACGGCGTCGTCGGCGTTGTTGACGACGTCGAGCTCGAGCCGATAGCCCTGCTGGCTGAGGTGCACGCGGAAGCGCTCGGCCAGGCGCCGGTCGAAGTCGTCGCCGCCCAGGTAGTTGTCGCCGTGGATGCCGAGCACCTGGTACTCGCCCATGAGGCAGCGAATGATGGAGACGTCAAAAGTCCCGCCGCCCAGGTCGTAGACCAAGAAATTGCCGTCGCCCATGCCGCGCTTCCAGACGCAGTACATGCAGGCGGCGGTGGGTTCTTGCAGCAGTCCCAAGACCTCCAGCCCCGCCAGCTCGCCGGCCTGGCGGGTGGCCTCGATCTGCGGCGCGTCGAAGTAGGCCGGCACGGTGACGATGGCGCGGCGCACTTTCAACTCGCCAAAGCCGGCCTGGGCTGCGGTCTGCTCCATCTGGGTGCGCTGGGCGCGCAGGAGCTCGGCCGACACCTCGGCCGGCGTCAGCGTCAGCGGCCCGAGGGCCAGCGACTGGCGCGAGCCCATCTTGCGCTTGACCGACTGGATGGGCAGAGGCAGCAGCGCCCGCCGATTCCAGGCCGTAAACCCGCTGACCACGCAGTCCTTGTCCAAGTCGTAGCCGACGACGGAGGGGACGATGGAGCGGCCGTGCGTGTCCTCGCCGAGCAGGAGGGCGCGGCCGTCGGGGGCGAGCATGGCGCTGGCGGAGTTGGTGGTCCCAAGGTCGATGCCGATGGCTCGGTCCATCCAGGTCATTCGTTTTCTCCAGTTGGGGGCTTGTGGGGTCTAAACTTCGGAGAGGAATCTACAGGGCTTGGCGGAGGAGCGCACGGGGACTTCGTCGTTGGTTCTTGGGGGCTGCGGTGGGCCAGGCTTCGAGCTTTGACGCAGAGACGCAGGGACGCAGAGGTTTTTTTGGAGGGACTTCGTCGTTGGTTCTTGGGGGCTGCGGTGGGCTGGGCTGGGCTTCGTGGTGCGGCAGCAATTCGTTCATGCGTGCCGGCGAGCCGCCGGCGCTCCCATTGCTGCTCTCGGCGTCAGCGCATTTGGGAGGGCATTCAGCGTCCGCTCAGGTTCACCCCAACCGCCGAGGATCGTCACAGGCAACCAACGGCCGCACCACCGACCCTCGGCCTCGGCCCCTCGGGGGCCGAGCAATCCCCAGCCCCAGGTGGAACCTGGGGCACCCAGCGCTCCGCGCTGGGCAGCCGGGGGTTGAAGCCCCTGGCTATGACCGTTGGCCCTGGCGGGCCGAAAAGGCTGGGCAACAACGCCGTCATCGCCTTGCCAGACGCCGCAAACTGGCGATAGTAGCCAACATGTGGACCCCGCAACATCAATGGCTGCTCGACGCCCTCGACGCGCAGACCACGCTCCCGACGCTGTCGCAGGCGCTCAGGCTGCCGCAGGGCGAGTCCACTCGTGCCAACCTCGACCTGCTGCGCGCGTTCGAAGCCGAGGCTGTACACCACTCGCCGACCCGCGCCGCGCTGCGCGCCCTCCTCGATGGCGACGGCGCGCCGCTCGCTGCGCTCGCCGACGCGCGCTTCCCCGACGCGCTCTCGCCTAGGCTCGTCCACCACCTCGCCTTGGCTTGGGGACGCTCCGACGACGAGCGCCTCGCCGCCCGCAGCTTGGAGGGACTCCTCACGCTCTGGGAGAGCCATCGTGACTATCTGCGCGCTGTCGCGACGGCGAGCAGCGGCGAAGCCGTGTCCAGCGAGGTGCTGGAAAAATGGCCGAAGAGCTTGGTCGCCGAGTCCCTCGAGGCCATTCGCCGCGCCGCCACACCGGACGCCGACCTCGACGAGGTCTACAAGGAGAGGATTCGTCTCGAGAGCGTCGTGCGCGGTTTGCGAAAGAACGGGCGCCAGAGCGAGGTCGCGACGGATATTGAAAGAGCCAGCCAGGACGCCGTCGCCGATGGCGTGCGCGCGCTGGTTCTGAGCTGCGGCGAGCACAGCCGCGCGGCGGAGACGGCGCTGAGCAACGGCGACGGCAGCCTGCTCCCTGACGCCTTCGGTCCGGCCGTGCGCTTCGCGGCCGCCGTCGGCCACAGCGAGGCGCTGACCCTGTGGGTGCTGGACACGGCCACTGCCATGGCGTGGCCGCCGCACCAAGACGGGCTGCACGGCCGCGTCCTCGAGCTCCTTGGGCCGCTCACCCCCTTCGCCGACGACCTCGCCGCGCGCCTAGCGCGCGACGAGGTCTTTGGCCATCAGGCGCTCTATGCCGACTTCCAAGTCCTCTACGGCACGGCGCTGCCAAAGTCTGGCGCCACGTGGAACGAGACCCTGCGCTGCCTCGAGAACCGCAACCGCGCCCTGCGCAACGGCAGCGAGCGCTGCAGCACGCACCGCAACGCTCGCGTGGTGCTGGCCTCGACGAACCTCGACCTGGCCGACCACCTGCTGTGCGCCGTTGGCATCCAGCCGGGCTTCCCCTGGCGCAAACAGGCCCACACCATCGCCGTCGTCAAGCGCGTGCGGACTCTGGTGGGAGAGGCCGAAGCCCTGCGGCCCGAGCACCCCTCGCTGCCCGAACTCAAGAGCCGACTCGAGCTCGTCGAGGCGAAGCTCGCCCTCTTGGGAGCCAAGACATGACGCGTCCGAAGCCGAACCCCTATGAGCTCCTGGAACTCGACCCGGGCCTCGATCTGCAAGGTTTGACCGAGGCGCTCAGGGAGCGCGCCGAGTCGGCATCCGCCAAAGAGCGGGGCCAAATCCAAGGCATCTGGCAAGCCCTGACCATGGACCCCAAGCGGCGCGCCGAGGCGGCGCTTTTGGCGCGACCACGGGCGCGGCGCAGCGAAGCGGTCGGGCAGGGCGACCTAAAGGCCGTCATCGATCGTCTGCTCGCCCAAATCCCACCCCTCCCGGTCGCCGACCCCATCGACGGCCTCGCCCTCGCCCGGTCGGTCGATCCGCTGGATTTGTCGTTGCCGCCACCGTACACCTCGGCGCCTGGGCCGGCGTTCGTGTGGGAGCCCCCGAAGCTGACGGAGGATCCGGTGCTGTGGGCGGAGGAGGGGGAGGAGTGACGGGATGACTCGCATCCGGCACGCGTGAACGAATTGCTGCCGCACCACGGAGCCCATCAGCGAGCCAAGGACCGCGGAGAGAGTCGTGCTGGCTAGGCGCGAGTTCGTCGGCAGTCGCGAGTCGCCCCAGGTTCCACCTGGGGCTGGGGATTGTTCGGCCCGCGAGGGGCCGAGGCCGAGGCTCGGTGGTGCGGCCGTTTGTTGTCTGTGACGATCCTCGGCGGTGGGGGTGAACCTGAGCGGACGCTGAATGCCCTCCCAAATGCGCTGACGCCGAGAGCAGCAATGGGAGCGCCGGCGGCCCGCCGGCTCGCATGAACGAATTGCTGCCGCACCACGAAGCCCATCAGCGAGCCAAGTGCAGTCACGAGTCGGGCCTGGAGTTTGTACGGATTTCTCCCCTACATAGCCGCCGATAGCTGGCGCGGCTTTGCCCCCTGGCGACCCCGATTCCGCCGCCGCTCGCCAGATCCCAGCGATGTTCATGGCAGTCGCCTTGAGACGCTGCGTGTCATCCAAAAAGATGAGAAAGTCCCAAGGCAGCCCCCGAAGGGGGCGACGGGCGTGTAGCCAGGGGTTTCAACCCCTGGCTCTGGAGTTTGTACAGATCTTCCTGCTACGCAGCCGCAAATAGTGCTGTGTCGGCGCTCCGCGCCTCGAGCGAGGGGGCTACCGTACCCCCGGCAGCAAGCTGCCGGGGCCTAATGCTGTGTCGGCGCTCCGCGCCGGTCGGTCAAGACCGACCGATTTCCCATCGGGGAAGACGGAGGGCTTGAGCAGCACGCGCAACGGTACGTGGTACTGGGAACAGCATCTTCAATGCGGGGCTGGCGCCCAATCCGCGCAACAACCTTAGGAGCTTCACAAACATGGCCGATACCTCGTAGAAGAACGGCCATGTTTATTCCTACATGCCCGGTACCCGTGGGCGCATCGGCAAGACGGCCGGCTGGGGGAGCGGGCGGCTGGTCTCGAGAGCAACAAGAAACGGCCCGCTCTGCATCTTGATTAGCCCTGCCGTTTTTCGTCGACCAGACTGTGCAACGTCTTGATGAGCTCCTGGTAGTCTGGGGGCTTCGTGAAGAACGCTTTGGCGCCCTTGCTCAACAGGGCTTGCGCCTGCTCGCCCAGAGCGTAGCCGCTCCACAGAATGACTTTCACTTCGGGGTTCAGCGCCAGGAGGGCGTCGAAGACCTCGGGGCCTCCCATGCCGGGCATGATCATATCGAGCAAGACAACGTCGATGTCGGCGCCTTGGGTTTGGTAGATGGACAGGGCCTCGGGCCCGCTCTCGGCGCTGAGCACGCGCATCCCGGTCTTCTCGAGCATGCGCGCGACGGCGCGACGCACGAAGGTCTCGTCGTCGACGACCAAGAGCGTGCCCGTGGTGCCTTCGAGTGCTTCCGACGGAGCGTCCTGCTGCGAGATGGCCTCGAGGTCCGCGGGCAGGCGGATGATCATGGAGCAGCCTTTGCCGACCTCGCTGTGCACTTCGATGGTGCCGTCATGATTCTTGACGATTCCGTAGACCGACGCGAGTCCCAGGCCCGTGCCGCGATCGCGGTCTTTGGTCGTGAAGAAGGGGTCGAAGATGTGCGCTTGAATCTCCTTCGGCATGCCGACGCCAGTGTCACGGACCGTGAGCTGCACTCGATGGTCGCCCTCGTGCGCGGAGAGGTTCTCGCTGATGACCGTGAGGCGCCCGCCCGACGGCATGGCCTGACTCGAGTTGACGAACAAGTTGACCAAGGTCTGCTCGAGCTGACCTCGGTCGCCTTGGATCTTCCACAACCTCGGCTCGAGCTGGGTCTCGATCACGACCTCTTTGCGCGTGCGGCCGAAGAGTCGCAGGGTCGACAGGATCAGCTCGTTCACGTCGACCGTGGCGATGGCGTATTTCCCTTTGCGGGCGAAGCCGAGCAGTCGCTTGGTCAGGTCCGCAGCGCTGCGGGCGAGGGTGTCGACGTCCTTGAGGATCTCGTGGTTGGGATCGTCGATGGAGGTGTCCTCGAGGATCAGCTGCGTGTTGGTGATGATCCCGGTCAGGAGGTTGTTGAAGTCGTGGGCGATGCCCCCGGCGAGGGTCCCGACGGCCTCCATCTTCTGGGCTTGATGGAGCTGTTGGGCGAGGATTTCCCGTTCCGTGAACCCTTCGATGAGCTCGCCGATGTCGGTCCCGATGGCGAGCACCTGTTCGAGTTCCGTCCCCGCACCGCGCTTGGCTTTCAGGGTCCAGGCAAGGGGAGTGGGGGTGGCGAGGGCCGAGTCGATGTGGGTCTCGAGGACGACCAGCTCATCGCTGGCGGTCAGGCGGTGGATGAGGGTCTCGAACGCAGCGGTCGCCGCTGGGGTCGCGGGGAAAACGTCTCCCAGCATCAGGTGCTGCGCCTTGCGCTGAGGCAGCATGAAGAGCTTGGCGGCGAACGAGTTGGTGAAGGTGATGAGGCCACTGGGCTCGAAGCGCAGAATGACGCTCGCAGCGCTCTCCACCAGGTGTCGGTATTGAGTCTCGCTGGCGGCGACGCTGGCCAGGGCGTCGGTGTTGCGGACGCCGACCGCGATCTGGGCGGCGATGGCTCGGTAGAGCAAGCGCTGGTTCTCATCACACTGGTCCCGAGGTCCCACGAGGGTTAGCGCGCCCAGGATCACGTCGCCGAACACGACGGGGAGGCAGCAGCGGCTCGTCGTCTCGTCGAGCTGGTCCAGAGTTTCGGTGCCGTCGCGGAGCGCACGAACGATCCACAAGGGGCGACGCGACGCCACGTCGCTCGCTGGGAACACGTCGGAGCTCGAGCGATAGAGATACTCTCCGGAGTGTGACGGGGCGCTGAGCAAGGTGGCGCTGTCGACCAGCAGCTCGGCTTGTTCGATGTACAAGCTCTGTTTCAAGACCCGAATCACTTCTTCGGAGAATTCGACCACTCCTACGCCTCCGCTGGCCGCCTGCGCGATCTCTTTCAGCAGGCGACTTTGCACGGCGCGTGCCCCCAGCTCATCGAGAATCTCCCGGGCGTGCTCGCCTTGGCTCTCGACCAATCGGTTCAGCTCGTGGCTCTGGGAACGCCAGAGCGCCGCGTCCGAGAGCGCCAGGGACAGCAAACACGCCGTCGCCGCAGCTGCTGCCAACAGCGGCGGCGCCAGGAAGAACCCGAGCGGCGCGACGACGGTGGCCAAGAACAAGGCCGAGCGAATTTGCCTCCAGCGATAGGTCGAGGTGGTCGTCCACGAGACGACATAACGGCACTGGGCGCCCCCTCGATGCACGCACTCGGGGTGCTCCAAGGTGGGGAGCCTCGCTACGAACTCCATCACCACGCCCTCGAGCGAGCCGAGCCGGTTCTGGCACTGATAAGGCCCCTCTTTGGAGCCCAACTTTTGGGTGACGACGATCTCGGCCTGGTATGGTCCCGTGAGGTGCCCAACGGCATCGGCTTGCCGGGCGAGCATCCCCATCACCTGCGGCATGCGCATGAAGAAATGCTCTGGGCTCGACAAGCCCAGCGCGATTTGTCGCAGCGAGCCCGTCGCAGCGGCGCGTATCCCGAAGCGCCCCACTTTGCGACAGATCTCCGAGTCGCCAATGGCGGCGGTCATGGCTTCGTAGAGGGCGTCGAGCTCACGCTGGAGATACCAACGCTGAGGGTCTTCGCACTCCGCTCGGCTCGTACGTCCCGCGGCGAGGATCGCGTCCAGGTCGGCGTCCGGGTGCCTGCGGGTGATGTACTCCGCATAGGTCCGAACGATACGACTGCTGTAGAGCGGGGTTTCGTCGTTGATTGGTGTCAGCTTCGCCATTCAGGGATTTCGTTCGTTTGACCAGACCAGTGTGGGCTCTCAGTGACCCCCTCAGACCCCTCGCGTGGTGGTGGAACTATCCAGCCTGAGTGGGAAGTCCCGCTTTGAGTCCAATTCACGAGAGGGAGACGAACTCACAGATTGCTTTGCCAGGCGCAGGCGTCTACCGACGCAGGCAGCACGCCGCTGACGCAGACCTCGACCCCTCGTCGTTCGACGGAGCCACCCTCGCACTGGGCCGCCCCGTCCCCGTCGTTCGTGCCCCCTTCGAGGCAGCTCGCGACGTCGGCGCTCGAGTTGCCGACGATCACGTGCCGTTGGACCAGCGTCTGCCGATCCGTAGGTTTCTTGGGGTCGACCCGTTCGGCCAAGGAGCCGATGAGCAGACCCGCACCGCGGGACTCGACGCTGACGTTTCCGAAGAGGTGTGCGTTCTCGACCGTCGGGTTCGCCCCTTCGGAGCCGACCTCGTAGCCGTTCGAGAAGCCCTCGACGAAGTTCAAGGCGACGATGCAGCCGCTGCCGCCGCCGTCGAGGTAGAGCCCGGCGGCCGCCGCGTCGCCGTCGGGGGGGTAGGCGGGATTTTGGGCGAGCTGACCGCCGAGGCCGTTGCCGCAGAGCAGCCCGCTGTGGGCCTGAGCGGTGCCGTAATCCTCGCCGCCAATGAGGTCGATGCCGATGTTGTCCACGTCGAAGACGAGACTGCCGATGACGGCAAACTGCGTGACATCACCAGCCAACGTGATGTTTTCGGATTGTCCCGTGCGCATCGCCTCGACGCGCGCGCGCCGGACCAGGAGCTCTCGGGAGGGCGCGTTCGAGGTGCCGATGAGCTTGATGCCGAAGGCGTTGCCTTCTTCCAGGTTGTCGAGGTTGTCGTAGTCGACACCCACATTGGAGACCACGAGCTCGTCGAGCACGACGCGGGTCGAGCTCTCGACCAGCACGCCGCCAGCGTCGGCGCCAGCGGTATGGGTCTCGATTCCCGTGAACTCTAGCGAGCGAATGACGACCTCGGAGCTCGAGGCGATCTCGAGCCCTGTGCGCTCCTCTCGCCCCGCGGACCAAGCGGCCCCGTCGACCACCGCCCCCGCCGCTCCTCGAAGCTCGACCTTCTGCCGGCTCTCGATGCGGATGGCGGCGGTGTCGGCGTGGTCGGCGGGGACCACGCAGCGACCCGAGAGCTCGAGCACGAGCCAGCTCTGACCGTCGTGTTCGGAGAGCAAGGTCTCGAGCTCGCTGTCCCAAGTGGGCGACGAACAGTCGAGGCTCTGGGTCGTTGCACGCACCTCGTCGGCCAGCGCCAAGGCCTCGCCAGCGAACTCACTGGCTGCAGCCGTGCAGGCTGCGCCGACGGCGCCGATCGCCGCCTCGAGTCTGCTCTTTCCTTGCAGCCCCTGCGTCGCGGCGAGCAACGCGTCCAAAGCCGCGTCGTCGAGACTCTGCGGGGGAGTTGGCGCCTCGAGGTGCAAGGCGTCTTGCGGCGAGGAGTCGACGCCCTTTGAGCCCGAGCAGGCTGGCACAGTGAGCAAAATGAGCCCGACGATGAAAGGTTTCATGGTCTGTTCGTCCATGGGCAACGGCGAAGTTCCAATTGACACGTTCGCCGATTCTGAACATTGTTTCCGGCGGCAGCAAACCTTACTCAACGGGGGTCTCCACTATGAAAGCCAAGCTCGTCTTCCTCTTCGTCTCTGTCGTTGCAGCCTCTCTGATGGGGTGCGCGGCGCTGACCCAACTCAACCAGACCGCCAACGACCTCAACAAGACGGCCACCGACCTCGACAACACCGCGAAAAACGCCGAAGGCACCGCGAAGAAGGTCGACAACAACCTCGACAAAGCCAACGACGCCGCCAACAAGCTCGGCCCCGTCGAGCTCGAGGACGACGGCGGCTCCAACAGCAGCGAGGCCTATTGCTGCGTCAACGGCACGTTCTACAACTGCACGAGCGCTGCCGCCGCGGGTCAGTGTGTCGGCGATCCCATGGCCATGATGGACTGCCTCAACGCCTGCGGTGACACCGCCTGCGAGGATCAGTGCACCTCGAAATACGGCCCCGATCCCTCGCCCTGCAGCCGAGACGCCGGACAAGACGGCCGTTGCGCCGAGTAAGCACATGAGCCAGCGAGCGGTTCGGCGCTCGCTGGCTCAGTCTTCGTCCTGGTAGAGCATGCAGACGGACAAGGCGATCTCGAGGTTGAGCGTGACCTCGTGCCGCAGCTCCCCGGCGAAGGTCGCCCGATACATCAAGAGAAACGCCGTCCAGCTTTGGCGGGAGCGAAGCAGAAGAGCAAGGCGCAGAGCCCGAATGCCACGCCGAGGTGACGCGCGGTGCGGAGCTTTCTGGGGTAGAGTGCTGGGTTCATCGCTCCATGGGTCCAAGGCCGCCTGCCGCAGATTGCATGCAAATGCCCACTCGCATCCAAATCAAGACCCTGTTGGGCAGCCGACGCGGCGTCTGGCTCATTTTCCTGACCAGCGGAGTACTCCTTTTGCCGGCGCTGGCCACGGGCTTCGTCCTCGACGACCGCAACTACGGCCATGTCGCCGAGGTGATGGCACGTATCGAGGCGAGTGTGGCCGCGGATGCCAGCGACGCTCTCGATTTGCGCGAGTGGGTTCTTCTCATCCGCTGTACCAAGCCGTACCAA
>Ga0210044_10001941_pt1 | contig 31394 bp, 29 predicted proteins | sample CryGey13umfilter_2_FD_183959 | JGI IMG/M metagenome (GOLD analysis project Ga0210044, IMG submission 183959) | Groundwater microbial communities from aquifer in Utah, USA - Crystal Geyser 4/9/14 3 um filter (SPAdes) (version 2) | ecosystem: Environmental > Aquatic > Deep subsurface >...
TTAAAAGGTATAGTGACATTTGTTTCTATGTCAAGGTTTGGCTGTGCTTGTTGAGAAAAACCTCCGCCGCCGAAGCCGCCACCGCCAAAACCACCACCGCTGAAGCCACCACCAGCAAACATACTTCTTAAAATCTCATCCAAATCGGCATTACCTGCACTCCGCTGAGAACGAGAAAAATCATGAAAATTCTGTCCGCCAAACATACTGTCACCATGTCTGTCATACTGCTGTTTCTTCTCTTTATCGCTCAAAATTTCATAAGCAGCGTTTATCTCTTTAAATTTGTCTTCTGCTTTTGGATCTTTATTTACATCCGGATGATACTGACGTGCAAGCTTTCTGTATGCTTTTTTTATCTCTGATTCATTCGCATTTTCAGTAATCTCAAGTGTTTCATATAATGATTTAGCCATTTCTTTTTTTCCTAAAGTTTATATATTGTAACTGTTAATTAAGCGTGATTATATCATAAGGGTTGAGTTGATGTCAATCAAGGTAAGAGAGAAATTATAGCCCTAAATGCTGCAAATAATTTTGAATTTATCTCTATTAAATACTATTGTCAAAAATGAGGTCACATACGGGGGCAAGGGTTCCCACAAAGCGAATATATACGATAACTGTCATGCCAAGCTTGATGTTGGCATGTGGAAAAGTATTTTACTTGAAAAGTATCTTTATTTTCAAAAAATCTAACAATGTGCACATCAAGCACTTTAGATATTTTAGCAATATAAACGATGTTAAAATGGTGATTATTTTTTCGTATCTCAAACTATTGAGATGTATTTCGCACATGTGCTTTTAAATGTATTGCTTGAAAAAATCTACCTTCTAAGAAATCTTCAACTTATGGCTTATTTTAGATGATTTAATTTTAGGAGATTTGGCATGTGGAAATAAAAGTACATTTTCACATGCCAGAATTTTATTAAGGCCACCCACCTCTATCAAGGAGTTGCGAGCAATCGCGGCGTGAGCTTATTTACCTTGTTTATTTAAAATAGCATAACCTTTACAGCTACCTTCATAACCCATATCACAAGTTTTAGTATAAAGTGATGCAGCTTGTTCGTAGTCACCTTTATTATAAGCCTGAGCACCATCACCAAAAGAATCAGAAAAAGCAGAAGTACTTAACACTATAAAAGCCAAAAAACCAAATAATATATTTTTCAAAAAGTCATCCTCGTGTAAAATAAAAAAAATGATTTTACACGAATAATTTAAATAAGAAAAGGTTTCTATACTCTTTTGGGCACTTTTGCATTAGTCCATAACTTTTCAGTTTGTTGAATTGTTCTGCTATAGCTGCTAGGTGCATAAGTATGGCTGGTCTGGCTGTCACAAAATCTTCAAGAGCTTAAGTAATACTTCCACTATTTTCTACTATTTTATCGATATATTCAATTTTCTCAAGTATGAGATATACTTTAGAAATAGACTCTTTAGATATATATCGCTCTGTCTATAATGAACTTTTTACCCGTTTTTCCCATCCCCGTGCTATCGGCTAAATCTACAGGCAAGCCAAGTGCTTTACTTATTTCTGCCTGTATCTCTTCAATGCGCTTAAATGAACCAAAACCGCATCTATTTGCAAACTCTGGGGTTGCTTCAACAAGAATATCAACATCACTATTTTGAGTCGCTTCATCACGAGAGTAAGAGCCAAAAAGAGCCTTTATCAAAAACCCCTCTTTTTGATAAATAGCTTTTACACTTGTAAGATAATTTAATATTGATTGCTTGTCCATAGCAGGATTATAGCATTTTTAAAAGCTTTTTTTGCAGTAGAGAGTTTTTACTCATTTAAAAAGTTGTCTAGCGATTTAATAAATTAGTTTCCACCTGTCATTCTCTCTTGGCATGTGGAAATAAAACATATTAAAATCAAAAGAGTAATGTAAATTCAAGGTGCATAGAGAGGAAGCGTACTAATGTACGTAACGAACGTAGCAACAAGACGAGCGTTAAAAAAGAGGTGAACTGCTTCACCTCTTTTAGCTCTATCTCCTTGAAATCTTTTTCGTATATAGCACTAGCTATAGAAAAAGATTGGTTACGCTATTTTTATTTTAATGCAGAAAGTGGCGGACTTCTGAGAAGTACAGGCTCATTCCAAACTCGTTTGCAGCGTCAATAATCTCTTCATCTCGTATAGAACCTCCCGGCTCAATTACACTTTTAACACCAGCTCCGGCGGCTGCATCAATGGAGTCACGAAAAGGAAAAAATGCTTCACTTGCAAGTGCGGCACCGGTTACGTCAAGTCCCATATCTTTTGCTTTTTTAAGCGCACACTGGCTTGCATCAACACGGCTTGTCATTCCCATTCCAACGGCTACCATAGCAGAGTTTTTCACGTAAACTACACAGTTTGATTTTGTAAGAGATGCTACTTTATAAGCTATCTCCATATCTTTTAGCTCTTGTGGCGTTGCACTCTTTTTACTTACAAGTTTTGCCACTTTAACTTCGTCTTTACCCACTTTGTCAGCATCTTGAAAAACAAACCCGCCATCAATGTGTTTGAAGTCTTTTTTATCATTAGAGAGCAACAATTTATCACTTCCCGTCTCAAAAAGTTTGATTCGTTTTTTAGCGGCAAAAACTTCTTGCGCCTCTTGTGTGATACGTCCTGCAATGACAACTTCTATGAAAATTTCATTTATCTTAAGAGCTAGCTCTTTATTGACCACGCCGTTCACGGCTACAACACCGCCAAATGCTGAAACAGGGTCGCATTTCAATGCTTCCGCATAAGCTTCTAAAAGCGTATCTTTGATAGCAAAACCACATGGATTTCCATGCTTGGAAATACATACGGCATTATCATCGCCAAATGCAGAGGCGATTTTAACTGCACCATTTAAGTCGGTTAAGTTGTTGAAACTAGCTTCGCCCTTAAGTGTTTTAAAGTTCTCTGAGTAGTGTTTATCAAACTCATACAAAGCCCCTTTTTGGTGAGGGTTTTCACCGTAACGAGTCGCCATAACTTTGTTGCCGACAATAAACTGTTTTTCGCCGAAACCGCCGTTAAAACGCTCGTTCATATAGTTTGCAATCATAGAGTCATACGCCGCAGTGTGTTCATACGCTTTTATCATAAAACTGCGGCGAAATTCGACTGTATTTTTTTCATTTTCTATAGCATCAATCACAGAGTCATAATCTTTGACATCTGTTACAATAATTACACTGTCAAAGTTTTTTGCAGCCGAACGAACCATAGCAGGTCCGCCGATGTCTATATTTTCTATAATCTCTTCAAAGTCATCAGTTTTCTCAATAGTTGCTTTAAAAGGGTAAAGATTTACACAAACCAAATCGATAGATGCAACACCTAACTCTTTTGCCTGGTTTAAGTGTGACTGCTTATCGCGACGGTGCAAAATACCGCCGTGAACATAAGGATTAAGCGTTTTTACTCGCCCCTCAAAACACTCAGGAAATTTTGTAACTTCATCAATCTCTATGGCTTTTACACCACTCTCAACTAGAACCTTATAAGTTCCGCCGGTCGAGATAATCTCATAACCGTTTTTTACTAATGATGTACAAAATTCTACTACACCGCTTTTATCGCTAACACTTACTAATGCTCTCTTCATTATAAATCTCTCTCAATAACTCTTTTAAATGTATTAAAATAGTTGTCTTGCAACTCGGACAAACTCATACTAACATCATTAACTTTTATAGAGTCTCCTCCGACTTTTCCGATTTTTTCAACTGCCATGCCCTCGTCTAACAGTGCTTCAAAAGCTTCACAGTTTTCAGGTTTCACTTCGATGATGGCTCTGCTCATGCTCTCAGCGAAAATATCACGCTCATCTTCAACGCTCATTTCAACATCACAACCTAAACCTGAAGTTGCAGACATCTTAGCAAGTGCAATAGCTACACCGCCAGAACTTGCATCTTTAGCACACTCTAGTAAATGCTTTTTATTGCCCTCAATTACCAAATCCCAAAGAGCCAACTCATTTTTGTAGTTTATCTCAGGAAGAGTACCGGCAACTGTATGGCAAATTTCTTTCATATATAAAGAGCCGCCAAACTCCGACTTTGACTCACCTATTAGGTAAAGTGCATTGCCCTGGGCTTGAAAGCTTGACATTAAAACATTGTTTTGGTCATCATTTACACCAACTGTTGCTATAGAGGGAGTCGGAAAAACTGATACACCGTTTGTCTCATTATAAAGTGAAACATTACCGCCGATAACAGGAGTTGTAAGTTCAGCGCAAGCCTCTTTGATGCCCAAACACCCTTGTCCAAACTGCCACATAACTTCCGGATTTTCAGGGTTTCCGTAGTTGAGACAGTCCGTAATGGCAAGCGGGCGAGCACCGCTCATCGCCACATTTCTGCCACTCTCTATGACAGCCGCTGCAGCTCCGCCTTTTGGGTCGATATAGCAGTAACGAACATTACAATCTGCACTCATAGCGAGTGCTTTGCCGTTTTCTTTCACACGAATAACAGAAGCGTCTAACATACCGCCTTTTTTAATCGTATTTGTTTGAACCATCGAGTCATACTGGGTGTAAATCCAAGCTTTGTCTACAACTTCCATTGATTTTGTAATGGTCTCAAAGGCAGTTTGATTGGATACTTTGTCAAAATCATCTATAGTCACAGAAGCCAAAGCATCCAAATAAGCCGGACGAGTCATAGGACGGTTGAGTATCGGCGCTTCTTCACTCACCGGATCAACGGGAACCTCAGCGCATTTTTCTCCATGCCAGAAAAGTTCCATGTTTCCGGTATCTGTTACTTCACCAACTACGGCGGCATCTAAATCCCATTTTTCAAAAATATCGATAATCGCCTGTTCTGAACCTTTTTTAGCACATAAAAGCATGCGTTCTTGTGATTCGCTGAGCATAAAATCATACGGCGTCATGTTCTCCTCACGTGCAGGAACACGGTCTAGGTGCATAATCATACCCGAGCCGGAACGTCCCGCCATCTCAAAGGCTGAAGAGGTCAGACCTGCCGCCCCCATATCTTGAATACCGATAACATGGTCGGTTTTAAAGAGTTCTAAGCACGCTTCAAGAAGAAGTTTTTCAGTAAAGGGGTCACCGACTTGAACTGTCGGACGAAGAGATTTTGACTCTTGTGTAAAACTGTCAGATGACATAACCGCTCCGCCAAGACCGTCACGACCTGTTTTTGCGCCAACATACATAACCGGGTTTCCAGTTCCCTCAGCTTTACCGTAAAAAATCTCATCACTTTTTGCAATACCCAGAGTAAAAGCATTTACTAAAATGTTGCCGTTATAGCACTCATCAAAACTTGTCTCCCCGCCGATAGTCGGGACACCCATACAGTTTCCGTAACCGCCTATTCCGGCTGTTACTCCGCGAACCAAATAGCGTTGATGTGCTGAGATTTTGTCGTCATTTAATATATTACCGAATCTAAGTGCGTTTAAGTTTGCAACAGGGCGTGCACCCATTGTAAAAATATCTCTCATAATCCCGCCGACACCAGTTGCAGCACCTTGATAAGGTTCTATAAACGAAGGATGATTGTGTGATTCCATTTTAAAAACAGCTGCATAACCGCCGCCGATGTCAATAACACCGGCATTTTCGCCAGGACCTTGAATAACCCATGGAGCTTTCGTCGGAAAACCATTCAAATGAATTTTAGATGATTTGTAAGAGCAGTGTTCACTCCACATAGCTGAGAAAATACCTAACTCCACTAAGTTTGGTTCACGCTTTAAAATCTCTTTTATATGTGTATAATCATCTTGCGAAAGTTTATGACTCGCTAGTTGTTTTTCAATGTCTGGTAATTGTTGGCTCAAAGGAGTTTCCTAAAAATTTAATTTTTTGGTTTTAAAGGGGAGATTATATCTAATTCGTAGTAAAAAAAATTTTAATGAAAAGAAAAATCTTTAATATCTCTAATATTTTTCTTTAATGAAAAGATATTTATATAACTTATTTCTAAAATTTCATACTCTTTCTTGGCATGTGGAAGTTGAATTTTGAATTCATCATTAACGGCTTTTCCCATCATCGCTTTGGCCATAGGAGAGTGAACAGAGATAAGCCCATTTTCAGGTTCTGACTCTAAAACGCCACATAAAGTATACGTTTCTTCTTTTTCGGTATCTAGGTTTATTAGTTTAACTGTACTTCCAAAGTTAATCTTGGCATGTGGAAATTCTGAGGGGTCTATGATTTGTGATTTTTGTATCAAGGAGTTTAGGTAAAAGAGTCTTTTATCAATAAAACGAAGCTTCTCTTTTGCTGCGTGATAATCAGCATTCTCGCTTCTGTCGCCTTGAGCAGCGGCGACAAGTTTTTCTTCAGCTACAGCAGGCTTTTGTACCTCTAGCAAATATTTAAACTCTTTTACTAAAAGGTCGTAACCCTCAAGGCTCATAGGCTCTTTCAATTAATTATCAAAGCCGATTATGTAATAAGCATTTTTAGTCTCATTTTTTTCTATTTTTATTTTAAACTTATCGCTAAAATGTTGGATTTTCTCATCTGCTTCTTCTGCGATTTTAGGACTTAGCGCTTCTATTTTTATTTTAAAATTATCTCTAGTGTTTGACATAGCAACGAATGAACCATCAACTTTTAAAGCATCATGCAAATCCATAATATGCTTTTGAATTTTTTCATACCCCACAGTATTTTCTTCTATTTGTTTAAGTTGTCTAAGTAAAGCCTCGTTAGATACATAACCTAGTTGAGTTAGCATTGCTTCATGTTGCATCTTTCATCCTTATATAATTTGAGAAAAATAATAACACTTTTTTGTAAATATTCAGTATATTATTAACTAAAATTTACTACAATTACCTACAAAACAAACTAAATGAGAATAAAATGATTGAAGACATATTAAAAAAAATAAAACAATTGCCTCCGTTGCCGGAATCAGCAATGAAAATTGAGGCTGTTTATCAAGACCCCGATAGTAGTTTCAATGATATGGTCAAAATTCTAGAAAAAGATCCTCTTTTAACTGCAGATATTTTAAAGGCTGCTAACTCCCCGCTTTATGGCTTTTCTCGTGAAATAAATGCTATTTCTCAAGCAGTTGGACTATTTGGGATGGGTACAGTCAGAGGATTTGCTTTAGCTTCTATAGTTAAAAAAAGTTTTTCACTAGACCTTTCTCCTTATGGAATAAATAACGATATGTTCTCGGCACTGTCTAAAAAACAACATGCACTTATGATTAGTTGGTGTCTTAGAAAAGAGAATAAACTGCTTGGCGTCTTATCACCGGCAGCATTTTTAGTTGAAATCGGCAAAGTATTAATTGCACAACAAATTCTTGCACAAAATCAACAAGCAGCTTTTCGTGATGCGCTTGTAGAACTTCAAGATGTTGAAGCAGCTGAAAGAAAAATAGTAGGTGTTGACGCTCCGGAAGTAAGTGCTAGGGTATTTGAGCATTGGAGATTTGAAGAGAGCCTTGTTAATGTAATCAGACATTGTCAAAACCCTGAAAAAGCCGATGAAGCTGATAAAAGAGCGGCAAGCATTTTACATGTAGTAAGAACTACTGTACCAATAAACGGCGTGATTACTGATGCAAGTGTTGCAGAGGCAAAAAAGTTAATTAAAAAATATAACCTTGATTTACCAAGCTTTGAAGAAAGTATTGCAAAGTTTAACGAACAATAATTGAAATCTCTACTTATCAGGCTCACACTTGGCTTGAGTGAGCAAGACATCAGCCCCGAGGAAAGTGTTCATGTTAACAACTTTCTCAATAAAAAATACCTTACATTTAAAGATAAAATCTACAAATTTAACTCTAAATACCGTGCCGGTACTCTTGGACTTGTTCAAGACGGCACTGCTTACCTGAATGTTATTGGCGAAAATATTCGTGATTTATATATAGGCGAAGGTAATTTAGGAACTGCAAAAGAGGGCGACCTTATAATTGCACAAAGACTTTTAGGCGTACGCGGAACTCCTCGTGCCAAGATAGTTGAAATTGTCGGTCGTGCCATCAGCTATAGTGTTGCTTATATTATTAAAAAAGATACTTACAGGGCTTTAGTAGATTTAAAAACCGACTTTCCTGTTGGTGCGCAGATGAGTGATGAAACACTAAACTCTTATGAAGTTGGTGATGTATTTAAAATAGACAACCAAGAAAATCTTGTTATGCAGAGACTCGGCAATATAAATGACCCGCTTGTTGATGAAAAAATTGTTCTTGCTCAATTTAACAAACATGATGAATTTGAACCAGAAGTTTTAGAAATTGCCTCTTCATTCAAACCAGTTGATGCCTCAAAGTACCCTAAAAGAAAAGATTTAAGAGCTTTACCGTTTTGTACAATCGACCCCGTAACCGCAAAAGATTATGATGATGCAATATATTGGGATGACAAGAACAGCACAGTGTATGTAGCTATTGCCGATGTTAGCGAATATGTAACACCTTTTGGTCCCATAGATAACGAAGCGATATATAGAAGTTTTTCTATCTACCTTCCTCACCGCTCTATTCCTATGCTCCCTCGTCAACTGAGTGAAACACTCTGTTCTTTACAGCCGCATGTTGACAGACTTGCCTATGTATTTGAGATGAAACTCGATTTAGCTACTTTGAAAGTGACTTCATCAAAAGTTTTCGAAGCTATAATCCACTCTCAAAGAAGATTTAACTACGAAGAGATTGATGAGTTTTTTGAGGGAAAATTAAAACCAAAGAATAGTGAAGAAATTGTTATTTTTGAGTATTTAACAAAACTAAGAACTATAACCGATGCCCTTAAAGTCGAGAGATTAAAAGTCGGTTACGATTTTCGCTCTAACGAGTTGGAGATGTTTATAGATGAGAAGTCTAACATTACGCACACAACTTATGCACAGGAGACACCCTCTCATTCCCTCATAGAAGATTGTATGCTTTTGGCAAATAAAGAAGCAGCCTCTCAATTTGCCCGAGGTATATTTAGAATCCATGAACCGCCGAGTCAAGCTAAACTTCAAATACTCTATCAAGAACTCGCTGGAATTGGCATGTTTATAGATATTAAAACTACCATAAAAGAGACCATCTCAGACATACAAAAACAAGCAAGAGAGATGGGTTTAGAGTCTGAAGTGGACACACTTATCATCCGCTCTCAAATGCAAGCGAGATATGCACCTATGAACGCCGGACATTTTGGTCTTGGCTTTGAAGCATATACGCATTTTACCTCCCCAATTAGGCGATACTCTGACCTTATTGTACATCGCTTACTCAAAGCTATAAATAACAATGACACAGAAGAAGGCTCTTATGTTTTGAGAAATATAGAAGCACTCAGTATGACAATAAGTGAAAAAGAGAGGGAAGCGAGTACTATAGAAAATGAGTTTATGGCTAGAAAATTTGCAAGATGGGCGAATGAGCATATAGATGAAAAATTTAAGGCTCGTATCAATGCAACAGAGCCTGAAGTTAAAGCTGAACTTCATGATGAGATTATAGGAGCAAGACTTAACATAACTTCTAGTGAAAATGTAGTACTTTTTGAAGATGTCCTAGTCAAAATAGAACGTGTTGATATTGCTAAGGCAAAAATATTTGCCAGTGCAATGAAGATTGAAGAAGAGTAATGTATAAAAGTGAACTAGACAAACATATTCAAAACAATTCTCTCTCAAACAGCTTTGTACTCTTTGGTGAAAGTATCTTTTTTATCGATCTGTATACTAAAGCGCTTAGCAGTGTCGAGGACTCCTCTGTACTTTCATTTTACCATGATGAGTATGATTTCAACTCTGCCAAAGCGCATCTCTCTCAAGGTTCACTTTTTGGAGGGAGAAATGTCTTAATCATCAAGAGTGAAAAAAAAATTGACAAGAAGCAGTTAGATATACTCATAGAGTTTTGTGAAAAAAACCCTGATAATATTTTTGTGTATGCATACTATGGAAGCGACCATAAAACTTACGCAAAAGCCTTTGCAAAAAAAAATACAATGAGTGTGCGGTTTTTTCATCCTAAAGATTTTGAGGCGATAAGCATTGTTACCCAAGTTGCACAGGAAAAAAAAGTAAATATAGACAAGTACTCGATTGCTCATCTTTTACAAATTCATAATGGCGATGTCGCTCTTGCCTGCAATGAAATTGAGAAGTTTAGAGTTTATAATAAAGCGATAACAACAAAAGACATAGATAGTCTAGTCTTTGGTTTGGCAGAAGTTAATATAGATGATTTCATAAAAAAGATTTTGAATAAAAAAGATTTTACAAAAGATTTAAACAGTATGTTAGAGCATGGTGAAGATGAGATAAGAGTAGTCACAGCGATAACAGCCTACTTAACACAACTCTATATGTTTAACATCTATATACGTGTAAACGGTGCTCCAAATGCCCTAGAGATACTAGGTTACCCTGCCCCAAAATTCGTAGTAGATGAAAAAGCCGCATTGGCACTAAAATTTAAACCCAATACCTACTCGAAACTGCTTGAACTACTTTTAGAGAGCGAACTAAAAATGAAGTCATCACATATAGATAAAGAAGCGATTCTGCTCTCAACGCTTATAAGAATGCAAAAGCTACTGTAACAGCGAAGCAAGTTATAGTTTCCACATGCCAAGAGGACGAGCGAAGCAAAGTTCAAAAAAGTTGCCATCAGGCTAAAAACTAAAAGAGTGATGTAAATTCAAGGAGTCTAGTGAGGAAGCGCACACATGGTGCGTGACGAGCGTAACGACGCAGAAGTTGCGTCGCTATTTTAGTTTTTAGAGATGTCTACAATTTTGTTGGCGCCAATCCATGGCATCATCTCACGAAGACCATTCCCAGTCTGCTCAATCAAAGAAGCTGCAGCATTTTTACGCTCTGCATTCATACGTGGATAGCCTGCTTGACCTTCAAGAATAAAGTCTTTTGCAAATCTACCGTCTTGAATCTCTTTAAGAATCTCTTTCATAGCTGCTTTTGAGTGCTCGTTGATAACACGTTTACCTGAAACATAATCACCGTATTCCGCAGTGTTAGAGATTGAGTAACGCATATCAGCGATACCGCCCTGAAACATTAAATCAACAATAAGTTTAAGTTCGTGAAGACACTCAAAGTATGCAAGTTCAGGAGCATAACCGGCTTCAGTTAAAGTCTCAAATCCTGCTTGAACAAGAGAAACAGCACCGCCACAAAGAACAGCTTGTTCTCCAAAAAGGTCAGTTTCTGTTTCATCTTTAAAAGTAGTCTCTATAATTGCAGTACGTCCGCCACCAATCGCACAAGCGTAAGAAAGAGCTAACTCTTTCGTTGTGCCACTTGGGTTTTGTCCAACAGCAATAAGGTCAGGAATACCGCCGCCGCGAACAAATTCAGAACGAACAGTGTGCCCTGGAGCTTTAGGAGCAATCATAGTAACATTGATGTTAGTTGCAGGATGAATACGCCCGTAGTGAATGTTAAAACCGTGACCAAAAGCGATAGTTGCACCATCTTTAAGGTTAGGAGCTATCTCTTGTGCATAAATTTCAGCTTGATTTTCATCTGGAAGAAGAATCATAACAAGGTCAGCTACAGCAGTTGCATCAGCCACTGTCATTACTTTAAAGTTTTTAGCTTCAGCTTTAGCCCAAGAAGAACCACTTTTACGAAGACCAACAATTACTTCAACACCGCTATCTCTTAGGTTTTCAGCGTGTGCGTGACCTTGAGAACCAAAACCAATCATTGCAACTTTTTTGCTTTTGATTAACTCAATATTACAATCTTTATCGTAGTAAACATTTAATGCCATTATATTTCCTTGCATAGTATAGAGCCCTTAGTGGCTCAAAATTTGTGGAATTATACTTTAAGTATGGTAAAACTTTTATTAGACCAAACTTATAGTTAATTGAAAAATATTTTCTTTAATATGAGAGTCTGTATAATGTCAAAAATTCTAAAGGAAACCTATGAAAAAATTCAACCTATTTAAAGAGATAATCATTGTAGATAAATCCTCTCTACTTAAAGCAGTGAATTCATCTAAAGTCTTTGGTATAAGCACTAAAGGCGAAATAAAACAGGAACCTTTTGGTGAAAAAGAGATATTGGTTTATAAAGGTAAACATACACCGCCTCCAAAAAGTGCGCTAATGCCGAGTACGCCAATATCTTTTACTGCAATGCTGGGTAAAAACTATCAAGTTGTAGAAGATGATGATCGACTGCTTATAAAAGCTTTTTCAAACTGGCAGGAACTCATAGGTGTAAATATATCAAGAGCTTCTTATGATGACACAACCGGTGATGGAGTAGCAGAATTTTCAGATAAAGAACTAGAGCGTATTGGCTGGCATGCTACGGAATTCAGCATTAACTATAGAACTTTAGTGGAACTTTTAGAAGAAAGATGTGAAGGAACTCTTTTATGTATAGAACAAGTTGAGCCTTACCAATTTAGCGGACTTGCTTTTTTGAGCGATAATCCACATGCCAAGAAAGTTTTGTTTGAGTACTGTCAAAGTGAGATTAGAAAAATTATGCAAGAAGACCCTTTGTTTAAAAAAGAGAACCTAAGCGATGATGAACTCGAAGCTGCAGAGTTTTTTGAACTTGTATAGAAATCTATAAATGCATAAACAAAAAATTACTATTGAGCACAAGTACAGAGGCTCAATCAAACTCCCAGATACTAAAGAAGCGAAAAATATTTTTTTTAGGACGAAACAGGCTTATGCAAATCATGAAGAGATGAGTATTGCACTTGTTTTTTCTAGCTATAAAATCCAACAATTGCAAAATTATGTAAAAGGCGGGGCAGCTGAGGAGCTTGAAAATTTAAATCTCTATATAGAGATGGGTGAGATTTTAGGTTTTTTAACACAGGATGCACGGGAGTTGAGAAACTCTATACTTTTAACAAATGATAGTGCCCATAGCAAATTCAACATAACAAAACGTATCAAACTTATTAATAAAAAACAAAAAAGCAAGGCAGATGAAAGTTACTTATTTTGGGATATAGAAAATTTCTCTAGTATCTCTTCTATTTTTGCTGATATTATTGAGCCTTACAGTATTACAGATGAAAAAATATTTTTAGCTGCAAATCCAGACTCACTCTATCTCAAAAAATCGGAATGGGAAGCAAATTTATACGATTATGGAAAAACACTGCAGTCGTTTAATTTTATAAAATGTGACCATGGGAAAAATGTAGCAGATGACGTTTTATTAGAGCAGTTTGTTAGTCTGAAATTAAAAAACTCTAATGTTTATATCTTAACTTTCGATAGAGAACTCAAAGAGAGGTTTTTAGAATCTACACACGAAAGTAATAATCTTTTTATACTAGGCAAATAACCTAGTCATTGAGTGCTTTAAAATATTCCATTTCATAGGGGCCAAGAATACGAATCATATTCGTTGAACCAACTACTCCAACGGGGTCTCCGGCTGTTAAAATATAGTTCTTGTCAAACTTTAATATATTTCTTTTTTCTCCTTGGTGCATAACTTCACAAAGAGTTTTTCCAAAAGAGTCTTTATTAATCACAAATGCAGGAACTATGCCCCAACAGATAGTCAAAAATCTTGCTACCTTAATATCTGGTGTCACAGCATAAATATCACGACGAGGACGATAGCGAGAGAGTTTATGTCCAGATGCACCGGAAGCCGTAAGACTGATGATTCCCCATGCCCCAACATCTTCGCATAAACGAACGGCAGCCTCATTTATACTATCAGTCACATCCCCCAAGTTAAATGTATTAAACTTGTTAAACGGGTATATTTTCTCAGCACCTTGAATAGCATGAACCATCGTTTCAACTGCTAAAACCGGGTTATGACCTACCGCACTCTCTTCTGAGAGCATAACTACATCGGTGCCGTCTAAAACTGCATTGGCGATATCGCTTATTTCAGCGCGGGTTGCTCTCTCTTTTTCAGTCATTGAAAGCAGCATTTGCGTAGCCGTTATAACAGGCTTTGCTGCTTCATTTGCTTTTCTAATCAACATCTTTTGCAAAGCAGGCACTTCAAAGAAAGGCACTTCAATACCCAGATCGCCACGAGCAACCATAAGACCGTCACTCACGGCTAAAATAGCATCTATATTTTCAACAGCATCAAACTTTTCTATTTTCGCAAAAAGTTCAACATTGCCGTTAAGCGTTGTTATAATTTTGCGGGCTTGTATCATATCTTGTGCATCTTGAACAAAAGATATAGCCATAAAGTCTACATTGTTTTTAACACCCCACTCCATATCTTTATGATCTTTTTCGGTGAGAACATCAATGCCTAAGCGTGTATTTGGAAAGTTAACACCCTTTCTTGATGATAAAACACCGGCATTTTCGACTCTAACCTTAACACTTTGTGCTGAAGCTTCAACAACCCGTGTTCTAATCATTCCATCATATAAAAATATATAATCATCAATCTTTAGCTGTTTTAATATTGCCGGTTGATTAATACAAGTTCTATATGTATTTTCTGAAATCTTTGTACCGACTATAGTCTCTTGAACAAATTCTACAATATCATTTTCTTCAAGATTAAAAGCTACGTCAATCATCCCGACACGAATTTTAGGACCGCTGATATCTTGCATAACTCCTGTCAAAAGTCCTGTATTTTTTTCTGCTATACGGATTCTTTCTAGTACCTCTGAGTGGTACTCATACGTACCATGCGAAAAGTTCAAACGAAACACATTCACACCAGCCCTAATAAGCTTTTCAATCATTTCCAAAGAATCAGATGCAGGACCAATAGTCGCTAAGATTTTTGTTCGTTTTTTCATACTTTGCCTCTTACGATTTATATTTTAGAAATCTTAGCATTATATAATAACGTTAAGGTCACTTCCATTTGAATGTGCATAAAAATCATACATATTATTTTAGAGTTCGTAAATATCTTTGTAAAATTATCATAGCCGAAATTGAGTCTATTCTTCCATCACGTATCTGTTTTATTTGACCTTTCATCATATTCTCAGCCTCTTTTGAAGAGCCTGCCTCATCTTGATAAAACACCTTACCTTTAAAGTCAACAAGATTCATAAAATGCCCTATTCTTCGTCTCATCTCATCTTCGCTGCTGCCGCCGAGCGGAATACCGATAACAACAGCATCTACCTCCCACATAAGTAAAACTTTTTTAACTTCAGCGGAAGCCTGGTCTCTATTTTTTCTTTGCACAGCCGGCAGTGGAGTCACTAAATCTTTATGTGCCGAATATGCCAAGCCTATTCTTTTAAGTCCTAAGTCAATTGCGATATATTTCATACTATAACTACTTCCCTAAACAAAATGAGCCAAACATTTTGTCAAGCATTTCATCATTTTCAAAGGGTCTTGTTATTGAAGCCATCTCTTTGACGGCTTCATTTAAATGAAAAGAGAATATTTCCAGCTCTTGGTCTTGTAGCGGAATAAATGCCTCTTCTATATTTGTTAAAGTATTTTGTACGGCAGATATCTGTCTTTGTGAAATAAGCATAATTTCATCAGAACTGTTCGTTGTGTCCATAAAATTTTGCAAAACTTTTATAAGTGAATTCACGCTATCTTTTGAGTTTAATTCTAAATCAAACTTCATTTCCACATGCCGGAACTTTTGCTCTAAATCTATCTTGTTTTTAATATAGATTACACGTTTGTTTTTGGCATGTGAATTTACAAGAGAGACAATCTGTTCATCTTCACCATCAGCTTCTCTTGAGCTGTCAAAAAGTGCAACAACTATATCGCTCTGCTCTATCGCTTCAAGTGAACGCTCTATTCCGATGCGTTCAATCTCATCACTCGCTTCTCTGATTCCGGCGGTATCTACAATTTTTATGAGATGCGTTCCGATTTTAACCTGTTCTTCTATAGTGTCTCTTGTTGTGCCTGCAATGTCGCTCACAATGGCGCGGTTGTAGTTTAAAAGAGCATTCAGAAGAGAACTCTTTCCAACATTTGGTTTACCTATAATGGCAACTTTAAAGCCCTGCACAAGACCTTCTCTCGCTTTACTTGCAATTAAAGTTTTATCAAGAGATTTTTTTAACTCCTCTAATTGTTCTTTTATCTGTGCTACTAAATCTTCCGGCAAGTCCTCTTCGGCATAGTCTATGCTCACTTCAGAGTATGCAAGTATATGAATAATGTCATCGCGTATTTGTTCTATATACTCTTTAAGCGAGCCTTTCATTTGCGCTGCTAATATTTTTGCAGCATCTTCACTTTTTGCTTCAATGAGCTGGGCTATGGCTTCTGCTTCGCTCAGGTCTATTCTTCCGTTAAAGAACGCCCGTTTAGAAAACTCACCGGGAGTTGCAAGTCTTGCACCATGAGCTAAAGTAGCTTTTAAAATACTCTGTGCGACTATAAAACCGCCGTGACATTGAATTTCTACAACGTTTTCTGCTGTAAAAGAGTAAGGCGCTTTAAAGTAAATAACAATGGCTTCATCTATGAGTTCATTCTGCGGATTATAAATATTTGTAAGCGTTGCATATCTTGGGGAAAAATCTTCTTTTTTTGTCAGTGACTTAGCGATTTGAAGTGCTCTGTCGCCACTTATTCGTATAATGGCGATTGAGCCGATGCCATTTGCCGTAGCAATGGCGGAGATAGTATCAGTCATTTCTATTTAGAGCGATAATCATTTATAATGATGTATTTTAGTCCGTCTCGAGTTGAGCGGATTGCTACATACTTATCAGAATATCTTTCTCTAAGTTCTCTTAAAGCAATTTGGACTAAAACTCCATCAAGAATTTTTGTCTGAGCTCTGCCGTCTCTATCTACATTTTCACAGACATTTATTAAATATCTGGAAACCGCCTCTTCTTGATTTTTTAAGAATTCTGCAATCTCTAAACGAAGTTGAACTTGATATTTTGTGTTAATCCAGTTAAAAATCATATAAGAGAGTGCTTTGTATCTGTACCCTTCTTTACCGATTAAAAGGGCTACATCTTTACCTTTAAACTCAATGAGCAAAGTATTTGCATCATATACACTAACCTCAATCTCATCAATTTTAAAACATGTTAAATCAAAAAGTTTGTTTATTTCATCTTTAATAATAATTGCTGTTTGCGCTAAATCAAGAGTATCCGTATCATCATCATCATAAGATTCATCCGCATAAACAGGTTCGTAATGCATATCATCTTCATCTTCTTGAATACTAACAAAAGATGCCGGCATAAACGTATTCTTTAAAATTAAAGGTGAACCGATTACTTCGTGCTCTTTTTTTTCTTCTTTTGGAGTAGCCTTCTTTTTTGTTTTAAGCAGTTCTTCTGTTTGTATTTCTGGCTTAGCATCTTTTATTGTTTTAATTTTCTTCTCTTGTAAATCACTTTTTTCTGCACTCTGTATTTCTTTGAGTTGAGGGGTTTGTTTAGGTTCTGTATCTACTTCTTTAATTTTAGAAGTGGCAACAATGATTGCACTCTTTTTAAAAAATCCTAAAAAACCTTTACTTGGGTATTGAACTACTTCTACCCTTAATTCTGTTACTGAACACTCAAGAGAAGAAGCGGCATCTTGATACGCTTTCTCGAGTGTTAAGGACTCAATCTTAATCATTTTTCTTTTCCGTAATTTCTTTAGTCTCATGGTGGTTATGTGCTGCAATTTTTGCCTCTTTAGCATTTTTAAATTGCTGATTTACAACAAATTGCTGAGCGATTGAAAAAAGATTGTTAACAAACCAGTAAAGAACTAAACCTGATGGGAAAGTTAAAAAGAAAAATGTAAAAATAATCGGTAAAAATTTAAATACTTTTTCTTGCATTGGGTCGGTAAAATTATTTGGAGTAAGCTTTTGCTGATAATACATTGAAGCACCCATGAGGATTGGCAAAATATAGTAACTGTCCATTCTAGATAAATCTGTAATCCATAACATCCAAGGAGCCCCTTGAAGCTCAACTGCATTTAAAAGTACACGGTAGATTGCAAAAAATACCGGTATTTGTAAAAGCATCGGCAGACAGCCACCCAGTGGATTTGCACCGTGTTTTTTGTACATATCCATAACAGCTGCATTCATACGCTGTGGCTCGCCTTTGTACTTCGCTTGAATCTCTTTAATTTTAGGAGAGATTTCCTTTATTTTTTGCATCGAAACCATACCCTTGTATGTTAAAGGGTAAAGTACAGCTCTTATAATAAGAGTTAACCCAATAATAGACCAACCCCAGTTTCCAAAAATTCTATGTAACCATGATAAAAGTTGAAACAACGGTTTTGAAGCAAAAGTAAACCAGCCGTACTCTATGGCATTAGTTAAAACTGGATTTATAGCCTCTAAAGTTTTATAATTTTTCTGACCTAAATAGCCGCTAAAACTCATAGTCGGCTGAGCATCAAAATATACTACCGGATTATCATTCCTGTCTCTTTCAACAATTATGTTAGTCTCTTTAGCAAAACCATACATCATAGTCGCTGAGTATTGATCAAAGGCAGATATTAGTTCAACACCGGTAAAAGTTTTTCTTCCCTCTGCATCGCCGTCTTCTATAATAGTAGTCAACTCATCGTCAGTATAAACCATCGCCCCTGATACTGTCATCATCTGTTCAATAATTTCTGGTCTTTGCCCTAAATAAATAAAATATCTTTTATCTTGGGATAAGGAAACAACAGCATCGTAGTGACCATCTGCATAAAAAGTAAGTTCTTTAGTAACGATTAAACCTGATAACTCTTGAGTTAAAACAACTTTTTGAGGAGTTTCATCTAGATGAAGCTCTTTTGCACTAGCGCTATAAGCAATTTTTGTAGCTTCTTTGTTAATTTCATCATCTAAAAATCTTACAAAAAGAGGCTTTGTTCCAGATGGTGAAATAAGCTGTGAATGTTTATCTTCTTTATCGTTGTATTTCGATTGAAGCAACTCTTTTGATGAAATACGACCAAGAGTGTCAATTTTTAAAATAAAATCTTTATTTTTAACAGTTACTATGGTACTTGAAGCACTCGCTGCCATTTTATCTTCCACTGAAATAGAATGACCAGATGCTTCTTCAACTGTTGTTAAAGCAACTTTTTTATTCTGCTCATCTTGTTTTAGTTCAATAATTTGGCTCTTTTGAGCATCTGCTATTTCTGGTTCTACTGGTGGGAAAATTGCTGTATAAGCTACGAAAAATACTATAGACAACGCTACTGCTAACATTAGTCTTTGATTAGATGTCATTTTATCTAACACGGTTACCCTTTATATGAAAAATTTTTTATGATATAAAAACGGTTTTTTTTATTTGGAACCAACCAATATTTTATAGAACCAACTCCCATTTTAGTGGGCTTGCAAGAGAGTTTATCAAGTAGTGGATACTCAATGCCCCCATCAAATAATTGATTACAACGTAGTATTCTAGTTAAAGAGTGGTAAAAAGCACTTGAAATGGAATTGTTTTCAAAGTTAAGTCGTGCGAATTCACTACAAGATGGGTAATATCTGCAACTTCCATAGCCAATGAGTGTAAAAAACTTTTGATAGAGCCACAATATTTTAAGTAAAAACTTTTTTATCATTAAGAATTTACTTTGTATGATTTAGAGCGAGTCAAGACTTTTGCAAAGTCGTCGTTCAATTTAGTATGCGATGCATTAAAGAGTGATTGTTTTGCAACAAATATATAAGTACCGTCTTTGAGGGTGTTGGAATATTCACAAAACAGAGCTCTGAGTCTTCTTTTAGCTCTATTTCTGACTACGGCATTACCAATTTTTTTAGTAGCTGTAAATCCCACTTTGTGAATTCCATCTTGAGGTAGAAAAAAAAGTACAACACTGTCTGAATGCTGGTTTTTTCCTTTGTTATAAATATACTGAAACTCACGATGCTGTTTCAGTGTATTAAATCCGCCTAAACTGACAATCTTTTACGACCTTTAGCGCGGCGTCTGTTTATGATTCTACGACCATTTGCAGTAGACATACGAAGTCTGAAACCGTGAGTTCTTTTTCTCGGTGTACTATGGGGTTGGTATGTTCTTTTCATTGACATATCCTTTTATAATTTTAAGAGCGCAATCTTACAAAAAAATTACTTAAAGTGCGGTTAAGATTATATTTACTTACGACACAACTACTTTAATCTTCTGATCTTCAAACTCAAATTTAACTTTCGAGCCCTCCGTAACTTTACCTTCAAGAATCAAGTCAGCCAAGCGGTCTTCAACTATCTCATACAAAGCACGTTTAAGTGGTCTAGCACCATAAACCGGGTCAAAGCCTGCCTCGGCTATATATGCTTTGGCTTCAGGGCTTAAAGTAAGTTCAATATCTCTTTGTTCAACTTTTTTAGCAATGTCAGAGAAGAATATATCTACAATACCTACAACCTGCTCTTGGCCGAGTGCATTAAAAATCACTATATCGTCTAAACGATTCAAAAACTCGGGCTTAAATGCTTGTCGTAGCTCACCCATAACCATCTCATTTAATGCATCTGATTGCGGGTTGTTTATAATCTTGTCACTCGCAATATTTGAAGTTAAAATTATAATGGTATTGGTAAAATTAACTGTCACACCTTTGTTGTCAGTCAAACGTCCATCATCCAACACTTGAAGAAGCATATTAAAAACATCCGGATGCGCTTTTTCAATCTCATCAAATAAAACGACACTGTATGGTTTTCTTCTTACCGCTTCTGTAAGCTGTCCGCCCTCTTCATAACCTACATATCCAGGAGCAGCACCGACTAAACGAGATACTGAGTGTTTTTCCATATATTCACTCATATCTATTCTAATCATAGAATCTTCGCTGTCAAATAAAAATTTTGCCAAAGTTTTAGCAGTTTGAGTTTTACCTACCCCCGTTGGTCCTAAAAATAAAAAGCTGCCAATCGGTGAGTTACTGTCACTTAAGCCCGCCTTGTTTCTTTTAATAGCACGCGCAACAGCATGTGTAGCCTTGCTTTGTCCAATAACCTCACGATTGAGTTCTTCTTCAACATTTAATACTTTATCTTTCTCACCTTGAAGCATTTTCTTTACCGGAATTCCTGTCCATCTTGAGACAATACTGGCAATCGCATCTTCATCAACACTGTTTTTAAGCAGTGTTCCCGCCTCTTGCATTTTAGTCCACTGCACATTAAGATTTTTTTCTTCTTGGATTAGAGCTGGAATTTCACCATACTCTATCTCCGCCGCTCTGTTAAATTCTGACCTGTTTTTTGCAAGTTCAGCTTCTCTTCTTTTGGAATCAATTTCAGTTTTCAGAGTAGCGCTCTTATCAAAAACTTCTTTTTCCATTGCAAATTGAGATTCAAGTCTTCTTACCTCTTCTTCAACATCGGCAAGCTCTTTTACAATTTCATTAAGTCTTTTTGTATTTTGAACTGACTCTTCCATTTTGAGAGCTTCTCTCTCAACTTTGAGTTCTGAGCTTTTTCTTTTTGCAGCACTTAAAATATTGGGCTCCGACTCTATCTGCATCTTAAGTTCAGCCGCAGCCTCATCTATAAGGTCAATCGCTTTATCGGGTAAAAATCTATCGGCTATATATCTGTCCGAGAGTTTTGCTGCAGCCACTAAAGAGCTGTCTGTAATAGTTACATTATGGTGCGCTTCAAGTCTCTCTTTTATACCTCTTAAAATCTGTAAGGTTTGGTTTACGGTTGGCTCGTCCAAATTAATCGGCAAAAATCTTCTTTGAAGTGCCATGTCCTTTTCAAAATATTTTCTGTACTCTTTGAGGGTTGTAGCCCCGATAGTATGAAGCTCTCCGCGGGCTAAAGCCGGCTTTAAAATGTTTGCCGCATCCATACTGCCCTCACTGGCTCCGGCTCCGATGATAGTGTGAATTTCATCAATAAACAAAATAATATTTCCGCTCTTTTTTACCTCATCTATTACAGCTTTTAGTCTATCTTCAAATTCACCGCGATATTTTGCTCCGGCAATAAGTGCGCTCATGTCAAGGGCTATAAGCTTTTTGTTTTGAAGTGAAGTCGGCACTTTGCCGCTTTGAATTCTTTGAGCAAGTCCTTCTACTAAAGCTGTCTTGCCGACACCGGGTTCTCCTAAGAGCATAGGGTTATTTTTAGTTTTACGAATTAAGATTTGCATCATACGAGTTATCTCTTCATCACGACCTATCACAGGAGAGAGCTTACCCTCTGCTGCTTCTTTTGTTAGGTCGATGCCGTATTTTTCTAAAGACTCCAAGGTTTCATCAGAACTTTGTGAATCAATCTTTGCTCCACCGCGAGAAGCCTCTAAATTTTTTTCGAGCTCCATCAAGCTCGTATATTTTGAGATAACGGTGGAGTATGGTGGATTTTTCAGATTTGCTAAAATATAAGTATCTACGGCTAAATAAGCATCTCCATTTTTTGTCATAAGTCCAACGCCATTTTGCAAGGTAGAAACAAACTCACGCGAGAGTTTTATGCTCTCTTTGGAAACAGTTGAAGAGACGGGAAGCTTATTTGCCAAACTTTTAACATCCAACTCAATCGCTGTTTTGTCAACATTCATCTTATTAAACATCTGATTTAAAACAGAATCAGAATTTGCCAGCAATGCCCATAAAAAATGAACTGGAGTCACCTCCTGATTTTTGTTATGCAGAGCTAAAGAGAGTGCCGACTCAATAGCCTGCGTCATATTGTGTGTCAACTTTTCAAATACATTATTCATTTTATTAATCCTTTTAGTTATATTAGGTTATTATATCACTTTGAGTCACTTATTGTCAAATTGACTTAGTCTATAGTTGATACATGTGGTTTTAACTAAATTATTATATACTTTCACATATATTTATTAGGATTTTTACATGCCGACAATTTTAGATGCAATTACTTCTCGCTCTTCAAAGAGGGCTTACCTTCCAAAGCCTATACCCAAAGAGATTCAAGAAAAAATTTTAAATGCTGCTAGTATGACACCCAGCGGTGCCAATATGCAGCCTTGGAATGTATATGCAATTAGTAACAAGGAAGTACTGACAAATATTGGTGATGCGATTATTGCTAAAATGAATGAGGGTGTTGAGAATGACCAATTTATACAATATTACCCTGTAAATTGGGTAAATCCTTATAAAAAAAGAAGAATTACAACTGGTGCCGGACTTTACACTCTAATGGAAGTAGACAGAAAAGACAACGACACAAGAGTAAAAATGTGGCATGACAACTTTAGATGGTTCGGAGCGCAAACAGTCTTTTTCGTATTTACAGACAAAGCCAATATTGAGGGTGCTCAAGGCGCTCTTATAGATTGTGGTGCGTATATGCAGACTATAATGTTAGCTGCGCAAGAGTTTGCAATTGACTCCTGTCCGCAAGCTTCAACTACAGAATTTGGCAAAGTTGTTGCAGAGGTTTTAAATATACCTGATAATTTAGCACTTTTATATAGTGTTGTTTTAGGGTATGCAGATAATAATGCAAAAATAAACACCTATCAACCCGAGAGAGTTTCATTAGAAGACTCGGTTACTTTTATAGATTAAAGGCTGCACCACACTTATGCTTTTATCCTATGCTTAGAAATGTCATAGGACACACGAGCAACGGTGGTATCGGCATTTAGTGCCAGAAAACCTTTTTTCTTATATCTTTGCAACATACTCTCATTTCCGCTCACTCCGCCGCTATGAATATATAAAACTTTTTCATCTGTTTGTTCAAGTAGACATTTCCACATGCCCGGAGCGTAAAGCAAATCGAACTCAATTCCACAGGATAAAGTCTTTTTGTATATTTCAAAAAACACTGAATATGGTTTTGCAAAATGGTACTTTTTCTCAGGTTCTAAAATCACTAAGTTATTTGGAATCTCAGCCAAAGCACTCATTTGTTCTTTTAAATATAGAACATCTCCTACACAAGGCGTAGTATAAACTGTGTACTCTGGCAGTGAGATGGCTAAGTAAAGTGCAGTTGTTCCTGTTCCTGATGGTGTAGCAAGGGCTTTTACATCTAAATTTGTTTCTCTTATCTCCTGCGCTAATACTTCTAAACCTTCTCTTGCACTTGTATCTGCTCCGCCTTGGTCTATTACAAAAGTTTGCTCATCTAGGTTTAATCGAAGTGAAGCAATAAACTCTCTGTAGTGCATCTCTTGTAGTTGCACATGCCGCATTCCTAAAGATAATGCATGAAAAAAATTGCCTCTTCTCTCTGATTTTTGGGTTAGGCTAAGAGGTTTTGTATAGTAAATAAATTCCCAGTTTTTTCTTTGACACAAAGATGCAATTGCAAGCATGGCATTTGATTGCGTTCCACCATAAGAAATAATTTTGTTAAATTTATTTGCGGGAGTTTGGAGAAGTGCATAGAGTTTACGGTATTTGTTTCCTGCTAAAAAAGGGTCAATTAAATCATCTCTTTTAACAAATAAAACTCTCCCGTCTAGCTCTATTTCACAGACAGGAGAGTTCGTCATCAATTAAACTTATTTAATAGTTGCTGTTTTTTGTAACTGTTCCATTTTTTCTTTCATAACAGATTTAAATTTTTCCATTTTTAATCTTTGTTCAATAAAAGATTTAACTTCAGTAAATCCCCTTGTAGTTTTATCTTTTTTCTCTTCGAGATAAATGACATGATAACCGAACTGTGTTTTAACGGCTTCAGGAGTAATTGTTCCAACTTTCATACTAAAAACCTTGTCATTAAAAGCCGGTACCATTTGTCCTTGAGCAAAGAAACCTAAATCTCCGCCTTTTGGTCCACTAGGTCCTGTTGATTTTGCTTTTGCCAATTCAATAAACTTAGCTTGAAGTTCACTCCCTTTAAGAAGCTTTAACTCTTTAATAATATTTTTCGCCTCTTCTTCTTCTGCGACTAAAATATGACGGGCATGAACACTCTCTTTTTCATTAAACTCTTCTTTGTTTTTGTCATAATAATTTTTGAGTTCTTTGTCTGAAACTTTTACCTTGTCTAGCTCTCGTTTTTGCCAAACTTGAATTGCTAACTCTTTTTGGACTCTTTGCTGAACTTTTTCATATTCATCTTTAAACTCTTTAGACTTTAAAATACCTGTTTTTTTAGCATCATCAAACACCAGTTCTTTTGCTATGAGCTGCTCTAAGACCTGCTTTCGAAACTCTGCTTGCTTATCTCCAGGAACTTGATTAAATCTACCCTGTGTTGCCTGCATTAAAGCATCATCAACATCTGCCTGAGATATTTCTGTTCCATTAACGCTCACTAATGTTTGCGCACCTACCAATGAATAAGCTAATATAAGTATTGCAACTATCTTTATTCCTACTTTCATGTAACGGTTCCTTGTTTTTTTATTGTATAAAAAAGATTTTATTACTTGTATGCTAATGGTTAATAAACAAGAGCCAAAAACACTCTATATTGGCATAACTTTTAGGTATTTTTATAAAATGATTTCTAATTTCTCTCGAGTTAATGGTTTTGCAATATACCCATCAAACTTCCTGGAAAATTGTTGTTAATTTTGATTATATCACAGAAGAAGGTAAAATGCTCTTTATGAAAAAAGCAACAAAAAAAGAGATTGGGCAGATACATCAGCTCTTCATTGATAACTACAGCGATGCAGTGACGGAGCTGGAGTATAAAAATGCTTATGAGCTAGTTGTAGCTGTTGCTTTATCGGCACAATGCACCGACAAAAGAGTAAACCTTATAACGCCTGCTCTGTTTCTTACATATCCAAATCCACATGCCCTCGCAGAAGCAAATATAAACGATGTTAAAGCACTTATTAACAGCTGTTCCTTCTTTAACAACAAGGCAAAAAATATTATTGCAATGGCTAAAAGAGTCGTAGAAATCTATGACGGCGAAATCCCCATGAATGAAAAAGAGCTCATTACCCTCGGCGGGGTCGGTCAAAAAACGGCAAATGTTGTTATGATAGAGTATACGGGTGCGAACCTTATGGCAGTTGATACACATGTATTTAGAGTTTCGCACAGACTTGGTCTGAGTGACGATAAAACTGCCATAAAAACAGAAGCGACACTGGTTAAAAAGTTTAAAAACAATCTTCATGCACTTCATCAGGGTATGGTTCTTTTTGGCCGCTACATATGTACTGCTAAAAACCCTAAATGTGCGGAGTGTTTTTTAACAGAGTTTTGTAAAACCAAAGAGAGTTTTAAAGTTTAGGCATAGTAAGTGCTTTATAAAAAAATGATAAAAATTACTCTACTTATTTTAATAGCGCTCTCTTTTAGCGCATGTGTAAACAGGCATGGAATCTCTGCAAAATACTATAGCGAATGCGAAGAGTATTACGACTTGCAAGGCTACTACCACAAAAATTGTGGTGACGATGATATTGTAACTTACAAGGAGATGGGTAAGGCTACGGACAAAGTAGTTGACGCTTGGACCGGGAAGAAGAAAGAGAAGCCTAAAGGCAATGTCTGGTAGCAGATATTACTTTACTGCTATAAATGTACAAAAATTTGACCAGCGAAAGACAACTTCACAATGAGTAAAGCCACAGTTTAGAGCCATTTTAATATTTTCTTCTTCACTGTATGGAACTAAAACATTTTCCAGAGCTTCTCTTTTTTGCATTATTTCATATTGAGAGTAACCCTGCTCTTTTTTAAAATCATAATAACACTCTATTAACTCTTTATTGAGTTTGGGATGATGGCTTATAATTTTTTCACTAAATATAAAGATACCTTTTTTTTTAAGTGAAGAGGCTATTTTTTTCACAAGCTCCTCACGGACGAGCGGACGAATGAACTGCAGAGTATAATTACTTACAAATACATCTGCCTCTTCATAATCATAATCAAGTATATCTGCATACTTGACCTCAACATCTGCCCCGTAAGCCTCACATTTTTTTCTGGCTTGTTTGAGCATTGCTTCTGAGTTATCAAGTCCGATAAGCCTTGCATCAGAGTTTAATTTTCTTCTAATATTGAGAAGCAACGTTGCAGTTGAGCAGCCAAGGTCGTACATTATCCCGCCCTCTTCAAGTTGCTTGAGTGCAAAAAATTCTGTTATTTTTTGAGACTCGCTGTAAAACGGCACGCTTCTTTGCAACATATCATCAAAAACAGCCGCCACCTCTTCATCGAACTCAAACTGCTTTTTTATCGGTTTTGTAAATACTTTATCATTCATATATTTTCCTGTTGCGTAATTTTAACAAAATTCTTGTGATATAATCCACATTAAATGAAAAATAATACCCTAGTTTATTACAAAGAAAATGCCAACGAGTTTTTTTTAAATACTTTTGACAAAGATATGAGTAGTGTTTATGAGAGGTTTCTTCCACTTCTACTTCCACATGCCAAGATACTTGACGCTGGATGCGGAAGTGGGCGTGACTCCGCTCACTTCTTGGCATGTGGATTTGAAGTTGAGAGCTTTGATGCTTCAAAAGAGATGTGTCTGCTTGCAACTAATTTTTTAAAAAAAGATGTACTCTGTTGTGATTTTACAAGCTTTAAAACCGAAAAAAAATACGATGCCATCTGGGCGGCTGCTTCACTTCTTCATTTAAAAAAGAGTGAGCTTGCACATGCCATACGCCACTTAAGCACTTTTTTAAAGGAGAGTGCCTATTTTTACCTCTCTTTTAAATATGGAGACAGAGAGTATACTAAAGAGAATAGGCACTTTAGTATGTTTAATGAAGAGAGTTTTGCTACTCTTTTACAAGAGATAAAAAATTTAAAAATAGTACAACTCTTTCAAACTGAAGATGTAAGAAAAGAGAGAGCCGGAGAATTTTGGCTGAATATAATTTTACAAAAAGGATAAACTCTTGAAATTAGAGACTTCAACATTAATGATGATTTTTTTTATTATTTTGTTAGTTATAAGCATTTGGAAGATATACGCTTTTTTGCCAAACAGACAATTAGCAGATGATGACACAACAAAAGAGTCGCAAGAGGAGTTGATGAGGCTAATCTTGAATGTTATAAAAAGATGTGAGGGGAACCTGAGCACAAACGAATTATTTAAAAAAGTGACCGATGATGAAAGTTTTGATGCAAAGCACTATTGGAGATTTAATCACAACCGCCTGAACCAACTTCTAAATAAGTACTATGCGCAAAATCCACATGCCAAGAGTATAAAAGATATATATCTATCTCTTCACTAAAGAAATCTCCAGTGAAGTTCTAGTTTCTAGAGTTCTAGTTTCTGTTGAGTGCATTTAAATTTTTATAGGCTTCTTCAACACGGGCAATCAGAGTTTCTTGACCGGCTCTTAGCCATTTTCTTGGATCATAGTATTTTTTATTTGGTTTATCGTCACCCTCTGGGTTGCCGATTTGTCCTTGAAGATACGCTTTGTTCTTCTCATAATAATCTCTCACACCAATCCAAGTAGCCCACTGAGTATCAGTATCTACATTCATTTTTATAACACCATAACCGATAGCTTCAGCAATCTCACTTGGAGCTGAGCCTGAACCGCCGTGAAATACAAAGTTTACAGGCTTTGCAAGTGTACCAAATTTCTCTTCTATATATTTTTGAGAATTATCCAAGATTTTAGGAGTTAGCTGAACATTTCCCGGCTTATAAACACCGTGAACATTGCCAAAAGATGCTGCAATTGTAAAATTTGGTGAGATTTGCATCAGTTCTTTGTATGCAAAGGCTACATCTTCAGGTTGAGTATAAAGGAGTGAATTATCCATATCTGAATTGTCCACACCGTCTTCTTCTCCGCCGGTACAGCCAAGTTCTATCTCGATGCTCATGCCGATTTTACTCATTCGCTCTAAGTATGCTTTACAAATAGCAATGTTTTCTTCTAATGGCTCTTCTGAGAGGTCCAGCATATGAGAGGAGTACAAAGGTTTTCCCTCAGATGCAAAATAAGCCTCGCCCGCTGCAAGAAGTCCATCTATCCAAGGAAGCAATTTTTTAGCCACATGGTCAGTATGTAAAATAACTGCTACGCCATACGCTTCAGCCATCATATGAATATGGACGGCACCTGAAACAGCACCCAAAATAGCTGACTTTTCATTTTCATTGCTTAAGCCTTTTCCGGCATAAAAAGCTGCTCCGCCGTTACTAAACTGAATTATAATAGGAGATTTAGCATTTGCTGCAGCTTCTAGGACAGCATTAACAGACTCAGTATTAACACAATTTACAGCAGGTATCGCGAACCCCATTTCCTTTGCATGTGCATAAACTTTTTGAACATCTTCACCAAAAAGAACCCCTGGTTTTACAATATCTAGAATGCCTTTGCTCATTATAATCTCCTAAAATTTATTTTGTCAATTATATAATATTACTCATTTAATATAACTTTTTTTATATATAATTTGCTTTGAATAATTTTCAAATAGTTTTTATGATAAAATTGTCCTTAAAAAAAGCAGAAGAGTATATGAGTGCAAAAAACAAAAGTGTTTGGCTTACCGATATAGTCCTAATTGACGTTATTGGTTTTTCAAGACTGGATGCTGATGAGCAATTTGAAATCATAAATTTTTTAACTAAAAGTTATTCAAAAATGATTGAAAAAATGCTTGTAAACTCAAATATGCCGCTGGGCAAACTTATACTTGGGTTTATATCTACCGGCGACGGCTTTTTTTGTATACTCAATCCAAGGTTAAAAGGTTTTGGTGCGATACTAGGACTAAGCTTCAACCACTTTTCAGACCATATATCTAAAAAATACCCCTATTTTGAGGGCATTAGAATAGCTGTTCACACCGGAGAGGTGCATGAGTTCACAGATATTTTAGGAAACAAAAACTATATTGGTGATGGTCTCAATGATTGTTCTAGATATCTGGAACTTAAAAATTATACTATCTCTACCGTGATGCTTTCAGAGAGTGCATTTGGGAGTTTAAAAAAATTTCTAGATTTATATAAAGATTTTCGTGCCCTTTTAATGCAAAGAGAATTTAAACATTCAGCTATGTATACCTTTGAGGATAAACATGGCAATAAGAAACAGGGTTGCCTAATTTGGCTAAGACAATCCGGAATAATCAATCCGCCCAATATCAATTTTAACTCAATGATATAGAATATGAGGACTAACGCAATGAGATTTACACTAGACGAATATTCCAAACACTTTAAAATGTCAAAAGAGATGATTAGCTCTAAACTTAGAGCTAAAAAACTAAATTATATTATCGAGAGCGGTATTACATACATAATAGTAACTCGTGATTCTATCAATAAAGAGACTTTAGGGAGCATCGAGCAGCAAATGAAAGCTGCTGGCGTTGTTAAAAATGCAGTTATTGCGTATGTGCCGACTAAGCCAAAGGCTACTGTAGCAACAGTTCTGGCACTTTATCAAAGAGAAAATAAACACCTAAAAGATAAGATTGCACAACTAGAATCAAAAGTAGATACTTTAGTGAATGATAAAGAGCAGATGCTGCGTGATGAAATACATAAATTAGAAGAGATTTATGCTTCCAAAGATGAACAGTTAAAAAATATATTAGAACTCATAAATACAAAACTAATGCTAGAAAATCAGCCTCAAACAATACATGAAATTGAAAGTTTCAGCAATACACAAAAGCCCAAAGAAGAATTTAATAACCCACAGCTTCTTGAGTTAAGAAATTATTTGAAAACACTTGATTTAGAACCTTACCAAAGAAAAGCTATCAGGAAGAGATTTTTAGCAGTTTATGATAGTGATGTTAGAATCATTCAACAAAACGGAAAGCTCTATTTAAACTTTTCAAAATATGACTACAGTGACCTACTCTCATATTAAAGACCAATCTATTAATGAGTGAAATAAAAGCCAGGCGAACAAGAAATATAAAAATTTTTATGCATCTAACCCTATCGCCAAAATCCTAAGCCTTTCAAAATAAATGATAGTTTTCGAGGCTATTTTTAAATAATATAAATACGGAAAACCGTATATAATAATATATATATACAATAAAATGATATTTTTTTACTGTATAATATATTACTAATTGTATGTTTAAATATATATTACGTATTTCATTTAATATAAAATGTATATTTAAGTATATATTACGTACAATTATTTTTATGCAAATTAATGATCTCTTTAATATTCTTCATAACTCACTTGAGTCTAAAAATAATGGAAAAAAAATATCCTTAAAAGATATGGCTGATTCATTTGGGATTTCAATGAGAACATATCAAGATTGGAAACTCGGCCGTGCAAAACCCCAGGCTGCTGCTATAGTTATGAAAATGCTTGGAAAATTAGACGACGAAGAGATTATTAGAGTTGTTAGAAAAATAAATAAACTTGAGGATGTCAAATGAGCGCGCTTACTAAAAATGAGAAAGATGGCTTAGAAGATGTATTTTTATCTATTCATTCAAACCATGGTAAATATCAAAAAATGAAGGAATTATCATTTTTGGTTATGACTAAAAATATTGATTTTTCTATGAGCACGCTCTTAAAACGTGCGAAATTGG
>Ga0210044_10001942_pt1 | contig 31370 bp, 36 predicted proteins | sample CryGey13umfilter_2_FD_183959 | JGI IMG/M metagenome (GOLD analysis project Ga0210044, IMG submission 183959) | Groundwater microbial communities from aquifer in Utah, USA - Crystal Geyser 4/9/14 3 um filter (SPAdes) (version 2) | ecosystem: Environmental > Aquatic > Deep subsurface >...
TGCGAGCCTCGTCGAGTGCGCGCTGGAGACCGGGCGCACGCACCAGATCCGCGTGCACATGGCCTCGATCGGCCACCCACTGCTCGGCGATCCGGTCTATGGTCCGCGCCGCTCCCGGGGCGAGGGTTTCTCGCGCCAGGCCCTGCACGCCTGGCGGCTCGCCCTGCGCCACCCGGCGAGCGGCCGCCTCATGCAATGGGAATGCGCGCCGCCTGCCGACCTGCGCGAACTGATCGAACGCCTGCGCGCGGCCATCGATGTTCCCGCCTGACTGGATCGTGCCCGACTGGCCGGCACCGCCCGGCGTGGCGGCTCTCGTCACCACGCGGACAGGCGGCGTGAGCCGCGGCCCCTATGCCTCGCTCAACCTCGCCGGACATGTCGGCGACATCCTGGAGGACGTGCGCGAAAACCGCCGCCGACTGCGCAGTCACCTGCCCGCCGAGCCATTCTGGCTCGAACAGGTGCATGGCGCACGCTGCGCCCGTGCCGACCGCGACCGGCCCGGCCTCGCCGCCGATGCGGCGGCTGCGCGCACGCCCGGCGCGGTGTGCGCGGTGATGACGGCGGACTGCCTGCCGCTGCTCCTGTGCGACGAGAGTGCGCGCGCGGTCGCCGCCGTGCACTGCGGCTGGCGCGGACTGGCCGCCGGAGTGATCGAAGCGGCGGTCGCGCAGATGGGGGTGGCGCCGGAGCGACTGCTCGCCTGGCTCGGGCCCGCGATCGGGCAGGCGAGCTACGAGGTCGGAGCGCAGGTGCGCGATGCGTTTCTCGCCGCCGGGCCCGGAGCGACCGAAGCGTTCCGCGCCTCGGCACCGGGCAGGTGGCGCGCCGACCTCTACGCGCTCGCCCGCCAGCGCCTTGCCGCCTGCGGCGTCGCGCGCGTCTCCGGCGGTGGCTTCGACACCTGCGCCGAGCCCGAGCGCTTCTTCTCCCATCGCGCGAGCGGCGCCACCGGTCGCATGGCCGCCCTGATCTGGCTGCAATGAATGGGGTCAGTTCTTTACTTTATAGTCCTCATGCCGAAAGCATCGTCAGGAAACTGCAGGTGAGCGTGAAAAACTATAAAGTAAAGAACTGACCCCGGGGGTGTTCGGATGTCCGTCCTGATCTGGATTCTGGCCGCGAGCCTGCTCGGTGGTGCGCTCAGCGTGGCGGCGGCCGCGCTGTTCGCATTCCGCGTCGGGGCGGAGCGCGTGCCGGTGCTGATCAGCTACGCCATCGGGGCGCTGCTCGGAGCGGCGTTCCTGGAAGTCCTGCCGGAAGCCGTGGAGAGCGGCGGCGCGCAACTGGCGATGACCACGGTGCTCGCGGGCATCCTCGGCTTCTTCGCGCTCGAGAAATTCGTGCTCTGGCGCCACTGCCACGAAGAGCGCTGCGAGGGCCACGAGACGAGGCCGATGGGTGCGGACCACGGGCGCAGCGGCCTGCTCATCCTGGTGGGCGACACCTTCCACAACTTCGTCGACGGCGTGCTCATCTCGGCCGCGTTCGTCCAGGACCTCCGGCTCGGCATCGTGACCGCGATCGCCATCATCGCGCACGAGATTCCCCAGGAGGTCGGAGATTTCGTCATCCTGCTGCATTCGGGGTATTCGCGGGTCCGGGCGTTCGCCTACAACCTGGTATCGAGCCTCGCGACGGTGCTCGGCGCCCTGCTGGCGTATTTCGCGTTTTCGGGCATGCGTGCCGCCGTTCCGGTGTTTCTCGCGCTGGCGGCGGGAAGCATGATCTACGTCGCGGTGGCCGACCTCATCCCCGGACTGCACAAGCGGCCGGAACTGGCGGCGACGGTCTCGCAGATCAGCCTGATCGCCCTCGGCGTGGCGACCATCCTGGCGAGTGCGGCGCTGGCCGACCGACTGGTCGGTTGAATGGCTGCGGGAGGCGAGGGCGCAGGTCACGTCGGGGCGCCCGGCGTCCTTGACAGGCCCGAATGTTGCGACGCAGAATGCCGGCCTTGATCAACCGGATTCCTGCGAAGATCGTGTCGAAGCGCATTCCCCGACATCGCAAGGCGGAGCGGCCCGTCCCGCGCGGGCCGGCGTGATGGCGGGGTGCGCGGCCGATCCGGCGCAGGCCGTGCAGGAGGTCGTGCGCGCAGGCGAGGCATTTGCCAGGGCGATCGCGGGACTCATCGCCAGCCAGCAGGCCGCGATCGCGCCCGCACTCGCGCAGACCCCGCCCGCCGCGGGTGACTCCGAGGCGGCACAGTTGCAGCGCGAGCTGGCTGCGCGTCATCTCGCACTGTGGGCCGCGATGGTGCAACGCAATGGCGGCGATGCGGCGTCCGCCTTGGCGCCGGTCACGGATCGGCGCTTCAGCGCGCCGGAGTGGTCGGACGGCTCCCACTTCGACTACCTGCGCCGTGCCTATCTGCTGAATGCGGAATACCTGCGGCGGCTGGCCGAGCTGGCGCCGGTGGCCGACGAGCGTGCGCGGCGCCGGCTGCGTTTCGTCGTGCGCCAGATCGCCGACGCGATGGCACCGTCGAATTTCGCCGCCGGCAATCCCGAGATCCTCAGGACCGTGATCGAGACCGGCGGGGCGAGCCTGACGGCTGGAATCCGCAACCTGATCGCCGATCTCGCCCGCGGCCGGCTGTCGATGACGGATGAATCGGCGTTCGAAGTCGGCCGCAATCTCGCGATCACGCCGGGCGCGGTGGTCTTCGAGAACGCGCTGATGCAGCTCATCCAGTACGCGCCGCTCACGCAGAAAGTCGCGAAGCGCCCGCTCTTGATCGTCCCGCCCTGCATCAACAAGTACTACGTGCTGGACCTCCAGCCGGAGAACTCGCTCGTGCGCTTCCTGGTCGAGCAGGGACACACGGTGTTCGTGATCTCCTGGCGCAATGTGGCCGCCGAGCTCGGCCGTCTGGGCTGGGACGATTACCTGGAACTCGGGCCGCTCGCCGCGATCCGGGTGGTGCGCGAGATTGCGCGTGCCGATGACCTGAACCTGTTCGGCTTCTGCATCGGCGGCACGCTCGCTGCCTCGGCGGCCGCGGTGGCGGCGGCCCGTGACGAGAAGAGCGTCGCCAGCCTCACCCTGCTCACCACGCTGCTCGATTTCTCCGAGGCGGGCGAGCTCGGCTGCTTCGTCGACGAGGCGGCCGTGTCGGCGCGCGAGGCGGCCATCGGCGCCGGCGGACTGCTGCGCGGCACGGAGCTGGCGGCGGTGTTCTCCAGCCTGCGCGCAAACGACCTGGTCTGGCCGAACGTCATCGGCAATTACCTCAAGGGAGCCACGCCCCCGGCCTTCGACATCCTGTACTGGAATGCCGACAGCACCAATCTGCCGGGCCCGTTCCTGACCTGGTACCTGCGCAACGCCTATCTCGAAAACCGCCTGGCCGCGCCGGGGGCGGTGCGTTTGTGCGGGCAGGCGTGCGATCTGGGGCGGCTCGACATGCCGGCCTACCTCTACGCCAGCCGCGAGGACCACATCGTGCCGTGGGCCGGCGCCTACCGCTCGCGGCAGGTGCTGGGCGGCGAGACCACCTTCGTGCTCGGGGCGAGCGGGCACATCGCCGGGGTGATCAACCCGCCGGCGAAGAACCGGCGCAGTTATTGGACCAACGATGCCCCCGCCGCGACCGCGGGCGAGTGGCTCGATGCAGCCACCGAGCATCGAGGGAGCTGGTGGGCACACTGGGCCGCATGGCTCGACGGCCACCGCGGCGGCAGGCGGCGCGCACCGCGCGGCCTCGGCAATGCGCGCCATCGGCCGATCGAGGCGGCTCCGGGCCGTTACGTCAAGGAACGCGTGTGAGGCACGGCGGCGCGAGAGGGGGCGCCGGCGTGGAAGCACCCTGACCCCGACCACGGAGAGGAGACGGATCATGTCGAGAGTCGCATTGGTAACCGGTGGAATGGGCGGGCTGGGCGAAGCGATCTGCATCAAACTGGCGGCGCTCGGCTACCGCGTGGTCACGACCTACAGTCCGGCGAACAGGAAGGCCGAGGACTGGCTCACCCAGATGCACAACATGGGCTACGGCTTCCGTGCTTACCCGTGCGATGTCTCCGACTTCGATTCGGCGAAGCAGTGTGTCGCAGCGGTCACCGCCGAGGCCGGCCCGGTCGACGTGCTGGTGAACAACGCCGGAATCACCCGTGACATGACGTTCAAGAAGATGGGCAAGGCCGACTGGGATGCCGTCATCCGCACCAACCTCGACAGCGTCTTCAACATGACCAAGCAGGTCATCGACGGAATGACCGAGAGGCGCTGGGGACGCGTCGTCAATGTCTCGTCGGTCAACGGCCAGAAGGGTGCGTTCGGCCAGACCAACTACTCTGCGGCCAAGGCCGGCATGCACGGCTTCACCAAGGCCCTGGCGCTCGAGGTCGCGAAGTTCGGCGTCACCGTCAACACCATCTCGCCGGGCTACATCGGCACCAAGATGGTGATGGCGATTCCGCAGGAAATCCTCGACTCGAAGATCCTGCCGCAGATTCCGGTCTCGCGCCTCGGCAAGCCGGAGGAAATCGCCGGCCTGGTCGCCTATCTCGCCTCGGACGAGGCGGCCTTCGTGACCGGCGCGAACATCTCGATCAACGGCGGGCAGCACATGTTCTGAGCGGGACGCGCCGCCGCAGGCGGCCCGTAATTCGATCAACCAGGGAAGCACGACACATGACGAAAAAAGTGGCATTGGTGACCGGCGGGATGGGAGGGCTCGGCACCGCGATCTGCAAGGCACTGGCCGGAGACGGCTTCACCGTGGTGGCGAACTGTCTGCCCGGCTATCCCGACCGGGATGCGTGGCTCGCCCGCATGAGGGCGGACGGCTACGATTTCGCTGCCGCCGAGGGCGATGTCGCCGATCACGAATCCTGCCGGGAGATGGTGCGGCGGATCGAAGCCGAGGTCGGACCGGTGTCCGTGCTCGTCAATAACGCCGGCATCACGCGCGACTCCATGTTCCGCAAGATGGACCGCAGCGCGTGGGACGCCGTGATCGCGATCAACCTGGGCAGCGTCTACAACGTCACCCACGAGGTGCTGGGCAGCATGTGCGAGCGCGGCTGGGGACGCGTCGTCAGTCTGTCCTCGGTCAATGGGATCAAGGGCCAGTTCGGCCAGGCCAATTATTGCGCGGCCAAGGCCGGCATCCTCGGCTTCACGCGCGCGATCGCCCAGGAGGTGGCCAAGAAGGGCGTCACCGTAAATGCCATCGCGCCGGGGTACGTCGGGACCGACATGGTGATGGCGATCAAGCCCGAGGTGCGCGAGCAGATCGTCGCCCAGATCCCGATGGGCCGGCTCGGCAAGCCCGAGGAGATCGGCCATCTGGTCGCTTATCTCGCCTCGGAGCATGCCGGATACATGACCGGTGCGACGCTGAACATCAATGGCGGCCTGCACATGTACTGAGTGACGCCGTGGACGGCTGTATATAATCGCTCTATGGAACGCAAACTCCGGAGCCCAGCGATGTCCGAGCAACCTCGTCTGATCAAGAAATACCCCAACCGCCGGCTCTACGACACCCGGACCAGCGCCTACATCACGCTGGCCGACATCAAGGACCTCGTGCTGCGTCACGAGCAGTTCCATGTCATCGATGCCAAGAGCGGGGAGGAGCTCACCCGCAGCATCCTGATGCAGATCATCCTCGAGGAGGAAGCGGGCGGTGCGCCGATGTTCTCGAGCGACATGCTGGCCCAGATGATCCGCTTCTACGGCGACGCCATGCAGGGCATGATGGGCAAGTATCTCGAGACCAACATCAAGGCCTTCACCAGCATGCAGCAGAAGTTCCAGGAGCAGACGCGCGCGCTCTACGGAGAGAATTCCCCGGTCAGCAAGGACCTGTGGACGCAGTTCCTCAGCTTCCAGGGCCCAGCCATGCAGAGCATGATGGGGACCTACATGGAGCAGAGCCAGAAGATGTTCCGCCAGATGCAGGAACAGCTCCAGGGCCAGGCGCGCAACCTCTTCGCCGGCATGCAATTCCCTGCCGCCGAACACACCGAAAAGAAGAAGTAAGGCGGGGTCAGGTCTAGCTTTGTAGCATGGCACGCGCTAGAGTCGCGCTTGCCATGTCCCGACCGCTGCGCATCGAGTTCCCCGGCGCCCTCTACCACGTCACCTCGCGTGGCGACCGGCGCGAAGACATCTTCGAGGACGATGAGGACCGCTCGGCGTTCCTGTCGATCCTCGGCCAGGTGGCGCAGCGGTTCAACTGGGTCTGCTGCGCGTATTGCCTGATGGGCAATCACTACCACCTGCTCGTGCGCACCCCGGACGGCAACCTCTCGCGCGGAATGCGCCAGCTCAACGGTGTCTATACCCAGGCGAGCAATCGCCGCCACGACCGCGCGGGGCACCTGTTCCAGGGGCGTTACAAGGCGATCCTCGTCGAAGCCGATGCCTACCTGCTCGAACTGTCGCGCTATATCGTGCTCAATCCCGTGCGTGCCGGGATGGTGAAAAAGCCGGCGGACTGGCGCTGGAGCAGCTATCGTGCGAGCATCGGCTTGGAAGCGCCACCTGCCTGGCTGGCGGCCGATGTCGTGCTGGAGCAGTTCGCCAAGCGGCGCAGCCTGGCGCGCGAGCGCTATGCCGGCTTCGTCGCGGAAGGCATCGATGCCCCATCACCCTGGTCCGGTGTGCGCGGGCAGTTGTATCTGGGCGACGAGGGGTTCGTGCGGCGCGTACAGGCTCGACGGCCATCGGGTGAGGGCGATGTGCAGATTCCGCTCGCCCAGCGTCGCCCGCCCGCGCCCTCGCTGGTGCAGATCGCAAGCCGCATCCATGACCGGGATGCCGCCATCCGGGCCGCGCATGCCACCGGCGCATATTCCTATCAGAGCATCGCCGCGCATTTCGGGATCCACTTCACCACGGTGGGACGGATCGTCAGGACTTTGGCATAGCGATGCTACATTGCTAGACCTGACCCCCAGGATGAACGATGCGCAATTGCTGGCGGCGCTCGCCGGCATCGTCGGTAGCCGCGAGGTCCTCACCGGCGAAGACGCGGCGCCCTGGCTGACCGACTGGCGCGGCCGCTACCACGGGCGCGCCCGCTGCGTCGTGCGTCCGGCCACGAGCGAGCAGGTCGCACAGGTGGTCGCGCTGTGCGCGCGCAGCCGCGTGCCGATGCTCGCCCAGGGAGGCAACACCGGACTGGTCGGCGGCGCCACGCCGGACGAAACCGGAGAGACCGTCGTCATCGGCCTCACCCGGCTCGACCGCATCCGCGCGATCGATCCGGCCGACTTCACGATCACGGTCGAAGCCGGTTGCACGCTCGCGCGGGTGCAGGAGGCCGCGCGCGCGGCCGGCCGGCTCTTTCCGCTCAGCCTCGCCTCCGAGGGAAGCTGCCAGATCGGCGGCAACCTCGCGACCAATGCCGGCGGCATCCACGTGCTGCGCTACGGGAGCATGCGCGCGCTCACCCTCGGCCTCGAGGTGGTGCTGCCCGACGGCACGCTCTGGGACGGCCTGCGCGCGCTCGCCAAGGACAACACCGGCTACGACCTCAAGCAGCTCTTCATCGGCGCCGAGGGCACGCTCGGCATCATCACCGCGGCCGTGCTGCGCCTGTTCCCGCTCGCCCACGCGCGCGCCGTCGCGTGGGCCGCGGTGGCCGGCCCCGCTGCGGCCGTCACGCTGGCTTCGCGCCTGCGCGAGCGCTTCGGCGAGCGCATCTCCGCCTTCGAGATCGCCGGGCGCAGCGCGCTCGAACTCGTGCTGCGCCACATCCCCGGCACGCGCGACCCTCTCGGCCGCGCACATCCGTGGCAGGTGCTCGCCGAGATCGCGGACAGCGAACCGGACCGCGAGCCGGGCGATGCGCTCGCCGCCGCGCTCGCCGATGCGCACGCGGCCGGTCTTGTCGCCGATGCGGTGATCGCCGCGAGCGAGGCGCAGGCCGCCTCGCTGTGGAAACTGCGCGAGAGCATCTCGGAAGCGCAGCGCATCGAAGGCGTCAGCATCAAGCACGACATCTCGGTGCCGCCGGGCCGCATCCCCGAGTTCCTCGAACGCGCGGGGCAGGCGCTGCGCGAAGCGTTCGGCGAGGTGCGCTTCGTCGTCTTCGGCCACATCGGCGACGGCAACCTGCACTACAACCTGTCGCGGCCGCAGGCCACCGAAAATGACGCCTTCATCGCGCAGACGCCGCAGGCGAACCGCATCGTCTACGACCTGGTGGCCGCGCTCGGCGGCAGCATCAGCGCCGAGCACGGCATCGGTCAGCTCAAGCGCGAGGAAATCCGGCGCTACAGGAGCGCGATCGAGCTCGATCTCATGCGCCGGATCAAGACGGCCCTCGACCCCCGGGGACTCATGAATCCGGGCAAGCTCCTCTGAAGCGCGCGCCTCGCGTCGTTTACAACGCTGGGTGCCGCCCGTATAATCCGCGACTCTCTCGTGGGGGGTATAGCTCAGCTGGGAGAGCGCTTGCATGGCATGCAAGAGGTCAGCGGTTCGATCCCGCTTACCTCCACCAACATCGGTCCCCATCGTCTAGAGGCCTAGGACATCGCCCTTTCACGGCGGTAACCGGGGTTCGAATCCCCGTGGGGACGCCAGCACATCTGCGGCATCTGCGGGGTCAGGTCTAGCATCGTAGCATCGCCCGCTCCGCCCATCCTCCGGGCGAAGCCGCGGACGTCGGCCTCGACGACCACATTCCCGCAATCGTTGCGACACGCTCGCAGAACGCGAGGGCAGGCCAGCGCCTGACCTCCCGCGGTCGGTGGCGACCCCCGCCGATGGGAGCTTGCGTCTCGCCGTTCCCCGCCCGGCCACCGGCACGCTCGCGTCCGCCATGCTACGAAGCTAGACCTGACCCCGCGCTTTTGACCCCGCGCTTTCGCGGGTGACGTCGTCCTCAGTGGCAACTATCTCACGGTCGCCGCGCGGGGTGCGCACCGTGGCGACAACAATGTCACGGAAGGCCGCCCCTCGAGCCACATAGACTGTGATCGCCCGATTTGCCGGGGAAACTTCGAGGAGATCAACACATGTTCCAACGTGCCCGTCTGTCGTCGTCCGAGAGTTTTCACCACGTCTGCCGCCCGCTGCGCGCCGGCGAAGCCATTCCGCCGCTGCCGGGACTGATGCAGCAGATCGCGTCCTACCACGCCGATCTGGCACGCCTCGCCCAGCTCGATGCGGCCGCCGCCGGAGCGAATGAGGAGGACGATTCCGACCTCGATTTCGACGACTGACGACAAGAGCATCGAAGCTGGACTGGACACCAAGATGTGCAAAATGATTGCTCGATCCCTCATCGCCGGCGCCCTGGCCGGCTTCTCGATCTCCGGATCGGCCTTGGCCTTCGTCATCGACGGCAATCTCGCAGACTGCGTGCATTGAAGGGGTCAGGTCTAGCATCGTAGCATCCCCGCTCCCCCGCCAGCCCGTAACCGTAGGGCGCAATAAGCGGAGCGCATCGCGCCGAACGTCCGCCCGCCTTGCGAAGCGCGGCAGAACCACCACGCAGGGCAGGGCGACGCACGAACGTCGGCGACCCCCGAGCTCGCCCCGCCCTCCGCATGCTACGAAGCTAGACCTGACCCCGTATATTTGATCCGTAAGGAAACCCGCCCGCCAGCGACCAATCGCGGTGGGCGTCAACTGGGCACCCTTCAAGTCCAGCCAAGGAAATTGCGATGAATATCACCCTAGCCGACAAAAAACTAGATATCCGCGTAAGCCCACGGGCAGCGCGCGCCCTCGCGGAACGCACGGCTCCCCTGCAGGCCGAGATGGAACTGCTGTTTTCCTGCCTGATCCGCAAGCGGGTGCGCTTCAGTGAATCGGTCATGAATGACGCAATACCGGTATCGGACCGGCTCTCGGTACGCTTCCGGCCAGTGATGACTCGCGTGTGCGCCATGGCCGATGTCACCGGCAGCCCGCCGCTGGACGACTTCCCTATCGCCAACCCCAGCCCCTTTGTGCCGCATTGGCTGACCATCGACTACCGGCGGGGCGAGTGGTCGGGCGAATTCGGTTATTGAGGAGCGCCCGATGAACTGGCTATTGTTTCCTGCTTAAGTAATGTCCTATACTTCCGGTCGGAGGTATCCCATGCGACCGACCGGAACTTCAGAGGAACTTGAACGCCGCCGCCGGCGAGCATTGACGCTGCTCGGGGAGGGGATGATGCCCGTCGAGGTGGCCAAGCTCATTGGCGTCGACCGACGAAGCGTGCGCCGATGGAGAGCATCGATCCGTAAGGAGGGCGAGGACGGACTTCGGGCGAGTGGAAGGGGTCAGGTCTAGCATCGTAGCATCGCCCGCTCCGCCCATCCTTCGGGCGGAGCTGCGGACGTCTGCCTCGACGACCGCTTTCCCGCCATCGTCACGACACGCTCGCGGAGACGCGAAGGCAGGCCAGCCCCTGACCTCCCGCGGTACGTGGCGATCCTTGCCAGAGGGCGCTTGCGTCTCGCCGTTCCCCGCCTAGCCGCCGGCGCGCTCAGCCCGCCATGCTACAAAGCTAGACCTGACCCCGCCCGTTATCGGCCGCGCGACGTAGCCCAGACGCCTCGGCGCTGCCGCTTTGCGTCGCCCTCCAGCGCATACAACTTTGCGCGCAATTCGGACGAACGCGTTCCCTGTGGGCTGGGTGCCGGGATGCCCTTAATCCGCGCAAGACCACGGCTCACCAGCAGCTCGGCCAGGCTCTGCCCGTTCACCTCCACGAAGGCCAGATAACGCGGTGTCGCGCTGCGGCCGCCTGCGCTCGCCCAGCGCGTCCAGACCACGAACGGCGCCCGCAAGGCTTCGCGAACTGTGTCGGACGCCCGTTTGCCCGCGAACAGGGCCTCATCGATGGTGACGCCGAAATACTCGGCCTGTTCGCGAACGCGGTCCGCATGCTGAAGCCTGGTCTCCGGTGCGTCCACCAGGTACAGGCGTACCACCATCTCCTTTTCGCCGCAGCGCACGTGAAAGCTGTCCCCGTCGTTGTAGGGCTGCTCGACGTAACGACAGCCCACGAACTGCACCCACGGCCTGCGCGCAGCCGCCCAGCCGGAGGCCGACACGCACAACAGCGTGAGCGTCAGAATCGAAGCAAGCACTGCACTGAGCAGGTTCATACGCCTCCTCACGCCCACGAACGGCACCACGCCAGCCCCCCTAGCCCGCATGGTACGCCGCATGGAAGGGGTCAGGTCTAGAATCGTAGCATCCCGCCACGCCGCCAGCCCGTAGCCCGGGCGCAACGAGCGAAGCGCATTGCGCCGAACGCCTGCCCTTCGCGCAAATCGCGGCAGAACCACCACGCAGGGCAGGGCGACGGACGAATCCCCCGACCCTCAACCTCGCCCCACCTCCTGCGTGCTACAAAGCTAGACCTGACCCCGGCCCCCCCGATGGCGGCCGCAGGCGCCCATGCGCGCGCGTCGCTCGGGGTCGTCGAGCAACTCCACGATCTTTCGCGCCATGTCCAGCGCGTCGTTCTTTCGTGCGTAGAGCGAGGCCTCCTGCGCCGAAAACCGGCCTTCGGTCAGGTCGAACTGCGAGAGAACGGGGTCAGGTCTAGAATCGTAGCATCCCTGCCCAGCCGCCAGCCCGTAACCGGCGGGCGCAACGGGCGGAGCGCATTGCGCCGAACGGCTGCCCGCCATGCAAAGCCCGCTCGAACCAGCGGGGCGGGCAGGGCAGGGCGACGCACGCAAGTTCCCGGCGCGCAACCTCGCTCCGCCGGCCGCATGCTACAAAGCTAGACCTGACCCCGTCCCCACGTCCCCACGCATCCCGCGCCGGCGTACCCTAACCCCGATCATTGCCAGACCTGCCATCCGCAACACCCAGCTCTCCGGCTCGGGCACCGGGGAAACATCGAAATTGATGTAGTTGATGCCGATACCTTGGGCGTTCGATCCGACGCCGATCTCGATCTCGTCAGCCGAAGACAACCCGGCAATGACATGAAGGCCGCCGGCGCCCACCGTGATCGGCCCCGAAGTGATATCGACAATCGGCCACGGCGTCGCATCGTCGTTCAGGACATAGCTGGTGAGGCGATCCTGCCCGCCCAGGCTGCCCACGCTTGCCTGAGCAACGTAACTTGCGTATAGTTCGCGCATGAAAGCCCTGTTCGTGGAACTGCCCGCCTTCTCCCGGCACAGGGCCGAATATCTGTCCGATGAGGATTTCAGGCGGCTGCAGAATGACCTGTTGAAAAACCCGGCAGCCGGCGACGTCATCCAGGGTACTGGAGGACTGCGGAAGCTTCGCCAGGCCGATCCGAGGCGCGGCAAAGGCCGGCGCGGGGGGCTGCGGGTGATCTACTTCTGGTGGGAAGCCCGCCGCCAAATCTGGCTCTTCACCCTCTACGACAAGGACGAAATGGCCGACTTGAGTCCGGACGAGCGCAAGGCGCTGCGGGACATGCTGAAACGGGAACTGGAGGCACGACGATGAAAAAGCGGAATCTGTTTGCCGAGATTGCCGAGGGCTTCGATGCACTGGCCAAGTCGCGCGCCGGCAAGCGCACGCTGCGCACCCATGAAGTGGAATTACTGCCCGAACCCGAAATTACGGCCGAAGAACTTCTCGCCCTGCGCGAACGCCTGCACTTGTCGCGCGCGGTGTTCGCCCGCTACCTCCGCACCAACCCGCGCACGCTGGAAAACTGGGAGCAAGGCCGGGCGCGCCCCAACGCGCAGGCTGCCTTGCTCATCAAACTCGTTGAGCGTTACCCGGATACCGTCGAACGGCTTGCAGCGGTGTAGCGCTGGCCGGCGCACGCCGGAATCCACCCCCGTCATCTCGGCGAAAGCCGGAATCCAGAGGTTTTGAAGAGACCTGGATACCGGCCTCCGCCGGTATGACGAATCCGCCGTCCCACGCACACTGACTTTTCAAGCCCCCCCGAACGTCCTCGAAGCGCACATGTCGTCCTCGCCCAGATACGCCCCCGACTGCACCTCGATGATCTCGAGCGGCACCTTGCCCGGAATTTCCAGCCGGTGCTTCATGCCGATCGGAATGTAGGTCGACTCGTTCTCCGCCACCAGGAAGGTCTCCTCGCCGCGCGTCACCCGCGCCGTGCCGCGCACCACCACCCAGTGCTCGGCGCGGTGGTGATGCATCTGCAGCGACAGTGACGCTCCCGGCCTGACCACGATGCGCTCGACCTGGATGCGCTCGCCGCCATCCACCGAGTCGTACCAGCCCCACGGCCGGTGCACCTTGCGGTGGGCGCCGGCCTGCGCGTCTCCGAAGTCTGCGCCCTGCAATTGGCGGACATCGAGTCCGCGCCGGATCGGATGTGCCTCGAGGTGCGCCAGGGCAAAGGCGGCAAGGATCGCTACACGCTGCTGTTCGGCGCGACTGCTGGATACCTTGCGCCTGTATTGGCGGACCTGCCGACCGCGCACCCGGCTGTTCCCCAACAAGGCCGGCGACGGGCCCATGGGTGACCGGACGGCCCGGCGCAGGTACTGCGCCGCCTGCGATGCCGCCGGACTCGCCAACGCGGCCGGCATCCACACCTCGAGGCACGGCTTCGCCACTCACCTGCTGGAAGCCGGCGTGGACCTGCACACCATTCAGCGCCTGCTCGGTCACGGCCACATCAGCACCACCATGCGCTACCTGCATCTGGCGCAGAACCGCCTGACCGGCACCACCTCGCCGCTCGAGCTGCTCGATCCCCTGACCGACTGAGCGGCTGTGGGCCACCCCCCGGGCCTGGCCGAGGTGCTGCGCCGCCACGCCCCCGGCGTATCTCGCCACGCAGGGGCTGACACCGGCCAAGGCCAAGGTCTGGCGCGCCATCCTCAGTTGCCGCACGGCGGCACTCGGTGGCCACGTCGAGACCTGCGATGCCTGCGGCACGACGCGCCACCTCTATCACTCCTGCCGCAACCGGCATTGCCCGCAATGCCAGACCCGCGCCAAGGAAGCCTGGCTGGCCCAGCGGCGAGGCGAACTGTTGCCGGTGCCATACTTCCACCCGGTGTTCACCCTGCCGCATGAGTTGAACGGATTGATCGGGATCGCCCCGCGAGCGCTCTACGAGATGCTGTTCGGCGCCGTGTCGGCCACCCTGACCGAGTTTGCCGCCAATCCGCGCTGGCTAGGCGGGCGAGCGGATTGCACCCATCCACCGCCGCGACACGGCGTCATCGGCGAAGCCTGCGAGGCGCCGCGCGCCCACTCTTGCACACTGCATCATGCCAAACGCTTGACTCACCCCGCCTCAAGCTTACAATCCCCATAATCACCGCCTCGCCCGCAGTTCAGTCCAACATGAAGTCGATATCCGAATCGATGCGATCGGGATAGCCCTGATAACCGGACAGAATCACATAGGGTATGCCGTTCGTTTCCAGCGCGGCGCAGAAGTCGAGAAACATCCGCTTACGCACGGCATCGACATTGGCCGGCGTCATGCCAGCAGCGCTTGCATGTCCGGAAGCGGACAGGATGGTTTCAGCGGACTGGCTCATTGCTCGCGGGCTGGGCAATCACGATAGGCTACTTCCAATCCGGCCTTGAACCCCGTGGACGCTGCCCATCCCCTGGCGACGGAGTTGGCAGTGTATTCGGGTTCCTCGAAGGTCACCGCGACGTGGCTCTGCGCGGCGAGGTTGTAGATCTCGTCGGGTTGCGCCTACTGGATGATGCGGATCAGGCTGGAGGAGTCGGTGAGGTCGCCGTGATGCAGGATGAAACGGCGGTCGGGCTCGTGCGGGTTCCGGTAGAGGCGGTCGATACGGTCGGTGTTGAACAGGCTGGTGCGGCGCTTGATGCCGTGCACCTCGTAGCCCTTGTTCAGGAGAAATTCGGCCAGATAGGCGCCGTCCTGTCCGGTGATGCCGGTGACGAGGGCTTTTTTTGTCATCGCTTGCTTCCCCTGGGTTGGTACTTCATCGAACGGGCCTGCCCGCCACGCGGATGCGATCTGCTTCACTCATGGCGGACAAGAGCTCCCCGACGAACTTGTCCTGCGCGCGATAAGCGGCATCGTTATCCCGGCTAAACGAAGAAACACGCACCAGCATGCCGTCCGGTACCTTGCCGGTCAGGCCATTGCGCAGTTGCAAAATCTTTCTTTGCAGGCCAGGCAGGGCGATTTTGTCGTCGATGGTGATCCAGTACGTGATGGGTTCATTAGGGCTTCCTTGCACCGCCAGCAAGCGCCGCACCGGTAGATCACCATGAGCTGTCGAAATCGTGTTCTCGAAGACGTTTTCCAAACGGAACCCCTGAGCCGCGTAGCAATATTCCGGTCGATGTACTTGGGTGTTGTCGCTGCTCTGGTCGCCGCCGTAGGCAATGGAGAGCATGACGCGCTGGCCCTTGCCATTGACATTGACATAGGTGCGGGAGAGGACCTGGTTGTAGATCTTGTCGAGCTTCGCCCGCACGTCGGGGCTGACCTGCAGGGGGACGATGTTCGGGTCGACCTTCCAGTCGCCGAAGCGCTTCGGGATCATGGTCTCGAGGTCGATGGGCGGGGCTGCGTCGGCGATGCGTTTCGTGGGCTTGAGCGCGAGCGCGCCGGCCGCGGCGAGGCCCATTGCGAGCGCGACGAGCGCTGCGCGCCGGCCGGGCAGTGCGGGGGCGTGGGCCGTGACATCGGCACGGCGGGCGAGATTGCTTCGTCGCTTCGCTCCTCGCAATGACCTCACCCGCGTGTCGTTGCGAGGAGGCCGCAGGCCGACGAAGCAACCCCGCGCGAAGCGCGCCGCGAGGGCCGCACCACGACCAGATCGCTTCGTCGCTTCGCTCCTCGCGATGACGGGGGGAAAATGGAGCTCCTCGCGATGACGGGAAGAGGGAGGCGCGCCTTGCAATGACGGGAAGCGTGGAATGGCGCCGGGTCTGTCATCGCGGTATCGCGGTGCCGCCCTCGCTTCGTAAAGAGCGGAATGGGGCCGGGTCTGGCGGCGTGGCATCGCGGTGCCGCCTCCGCTCCGCGATGCGGAGCCCCGGCGCGGCGCACGCTCCGGTTGCGCGCGTGCGTGGTCGCGCGGGCCGTCGCCTCCGGCGTCACGCGGCCGGCCGGGTGCCGGCCGGAGTTCCCCGATGGGTCTGGCTGCCCGCGGTCTGCGTCCTGCGGCCGCGAACTCGGGCGCGCGCTCGGGGCGGCACCCGGCGGGCTGCGGCAAGAAACTATAAAGTAAAGAACTGACCCCGGGTGGCGTCGAAAAACTTTACATGATGGGCGTATGACAAATGCAAGCATCGGAATGTCTTGGGGAAAAATATGCAGGAACGAAAATTGCTTGTGTTTTTGTGAGACCGCATCGGACTGGCCATCGGTCTCTGTGAACCATCATGGAGGAAAGTGCGATGAAGAAAATCGTTCCGGCTTTGCTGGCAGCGGCTTTGCTCGGCGGGGCGACCCCGGCACTGGCCGCGGCCCCGGTCACGACCACCCTGTCGACTGGCGAATACGACGTGTTATATGACACCACCACATCCTTCGGCTTCATTTCTTCCTGGTCCTCGACCGGTCCTACGCAAAGAGAGTTCACCTGGAATTTCTCCGATACCGTGAATGTCGCAAGCGACGGAATCTCGGTGTCGACGGATTTTACACTGCCGAGCTTCACGCTGACGCCGGCTGCGGGTTACCGGCTGTTCGGGGATCTCGGCGGTTTCATCGGGAATCTCGTCTATACGGAGGTGGGCGGGGGCACGACTGACGCCGGGATTGCGGGTGAGGTTTCGATCGACGGCGGGCCCGGTTCGACCGTCAGTTTCCTTCTGACCCGGACATCGACCGGCCCGTTCACGGGTTACTACAGCGACGCCAGAACGGCCCCCTCGGGCGATTTCTCGTCGCTGAGCTTCGGCTCCGGCACGCTGACCCTCACGGCCGATGCCTCAACGAGCCAGTTCGCTGCCATCGCGGCCCAGCCGCAGAATGAATTGCGCGTGTCGTTCAACGTCGCTGCCGTGCCCGAGCCGGCCACGTGGCTGATGTTTCTGTCGGGCGTCGGCGTGCTCGGGTTGATCGCCTATCGGCGCCTGTGACCGAACGGGGGTCAGTTCTTTACTTTATAGTTTTCGGGGCGGGCAGCGGATCGGCCTTCGTCGACCCGCCCTGCGAAGGACGGCCGGCGGCGTGCCGGGCCGGTGAGCGGTCGGAGCCGGGGGCCGTCGCCAGCCGGTCGGCGGAGCGAAAAAACTATAAATTAAAGAACTGACCCCGGGGCCTGACCCCGGGCGAGGAAGTCGCGGTAGGCTGTCGCCAGGCCGCTGCGCAGGTCGGTCGTGGCCTTCCAGCCCATCGCGTTCAGGCGTCCCACGTCCATCAGTTTGCGCGGGGTGCCGTCGGGCTTGCTGGCGTCGAATTCGATGGCGCCGGGGTAGCCCACCGCGTCCTTCACCGCTGCGGCCAGTTCGCGGATGGTTAGGTCGTGGCCGGCGCCGATGTTGATCAGCGGCGGCAAGCCGTCGTTGCGGTGCTGTCCGAGCAGCGCAATGAACTTGTCATCGGGCAGGTTCATCAGGAACACGCAGGCATCGGCCATGTCGTCGCTGTAGAGGAATTCGCGGCGCGGCGTGCCGGTACCCCACAGCGTCACCGTAGGTTCGAGCTGCGCGTTGCAGGTCGCGAGGAGGCGGTCCTTGAAGTCGTGGGGGATGGGGCCGTTCCTGGTTTCGTCCTGTTCGATGGCCGCCCGGTCGCGCGCGGCGGCGAGCCGGGCGAGGTGGAACTTGCGGATCATCGCCGGGATGACGTGCGAGTCCATCAGGCTGTAGTTGTCGCCCGGGCCGTAGAGATTCGTCGGCATCACCGCCAGATACCTGGTGCCGTACTGGCGGTTGTAACTCCAGCACATCTCGATGCCGGCGATCTTGGCGATGGCGTAGGGCCGGTTGGTCGGTTCCAGCGGGCCGGTGAGCAGGGCTTCCTCCTTCATCGGCTGAGGCGCCAGTTTCGGATAGATGCAGCTCGATCCCAGGAACAGCAACCGCTCGACGCCGCTCTTCCATGCCGCGTGGATGACGTTGGTCTGGATCGCGAGGTTGTCGCGGATGAATTCGGCCGGGTAGGTGTCGTTGGCGTGGATGCCGCCGACCCGGGCGGCGGCGAGGAAGACGTAGGCGGGCTTTTCGCGCGCGAAGAAGGCCTCGACGGCGCGTTGGTCGGTGAGATCGAGCTCGCCGTGGGCGCGCGTGAGCAGGTTGGCGCAGCCCCGCGCCCGGAGGTTGCGCGCAAGCGCGGAACCGACCAGCCCGCGATGGCCGGCGAGGTAGATCTTCGAGTCCTCGTTCATGGCGGGGTCAGTTCTTTACTTTATAGTTTTCGGCGCCATGACCCGGCCGGTGCCCAGTGCGCGCCGGGAGGGTGGCTGGTCGCGGAGCGGATTCCGGCGGGCCGCGGGAGAACGGCCTGGCGCGAACGAGGGGACATCCGGATCGCCCGTCCGCAGGAGGGGCGGCGGCCGGCGCGAAGCCCGGCGGCAGGACGAAAAACTATAAAGTAAAGAACTGACCCCCATCGTTTTCACTCGTGACGAGTTCGTCGAAGGTGATCCTGGGCGTCCAGCCGAGTTTTTCCCTGGCCTTCGTCGCATCGCCGAGCAGGGTCTCGACTTCGGTCGGGCGGAAGTAGCGCGGGTCGACGCGGACGATCCCCCGGCCATCCAGGTAGCCGATTTCGTCGACCCCCTGGCCCTGCCAGCGGATCCGCATGCCGAGTTCGCCTGCGGCGGCTTCGACGAATTCGCGCACGCTGTGCTGCACGCCGGTGGCGATGACGAAGTCTTCGGGCCGCTCCTGCTGGAGCATGAGCCACTGCGCCTCGACGTAGTCGCGGGCATGGCCCCAGTCGCGGCGGGCCGAGAGGTTGCCGAGGTAGAGGCAGTCTTGCAGGCCGAGCTTGATGCGGGCGAGCGCGCGGGTGATCTTGCGGGTGACGAAGGTCTCGCCGCGCACCGGGGATTCGTGGTTGAAGAGGATGCCGTTGCAGGCGTACAGGCCGTAGGCCTCGCGGTAGTTCACGACGATCCAGTAGCCGTACAGCTTGGCCACCGCGTAGGGGCTGCGCGGGTAGAAGGGGGTGGTTTCCTTCTGCGGGGTTTCCTGGACGAGCCCGTAGAGTTCGGACGTGCTCGCCTGGTAGAAGCGCGTCTTGCGGTCGAGGCCGAGGATGCGGATGGCTTCGAGCACGCGCAGCACGCCGAGGGCGTCCGAGTTGGCGGTGTATTCGGGTTCCTCGAACGAGACCTGCACATGGCTTTGTGCGGCGAGGTTGTAGATCTCGTCGGGCTGCACCTGCTGGATGATGCGCACCAGGCTCGATGAGTCCGTCATGTCGCCGTAGTGCAGGATGAAATTGCGATTGCTGAGGTGCGGGTCCTGGTACAGGTGGTCGATCCGGTCGGTATTGAACAGCGAGCTGCGCCGCTTCACGCCGTGCACGATGTAGCCCTTGCCGAGCAGAAATTCGGCGAGGTACGCGCCGTCCTGCCCGGTGACGCCGGTGATGAGTGCCGTCTTGGTCATGATCAAAACCTGGGGTCAGTTCTTTACTTTATAGTTTTTTGCCGGCAACAGGCGATCGATGCAACGTTCGCGCGGGGACACAGGGGCGCCGGACGACGCGCAGTGCCATACGGCGGTGCCGAAAACTATAAAGTAAAGAACTGACCCCGCTTTTCGATTGCGGCGCTATACTGCCGGGTACCATGGCGCGACCGCTACGCATCGAGTTTCCGGGCGCAGTCTATCACCTGACCGCGCGCGGCGACCGGCAGGGGGAGATCTTCGCCGATGACGAGGATCGGCGCGAGTTTCTCGACCTGTTCGGGCGCGAGGTCGAGCAGCAGCGCTGGGTGTGCTACGCCTGGTGCCTGATGCCGAATCACTATCACCTGGTGGTGGAAACGCCGGAGCCGAATCTGGTCACCGGCATGCGCCGGCTCAACGGCGCCTATACGCAGCGCTTCAACCGGCGCCACGAGCGGGTGGGGCACGTGTTCCAGGGCCGGTACAAGGCCATCGTCGTCGACCGGGACAGCTACCTGCTGGAGCTTTGTCGCTATGTTGCGCTGAATCCGGTGCGCGCGGCCATGGTGGCCGATCCACAGGCCTATCCGTGGTCGAGCTACCGCGCGACGGTTGGCCAGATGCGCTCGCCGGAGTGGTTCCGGCGCGAAGCGGTGCTGGGGCTGTTCTCGGGCGCGCGCCCGGGGGCGGCCTACGCGCATTTCGTCGCGGCGGGCGTCGGTCGCGCCGCGCCGTGGGATGCGCTGCGCGGGCAGATCTATCTGGGCGATGCCGCTTTTCTCGATCGCATGCAGAAGATGATCGGCGGGGCGGAGGCGGCGAACGTGCCGCGTGCCCACCTGCGGCCGGCCCGGCCGGCGGCGCGCGAGGTGCTCGCGGCGGTGGCGCGCGGCTACGGCGTGGCCGTGTCCGGCGTCACGGATCGCAGCCATCGCGCGGCATTCCGCGCCGCGGTCTACCTGCTGCGCAGGGTGTGCAACGAGCCCCTGGCCGCGACCGCGCGGGCGATGGGTGTTTCCGCCGCCCGCGTGTCGCAGATTCAGCACGAGACGGACGCCATGAAACCCGATCCGGTGTTGGCGGCCTTGCTGGAAAACTATAAATTAAGGAACTGACCTCACTGCGGTTGATTGGGGTCAGTTCTTTACTTTATAGCCACCTCGACCCGGCCAGGGCATCTCCGATCGGTCGGGCGCAGGCTGCGAGAAAAACTATAAAGTAAAGAACTGACCCCGTTTTCGGTTTGCTACTTCTTGTTGATGTCGGCGCGGTTTAGGGCGCTGATGGGCGGGGTGGGCGCGGTAGCGCCGACGGCGTTCATCGTGTAGCCCTTGGCCTGCCAGTAGGCGAGGGCGTAGGGGCCGGCGGGGATCACGGTGACGAAGCCGTGCAGGTCTTCCGGAGCGAAACCCTGGGCGGCGGCGGCATTGCGGCAGATCTCGATCCGGACGCCCTGCTTGGTCATGCTGGCCGCGCGGTCGACGATGTCCTTGTACTTCGCGTAGTTCTTCTTCGCGAACACGACCAGTTCGGGGCCGTGCGAGACGACGACGATCTTGAGCGGGTCGAGTTCGTGCGGGCCGAAATCGGCGGTGGCGCGCATGAGCGCGCTCATGTTGTTGAATACGACGCCGACGGCCTTGGGATCGACGAAGTTGAAGTCCCAGACGGTCTTGAGCTGCTTGATCGAGTCGATGTCGGCGTAGCTCTCGAAATGCGACGTGCCGTAGGGCGCGCCGGCGCCCTGCGCATGCGCGAGAGCGGGCGCGAAGGCGATGCCGCCGGCGAGCAGTGCGGCGGCGAGCGTCTTCCCAGCAATGACTGATTTCATCGTTCCTCCTATGGGAATTGTTGCGGACCGGCACGCGAAAACCGCATGCCTCCGGCAAGACGGATCGGCGGTCGGATTTATTCCATGCTCTTGCGCACGCCTGCCGCCAAGGGTGCCACGTGTGCGGCACGGCGCCGGCGGTTTGCAGGCATAATGCCAGCGCTTGCGGCCCCGTCCCGGGCGGCCTCGATCGGCACCCGGCGAGGTGCGGCGCGAACGGCGCAGCCATAAGACAGAGGGAGATTCAAATGACGATAGTGCGGCAACTGCTCAACGACGCTCATCGACATCCGATCCGGGTGTCCACCGACGATCTGGTCTACACGGCGCTGGAGCTGATGGCGAAGCACAACATCGGTTCCGTGCTCGTGTTCGAGGGCGAGCGTTTCGCCGGGATATTCACCGAGCGCGACTACGCGCGCAAGCTGATCCTGTTCGGACGCAGTTCGAAGGAGATGAAGGTGCGCGAGATCATGACCAGCCAAATGGTCTATGTCGCGCCGAACCGAACGGTGGAGGAGTGCATGGCGCTGGTGACCGAGAAGCGCGTGCGCCACCTCCCGGTGCTCGACGACGACGGCACACTGATGGGGCTCATCTCGATCGGCGACCTGGTCAAGTCGGTGATCAGCGAGAAGCAGTTCGAGATCGATCAGCTCATCCACTACATCAAGAGCTAGGGAAATACGGGGTCAGTTCTTTACTTTATAGCTTTGCCATACGACGCACCCTCTCCGGCGCGTCGAATGAAAATGCCGATATCATCGAAAACTATAAAGTAAAGAACTGACCCCGGTCCTGACCCCGGTTCAAAGGTGGCGGATGCATTCGAGGTAGGCGGCGCCGTCGGGGGGGGCGGCGGTGCGCTGCGCGCGCCAGATCGTCTCGCCGAGGCATTCGAGGACGCGGTGCAGCGCCTCGTGGCGGTCGGCGAGGCGCGCGGCGAGCGCGTCGAAGGCGGCGCGGATGCCGGGGGGCTGGTCGATCGAGAGCTGTTCCTCGATCGCGAGGTGCAGGGCGAGGTGCAGGAAGGGGTTGGCCCGGCCGCCCTCGGGGGTGTATTCGCGGGCGAGTGCGTCGGGATCCTCGAGCACGGCGTGGTACTCGGGATGCTGGAGCACGATGCCGAGCGCGACATCCTCGAGCGCCGAGCAGGGGATACGCCCGCAATATTTGCGCCAGGCGTCGATGAAGAACGCGCGCGCCTGCTCGCGGCTGGGATCGAACATCGTCGCGGCCCTCCCGTCAGGTCTTGTCCGGCCATGCGCACAGGTCGCGGATCAGGCACTGCGCACAGCGCGGCGCGCGCGCCTTGCAGACGTAGCGCCCGTGCAGGATGAGCCAGTGATGGGCATGGAGGCGGAACTCGGGCGGCACGACCGTCATGAGCCTGCGCTCGACTTCGCCGACGTTGCGGCCTGGCGCGAGGCCGGTGCGGTTGGCGACCCGGAAGATGTGGGTGTCGACGGCGATGACGGGCTGCCCGAAGGCGGTGTTGAGCACGACGCTGGCGGTCTTGCGCCCGACGCCGGGCAGGCCTTCGAGCGCCTCGCGCGTCGCGGGCACTTCGCCGCCGTGCTGCTCGACGAGCCGGCGCGACATGGCGATGATGTGCTTCGCCTTGGCGCGGTACAGGCCGATCGAGGAGACGTGGGCGGCGAGCCGCTCCTCGCCGAGCGCGAGCATGGCCTGCGGCGTGCCGGCCACGGGGAAGAGCGTGCGCGTGGCGCGATTGACGCCCTTGTCGGTGGCCTGCGCCGAGAGGATGACCGCGACGAGGAGCTGGTAGGGCGAGCCGTATTCGAGCTCGGAGCGCGGCTCGGGATCGGCGGCGGCGAGGCGCTCGAAGAGCGCGCGGACCTTTTTCGGCGACATGCGGGAGGGCCGATGCGGGATGCGGGGGAGTGTGGATTGTACCTGCGCGCCCGCGAGCGTGAAGCTTGCCGCGCCGCCGCCGGACGGCCGGGGTAGAATGCCGCGGGACGTTCAGGATGCCGAGCCACTCCAGGGACAGGAATCGGCCACCGGCGCGTCGCCGCCATCCGTCATCGAAGGGGAAATCCATGCGTGTGCAGATCAGGCCGGTCGTCGTGGCTGCGCTCCTCGCCGGCGCCGCGGCTGCCGGCTGCGGCAAGAGCGAGGAGGCGGGCAAGCCGGCGACCCAGGTTGCGGCGAAGGTCAATTCGGGCGAGATCACCGTGCATCAGGTGAATGCCGCGCTCTCGCGCGCCGCGAACCTGGCGCCGGAGCGCGCGCGCGAGGCCGGCCGCCAGGTGCTGGAGCGGCTCATCGACCAGGAGTTGCTGGTTCAGCAGGCCACCGACAAGCGCATGGATCGCGATCCGAAGATCATGCAGCAGATCGAGGCGGCCAAACGCGAGCTCATGGCGCGAGCCTATCTGGATGCTGTCGCGGGCACGGCCGCGAAGCCCTCGCAGGACGAGATCCGCGAGTTCTACGGAAAGCATCCCGAGCTGTTCAAGGAGCGGCGAATCTACAACCTGCGGGAGGTCGCGATCGGCGCGAAGCCCGACATGCTGCCGAAGATCGAGGAGGCGATGCGCGCGGCGAAGTCGCTGAACGACGTCACCGCCTGGCTCAAGGATCAGAAGATCCCGTTTTCGGCCAACGCCAGCGTGCGCGCGGCCGAACAGTTGCCGCTCGAGCTGGTGCCGAAGCTGCACCAGTTGAAGGACGGCCAGAGCGCGCTGATCCCGACGCCGAACGCGCTGCTGCTGGTGAGCATCGCCGGCTCGCAGACCCAGCCGCTGGACGAGGCGAAGGCCACGCCATTCATCGAGAAGTTCATCCTCAACCAGCGCCGGGGCGAGATCGCCGCCAAGGAAGTCAAGCGGCTCCGCGATTCGGCCAAGGTCGAGTACCTCGGCGATTTCGCGAAGGCCGCCCCCGCAGGCGCAGCGCCCGCGCCGGTCGCCCAGCCGGCTCCCGCGGCCGGTCTCGGTCAGGAGAACATCGACAAGGGCGTGGCCGGACTGAAGAAATAGGCACGCTGCGCATAGGGGATGGGCGGGGCGGCTCGGTCCTGCCCGGGTGTTCGACTCGCTGAAGATGGAACGTGGATCGATGAAGCCAATCGTACGACGGGTGTGTGGGCTATTCCTTGCGGCGCTCTTCCTTGCGGCGGCACAGTGGTCGGCGGCGGCCGCAGGCGACTATGTGCTCGGTGCGGGCGATGTGGTGCGCATCACCGTGTTCCAGAATCCGGATCTCGCCACCGAGACGCGGGTGGCCGAGTCGGGCTCGGTGAGTTTCCCGCTGGTCGGCAGCGTGCGGATCGGGGGACTCACCGTGCCTGCTGCGGAGCAGTTGATCGCGAAGCGCCTGCGCGATGGCGGCTTCGTGCTCCACCCGCAGGTCAATCTGCTCGTGGTGCAGATGCGCGGCAGCCAGGTGGCGGTGCTCGGGCAAGTCAACCGTCCGGGGCGCTTTCCGCTCGAGACCTTCGACCTCAAGCTCACCGACCTGCTGGCGATCGCCGGCGGCATCACCGCAGGCGGCGCCGATACCGTGGTGCTGACCGGCATGCGCGAGGGCAAGCCGATGCGCAGGGAGATCGACCTGCCGTCCCTGTTCCTGGACGACCGGATCGCGGACGACCTGCCGATCGCGGGCGGCGACGTGATCTACGTGCATCGCGCGCCGGTGTTCTACATCTACGGCGAGGTGCAGCGCCCCGGCGCCTATCGCGTCGAGCGCGGCATGACGGTGATGCAGGCGCTCGCGCTGGGCGGAGGGCCGACCATCCGCGGCACCGAGCGCGGGCTGCGCCTGCACCGGCGCGAGGCCGGCGGCAAGGTGCAGACGATCGAACCGGCGATGAGTGAGCCGGTGCGCGGGGATGATGTCCTGTACATCAAGGAAAGTCTTTTCTGAGCGAGGCCGCCATGAGCTTCCAGCAGTTCCTCCTCATCCTCAAGGCACGCCGGTGGGCGGTTCTGTCCATTCTTCTGCTGACGGTCGCAACCACCGTGGCGGTGAGCCTGATCCTGCCGAAGCAGTACAGCGCGAGCACCGAAGTGGTGATCGACGTGCGCTCGCCGGACCCGATCGCGGGCATCGTCCTGCCCGGCCTGATCACGCCGGGCTACATGGCCACCCAGGTCGACATCGTCCAGAGCGACCGTGTCGCCGGGCGCGTCGTCAAGCTGCTCAGGCTCGACCAGAATCCGGGCGTCCAGCAGGAGTGGCGCGACGCCACCGAGGGCAGGGGCACGATCCAGTCCTGGCTGATCGAGCTGCTGAAGAAGAAGCTGGAGGTCAAGCCCTCGCGCGAGAGCAATGTCATCAGCATCGGCTTCACCGGCACCGATCCGCGCTTCGCGGCTGCGGTGGCGAACGCCTTCGCGCAGGCCTACCTGGAGACCACGCTGGAGCTGAAGGTCGAGCCGGCGCGCCAGTATGCCGCGTGGTTCGGCGAGCGCAGCACCACCCTGCGCGGCGGCCTGGAGAAGGCGCAGGCGCGGCTGTCGCAGTACCAGCGCGAGCACGGCATCGTCGCCGCGGACGAGCGGCTCGACGTCGAGAACGCGCGGCTGGCGGAACTATCAAGCCAGCTCGTGGTGGTGCAGGCGCAGGCCACCGAGACCGCCTCCCGCCAGCGCCAGGCGAAGGGCGGGACGGAGAACCTCCCCGAGGTGCTGCAGAACCCGCTCGTCCAGGGGATGAAGGCGGATGTCGCGCGCCAGGAGGCCAAGCTCAACGAGCTGGCCGGCCAGCTCGGCAAGAACCACCCGCAGTACCAGCGCACCGCGGACGAGTTGCAGACCCTGCACAAGAAGCTCGATGCGGAGATGAAACAGGTTGCCAGCGGCATCGGCACCTCCAACCGCATCAACCAGCAGCGCGAAGGCGAACTGCGCAGCGCGCTTGCCGCACAGAAGGCCAAGGTGATGTCGATCAAGAATCAGCGCGACGAGCTCGCGGTGCTCCAGCGCGAGGTCGAGAACGCCCAGCGCGCCTACGACGCCGTCGCCCAGCGCTTGACCCAGACCAGCCTGGAGAGCCAGACCCAGCAGACCAACGTGGTCGTGCTCACGCCCGCGGTCGAACCGATCGAACCCTCGAGCCCGAAGCTGCTGCTCAACAGTCTGCTCGCGGTCTTCCTTGGAACCCTGCTCGGCGTCGGCTGCGCGCTGCTGCTGGAGACCCTGAGCCGGCGCGTGCGCTCGGCCGAGGATCTCGCCCAGGCGCTCGGCCTTCCGGTGCTCGGCGTGCTGGAGCCGACGCGCGCTGCGCGGCGCTGGTTCGGGCGCGCGACGCGCGCGGCATGAACGTCCTCGGAGAACAACGATGAGCACGATTTCGCAGGCGATGAAGACGGGGCCGGGTGCCGATGCGGTGAGCGAGGCCGCGCGCGAGCGCATGGTGGGCGCGATCCTGATCGATGCGGGCAAGCTGCGGCCGGAGGACGCCGAGAAGATCCTGCGGGCGCAGAAGGAAAAGGGCCTGCGCTTCGGCGAGGCCGGTGTGCGGCTCGGCCTGCTCAAGCAGGCGGACATCGACTTCGCGCTCTCGCGCCAGTTCGGCTATTCCTACCTGCAGCCGGGCGAACGCGGGGTGGCCCAGGAACTGGTGGCCGCCTACCAGCCGTTCAGCCACGCGGTCGAGGAACTGCGTGCGCTGCGCAGCCAGCTCATGTTGCGCTGGTTTACCGGCGAGCCCGGACACAAGGCGCTCGCGGTGGTCGGCACCGAACGCGGCGAGGGCCGCAGCTACGTCGCCGCCAATCTGGCGGTGGTCTTTTCGCAGCTCGACGAACGCACGCTGCTGATCGACGCCGACCTGCGCAATCCGCGCCAGCATTCGCTGTTCCGGCTCGAAAATCGTACCGGACTGTCGGCCTGGCTGTCGGGGCGCGCGGGCTCCGAAGCCATCCAGGCGGTGCCGGGCCTGCCCGGGCTGTCTGTGCTCACCGCGGGCGCCGTTCCGCCCAACCCGCAGGAGCTGCTGGGCCGGGCGCAGTTTCCGGCGCTGCTCGAGCAGATCTGCGCCGATCATGACGTCGTGCTGCTGGACACGCCGGCGATGGACACCGCCGCCGATGCGCAGATGGTCGGCGCCCGCGCCCGCGCCGCGCTGCTCGTCGCGCGCAAGGATCACTCGCGGCTGCCGGTCCTCCAGGCGCTCTCCGCGGCACTCTCCGATTCGGGCGCGGCGGTCGTGGGCGCGGTGATGAACGCGTTCTGAACCCGGAACCGTCGTGACGGTTTCCGACATGCTGTTCGCAAACCGAGAGGATGCCGCGCGAAGGCTCGCGAGGGCGCTCGCCGTCCATGACGGAAGCAACCCGCTGGTGCTGGCCATTCCGCGCGGCGCGGTGCCGATGGCGAAGGTGATCGCGCAGGCGCTGCACGGCGAGCTCGACGTCGTGCTGGTGCGCAAGCTGGGCGCGCCCGGAAATCCCGAGTACGCCATCGGCGCCATCGACGAGGGCGGCTGGGTCTATCTGTCGCCCTGGGCGCGCGCCGCGGGCGCGGACGCGCAGTACGTCGAGGGCGTCAAGCGGCACGAGCTGGAAATTCTGCGGGCGCGCCGCGCGCGGTACTCGCCGCTGCGAACCGCGCTCGATCCGGCCGGGCGCGTCGTGATCGTGGTCGACGACGGACTGGCCACCGGGGCGACCATGATCGCGGCGCTGCATGGCCTGCGTGCGCGGGGCCCGAAAAAGCTGGTGTGCGCGGTTCCGGTCGCTCCCGCCGATTCGCTCGATGCGGTGCGCCCGTATTGCGACGAGCTGGTGTGCCTGCACACCCCCGCCGACTTCTACGCGGTCGGGCAGTTCTACGCCGATTTCGGCCAGGTCGAGGACGAGGAAGTCGTGCGGCTGCTCGCCGACAGTCCTGCGCAGAGCCGCACGGCGCAGTAAGCGAAGAGCATTGCGCCGTATGGCGTTGGAACCCGAAACCCCGAAACCCCGAAACCCGAATCCCCTCCCGCCCTTCCGATCAACCGCCCTGCTCGATGCGGATCGGGATGCGGCGCGCTCCGAAGGGTGCGGCGAACGCGCCGAAGCGACCGGCGACCGCCGTGCCGCAGTACTCGCAGCGGCCCCGGGCGTCGAGGTGGTAGCCGCCGATGGCATACCAGTCGCGCTCGATGACCGCCTTTTCGCAGGACGGGCAGTAGGTGGTGCCGCCTTCGGGGTCGTGCACGTTGCCCGTATAAACGTAGTGCAGGCCGGCGGAGCGCGCGATCTTGCGTGCACGCTTGAGCGTGGCGACCGGAGTGGGCGGCAGGTCGGCGAGCTTCCAGTCGGGATGGAAGGCGGTGAAGTGCAGCGGGACGTCGGGGCCGAGTTCCTTCATCACCCATTTCGACAGTGCCTCGATCTCCTGGTCGGAGTCGTTCTTCGTCGGGATCAGGAGGGTCGTGATCTCGAACCAGACGCTGGTCTCATGGCGCAGGTAGACGAGGGTGTCGAGCACCGGCTGGAGGCTGCCGCCGCACAGGCGGAAATAGAAGTCCTCGGTGAACGCCTTGAGGTCGACGTTGGCGGCGTCCATCTTCGCGTAGAACTCGCGCCGCGGCTCGGCATGGATGTAGCCGGCGGTGACCGCCACGCTCTGGATGCCGAGCGCATGGCAGGCGTCCGCGGTGTCCATCGCGTACTCGGCAAAGATCACGGGGTCGTTGTAGGTGTAGGCGACGCTCGTGCAGTGGTGGCGCGAGGCGGCGCGCGCGATGTCCTGCGGGCTCGCCTGGTCCATCAGCCGGTCCATGTCGTGCGACTTTGAAATGTCCCAGTTCTGGCAGAACTTGCAGGCGAGGTTGCAGCCCGCGGTGCCGAACGACAGGACGCTGGAACCGGGGTAAAAGTGATTGAGCGGCTTCTTCTCGATCGGGTCGATGCAGAAACCGGACGATCGCCCGTAGGTCGTGAGCACCATCGCGCCGCCGAGGTTCTGGCGCACGAAGCAGGCGCCGCGCTGGCCCTCGTGCAGCTTGCAGTCGCGCGGGCACAGGTCGCACTGGATGCGGCCGTCGGGCAGGGCGTGCCACCATCTGCCGGGGAAGGAATTCACTGCGCCGGAACCGGTTCTTTCCATTTCGTCACCTGATAGCAGGCAAGCTCGACCTCCGGCGCCCAGAAGTCGGCGGCGAGACCCGCCTTGTACTTGAGTTGCGCCAGGAACTGGCGCGGCTCGGGCAGGCTCTCCCAGACCTGGGGCAGGAAGGTCGCGCGCGCATGCCCGCAGGCGAAGACCACGCCGTCGACGCCGGGGCGCAACTGCGCGAGCGCGTCGGCCTCGTCCCGGAAGGACATCGGGACCACGGGTGTGAGCAGCGAAACCTCGATGAGGATGGCATCGAACTCCTCCAGGCGCAGCGGCGGAAAGCGCGGATCGCGAAACGCCGCCGCGACGGCGTTGCTGCGCACGTCCTCGATCAGGGGCCGGGTCGCGCTCAGGCTGCCGATGCATCCGCGCAGCTCTGCCGTCTCACGGAGGGTCACGAAGCTCGCCCCCGGTTCGTGCAGCCGCGGCAGATCGGCCCGCGGCTGCGCGGAAACGCCGAAGCCCCGGCCGATCGCGCTGCGGGCGATCGCGAGCAGCACCTCGCCCAGTTCAGTGCTCATCGTGGCCGTCCTCGTAGAAGGCGAAGGCCGCATAGCCCACGACCCGCCCGCGGTCTCCCGCGGTGTCGCCGGAATTGCGCAGGTCGAGCAGCTCCGCCGTGAGCCCGCGGCGCCGGGCCCACAGGAGCGCGCCGTTGATGGGGGTGGCCCCGCAGGCCTGCTCGTGATCGAGGTCCGCGCACAGTTCGCCGATCAGCCCGGCGGTCTCGGCGTCGAGGCGGCGCGCCTCGGCGTAGCCGTGATAGTGCGAGAGGTCGGAGCTGACGACGATCAGGGTGGCCGGGTCGGCGGCGAGCGTTTCGATCACGCGGGCGATCTCGCCCGGCGCTGCCTCGCCCACGACCAGCGGGACCAGCGTGAAGCTGCCCAGCGCGCGCTGCAGGAAGGGAAGCTGCACTTCGAGCGAGTGCTCGAGCGCATGCGCGTGGGCACTTCGAACGACGCCGGGCAGCGCGGCCGCCGCGGCGACACCCTCGGGGTCCATGGCGATGTCGCCCAGCGGCGTGCTGAAGGCATCGGCCTCCGGCAGCGCCAGCCCGCGCACGTACACCCGGTGCGCCGGGCCGAACAACGCGACCCGCGCGTAGCGGCCATGGAGGTGCCTCAGCCGTGCGTAGGCGCTCGCCGCGATCGGGCCCGAATAGACATAGCCCGCATGCGGGACGATCAGCGCCTTCGGAATCCTCGCGGCGGGTGCCGCCGCGGCATCGAGCAGCGTGTCGACCTCTTGCCCGAGTTCGGCCGGATCGGCCGGATAGAACATGCCGGCAACGGCTGCCGGCCGGATGGTGTTCATCGCGAACCTCCTCCCGATTGTGTGCGGAGTTTCCGCGTACGGGAATCTTCGATTTCATTATAGGCGCCGGGGCCGGCGCTCGCGCGCGCGGGCGAGGCCGCCGGCGGCCGGGGTCCCGGCGCGCGGGCGCACCCGTGTTCACGTTTGCGTGCGCGATAATGCGGCCGGTGCTGGAGAGAGGAAATCGTCCCGTCATGCATTTCGCGCTGGTTCCCGCGGCCGGCAGCGGTTCGCGCATCGCCACGGCCGTGCCCAAGCAGTACCTGCCGCTCGCCGGGCGGCCGCTGATCCATCACGCGCTCTCGGTGCTGTGCGGGGCGCAGGCGATCGATCGGGTGATCGTCGTGCTCGATCCGACCGACGCGCACTGGGAGCGTCACGACTGGAGCGCGCTGGGGCCGAAGCTGGTGGCGCGCCGCTGCGGGGGCGCGAGCCGCGCGCAGTCGGTGTCGAACGGCCTGCGCTCGATGGAGAGGGAGGCGCGGCCCGACGACTGGGTGCTGGTGCATGATGCGGCGCGTCCCTGTCTCGCGCGGCGCCACCTGGCGCGGCTGCTCGCCGAGACCGGCGAGGACGAGGTCGGCGGCATCCTCGCCGTGCCGCTCGCCGACACGCTCAAGCGCGGGGCCGAGGACGGGCGCATCCTCGCCACCGTTCCGCGCGAGGGTTTGTGGGCGGCGCAGACTCCGCAG
>Ga0210044_10001944_pt1 | contig 31357 bp, 23 predicted proteins | sample CryGey13umfilter_2_FD_183959 | JGI IMG/M metagenome (GOLD analysis project Ga0210044, IMG submission 183959) | Groundwater microbial communities from aquifer in Utah, USA - Crystal Geyser 4/9/14 3 um filter (SPAdes) (version 2) | ecosystem: Environmental > Aquatic > Deep subsurface >...
AGCAAGGCTTCCTGAACTTGTTTCGCTTTCACCAGAACACGCGGACACGCCAGTGGGGACGCTGGAAGGGCACATCGGCTCACGAGGCGGTCACCGGCGTGAAGGTGGACGACTGGCTGTCACTGCTCGGGTTCCCACCCGGCGAGGCCTTCGCCGCAGCAGCCTGATCCCGGCTCACGCCGCCCAAGTGACGCCTACTCAACCCCGTCGTCCACCACGCGCCAAGCGGGGCCCGCACCCGTGCGCCAAATTGTAGCAACTGTCCGGCTGAAGACGCGGGATCTGATCGGTGCCAGGGAAGAGAGGCGAGCGGTTGTAGTCATGAGGGCTCCACGAGCGAGATCGGCAATGCGGGTATACGTCCTCGATTATGCCGATGCCACCGGTGGATAGGTGATTCTTTGCTCAGCTTTGTATGTGGCGGTGCAGGCTCATTCTTCTGCGTCGCGCTCGGGCGCGGCCCGGCGGCGATGAAGCTCGGCCAATACGGCGTCGGCGCACAGCGGCTTGAACCACACGGGGCACAGGTTGACGTCCAAGAAGCTGCTCATCGCTGGCGTGAAGACGCCGCCGGTCATGAACACGAGCGATTCGAGGGCCGTGACATCACCGCGCGAGCAGCGCGCGGTAGAGGTCGGCGCCGCTCACGCTAGGCATCGTCATGTCGCACGGCACGAGGTCGTAGCGCTTGGCGGCGAGGCGCTGCAAGCCGGCGGCGCCGGCGCGGCTGGAGCGAAACTGCGCCGCAGCCATGCGCGTCACGAAGGTCACGACATCGGCGAGGCCCAGCATGCGCGCCAGCGACGTCGTTCGCGTAGACGATGCGCCCGTCTCGGTGGACGGCGGCCCCGATGGGAGCGTGGTCGAGCAGCGCGCGAAACGCGAGCGCTTGCTCTGCCACCTTGGCGCGAAGGCGGACGCGCTCGATGAGCTGGCGGCCGATCGAGTTCGCGACAAACTCCAGGTTGGTGAGCGTGGGCAGAGGGAGCGACACGCCGGGCCGCGTGTACAGCGTGAGCGCGCCCGGGGAGCACGACGTGCCCATGATCCGCTTCATCCTCGACGGCGTGATCGTGATCGCGACCGACGTGTTGGTTGACGATGGCCTGCCCGCTGTGGGCCGCCCGCCCGCACAAGCACCAGCCGGGGTGGACCGCCCTACGTCGCCGCGTCGTTCAGGTGGCCATCGGTGGGCGGTGGTCCGCCCGTGTCGCCGACCACGGCGAAGTCGTTGCCGAGGCCGCGAGGCATGACCAACAACGCGCGCGGCAGCGAGAGCGAGTCCGCAAACCAGCGCGCCGCGAGAGCGTGCAGGCTCTCGCGATCCTGTGCGAGGAGGATGGTCGTGGCGTCGAGAGCCATGCGCGCGCGTGAGGGCGCAGTGGAGTGGCTCGCCCAACATCGTTATCGGCTGAATTCGCAGTGCATACATCCGCGCGATGACGCCAGCGGACGGACCGTCGCGGTTCGCTAGTCACGAGGTCGCTATCGGCGCGCTACGGTGTCACGCGCGCTCGGCGAGCAGATCGATGACGGCGTCCGAGAGGCGCATCGCCTCGTCGCCGAAGCCCTCGAAGTACGCGGCGACTTCGCCGAAGAGCGCGCGAAAGCCGTCGCGGTCGCCGGCGTCGATGTGCGCCTTCACAGCGCGCGCCGCTTCGAGGAACCTGTCGCGCGCCGCTGCGCCGTGGGGGTTCTCCATCTCGATGCTCGCGTACAGGTCGGGGTCTTGCGTGAACAAGCGCCCGACGACGGCGAGCTCAAGCCGGTAGATCGGGCTCGTGAACGCCAGGCTCTGCGCGATCGGAACCCCGGAGCGCCGCAGCGCCTCGCCCATGACGAGCGTGCGAAAGTGAACGAGCACCTGCACGATCGCCATGATGCGGTCGTGGGTGGCGGGGTCCGTCTCGATGAGCTCGGCGCCTAGGCCTCCGAGTTCGGCGAGCAGCCACGCCGAGACGGGCCCATCGCTGACCCGGCACACGACGACCTTCTGCCGACGCAGCGAGCTGACGCTCGGTCCGAACATCGGGTGCAGGCCCAGCGCCTCGCCGCGGCATTCGGCGGCGTATACGGCGCAGACCTCCTCTTTGAGCGAGTTGATGTCGCACAGAAGCTGGTGAGGGGCGATGAGCGGGGCGACGCGGCGGGCCATGGTGGCGGCGAGCGGCATGGGCACGGACAGCACGACCACCTCCGCGGTGGCGACGGCATCGGCGAGGTCGCGCTCATCCTCCAGGTCATAAGCGTCGATCGCGTGGCCGCGTCGCGCGAGCGTGGCGCCCAAGAAGCGGCCCATCGCGCCGTGTCCGCCGAGGATGAGCACGCGCCGCCCAGCGGGTTGGCGCGCGGCCACGACCTCGCTCTGCACGTCGTGGCCGGCCTCGATGAGGGCGTGGATGAGCGTCTCGCCGACGCTCGGCGGGAGACCCTCGGCCTGGGCGTTCAGGCGCGCGCGCGCCCGCACGACCCGCTCGCGGTCGCGGTCGAAGACCACGCTCGAGCTGTCCGCCTTGAGCTCACCGATGCGTCGCACCACCTGGAGGCGGCGGGCAGCGACGCGCATGAGCTCACGATCGACGGCGTCGAGCTCGGCGCGCAGCGCGTCGAGATCGTCGCTCACGCCTTGGCCTTCACGCGGCGAAACGCGTCATTATCGACTAAGAACTGGAAGAAGTCGACGACGGATGCCTCTAGAGGGCGATAGCGCATTCCGAGCTCGCGCACGCTCTTGCTGTTGTCGGCGCGAAAGGGGTGACCGAGGTTGAGGGCAATGCTCTTGCGGGTCATGCCCTCGTTCATCATGGGGCCGACCATCCAGATGAGCCACTTGGGCAGCACGCGCGCGGGGATGGGGAAGGTCGCGCCGAAGTTCGGTCGCAAGATCTCTGCGATCTTCTGGAACGAAGCATCGTGTCCCGACGTGATGTAGCGGCCCTGCGCTTCGGGCAAGAAGGCTGCGCGCAGGTGCGCTTCGGCCACGTCGCGCACGTCCACGACGCCGAGCTCCCAGTCCGGCACGCCGGTCTTCAAGGAACCGTCACCGTACTGCCGAAAGATGCTTAGGCTCTCACTATGAGCGTGGGGATCGAGGCTCGGCCCGATCACGAACGAGGGGTTGATGGTGACGAGGTCCCACTGGTGCTGCTGGGAAGCGAGCTCCCACGCGACCCGCTCGGCGAGGGTCTTGGAGTAGGAGTAGGGCTGATGGTGCAGCGAAGAGGTGCTGTTCCACTGCTCCTCAGTGACGATATGCCCTGGGACATGGGCGAGGTCGGCGTTGTCGCCGTATATCGCGGCGGCGCTGCTGGTCACGACGATGCGGCGAACGCTCGGCGTCGCGGAGGCCTGCGTGAGCACGTTGCGCGTGCCCGCCTGTGCGGGCTCCACCAAGTCGCGCTGCGGGTCAGCCACCGTGAGGGCGAACGGGGACGCTGTGTGCAGCACGACCGCGCAGCCGGCCATGGCGTCGGCGTAGGCGCCATCCGTGAGGAGATCGGCTTTATACCAGACTAGGGTGCCTGGGGCGTTCGCCGCGACCGCGTCCAAGAACTGGGTCTTCTTGGGGTTGCCGGGCTCGCGCACCGCGGCGTGCACAGTGAAGCCAGCCTCTAGGAGCCGCTGACAGAGCACGCCCGCGAGGTAGCCGGTGGCACCAGTGACCAGCACGGGGCTGGATTTGTCGACGAGGCTGAGGTCGAAGTTCGCTGCGGTGAGGGGGCTCGTCATGGGAGAGGCTCCAGCTAGTAAGCGTAGGTGGCATCCTGTAGCGCGGCTTGCCCTCTGTCGTCGAAGCTATGGCAGTCGCTCGTGTCGAAGTAGGCGACCGCGGCTCGCTTGGGAGCGGGGTGGCCTGGCTCGGCGCTGCTGGCGCTGAGAGCTCGGTGGCGCCTACGTCTTAGCGCCGCTGTGCCCGAGCGGAACGCGCACGACGAAGAGGGCGCCGTTGCCGCTGTTCGCGCCTGTGATCTGGCCGCCCATGCTGCGCTCCACGATCTGCCGCGACATATACAAACCAATGCCCGTCCCACCCACTTTGGTCGAGAAATACGGGTCAAACACCTTCTCCACCAGCTCGGGCGCGATGCCGCCGCCGTTGTCCTCCACCGAGAGCACGCCTGCGCCCTCGCGCACGTCGAGGCGAACGGTCACGCGGCCGAACGGGGGCTGAAACGCGCGGACAGCCTGCTTTGCGTTGGCGAGCAGGTTCATGAGTACCTGGGCGCACTCGTTCGGCGAGCCGTAGATCTCGAAGTCGCGGACCACATCCAGGTCGAGCTCGATCCCGACGTGCTCGAAGCTCGCGCGCAGCAGACCGACGCTCTCCATCACCTGGGCGTGCGCCGAGAACAGGACCTTGCCCCTGTCCGGGCGCAAGAAGTCGCGGAAGTCGTTGATGGTGGAGGACATTTGCTGCAGCAGGCGATTCCCGTTGTAGAACGCGCTCTCCAGGGTGGCCTCGTCGAGCTCACCATAGCGCGAGGCGTCGCGCAGCTCGGAGAGCACGAGCGCGAGCGCGTTCAGCGGCTGGCGCCACTGGTGCGCGATGTTGCCGATCATCTCGCCCATAGCCGCTTGGCGGCTCTGCGTGATGAGGAGCTGATCCTTGGCGCGCAGCTCAGTGACGGCCTGGTCCACGCGCGCCGCGAGCGTCTGGTTGAACTCCTCAAGGCGTTGGCGCTCTTGGGCGAGCTCGTGCTCCAGCTGCTTGCGGGAGGTGATGTCGCGCGAGGAGGCGAGCACGTAACCGCGCCCGTCGAGGGTCACGCCGCCCGCGTTGACCTCGACCTCGAACACGGTGCCGTCAGCGCGGCGAAGCGTGGTCTCGAACAGGCTCGGGCTCGTCAATTGCGCGCGCACGCGATCAATGAGCTCGTCGGTGGGGATGCTCGCGTCCCAGTCGCACACATTGAGCGCGGGGATCGCGGTCGGCTCGTAGCCGAGCATGCGCGCGAAGGCGGCGTTGGCTTCGACCAGGTTGCCCTGCTCGTCCAGGAGGTGGATTCCGTCTTGCGCGATGGACATGAGCGAGCGGTAGCGCTCTCGCTCGCGAAGCAGCGCAGCGTGCGCCTGTTCGCGCTCGGTGACGTCCTGCACGATGCTGAACAGGAGCGGGCGTCCGTCCACGTCGACCTGCGTGGAGCGCACCTCGACCGTGCGCACCTCTCCGGTGGCGAGGCGATGGGGGAACACGACGCGCTGGCGATCTCCGGGGGATGCGCGTTCAGAACCTTGGTTGATCGCAGCGATGTTCAGGGTGGTGAGCGCCTCGCGCTCGTAGCCGTAGAAGGCCACCGCGGCGGGGTTCGCGTCAACCAGTCGCCCGTCCTCGGGGTCGACCAGCAGCATGACCGCGCTGTGCGACTCAAACAGGTTGCGGAAGCGCGCCTCGCTGCGGCGCAGCGCCTCGTGGGTGGCGCGTCGCTCGGTGTGGTCGCTGAGGATCCACAGCGAGCCCTTGGACGGGTCGCTTGGGTCGACGAGTCGCCCGTTGTGCTGCACCCAGCAGGTCGAGCCGTCCTTGCGGCGAAGCTCGACGACGGCCTCGTAGGTCTCGTTCGCTTGAAGCGCCTCGTGCGCGACGCGGCCGAAGCGTTCGAAGGCCGCTTGGTCGATGTGGAGCCGCCGTGTGCTCTGGCCGATGAGCTCGTCGCGGCTGTAGCCAAACAGCTCGCGCATGCCCCGGTTCACCGAGGTGAAGACGCGGTCGACGAGCATGGCGATGCCGACGTTGGCCGTCTCAAGCAGCGTTGTCTGCTCTTGCACGACGCGGGCGAGCTCGTCGCGCACGCGCTTCTGCTCGGAGATGTCGAGGCAGGAGCCGACGTGCCCCAAGAAGCGGCCGTCTAGCGTGGTTCGGGGGACCGCGGCGTGCAGCACCCAGCGCCACGAGCCGTCGGCGTGGCGCAGGCGGTGCTCCAGCGCGAAGGGCTGGTGGTCGCGAATGGCGCGCAGGGCTTCGGCGACGGCGGGCTGGTCATCGGGGTGCACGCCGCTCGTCCAGCCCTCGCCGAGCTCCGCTTCGAGGGGACGCCCGGTGAACGAGAGCCAGGGCGCGTTCACGGACTCGCACTGACCTTGGGGATCGGAGGTCCAAATGAGCACAGGCGCGGCGTCCGCGAGGACCTGGTAGTGGCGCTCGCGCTCATTCGCGAGCGCGAGCGCGTGGTGTCGAGCGGCGAGCAGGGCGCTCGTGAGCGCCGTGAGCAACAGCGACACGAAGCCACCCAGCCACGCGATGAGCGGGGAGCGCTGTGGGCCGTAGCGATCCTTCACGCCCACACGGAGCCGCGTGGTCATGGTCCAGGTGTGGTGCGCGAGGCTCAGCGTGCGGGTATCGAAGAGCGTCGCCGGGGGCTCCAGCGTCTCGCTCTTGCCGCTCGCCCAGTGCGCGTCCCCGTCGAAGAGCATGGCCTCCTTGGAGAGGTTGTCCCCGTCGTAGAGATCGATGTCGATGTCGTCGCCGCGCTCCCCGAGCAGCCCGTCCATGAAGTCGTTTACGCGGAAGGGCGAGTAGACCCAGCCGCGGATCATCTGCCCATCGTCGCCGGGCACAACGACGGGTAGGTACATCAAGAACCCTGCTTGCACCTCGGTACCGAACTCTTGAACCAGGGTCACCTTGCCCGAGGCCACGACATCACCGAGCTCGGTGGCGAGGTCCATCGCCGCGCGGCGTACAGGCTCCGAGTACATGTCGTAGCCAATAGCGCGCAGGTTGCGACCCGAGAGCGGCTCCAAGAAGACGATGGCCGTGTACACGTCGCGCTCGCCGGGCGGGTAGACGCTGTACGCGGGGTAGCCCTCTGCGCGCACCGAGGCGATGTGCGCGTCGAGCCCCTCGGGCTGAAGCCTGTGCGCGAAGCCTACGCCCTGAATCCCAGGGTAGTTCGCCTGTAAGTCGAGGCTGGAGATGAACGCGTGGAGGCGCTCGCGGTCGACGCCTGCGGTGAGCACATGCCCCTGCGTGGCGCGCAGCGTTTGCTCGTAGGTGCTGAAGCGCGCGTGCAAGCGCTGCTCCACGTCGCGCACGCGGTACTCGAAGTCGGCGCGCGCCGCGCGCGCTTCGTCGGCGCGGACCGTCCGCCAGGTCATCCAGGTCAGCGCGACGCCACAGAGCCCGACGGCGACCGGCAGCCAGCGCGATGGGCTGGTCAGCCACGCGACGCTCGTGGGTCCCCTTGCGTTCACGGGGAGGTGCCGACGTTGGTCGGGCCCGCCAGCGGGAGCAGCAGGGTCAGCGTCGCGCCGTGGCCCAGCTCGGAGGTGACCTGCATCGCTCCCTGATGCTTCTGGGCGACGGCTTGGCAGAGCGCGAGGCCGAGACCGAGGCCGCGGCCTGCGCCGCGCGGCTTGGTGGTGAAGTACGGGTCGCAGACCTGGTCGAGGTGCTCAGGCGGGATGCCCGGCCCCGTGTCCTGAAATCGAAGCCGAAAGTAGTCGCCGGGTTCGAGGAGCGGCACTTCGTCCGGGGCGATCGGGCAGACGTCGCCGCGCACGCGCAGCGTCCCGCCGTCGTGCATCGCCGTGCGCGCGTTGGTGGCGAGGTGCAGGGTGGCGACCGCGAGGAGCTCCGCGTCGTGCGTCACGAGGTTGTCGGCTCGAGGCAGGTTCAGCACAAGGTGGGTGTCGCTGCCCCGCAAGGCCTCGGTGAGCGCCAAGCGGATGGTCGCGTTCACGGGCTGCGAGCGCATGTTGAGCAGGCGCCCCGTGGACAGCAAGAGCAAGCGCTCGCCGAGCTCTGCGGCTTCGTGCGCTGCGATGGTCAGATCAGCGAGCACGTCGCGCAGCTCGGTGTTCGGCGGCGCGAGCGCGATGGCGAGCTCGGCGTTGCCGAGGATGACCTGGATGAGGTTGTTGCAGTCGTGCGCGATGCCACCAGCGAGCAAGGTGACCGCGCGCTGGCGCTGTAGGCGAAGCTCGTCGAGCTCGCGCTGGTGTTCGCGCTCAAGGAGCGCCTCGGCGCGAAGAGCGCGCGCGCACGCGAGCAGCGCGAGCTCGAGCTTGTCGGTGTCGACGGGCTTGGTGACGTACTTGTCGACGCCGACATCGATGGCGCGAAGGAGGTAGTCGTTCTGCTCGAAGGCGGTCACGACGACGATGGGAACGCCGGGCGCGAGCTGCCGAATCGCTTCGGACATCGCGAGGCCGTCCATGCCTGGCATCTGGATGTCCGTCACCACCAAGTCGGGGCGCTCGTCGCGGAAGCGCGCGAGGCCCTCGACGCCGTCGGGGGCGGCGATCACGTGCCGGGTGCGCCGCGCGAGGAAGCGGCAGAGCAGCTCGCTCGTGGTGGCGTCGTCTTCGACGCACAGCGCGGTGAGCGACGCGAGCCAGCGGCGGTCGGGGTCGTCGGGGTCTGCTGACGTCATGGGCGACCGTCCTTGGCAACACAGGATAGCACGCGCGATACTATTCGCTTGCGGGCGGCGCTTTCGCGTTGAGCTTGTCCCACAAAAACGTGTAAGCGAGCGCACGCATGAACGCGGATTGTTCGTTGTTCGCGGCGCCGCCGTGCCCGCCCTCGACGTTCTCGTAGTAGGCGACGTCCTTGCCGAGATCGAGGAGCGCGCGCGCCATCTTGCGCGCGTGACCCGGATGCACGCGATCGTCGCGGGTGGACGTCGTGAACAAGATCGGCGGGTAGTCCTTGGTGGCGTCGATGTTGTGGTAGGGCGAGAAGGTCTGGATGAACGCCCACTGCTCGGGGTCATCCGGGTCGCCGTACTCACCAGCCCACGACGCGCCCGCGAGCAGCTTGGTGTAGCGCTTCATGTCGAGGAGCGGCACGCTGCACACGATGGCGCCCCAATGATCGGGGTACTGCGTGTACATATTGCCCATGAGCAGGCCGCCGTTGGAGCCGCCCATGATGCCGAGCTTGGGTCGGCTGGTGACGCCGCGCGCGACCAGGTCCTCGCCCACCGCAGCGAAGTCCTCGTAGGCGCGGTGCCGGTTCTCCTTGAGCGCCGCTTGGTGCCAGCGGGGCCCGTACTCGCCGCCGCCCCGGATGTTGGCGACGACGTAGACGCCGCCGCGCTCCAGCCAGCCCGCGCCGGTGGTGCCCGCGTAGCCGGGGAGCAGGGAGACCTCGAAGCCGCCGTAGCCGTAGAGGAGCGTCGGCGTGCTGCCGTCGAGCTGGAGGTCGGTGGGGCTCACCTGGAAGTAGGGGATCTTGGTGCCATCCTCGCTGGTCGCGAAGTGCTGGCTGACCTCGAAGCGGCTGGCGTCGAACCACGCGGGCGTGCTCTTGAGCAGCTCGGGCGCGCCGCCGATGTCGCCCATCCACAAGCTGGTGGGGGTGAGGTAGCCGTCGACGTTGAACCACAGCGCGTTGCTGTCGCGGTCGTCCACGGGGGTCGCCGAGACCTGGGCGCCCTCGGGCAGCCCCGTCACCGCCGCGCGGTCCCAGGCCTTCTTGCCGGGCGTGAGCACCTCGATGCGGTTGCGCACGTTGTCGAGCACGTTCAACACGACGTGGTCGCGGGTGAAGGAGAAGCTCAGGAGCGAGGTGGTGTCCGTCGGCTCGAACAGGATTTTGAAGGCGATCTTGCCCTTCTTGTACGCCTTGTAGTCGCCCACGAGCAGCGAGCCGGCCTTGTAGGTCTGACCGCCGATCGCCCAGTCCTCGCGCAGCTCGAAGAAGATCCACGCCTTGTGTACGGTGACCTGCGAGCTGTCCTGCTTGGGCACCTCCCACAGGGTGTCGCCTGTCACCTCGAACAAGCGGTTCGTGAAGAAGGTGGGGCTTCGGTCGATGAAGTCGCGCTCGAAGCCCTCGGTGTCGTCGTGCCAGCCGGTGACGGCGATGTCCTCCGCCACGCCCTCGAACAGCGTCGTGGCCTCCGTGAGCGGCGTGCCGCGCATCCAGCGCTTGGTGACGCGGGGGTAGCCCGACTGGGTCATCGAGCCCTCGCCGAAGTCGGTGCCCACCCACACCGTGTCGCGGTCGATCCACGCGAGGTTGCTCTTCGCTTCGGGAAGGAAGAAGCCGTCTTTGACGAAGGCGCGGGTCGGCACGTCAAACTCGCGGAACACGCCGGCGTCGGCGCCGCCGCGGGAGAGCTCGATGAGGCAGCGGTCGTAGTCGGGGAAGAGGCAGGTGGCGCCTGCCCAGACCCAGTTCTCCCCCTCGGCCTCCCCGAGCGCGTCGAGGTCGAGCACGACCTCCCACTGCGGGGCGTCGGTCTTGTAGGAGGCGAGGGTGGTGCGGCGCCAGAGCCCGCGCTTGTGCTCGGCGTCCTTCCAGAAGTTGTAGTACCAATCGCCGCGCTTCACGACCGAGGGGATGCGCTCGTTGGAGTCGTAGATCTCAAGCAAACGCGCCTTCGCCGCGGCAAAAACGTCGTCCGAGGCGTAGGCGGCGACGGTGGCCGCGTCCTGGGCTTGAACCCACTCCAAGGCCTCGGGGGAATCGACGTTCTCAAGCCAGAGCAGGGGGTCGTCAGCAGCCATCGCACACACCACAAGCAGAGAGATCACTTGGCGCTCCAAGGGGAGGGGGGAGGAGAGGATAACCGGGGTGCGCTCTCGCACCGAGTCGTTCGGCGTTCGAGGGCCCGAAGCGGTGTGCCCGTCGTGGGTGGTCCGAACGGCCTTGAGGCAATAGATTCGCATGTCGTTTCCACGAACCGCTGGAGTCTGCATGTTCGACATCAAGGCCCTCGAAGCTCTCTACGCCACCTTCCAAGAGCGCCACGCCATCGCGCGCGAGCGCCTCGGTCGCCCCATCACGCTGGCCGAGAAGATCCTGTTCGCTCACCTCGCGGATCCGCAGGGGCAGGAATGGGAGCGTGGAAAGAGCTACTTGCAGCTCAACCCCGACCGAGTCGCGCTGCAGGACGCAACGGCGCAGATGGCCTTGCTCCAGTTCATGCTCGCGGGGCGCGACACCGTCGCGGTGCCCTCCACCATCCACTGCGACCACCTCATTCAGGCACATGCGGGCGCCGCTCAGGACCTCGCTACGGCGAACAGAGAGAACTCCGAGGTCTACGAGTTCTTGCGCACCGCCGGTGAGCGCTACGGCCTCGGCTTCTGGAAGCCGGGCGCGGGCATCATCCACCAGGTCGTGCTTGAGAACTACGCGGCCCCCGGCCAGCTCATGATCGGCACCGACAGCCACACCCCCAACGCCGGCGGCCTCGGTATGCTCGCCATCGGCGTCGGTGGCGCGGACGCGGTCGACGTCATGGTAGGCATGGCGTGGGAGCTCCTCTGCCCCAAGCTCATCGGCATCAAGCTCACCGGCAAGCTCTCCGGCTGGACGGCGCCCAAGGACATCATCCTCAAGGCGCTCGACCTGCTCACCGTCAAGGGTGGCACCAACGCCATCGTCGAGTACTTCGGCCCCGGCACGGCTAGCATTTCGGCCACTGGCAAGGCCACCGTCACCAACATGGGCGCTGAGCTCGGCGCCACCACCAGCGTCTGGAACTTCGACGAGTCGATGGCCGCGTACTTGGCGGCGACCAACCGTGGCAATGCGGCGGACCTCGCTCGCAAGCACGCCGCAGAGCTCGTCTCCGACCCCGAGTGCCACGCCGACCCGGCCAAGTACTACGACGTCGTGATCGAGATCGACCTCGACACCCTCGAGCCCCACCTGGTCGGCCCGTTCACGCCGGACCTCGCGCACCCCATCAGCCGCATGGGCGCGGACGCCGTCGCGAACGACTACGCCATGAACGTCGAGTACTGCCTCATCGGCTCCTGCACCAACTCCTCCTACGAGGACATGGACCGCTCCGCGAGCTTGGTCAAGCAGGCGGCGGCGGCGGGCCTCAAGGTCAAGGCCGGCTTCCACGTCACCCCCGGCTCCGACCGCATCCACGAGACCATCCAGCGCGATGGTCAGATGGCGGCCTTTGAGTCCGTCGGCGCCATGGTGCTCGCCAACGCTTGCGGCCAGTGCATCGGCCAGTGGAAGCGCGAGGGCATCACGAAGGGCTACAAGAACAGCATCCTCACGTCCTTCAACCGCAACTTCAAGGCGCGCAACGACTCGAACCCCGCCACCCTCGCGTTCATCGGCTCGCCCGAGCTCGTGACCGCCATGGCCTTCGCGGGTCGCTTGGACTTCAACCCGCTCACCGACAGCCTGCCCACCCCGGACGGCGGTGAGTTCCGCTTCCAGGCGCCGACGGGCGACACGCTGCCCCCCAAGGGCTTCGCGAACCCCGAGGGTGGCTTCATCGCCCCCGCTCAGGGCCTCGCGCACGTCGAGGTCGCCATCTCCCCCACGTCGGACCGCTTGGAGCGCCTCACGCCCTTCGCGGCCTGGGACGGCAAGGACATCACCAACCTGCCCATCCTGCTCAAGGCCGAGGGCAAGTGCACCACCGACCACATCTCGGCGGCTGGCGCGTGGCTCACCTACCGCGGGCACCTCACCAACATCAGCGGGAACCTCTACCTCACCGCGGTCAACCAGTTCACCGGCAAGAGCGTCGCGCTCAACTGGCTGAACGGCGGCGAAGAGACGGCCATCCCGACGCTCGCCAAGACCTACCGCGAGGCCGGACAGGAGTGGGTTGTCTTCGGCGATGAGAACTTCGGCGAGGGCAGCTCCCGCGAGCACGCCGCCATGGAGCCCCGCCTCATGGGTGGCCGCGCGATCATCGTTCGCAGCTTCGCTCGCATCCACGAGACGAACCTCAAGAAGCAGGGCCTGCTGCCCTTGACCTTCGAGGACCCGGCGGACTACGCCAAGGTTCAGGCGGCGGATCGCGTCAGCCTGCTCGGTGTTACCACGCTCGCCCCCGGCTCCACCGTGACCGCTGTGCTCGCGCACGCCGATGGTACCGAGGATCGCATCGCGCTGCGTCACACGTTCAACGACGATCAGATCGAGTGGTTCAAGGCTGGCAGCGCGCTCAACCGCATCCGCGCGTCGCACGTCTGATAGACTGACGAGCATGGCTGTTCCCTCTTCCCGTGCTCAGTCCCATCGTTTGCGGGTCGCCGAATCGGGTGACCCGCACGTTGCGCAGTTCGGCGGTCATCCGCGGGGCATTCGCCTCCAGGATTGGCCGCGCTGCCGCGTGTGTGGCGCGCCCATGTGCCACATGTTCCAGATCACCGCCGGCCCGCTCGTCGACCTCGGTCCGTTTCAGCGGGCCACCGCCTTCATCTGCCACGCGACGGGCGGACGCTGCGAGGACTGGGACCCGTGGAAGGGCGCGAACGCCGTGCTGCTACAGACGCAGCTCGATGACGAGCTCTACGACGGTCCTCACACGGTGCGCGTCTACCGCAAGCAGATGCTCGGCGTCGCTGGCACCACCGACGAGGCCGGGCTCGCCGAAGGCGTGCGGTCCGGCGCGCTGCCGGTAGCCCAAGCCGTCGAGGCCATCCGCCACGACAAGCTCGGCGGCCGCCCCGTTTGGATCACCGGCGACGCCACGCCCCAGAGCCGTGTTGGCACTGGCCCCATGCGCTTGGTCGCGCAGGTGACCACGCAGATCACCGGCTTCGACATCACGCCCAAGGGCATCGCCTACCTGTTCATCGACCCGCACGACACGTCCAGCAGCGCCGGCGTGTTGTTGTGGCAGGGCGGTTAGCGCCTCGCGGTGTGTGACACTTCGCGCCCGTGACGCGTCTGGTGTTCGTACCGCATCGCCTTGGAGGCACCGTGTCCGAATCGCCTGCGCTCCGCAGCCGGCGCAGCCGCGTCAATGAGCTCTTTCGCGTGTGGGTGCTCCCGCTGCTCGCGGGCGTCGCGCTCGTGCAGGTCGTCGGCTGGCTTCGATCGCCGAGCTTCGACGGCCCCGCGCCGGACTTCGCCCTGAAGGACCTCGCGGGCCAGGAGGTTCACCTCTCCGATTACAAAGGGAGGACCGTCATCCTCAACTTTTGGGCGACGTGGTGCGCGCCCTGCCGCGCGGAGATCCCCTCGTTCTCGGCCTTTGCCAGCAAGCACCCCGAGATCGCGGTGCTCGGCGTCGCGGCGGACGGCACGCCTGGCCAGCTCAAGGCCGCAGCCAAGAGCTTCGGCATCACCTACCCGGTGCTCATCGGCGATCCAGCGACGCTGCGCGCCTACCAGATCGGCTCCTTCCCGACGACGGTGGTCATTGGGCCCGACGGTGACGTGCGGACGGCGCACGTCGGCCTGATGTTCGGCCCGCAGATATGGTGGGCGACGCGGTAGGTCACCGCGGCGCCTTGTGGGCCTGCTAGCTCGCCGAAGCGCGGCGTAGCAGCAAGAACTTGACCCGGCGGTTGTCGCCGGCCGCTCGCCCGAGCCAGGCCTCGGGGGGGGCGGCCGGCCAGCTCGTCGGATCGAAGGCGGGGGGGAGCTTGGCCCACAGCGGCCCCTGCCAAGCGGCGGCCAGCTCCGCGACCACGGGATGGTCGGCGAGGGTGCTGGGCGCGCGGTAGTCGGGTCCCCACGGTGGGTCGACGAAGAGCAGCTCGGCGGGGTGCTGCGGCGCTAGGACGCAGGCGTCGCCTTGCAGAAAGCGGATCCGCGCCGCGACGCCGTACACGCTCGCGTTGTGCCGCGCGAGCGCCAAGCGCTCGGGATCGGTGTCGATGGCGAGGACCTGGGCCCCGGCGCGCGCGAAGCCGATGGCGTTGCCGCCCGCTCCGCAGCAGGCGTCGATGACGGTGGTCACCTTGGCGCGCTCGCCGAGGGTGAGGGCGAGGGCCTCGGGGGTGAGGAAGACGCGGCCGTCGTCATCCAGGCGGGTGTTCGCGCGGGTGAAGCCGGGCGTGCCGTCGCGGCGGCGGCGGGCTTCGTCGGTGCGAGCGGCGCGCACGGCGGGGCGCTTGAGCGGCGGCTGCACGGTCATCGCCAACGACGCGCCCGCGAGCACGACGCCGTGAAGCCGCGCGGCGAGGTCGGCGGCGGCGGGCGTGTCTAGCTCGGCGCTGAGCGCAGCGCCCTCGCGTCGCCAGGGCCCCGGACCGAGCAGCGAGTCGGTGGGGAGCCAGGCGGGCAGTGGCGTGACGGTGACGAGGTGGCGGGCCATAGGTGAGGGCTATCCGCTCCCCGACGAAGGATCAGCGGCGACGGCGCAAGCCCGCGAGCAGCAGCAGGCCAAGGCCAGCGAAGCCGGTGGAGCTCGGGAGCGTGGCGCAGCCGATGCCCGCGTTCCCGCGACGCACGTCGTGGCTGTACTGGTCCGCCTGCGCGATGGCGGCGTCGGTGTTGTCGGCGAGCAGGGTGGGAGGTCCGCTCTCCGACAGCTGCTCGATGACGAGGGCGTGCACGTCGGTGCTGGCGGTGGCCTCGGCGCCGGTGGTTGAGCCCTGGCTTGCGACCCAGTCGATGCTTGGCAGGCGCACCTCGCGCCCGTCGGACAGGGTGAGGATGGCCTCGGCGTTGTTGCTGACGCGCGAGCCGCCGCAGAGCATGAGGAGCTCAGCGCTGTGCGCGTTGCTCACCTGCGGCAGATCGGCGTTCTCGCCGAAGATCGGGTCGACGGTCATCTCGTTCGCGGACAGCGAGGAGGTGAGGCGGGTGAGCACGGGGGCGTCGTGCACCATGGCGTCGGCGTGCAGCATCGGGTCGACGACGTTGACCTGGACGGCGTCGATGAGGGCGGGCCAGTCGATCTCCTGCAGCGGAAGCGGGTAGCAGCTCCAGCAGTTCCAGTAGTCGGCGGCCGTGGTGCCCTCTTCAAATTGCACGTAGGCGTCCAGCGTGGTGAAGAGCGAGCTCGTCGCGGTGCCGTTGCCGAGCTCCGCGGCGAGGGCGCGCATGCCCTGCTCGTTGCCCCCGCCGGCCGCGTTGCGCACATGGTTGAGGTCGATGGGGCCGCTAGGGAAGAGCGACGGCACGATGTCGGGCGTGCCCGCGTAGTCGGTGGCGAAGGCGTGCCCGCCCGCTTCATCGGCCGCGAGCGACACAACCGCTGGGTAGTTGGACCCGTTGGTGCGCCAGTCGATGGCGGCCTCGTTGATCTGCACGTGCAGGTAGTTGAGCGGCACCGCGCGGTGCTCGCCCAAGTAGAAGACCTGCAGCGGGAGGTCGGGGACGGCGGCGATTGACGTGAGCTGAATCGGGATCGACGCCTTGTTCCCAGCGTAGCGGAAGGCGATGGGTGCGAGGTCGCCCGTGTCGCGGTCCTTGAGCAGGCGCAGCGCGAGGAAGGCCTGTCCGCCGGCCACGTAGGGCGCGATGACGTCGGCGAAGGTGGGCGGCAGGTCGTAGCCATGGTCGACGAGCCAAGTCTGAAGCGCCTGTGCGTCGGTCGCCTGCAAGACGACGCTGTCATAGGGCCCCACCTGGGTCCGCGACACCACCTCGACGCCCGCGCTGTCCGTGGCGTAGTCGACGTCGTAGGCGGTGTCGGCGGTTGCGCGTCCGCCGCCGGACCATCCCTGGCTCTGCGAGCAGTCGCCGCGGCTGGTGATGACCGGCGTGAAGGTCGTCTGCGTAGGGAGCGCGATGGCGTTGAACAGCGCGTCCGTGGACAAGAAGACCTCAGGCGCGGCGGGTACGGGCACGATCCACGCAAAGTCCTGTGACGGACCTTGGTAGCTGATCTGCACGTGCGCTTCGACCGTGTTGGCCTGCTGATCGACCGCGAACACGATGCGCTCCCCAGCTTGCACTACGGGCGCGGAGGAGTCGCAGGCGAAGCCGCCACAAGCGGAGGCGGGGGTGCTTAGGACGAGCGCGAGCGAAAAGACGAGCATAAACGTGGACTCCTGTGAGACTATCGCCGACGGCGGGTGAGGGCAGCGAGTGAGATTAGCATGAGACCCATCCACCCGCTGGGGTTTCCGGTCGCGCTGCACCCAAAGCCGGCGGCGCGGCGGTGCAAGCTGTCGTTGTAGGCCTCGGCCTGCTCCGCGGCGGCGTTGGTGTTGTCCGCGATGACGACGGGCGGCCCGCTCTCGCCGAGCTGCTCGATGACGAGGGCGTGCACGTCCGTGCTGCGTGCGAGCTCCTCCTCTAGCGTCGTGGCGTGCTCCGCGAGCCACCGCGAGCTCGGCTGCAGGACCTCGCGGCCGTCGGCGAGCGTGATGGTGGTGCCCGCGGAGTAGGTGCGTCGCGACCCGTGACAGTCGATGGTGACGTCGGCGGTGTGTTGGTTGCTCACCTCGGGGAGATCCGGGTTCTCTCCGAAGATCGGGTCGACGGTCATCTCCGCCGCTGAGAGCGAGGAGGTGAGCCCGGTGAGCGTGGTCGCCGCGCTGACGAGCTCCTGCGCGTGCTCGCCGGGCGCGATGACATCGACTTGCACCGCGTCGAGGAGCGCGTCCCACTCCAGCGTCTGGTTGGGGAGGATGTAACAGGCGGGGCACTGCACATAGTCGGCGCTCGCGACGCCGGCGGGCAGCGTCACATAGGCCTCGATGAGGCTGGTGAGCGCGCCCGATGACGTGCCGACCGCGTAGACCAGCGCGCTCACCTTCCCGTTCGCGTCGCCGCTCAGCGCGCGCAGCGCGTCGAGGTCCATGGGGCCGTTCGGGAAGATCGGCGGCACGATGGAGGTAGAACCAGCATAGTCGGTCGCAAAGGCGTGGCCGCCCGCCTCGTCGGCGGCGAGGCCCACAACGGCGGCGTAGTTGGCGCCCTGGCCGAGCCAGTCGATGGCGGCCTCGTTGATCTGAACGTGGAGGTAGTTGAGCGGCACCGCGCGGTGCGCGCCCAGGTAGAACACCTGCAGCGGCAGGTCGGGCGCCGCGGCGATGGACGTGAGCTGAATCGGGATCGACGCCTTGTCGCCGGCGTAGCGGAAGGCGATGGGCGTGAGGTCGCCTGCGTCGCGGTCCTTGAGCAGGCGAAGCGCGAGGAAGGCCTGTCCCTCCGCCACATAGGGCGCGATCACCGTCGCGAAGTTGGTGGGCAGGTCGTAGTTGTGCTCACCGAGCCAGCTCGCGAGGGCGTCGGCGTCGTTCGCTTGCAGGACGACGCTGTCGTAGGGGCCCACCTGGTCGCGCGAGACGACGGTGACCTCGGGGGCGGGCAGGGGGCCGCTCGTGTTGATTTCGTAGTCTGGGCTCCCCCAGACGCTGCCGAGGCGCAGCTGTCGCCGAGAGCAGGAGCCAAGGGTGGTGACGACGGGGGTGAAGGTGGCCTGCGTGGCGGGCGCGATGGCGTTGAAGAGCAGGTCGCTCGACAAGAAGACCTCGGGGGCCGCGGGCACGGGCACGATCCACGCGAAGTCCTCGGAGGGGCCTTCGTAGCTGATCTGGACGTGAGCTTCGACGGTGTGCGCGTCGGTGTCCACGGCGAAGACGATGCGCTCGCCGGCTTGCAGGACCGGAGCGGTGACGGAGCAGGCGAGCCCGCCGCAGGCGTTGGCGGGCAGGGCGAGGGAGAGGGCGAGTGCGATCAAGCAAAACTCCAGAGCGTGCGCGGTTCAGCCGCCCCAGTTGGTGGCGATGGGGAGCGCGGTGCGGCGCATAGGAGCCGCCGCAAATCGAGTAGCACAAGCCGTGCCAAGCTGCGTTCGTTTTAATAATGCAGGAGTGCCCGTTTGTTTGCGGGGCAGGGTCGCGAGGTGGTGGCGAGCGCTGCTCGTACGCGCGACATCTGCGTCGCGCTCCGCCCGATGGCGGGAGGCCTACTGCCTGCGCCGGCGAAACTCTGCTGGCGAGACGCCTGCGGCGCGCGTGAAGCGCCGCGAAAAGTGGGCGCTGTCGGAGAAGCCGAGCGCGAGCGCGATCTCGGTCGCCGACGCGGAGCCATCTACGAGGAGCTCCTCGGCGAGGGCTATGCGCGCGTGCCACGGCAGGTGGTGGACGACATCGCCGCTTGGGTTCAGAGCCACTGAGGGGCTCAGCGCCCGCGCCCCCGGTTGCACGACGGGCGCGGAGCTCAGCCGCCCCAGTTGGTGGCGATGGGGAGCGCGTCGAAGGTGAAGGAGGGGAAGCCGATCGCCTCGCCGGTGTCGAGGTTGTGCAGCTCGACATCGGTGAGCACCAGCGTGCCGGTGGAGCTGGTGGCGGGCGCGACGGCGGCGGTCACGCTCACGTCCAGGGTCGCGGTGCCGCCGACGAAGCTGCTGGCGACCTCGGCGCTGATGGCGTCCGAGCAGTAGGCGCTGCTCAGCTGAGCGCCAGTCTCCCAAGCGATCGTAGCGCCGAGGTCCGTGAGCGAGCCGCTCTCCTGCAGGTCGCCACCGTCAGCGCGAATCAGCAGCTCGGGCAGCCAGACGGACAGCCCGACGGTGTCGTCGTCGCTCCACGCGTGAAAGGAGGTGTCCGAGCAGGCGGTGGCGTGCGTGAGCTGGGTGAGGTCCGCTGGCGTCGCCGCGCAGCAGGTCTCGATGGGGTCGTCGGTGCAGCCCGCGAGGGCGATGAGGGCGATGGTGAGCGCGGTGCGGTGCATGTGAGCCTCCGCGAACCGCTGTGCACAAGCCGTGCCACGCGTTGCCGCGCTTGTGAAACGAGTGAGTTCCTGCGCTATTCGCGGCGTGGTCGCGAAGCGCGCGCGAGGGCCCCGCGGCGGCGCGACACCCTTGTCGCGCTCTCGACGGTGCCGGGTTCGCCGAGGCCCTTCAGCGCGCGCCGATGATGCCTGGGCCTGCGTCGCCACCCGACGGCCACGAGCTGAAGATCGAGCTGTCAAAGCCGCTCGGCCCGCCCCAGTACAGGTAGGAGGTGCCGCCGAAGGTGGTGGCGTCCGGCCCGTAGCCGCTGAAGTAGGCGGGCAGGTAGAGGTCGTCCCACCCGTCGCCGTTGAGGTCGCCGATGCTGGCGGTCACCGAGCCTTCGCTGGGGAGCATGGTTCGCTTGGTGGCGCTGAACAACGCGACGCTGTTGTTCCAGTACACGAGCGACTCGGTGTGGTACGTCGGCAGGCTCAGGAGGTCCGACCAGGCGCGGACGAAGACCAGGTCCGGGTAGCTGTCGTGGTTGAGGTCGCGCGCGATGACCTTGGACACCCCGTCGCCGGTCGCCAGGGCGGTGGAGTCCGTGTTGTTGTAGCCGGTGGCCGAGCCCCAGTAGATGATGGACTCGGAGGCGAAGGACTCGAAGGGGAGCAGCACTCCCGCGATGAGCTCGGGGTAGCCGTCGCCGTTGAGGTCCTCGATGGCCATGCCGCCCATGTTGGGCGTGAACAACTGCTGGTTTCGCGTGGTGTCGAACCCGCCGTCGTTCAGGTAGGTCGTGATGACGCTGTCGAACGCGGCCACCATGACGATGTCCAAGTCGCCGTCGGCGTCCATGTCGCGGATCGCGTAGTCCATGACGCGGTTGCCGTTGAGGTCGACCCGCGCTGCGGGGTCGAGGCCGGTCGGGGAGCCCCAGAAGACGCTGCTCGGCGTGCCCAGCTCGTTGTCTTGCTCATTGAGCACGAAGAGGTCGAGCGCGCCGTCGGCGTTGAGGTCCACGGCCTCGCAGCGCGTGGCCCCGGTGGTGGGGAGCTCGGTGAACTGGGAGGGGTCGAAGCCGGTGCTGCTGTTGTAGAACAGGTGCCCCGCGCCGGGCCCGCCGAGGTAGGGATCGAAGACGGTGCCGCTGTTCCACGAGGGGAAGAACAGGTCGACGAAGCCGTCCGCGTTGAAGTCACCGGCGCAGGGGTGCGACGCGCCCTGGGTGGGGAAGATCGTGGGGTTCGCCGCTTGTGGGCCGTCGGGGCCGCCGTAGTGCAGCGCCGACTCGTAGTTCCAGGTGACGCCTGAGAGCACCGAGGCGATGACGACGTCGAGGTAGCCATCGCCGTTGAAGTCGAGCACGAGCGCGCCTTGGGTGGCGGTCTGCGGGAGCTCCTCGCCGCGTGTCCACTGGAGCGTGCCGTTGCTGAGCAAGGAGCCCTGAAGCGCCGGGTCACTCCAGCGATCGCGCGCGGTGAGCAAGATGTCCGGGCGGCCGTCGCAGTTGAGGTCGGTGCACACGTCGAGGCCGTCACAGTCCTGGTCGATGCCGTCGAGGGGGACCTCGGGGGTGTGTGAGCCTGAGAAGACGGTGGCGTCGGTGTCGTCGCAGTCGTCCGTGGTCAGCACGCCGGTGATGGCGTCGGGGCACTCGCGCAGCGGGTTGGCGGCGTCGCCGTGCGTGTCGCCGTCGAGGTCGGCGTAGCGGAGGATCGTGTCGGCGGCGTCCAGGGTGAGCGAGCCGTCGCAGTTGTGATCGACGCTGTCGCAGCGCTCGGTGGCGCCTGGGTGCGCTGAGACGTCGTTGTCATCGCAGTCGCCCGCGCCAGCCGTGGTGCCGCTGGGCACGGTGCAACCGGACGCGAGGGTGGCCGCGTCGCCGAAGCCGTCGGCGTCCGCGTCGCTGTACCAGCTCTTGAGGTCGACGGCGTTCGCGTCCACCTGGCCGTCGCAGTCGTTGTCGAGGCCATCGCAGCGCTCGGCCGCGCCAGGGTGGGCGGCGGCTTGGCGGTCGTCGCAGTCGCCGCCGATGAAGGCCGCGACGCTAGGTACGGTGCAGCTCGTGGTGAAGGTCGCGGCGTCGCCGAAGCCGTCGCCGTCGCCGTCGACGTACCAGCTCGTGCGGTCGATGGCGTCGGTGTCGACGGTGCCGTCGCAGTTGTTGTCGAGGCCGTCGCAGCGCTCGGTGGCGCCGGGGAAGACCGCGACGCGGCTGTCGTCGCAGTCGCCCGCGCGGGAGACGGTGTCCGGGGGGGCGTCGCAGGCGATGGTGACGGCGTTCGCGTCGCCGAAGCCGTCGGCGTCGGCGTCGGCGAAGAAGGTGCGCGGGTCGATGGGCTCGTCGTCCGCTAAGCCGTTGCAGTCGTTGTCGAGGCCGTCGCAGCGCTCCTCGGCGCCTGGGAAGACGTCGGCGCGGAGGTCATCGCAGTCATCGGCGCTGTCCAAGAAGCCGGTTGGAGCAGTACAAGCGACGATTTGAATCGAGTCGCCGCCGTGGCCGTCGCGATCGGCGTCGGCGTAGAAGGTGGCCATGTCGGTGGGGTTGTCGTCGATCACGCCGTCGCAGTCGTCGTCCACGGCGTTGCAGAGCTCCTCTGCGCCCGGGAACACGGCGGCGTCTGCGTCGTCGCAGTCGAGGCAGGCGGGGGTGCCGTCGGCGTCGGCGTCGGCGAGGGCGGTGGAGCCGTCGCAGTTGTAGTCGGTGCTGTCGGTGCAGCTGGTCTCGGCGGCGCCCGGGTGGATGGTGGGGTTCGCGTCGTCGCAGTCGTCCGCGTTGTCGACGTAGCCGACGGGCAGGGAGCAGCCGGTGGCCGTGGTAGCCGCGTCGCCAAAGCCGTCGTGGTCGGCGTCGGCGTACCAGAGGTTCGCGCTGTCGCCGTCGCCCTCGTCGACGCGCCCATCGCAGTTGTCGTCGAGGCCGTTGCAGAGCTCTGTCGCGTCGGGGTGGATGGTGCCGTCGGCGTCGTTGCAGTCCTGTGTGCTGTCGAAGCCGTCACCATCAGCGTCATCGCGGCAAGCGGGGGCGAGGACGAGGGCGAGCGCGAGCAGAGCGGGGGTGAGCTTCATCGAGACTCCGGTAGCAGGTGGGAAACCCCTAATAGGATGGCGCGCAGCGTGGCGAGCGTTCGGCAGCCTAACATCGCGCGGCGCGCCGATGGGTTAGCCTCCGCGCCACTCAAGGAGGCCCTCGTGGACCTGACCAAGCTCCTTCCGAAGCTCGTTCCCTTCATCAACACCGTCGGCCTTCGCATCGACAGCGTCACACCTGGACAAGCGACGGCGACCTTGCCGAGCCGCGCCGAGGTGCACAACCACATGGGCACCTGCCACGCGGGCGCCGTCTACACCTTGGGCGAGTCCGCCTCGGGTGGCGTCGTGCTGTCCATGTTCGCGGATCAGCTGCCTGGCGTGTTCATCGCGCTCAAGTCGGCGGTGGTGACCCACTCCAAGGCGGCGCCCGGCGACGTCGTCGCGACGGCCCAGCTCGACGGCGACCCCGCAGCAACCCGCGCGGCCTACGAGGCGGACGGGCGCGTCGACTTCGACGTGGTGGTCGAGCTCAAGGTCGGCGAGGTGGAGACGGCGCGCGTCGTCTACACCTGGGCCGTGCGCGCGCCGCGCTAAGCGGTCGCGCTAGAGAACAGGGTTCTCGGGGTCGTAGGGCTCCTCGATGTGCTCGTGGAAGACGCCCACCGAGAAGCCCATGAAGTGCGAGCCGTGCGCCGCGTCTAGGATGCGCTGCGTGCGCAGGCCCTCGGCGAAGGTGGCGGCGTCTTCGAGCTCGGTGCGGCCGTCGCGCACGGCGGCCACGACCTGCTTGAGGTAGAGCGGCAGCGCGCGGGCGAAGGGCCCGAGCGGCGGCATGCCGAGCTCGGCGGCGGTGGGCAGGTGCGCGTCGATGAGCTCGGGCTCCCGGCCGTGGCGGTGCAGCACCAAGCGCTCCTCGTTGTCGAGGGTGATCGTGCCCTCGCTGCCGAGGTAAGAGGTGCGCAGTCCGCGGCCTCCGGCGTACCCGCGGCTGACGCGGATCTCGGTGATGGCTTGCGTGGTGGAGCGCAAGGTGGCGACGGCGTAGTCCTCGGCGGTCACGTCCTCCAGCTCGCCGTGCTCGTCGGGGCGCTGGTGGATGAAGCTCTGAAGCCGCGCGTGAATCGCGAGGGTCTCGCCGAACTCGCGCTCGCTGAGGTCGACGAAGTGCGAGCCGAGGGCGTTGAAGGCGCCGCCGCCGCGGGTGACGTCGAACCACCAGCTGAAGGGCAGCGAGGCGTAGTCGGGCGTGTCGAAGAGCGCCTCGTTGGAGCCGTGCCAGAGCTCGCCGATCGCGCCGTCCGCGAGCAAGCGGCGCAGCGCTTGGCGCGGCGGGCTGAAGCGGAGCTGGTGATCGATGAGGGCCAAGCGACCCTCTGCGGCGTTGGTCATGCGCTCGGCCTCTTCCTCGGAGACGGCCATGGGCTTCTCGCACAGGATGGCGGCGCCGGACTGGGCGCAGAGCTCGAGCACCATGGGCTCGTGGAGGTGGGCGGGGCTGCTCACGAGCACGAGGTCGGGCTCTAGCGCGAGCAGGTCTTGCCAGCGGTCGGTGGCGAGGCCGATCTCCCACTCTTGCGCGGTGCGCTGCGCCTTGGCGAGCTGGGCGCCCGCGATGCCGACGACGTCCACGCCCCCCACAGCGCGCAGCGCCGGGAGCTGAACCCGTGAAGCAAAGGCGTTTCCGATGAGCGCGACGCGTACTGACATGAGCCCCTCCTGCCGCAGGCGTATCGCAGCGCAGGCGTGAGGGAGCGCACCCGCGCATCGTTCAACGTTATCCAATGCTCTCGACGAGCTCGGCGTGCGCCGCCGCTAGCTCAGGTCGACGCTGACGGGGATGTGATCGCTCGCGGTGGGCTCCCAGGCGCGGGTGTCGGCCCAGGTGCGGCTGGCGACGCAGCGCTCCAAGAGCGGCTTGGACAGCAGCACATAGTCGATGCGAAAGCCGCGATTGCGCGGGTAGGCGCCGCCTCGGTAGTCCCACCAGCTGTAGGTGCGCTCGTCGGGGTGCAGCGCGCGGAAGGCGTCGTGCAGGCCCCAGTCCATGACCTTGCGCAGCACCATACGCTCGTGCGGGTGGCAGAGGATGGAGCCGTCGGTGCTGACGGCGTCCCAGGTGTCGAGCTCGCCCAGCGCGACGTTCAGGTCACCGCAGACCAGCACGGGCTCGGTGGCGGCGAGCTGGTTGAGCTCGCCGCGAAGGCGCGCGAGCCATTGGAGCTTGTAGGTGAACTTTGCATGACCGGGGGCGGTTCCCATCGGCACATAGCAGCAGAAGACGCGCACGCCGCTGACGGTGGCGGCGACCATGCGGCGCTGCTCATCGTCCAAGCCCGCCGGGTGCGGCACCGTGAAGCCGAGCTGCGGGTCGACGAGCGGGTGCTTGGAGAGGATGGCGACGCCGTTGTAGGTCTTCTGGCCGGAGATGAGCTGGTGCGGGTAGCCGGCGGCGGCCAGGGCCTCGGCGGGGAACTTGTGGTCCTCGACCTTGGTCTCCTGCAGGCAGAGCACGTCAGGCTGCGCCTGCTCAAGGTAGCGCAGCACATGCTCAAAGCGCACGCGCAGCGAGTTGACGTTCCAGGAGGCGATGCGAAGCGGTGTGGTCATACGCGAAGGCTAACGGCTTCGAGGTCTCATGTTCGAGGTCCGAATACAGGGGGTCAGGTTGCTAGCTGTTACACTTGGCGGTGCCGCGCTCGTGCCAGCAGCGCCCTGATCTGCCGACCCGCCCATTAGAACGGCCGTGAATCGAGCACCCACCGGATCAGGGTGGCGGTGAATCGAGCACTCAGCGCCGCGAAGCCCGATGGCTCCACGATAGAACGCCTACTTTCGAGGCGTGGCCAGCGCCGCGACCCGCTCACCGCTCGATTCGACCCCAGCCTCTTCGGGGGGCCGCTCGATTCGACCCGATCCTCATCTACTTGACCTTCGCCGCCCCGGCCTCGGCCTCGCGCACCAGCGCGTCGCGCTTCTGCTGGGCCCCGCTGACCAGCGCCTTGCCCTTCTTGTCGGCCTCGACCACGAGCGCGTTCGCCCTCTTGTCGGCCTGTTCCTTGAGCTTCTTCGCGCTCTCTCTGGCGGCGGCCTGCGCGAGCGGCTTGCCCTGGGCGTCGCTGATCAGCTTGTCGCCGGCGGTCTTGGCCTCGGCGCGCAGGCGGTCGGCGCCCTGCTTGGCCTCGAGGTTGAGGCGCGCCGCTTGGCGCTCGGCCTCGGCGACGAGCTTGTCGCCGTTGGCCTTGGCGGCGGCGATGGCGTCGGCGGACACGGCGCCGACCTGCTCGCTCACGCGGGCGGTGACCTGCTCCTTGACCGCGGCGGCGACCGCTTGTCCCAGCGTGACGCCCACCTTGGGGTTGTCCCAGCCGCCGGTGAGCTTGACCCGCACGTCCACCTGCTCGCCGAGCGCGGCGGCGCCGGCCAAGAAGGGCGCGCCCTTGAGGCTGGCGGTGGGCAGGCGCAGGTCGAGGGCGAGGTCCATGGTCTGGTCGAGCACGCCCGCGCCGCCAGAGAGCTTGGCGGGCACGCCGCCGAGCAGGACGTCGGCGGGCTGGAGCTTGAGCTGGCCGTCCACGAGCTCGTAGAGCAGGTTCTGCTTATTGAGCTCGATCCGCTTGAACTTGGGGTCCATGAGCTGCTCGGCCACACGCGCGAGGGCGGCTGGCGTGAGCGCGACGTCGTAGGTCTGCAGCGCGCCCTTGGACGCGAGCAGCGAGAGCTCGGGCGAGCCATCGGGCCCCAGGCGCGCGTTGAGGGTGAAGCCCGAGTTGACGTGCCCCGTCGCGCCCTTGGCGACGGGGATCAGCCGCTGGAGCGAGGGGAAGGCCTCCAGCGTGCGCGCCACGTCGAAGCGCGCTGCGTTGAGCGTCAGGTCGAGGTCGGCGAGGGCGGCGGTGGGCGCGACATAAGCGCCCGACATCTGGAGCTGCCCGTCGAGGAGGCCGAGCCTGAGGTCGTCCATGCGCATGGCGCCGTCTTTGACCGAGATGCGCCCGTTCACGTTGTCGAAGACCATGCCCATCGCGTCCGCGCGCGCGAAGCGCACGTCCACCGCGAGGTCGAGGTCGGTGGGCACGGCGACGAGCACGTCCTCGGCGGGGGGCGCCGCTGAGGGCTCGGTCGCAGCGGCATCTTCGCCGGCGAAGGGCTCGAGGTCGATGCGCTTGCCGTGCAGGTCGAAGTGCCCGACGAGGGCGCCGCGGCCCATCATGTACGGCATGAGGTTGTCGAGCTGGCCGGTGCCCGCCACGTCCGAGTTGCCGAAGCGCGTGACCAGCTCTGTGATGTCAGCGCGCTGCGGCGACAAGCCGAGCTTGAGGGCGTCGAGCTGTACGTCGACCGGGAGGTCGGTGCTCGTGTAGCGCACGCCTCGCGCGTTGAAGTGTCCGGTGGCGCGCACCTTATCGGCCGCCTGAGCCTCGAACGCGCTCATGCGGCCGGCGACGTCCAGGTCCACGTCCATCGCGCCGGAGACGGTGACGCCCTCCATGGGCCACGCGGCCTGGAGCGCGGCGAGGTCGAGCTTGCCGAGGAGCTGAAGGGTGACGCCGGGGTCCGTGACCGGGTTGTGGACGGAGAGGCGGCCCTCGATGGGGGCGTCGCCCACGCGCAGCCGGAGGTGGCTCACGTCCAGCGTGGCGAGGTCGGTCGCGCCCTCGGGGTGGGCGATGCGGATGTCCGCGGCGATGCCCTCGACGGACGCGGGCAGGTCCGGGTACTTCACGCGCGCGTCCGCCACCACGAGCGCGAGGTCGAAGGCGGGCAGATGATCGCCTTCATAAGCGTACAAGCCCTTGATGGTGCCGTCGAGCTTGAGCGTGCCTGAGGCGTCGACGTCGGCGAAGGAGGCCGTGTACGCGGCGGGCAGGATGGAGAGGAGCGTCTTGAAGGAGGTGTCGAGCGTCTTGGTGCTCAGGTCGATGTCCCAGCCCGCGTCCACCGGGGTCAGGCCGCCGTCGAGGACGAGGCCGAGCTCGTTCAGGCTGAGCGTGGTGTCCTTGAGGGCGATGGCGCCGGTGGCGAGCTCGTAGCGCGTGCCGCCGTCAAAGCGGAGCTTGACCCCGGAGAGCAGGTCGAGGCCGCCCGCGCTCATGGTGAGGCTTCCGATGCCGACCTGCGTGTGCAGGTCGAGGGCGTCGGAGGTGACGGCGCCGCCGAGGTTGACGCTGAGCTCGGACGCGATGAGGCCGGTGCCGCCTTGCTGATCGTCGTACACGAGCTCGCCGCCGGTGATGTGCAAGCTGTCGAGCTGGAGCTGCCAAGCGCTCGCCTCCGCGGCGGGGGCGGCGGGCTCGTTGGTGGGCCAGAGGTCGTAGTTGGCCGCGCCGTCGGGCTTCACGACGACGTGCAGGCGCGGCGAGGTGAGGGTGACGCCCTCGACGCGCGGGGCGTCGCCGAAGAGCAGGCTGCTCAGCGCGACGTGGACGAGCACCTCGTCGACCTGCGCCAAAGAGACGCCGTCAAACGTATCTTTTCCCGTGACGCTCAGCTTGGTGAGGCGCACGCCCGCCGACGGGAACGTGGAGAGCAGGCTGACGTTCAGGTCCTCGAAGTCGACCGTGGCCGCCATGTCCTGGTTGATGGCCTCGCGCACCTGGTTGTCGATGACGCTCTGCAGGAAGGCCCACCCACCGACGAGCCCTCCGCTGCAACCCAAGAGGGCGAGCCCTGCAACGACCGAGGCAATCCCAAGCTTCTTGCGCATCGCATCCTCCCGCGGCCCCGCGCAGCGCCGAGGGGCGCGCGGTTCCACTGTCGGCTGTATGCGCCCTGACGCCTCGGATCCACCGCGATACGCCGTCAGCATGACCATCCCCGCTGACTTCGCCGACGAGTGCTTGTTCACCCAAGACGTGTGGTACTTCCACGACGTGCTGGAGATCGATCGCGAGGCCCAGCGCGTGGAGGTGTTGGTGGACACCACCCAGCTCGGCCTGATGGTGGAGGCCCAGCGGCCCTTTCCCGGCCACGGCCCACACCTTCCAGGCGCCGTCGTGATTCAGATCTCGGCGGTGCTCGGCAGCCTGCTCGCCACCTATGTGCTCGACATGCGCGCTACGGACGGCTGGGTCGGCTTCGGCACGCACATTCACAAGGCGCGCTTCCCGAGCATGGGGCTCATCGGGCCGCCCGTGCGCGCGTCGATTCAGAAGCTCGAGTCCAAGGTTTGGAACGGCACGCACCTGATTCGCTACAAGTTCCGCTACCTCCAAGAGGATCGGCTCGTGTACTCGGCCGAGCACTCGGCGGCGTGGATGCAGACGGAGCACCGCGGGCCGCTGCGGTAGGCCCTATTCACTCGCCCGAAACGCTGTCCACGCCTCGCTCAGCGCGGCTTGAAACGGCTCCACCCGGTCGCGGTCCAGCTCGCACATCACGACCCACTGATCGGGCTTCTCGATGACGCCGAGGCGCCGCACGTGCGAGGCGGCGACGCGCTTGACGGCCTCGAACCACTCGGGCAGGAGGTCGAGCTCGATGGTGAGCACGAGCTTGGCGATGTCTTCGGTGGGCTCGGACAAGAGGACCTCTGCGGGCGCTACGGCCCGTTGGCGATGGCGAGCAGGCGGTCGCGCAGGTAGGCGTAGTTGGCCGGATCATCCAGGTTGTACGTCGTGAGGTTGTAGACCTCGACCACCTGGTTGTTCTGATCGAGCAGGTAGACGTCGCGGTAGGTGACGCCCCACTGGGTGCTCACGTCGTCGGTGACTGTGTCTTGGAGCAGGCCGATGGTGTTGCCGAGGATCATGTCGGGCACACCCGCTTCATTGCCGGGCATGTTCACCCCGAACAGGTGGATGGGCACAGCGGGTGAGGCGGCGTCGAGCTCGGCTTGCATGGTGTTGAGGTGGCCAAACTGGCCACGGCAGTAGCTTCAAGTGGCGTGGGTGAAGTACCACCCAGAGACCTGCTGCAGGTAGTCGCGGGGTGAGACGAGCTGCCCGGCGGTGAGCGACGCGGTGTTCACGTCGAGCAGCCCGAAGTCCGGGGCCATCAGCGTGGCTTGGGTGTCCGAGCCCGTGTCCGACGCGGTGTCTGTGCCGGTGTCGGAGGCTGTGTCCGAGGCCGTCGCGGTGTCGGAGCCTGGGTCCGACTGGGTGCCGGTGTCGAAGCTGTGGCTGTCCGCGACCGTGCTGTCGCAGGCCATGAGGGCGAGCAGCGGCAGCCAGCGTAGTGTTGAGCGCATGCGCACCTCCGAGCGCGGACACTGTACCGCATCGCCGAGCGCGAGCGCCATCCGTAGGTCGCTTCGGAGTGTTACCGTCGGAGCCCCCGCTCATGGCGCCATTGGTGGTATGCTCCGCCGCGAGGATGTCGGGTTGCACGTCCAAGAGCTCGGATCGGAACAGGCTTCGCCCCGCTTGGGCCCCTTTGAGGTCGAGGCGCTCATCGGCGCGGGCGCGATGGCGCAGGTTTGGCGGGCGCGGCACCTGCAACAAGGGGTGCCTGTCGCGCTCAAGGTGATGACCTCCAAGGTCGCGCGCGAGGAGCGTTGGCGGGTCGCGTTCGCGGAAGAGGTCCGGGCGGTCGCGCGCTTGCAGCACCCCCACGTCATCCTCGTGTTCGACCACGGCACCGTCGACGCGCGCGCCGCTCGGGAGTCTGGCGGTGAGCTGCCAGAGGGCGCCGCGTGGCTCGCGATGGAGCTCGCGGCGGCGGGCTCGCTCGATCAGGTGCAGGAGGTGCTGCCTTGGTCGGAGCTGCGCCCGGTGATCATCGCGCTCTTGGACGCCCTCGCCCACGCCCACGCTCGCGGCGTGATTCACCGCGACCTCAAGCCCGCGAACATCTTGCTGGGGAGCGCGTCCGATCACCGGCCTGGGCTCAAGCTCTCCGACTTTGGGCTCGCCCACGTCGCGGGCTCCAAGCAGGAGCTCGAGATCGTCTCGGGCACGCCGCGCTTCATGGCGCCGGAGCAGTTTCGCGCGGACTGGCGCAGCTACGGGCCGTGGACCGATCTGTACGCCCTCGGCTGCTTGGTCTGGCACCTCGTGGCGGGCCGCCCGCCCTATGTCGGCCGCGACGTGCGCATCTTGGGACAGCAGCACATGTACGCCGAACCTCCTGCGCTGGTGGCGCGGCGGCCCATGCCGCGTGGGCTCGAAGCGTGGCTGCTTCGGCTGCTCGAGAAGGCACCGGCGGACCGCTTCGCTTGTGCGGCGGACGCGGCGTGGGCGCTCGGCGCGCTGGTTGACCCCGAAGGCGACAGCGGTGAGCGGCTGCAGGGCTCACCGCTCGTGGTCTCCAACCCGACGTTGACCCTTGATAGTACCTTTGTGACGCAGGTCTACACCAAGATGAACTTCGCCGAGCGCGAGCTCGGGGAGACGTCCGCGGCACGGCTCGCGCCGCAGACACCTCCGCCGCTGCCCGCGTCGTGGAAGCGCGCGTCACCGCCGCCGCCGTCCATTCGCCTCGTCGGCGCTGGGCTCGGGCTGTACGGCCTGCGCTCCATCCCGATGGTCGATCGCGAGGGGGTGCGCGACCAGGTGTGGGCGACGCTGAGAGCCGCTCGTGAAGCGGCTGATCCGCGCGCGCTCGTCCTTCGGGGCGCATCGGGTACGGGCAAGAGCCGCGTGGTGCAGTGGATGAGCGAGCGCGCCCACGAGCTCGGCGCGGCGACCGTGCTTCAGGCGGTGCACAGCGCGCAGCGCGGCGGCGCGGACGGGCTCGGGCCGGCGTGGGAGCGCCACTTGGGCACGCTGGGCCTCGATCGGTCCGCGGTCGAAGATCGGCTGCGCGAGCGCATGGGCGATCGCGACCCGAGCGAGCGCCTGGCGGTCGCTGAGCTCCTGTGCCCCGCGCCTGCAGACCATGCCGGCCCCGTGGTTCGCTTTGGCTCCGATCGCGAGCGGTACGCGCTCATGGCCCGCTTGTTGGCGGAGCAGGTAAGACATCGGCCGGTCGTGTTCTGGATGGACGACGTGCAGTGGGGGGATGACGCGCTGCGCTTCGCGCACTTCTTGCTGGAGCGCGACGACGCGGGCGCGGTGCTGCTCCTGCTGACCGTGCAAGAGGAGGCCCTCGCCGAGCGCACCTTGGAG
>Ga0210044_10001945_pt1 | contig 31353 bp, 27 predicted proteins | sample CryGey13umfilter_2_FD_183959 | JGI IMG/M metagenome (GOLD analysis project Ga0210044, IMG submission 183959) | Groundwater microbial communities from aquifer in Utah, USA - Crystal Geyser 4/9/14 3 um filter (SPAdes) (version 2) | ecosystem: Environmental > Aquatic > Deep subsurface >...
ATCGATTTACTTATCTCAAGAAAATGGCATGATATGTTTAAACCATTTCATCAAGACCCTATTTAAATTGATTTTAAGTGCCGATTTCAAACTTATTCTGCTTGAATTTCCTTTCCTGTAAATGTTCTTACAATTTCACCTAAGTAAATTTTAAGTTTAATAACGTATTCTGGAGAAGAGAATTTTTCTTTTATTCCAGGGCTTTTGTAAAAAACTAATCGATACCCAACTCCTGTTCCTATTCCTATCCATCGAATAATTTTATAGTCGATTAACATTGCTGGTTCATAGGATAAGACAGCAGATTCGTTGAGTTTTACTTTTTTTCCATTTACATCATCATACTGATAACTGGCACTTCCTATACCCATTTGGGCAGATAAACTAAATTCCCATTTTTTGGTGTTGTAATAAACATATTCGATGTATGGCGAGAAATAAAAATACTCTAAATTAACAGGAATCGCTGTGTCAGCATCAGTTGTGTAAGTTGATTGAACAGGTAGCAACATACTATTTATTCCTAATCCTATTTTGAATTTTCTTCGATAGCTTAAACCTATTTTTACACCAATTGTTTTTACCTTGCTATCTCGAATAAAGGAGAATCTATTATCGAATTTTACATCTAATTTTGGCTTGGCGTGAAAGCTTTTTTTAAACTCCTCTTCAAAAACAACATGCTCCAATTTATCGTCTTGTGCGATTAAAAAAATTGGACAAGTTAATAAAAAAAGATAGAAAAGAAGTAAGATGAGTTTGGGTAGATGATAAATCATTTCAAATCGACAGAAGATTATTAATTCTGTTTAGCTAATTTATTTTTTTTTCGATGTCGATAAATAAAATATCCAACGGTTAATACAAGTAAATAAGGGAAAATTAATAAATACAGAATACCATTATTAATCCCTTTTGCTATTGAACCACCAGACTCTAAATCGGTTTCTAAAACTGCTTTACACATCGCACATTGAGAATATGCAGAAAACTGAAAAGCAATCAACACAACCAATAAAAGTATTTTCTTTGAAAAAATCATTTATACAAATTTACCAATGATTTACTAAAACTCAGCAAGAGATTTTTATTTTCTTTGCTCAATTTCATTTTGTTTTGTTCCTTTTAAAGGAACGACATCTTCTTTAAAGATAATATCAATGGCATCGGTTAAATCGTCTTTTATCTCTTTATAAATAGTGCCATCAAAAATTCCTCGAATGTGTCCTTTTTTATCAATTAAAATAAAATATTGTGAGTGTAAAAATCCACCTGGTGCAACCTCATCTTTTTGTGCATTGATAAAAAATCCTTTAAATGCTACTTCATAAATTTTATCCTTATCTCCAGTTAAAAAATCCCAATTTTTGGTATCGGCATGTACCCTATTCGCATATTCTTTTAATACCTCAACCGTATCATGTTCTGGATTAACAGTAATCGAGATAAATCTCAATCCTTTTCTATCTTTAAATTTATTTTGAAGATAACCCATGTTGGTTGCCATTTTAGGGCAAATGGTTGGACAGGTAGCAAAAAAGAAGTCTGCTATATAAATACTTCCCAACAAATCATCACGGGTTATTGTTGCCCCATCTTGATTTATGAATTCAAAATAGGGTATTTGATGGTAAATGGTATCATATTTTCCATCAGGAGTTAAAACAGCTTCTTTTGGTCCGATGTATGGTAACTTGCTAAAATTATGCTTTCCTGTATATAGTAATAAGTAAAAAACTGATGGCAATAATAATATTGTAATTAAAATAATTACTTTTTTATACTTTTTCCACATAACTATAATTTATTAACACAAAATAAATTGTGTCGGTGTAAGGTAGTTTATTTATTCAATTTTAGAATAAATGGTTGATGTAATCTACAAAAACTCCTTCAGTAAGCACCATATAAGCTAAATATAATGCCAATAAGGTATACGGTAAGATGATCGTATTTTGTAAAGCAGATTTTTCATGTTTCAGGTGCATGTAATAGGCAACAATAAAATAAGCTTTAGCAATCGTCATTACAATAAATGTCAATTTCACAAAATGCCAATTTATTCCAAAATCTTTCCACATGATTCCTAGTGTTACTTCAATAGTAGTAATAGTCAATAACACAAAAAACATATTCCAAATCATTCTTCTGGTTTTTTTCCCTTCTTCTTCAGAATGATGAACAGCGTATTTATAAGGTTGATCTAAATGTTCCATAATCAATAATTTTAAATGTTAAATTAAGTAGAAGAATGTGAATACAAACACCCAAACTAAATCTACAAAATGCCAATATAACCCAACTTTTTCTACCATTTCGTAATGCCCACGTTTTTGATAAGTACCCATAATTACATTAACAAAAATGATGAAGTTTAATACTACTCCACTAAAAACGTGAGTTCCATGAAATCCTGTGATAAAGAAAAAGAAATCGGCAAAAAGTGGATGCCCATATTCGTTATGATGTAGGTTTGCACCATGAATTTCTTGTCCTTTGGCTATTGCATTGGCTAATTCTTGTCCAGTCAATGAAAGATAATTAGCAGTTGCTTCTGAACTTTCTTTCCATGGCAATAATAAAACTTGTTTTGATTCATCAGCCCATCTACCAATTATTCCTTGTGTTTGTTCTATTGTTCCATCGGGTAAAGTATAAGTACCAATTCCCAATTGAAAAGCTCCTAGCTCTGTTCCATGAATAAAATGATACCATTCCCAAGCTTGAGATCCAACAAATATTAAACCTCCTAAGATGGTAAAAAGCATCCATTTTGTTACTGCTTTTTTATCCATTCGATGTCCTGCTTCCACAGCGAGTACCATAGTAACAGAACTCATAATTAAAATAAAGGTCATTAATGCTACATAAATTAATGGATGATGTCCTTCTATAAATGGAAAATGAGTAAACACATTTTCAGCTGTTGGCCAAATACTAGCGAAATTATGGCGATAAAATCCGTAGGCTGCTAGAAATCCAGTAAATGATAGGGCATCAGATACTAAGAAAAACCACATCATTAATTTTCCATAACTTGCTCCAAAGGGAGAATTATTATCTCCTGCCCAAGCATTTTTAGTATCTATAACTTCTGTATGAGACATATTTTTTATTTATTTTCAATTAAACTATGATGAACTTAAGGAATAAGAAAAGGTAAATCCACAATCCTCCTAAAAAATGCCAGTAAGTTATACTTACCTGAACTCCTAAAAAATTAGTTGAACTATATTTTCCTTTAATTGTTTTAACTAATACCACTAATAAACTAATCAAGCCACCAATTAAATGTGCAACATGCAAAACTGTTAACAAATATAAATAAGAGCTCTGCTGAGTACTCTGGTTTCCAACTGCATACACTCCTTTTTGATATAAATTTGACCAACCTAAAAACTGGGAGAGTATAAACAATAATCCCAATAGTAAAGTAAGCGAAATACTTATTTTTGCGGCTTCAATTTTTCCTTTTTTAATAGAAAAAAGTCCATAATAAAAAGTTGCACTACTCAACACTATTATTATGGTGCTAATGGTAAAAGCAAAAGGCAATTTGATATTAATGAAGCCACCTCCACCCTGACTAACAATAACAGCACTTGTTAAACCGCTAAAAAACATAATTATACTTATCAGGGCAATCCATAATAAGGGTTTAGAGGTTTTCTGACGAAGTTCTTCTTTATAATTGCTATTTTCGATTACAACCGTAGTCATGTTATTTCTTAATGTGTTTCTTCTTTTTCATTTTCGCCTAACGGAACATTTTGTGGAATATAATCGTCACCTGAAATATATTCTCCATTTTCATCAACCTTACTATAATCATAAGGCCATCGATAAACAGTGGGTATTTCGCCATACCAATTTCCGTGAATATGCTCTACAGGAGCAGTCCATTCTAATGCATTTCCTTTCCATGGGTTTTGTGGAGCTTTTGGTCCTTTTAAAGCACTATAAACAAAATTAAAAAAGAATATTAATTGTGCGAAAAATGCAATGATAGCAAATGTGCTGATAAATTGGTTGATGTCTATCATGTTATCAAAAAGAGGAAATTCAGAATTCGTATAATATCTTCTTGGTACTCCAGCTAATCCTAAAAAGTGCATAGGAAAAAAAATACCATACGAACAAACAATTGTTAGCCAAAAATGCAAGTAGCCTAATTTATTATTCATCATGCGACCAAATATTTTCGGAAACCAATGGTAAACTCCAGCAAACATCCCAAAAATTGCAGATAATCCCATTACAATATGAAAGTGACCAACAACAAAATAAGTATCATGTACATTGATATCTAATGCGGAATCACCCAATACTAAACCAGTTACACCTCCTGTGATAAATGTTGACACTAACCCTATACTAAACAAAACTGCTGGAGAAAATTTAATATTTCCTTTCCATAAGGTGGTAAGATAATTAAACACCTTAACTGCCGATGGGATTGCAATTAATAGTGTCGTAAAGGTAAATACTGCACCTAAGAATGGATTCATTCCAGTTACAAACATATGGTGCCCCCAAACAATACATGAAAGAAATGCAATTGCCATCATCGAACCAATCATTGCACGATAGCCAAAAATAGGTTTTCTACTCATGGTAGAAATAATTTCTGAAGTAATTCCTAGTGCAGGCAACAATACGATGTAAACCTCAGGGTGACCCAAAAACCAAAATAGATGTTCGAATAATATTGGGCTTCCGCCTGAATGTTCTAGAACTTGACCTCCAACATAAATATCTGATAGATAAAAACTTGTTCCAAAACTTCTATCAAAGACAAGTAAAAGAGCTGCTGATAATAACACTGGAAAAGAAACTACACCAATAACGGCAGTTAAAAAAAATGCCCAAATGGTTAAAGGAAGTTTGGTCATTGACATTCCTTTTGTTCGCAAATTTAATACGGTAACAATATAATTTAAGCTTCCTAAAAGTGACGATACAATAAAAATTGCCATGGCAATTAGCCATAAGGTCATTCCTAAACCAGACCCTGGTATTGCTTGTGGTAAAGCACTTAATGGTGGGTAAATGGTCCAACCAGCAGATGCAGCACCTCCTTCAACAAACAAAGATATAAGCATTATGATAGAGGAAATGAAGAAAAACCAATAAGATAACATATTTAAAAATCCTGAAGCCATATCTCTTGCTCCAATTTGAAGGGGAATAAGAAGATTACTAAAAGTTCCACTTAACCCAGCGGTTAACATAAAAAACACCATGATTGTTCCGTGCATGGTAACCAACGACAAATATTTATCAGGAGCGATAACACCATTTTCTGCCCAACTTCCCAATAATAAATCTACTATTTTAAAACTTTCACCTGGCCACCCTAATTGCAATCTAAAAAGGGTTGACATTGCCAACCCAATAAAACCCATTAAAAACCCAGTTATCAAAAACTGTTTGGAAATCATTTTATGATCAGTACTAAAGATGTACTTAAATAAAAAATCCTCTTTTTGATGATGATGTGTACTCATTCTATGCTTAATTAAGTAATGTTCTTAAACTATAATTTTATTGTTTAAATTCTTTTTGTTCTGCCAACCATTTATCATAATCTTGCTGACTTTCTACGATGATATCCATTTGCATATTGTAATGAGCAGCACCACAAATTTTATTACACAATAAGATATAATTAAATTTTTCATTTTTGGTAATCTTTCTCATTTCGGCAGTTGTTATTGTTGGAACAAAGTTGAATTGCGTTCTAAGTCCAGGAACACAATTCATTTGAGCTCTAAAGTGAGGCATGTAGGCACTATGAATTACATCTAATGAACGGAACACAAATTGTACAGGTACATTTACAGGCAAATGAAATTCGCCTTTAAGGAGTTTATCATCTTTAGTATTAACATCAGATGTATCAACTCCAGTTGCATTAGTTCCTTCAATTAATGTTACCTGTGAGCGACCTAGTACTTTATCTTTTCCAGCATACCTTGCTGTCCAAGTAAATTGTTGTCCTGTTAATTCAATTAATATATGATCAGTTTCTTCAGGAACAGGTGTCATTGTTGAATTCCAATTCGTTAATCCCATCAAAATAAGAACTGTTAATGCAATTGATGGAACTGTAGTCCAAATTAATTCTAATCTGTTGCTGTGGGTAAAAAATAGTGCTTTTCTTTTAGAACTAAACGCAAATTTGTAGGCAAACCAACATAAAAAAACATGAGTAATTATAAATACTGGAGTTATTATCCATAATGTTAAATTCATTAAAAAATCTATACCTACGCCATGTTTAGATGCAGAAACTGGCAGAAGCCAACCTCCCCATGCCCATATTTGCCAAGCAAAAAATCCCATGTAGGCAAATAGAAAAATAAATACCATCAACGATTGACCTTTCGAATCCTTTTCTGTTATCTCATAAATCAATTCTCCCCGATTTTTAGCTCCTAGTTCTGCAATTTTTAAAAACTGTACACCAGTTATTATGGCTAATAAAATTATTAATACTATAATTGTAGTTATCATAATTAAAAAACTTTGTATTATTAATCTAAATTAAATTTTTTAAGATTATACGGAAACATTGATTTTTGTAATTGCCTTCATGAGTGCTCTTCATCATCCATCTTATTGTGTTTTATAACATATTTTTAAGACTTCGAAAATAATATTTTAATTGTATTATTACAAATCTAAAACAAAAAATATATAATTAAGTAAATTTTAATTTCAAACTCACAAAAGACGAGTAAGTTTATTTCTATCTAAAATTAAGATGCTCTTCTTTTCCGTATCAATTATTTTATCTTTCTTAAACTTTGACAATGTTCTTATCACATTTGCAGTATTCATATTGGAAATTGCGGCAATTTCTCTTCTTTTAATTTGAATAGCCAATGTTTTCCCATCTTTTTCAAAACCAAAAAATTCTATTAATTCATTTAATGCAAAAGCCAAACGTTCTTCTATTTGTTTTTGCGTTAAATTGAGTAATCTTTCTTTGAAACTTTCTACCTGTTCTGATAATTCTTGAATTATTTTAAAAGCAAATTCTGGATTTTTTTTTATCACTTTAAAAAGATGTTCTTTTTTAATTAGACATAAAGCAACTGGTTCAATCGCAATAGCAGAAGAGCTATAATTCCGATTTCCCATTAAATCATCAAAACCAATAAAATCTACTGGTTTATGTAAGCCAACAATAAATTCATTTTCAATTTTACCTGTTCTAGATAGTTTAACTTTTCCTTCAGTAAGGCATAATAATCCATTTGGAGTTACCCCTTCTTTGTATAAAAAATCTCCTTTATCAAAAAACAACTTTGTTCTTCCATTATTCACAATAGCGAGATCTTCATCACTTAATCCTTTAAATAAAGAAAAGTTGGCTTTTAAACAGGTAACACAATTGCCTAAACATTGTTCCATAAAAATCAATCTTTATTAAATGCTAAAATTATTAAAAATAACTTGATATGCTGAAACCAAATAGCTTTTCGAAAAAATTTACATAATTTGGTACAGCACAAAATTGACCACGAAGTAGCATCGCAGATAAACTAAGCAATCTCGATAGCTCTGGACTACAAAGTTCCACTATATATGAAGGTGTACACTTTCGTCATACATAGGATGATTTTTTACTGCTAAAGGTGCTTTTGATAAAGATTTTAACACAGTAAAAATAAATATTCCTAAAAATGTTAAGAACATTCCTATTTCCATAAAACCTAGCTGACCATGTTCGTGCATAGTTGCAGGTAAAACCATAACCAATACATCAATAAAATGCGTAAAAAATAAGATTAAGGCTACTGGTAATATAAATACTACGTTTCTTTTGGCATCTCTTGCCATTAGCACAAAAAATGGTAAAAGGAAATTGATGAAAAATGTTCCTAAATACAATAATTTATAATTTTCTAATCTAGTTACGTAATATGTTGTTTCTTCAGGAACATTGGCATACCATATTAACATAAATTGTGCAAACCACAAGTAAGACCATAACATGCTTATGGCAAACATCCACTTTACTAAATCATGAATATGGCTACTATTAACGTCTTTTAATAAATCTTTACTCTTTAAATATAGCACTAAAACAACTGCCACAATCATACATGAAATCCACATACCTGAAAAAGCATACCATCCAAATAAAGTGCTAAACCAATGAACATCTAACGACATCATCCAATCCCAAGCAGAGGCTGTTGACGAATAGGCGAAAAACACAATAAACAAAATCCCCATAACTATACTTTTTCTGTAAATAGGAGAAACTCCATCACTAATTTGGGATAAATCTAATTGATCTTCTTTTAAAGATTTTTTTCTAAACCAATTGGCAAAAAACAACCAAACTCCTAAAAATAAAATTGCTCTAATCCAAAAAAAAGGCAGATTTAAATAAGCAGATTTTCCAGTAATTACCTGATCATATTCTGGGCTTGCTGGGTCAGTAATACCAACTACCATCCAATGATAAAGATGAGTCATGTGCAAAGAACTTGCTATTAAAACTACTAACAACATTAAAGCTCCAATTGGCATAAAAGTCATTATTGCTTGAAATATTCTTTGGGTGGTAACTCCCCAAGCCATTTCCGCAACATATTGTAACGACAAAAAAAATACAGCAGCCAATGAAATCGTAAAAAAGAAATACCCATTTACTAATAAATTAGCCCACAAACGTTGGTCAGTGTGTTCTTGATTGGTAAATATTCCGATACCTAAAGAGATTACTCCAACTACAATTAATATAACAGTAGTTAATTTTACTTTATTTGATAGTGTATATTCCATAATTGAAATAATATTATTTTTTAATAACTTTTTCTTGTGTTTTAGCTACATCAATAACTACGTTGGCAGTATCAACATTTGCAGTATCCGTTACTGATGAATTAGGATTTAATCCCATAAAACTTCCTCTGATATAATGTATTAGCAACCACCTTTCTTCTTTATTTAATTGAGATGCATGTGAACCCATTAAGTTTCTGCCATAAGTGATGGAATGAAACATTCTTCCTTCAGGGATATCTAAGCCAGGTGCAAATTTCACAGGAAGTGGGGGAAATTTTCCATTTTGAACAAGAGAACCATCGCCTTGTCCTGTTGTTCCATGACAATGAACGCAGAACATACCAAAAAGGATTTTTCCTTCATTAATTGTTTTTTCAGTCATTGGAAATGGGCTTTTTAAATTTGCTGCTGCTGCTGCTTCTCCTGCAATAGAGTTTTCGTAAGGATATGGAGTAAATCCTCTTGGAATAGTTCCTTTAACAGGAATTCTAGCAGACATAGCATAACGAATAGCATCGTTGCCTTGTTTCCCTCTTAATTCTCCATAATCTACATAAGCTTCTACTGATGGAGAACGAAACATGTCTGGCATATACTCACTAGCTAATCCACCTTTTTCTCTACATGAAGTAAAAGAAAATACAACTGCAATTAATGCTAATTTTGATAATGAATTTAAATACTTTCTTTTCATCTGAGTATTTTTTATTGTATTAAATTATTTTTCATCAATTTCCAAAACACATGTTTCGTCAATTAATGCAATTATTTCATTTTTACTTAACTTACTATCTGAGGGATGAATCTCTAAAACAAATCGATCATCAGTTGTTCTTGGATAAGGATTTCTAGCTATAACACCAGGCAAAGTCCAATTTCTGAGTAAATAAGTAATTGCCATTCCATGAGCAGCACACAAAACACCAAACTCAAATGTAACTGGCACAAATGAAGGTATGTTGGTGAAAAGTGAAAAGTTTGGTTTACCACCAATATTTAATGGCCAATCAAAAATCATCATATACCACAATCCTAAAAGTGCTAATGAAACCCCAATCATTCCATAGATAAAAGCTGTAATAGCTATTCTTGTTCTTTTTAGTCCGATTACTGGATCTAAACCATGTATAGGAAATGGAGAAAAAACATCCCTGATATGAATTCCGTTAGCAACTAAATGTTTTGCACTTTCTAAAAGCACATAATCATCATCATAAATTGCATATATTTTTTTATCTGTCATCATTACAACTATTCTAAAATTATTTTATGTCTTTTTTAAATACTGGGTGAAGAGCTTTAAATTCTTCATCACTCATATTTTTATATTTTTCTCCAGAAGATTTCAAAATAGTTTTTACTTCATTGAAAGCTAAAACTGGAAAGTATTTTAAGAATAATAAATAAAAAACTGAGAAAATACCAAGTGTACCGATATAAACTCCTAAATCAACAAAAGTTGGGAAAAACATTCTCCATGTGGAAGGTAAGTAATCACGACTAAGACAAGTAACAATGATATCAAAACGTTCAAACCACATTCCAATATTGATAATAATTGATATGATAAAAGTTAATACTAAACTTGTTCTAACTTTTTTAAACCACAAGGTAGCAGGAGTAATAAAGTTACAGAAAATTAATGACCAAAATGCCCATGCGTAAGGACCTGTTGCTGCACCAGCCGACATGTAAACATAACTTTCGTATTTAACTCCAGTGTACCATCCAATAAAAAATTCGGTTGCATAAGCAACTCCAACAATACCACCTGTTACAATAATAACAAGATTCATATATTCGATATGCTTCACAGTTATTATATATTCTAAACGCATTGCTTTTCTAGCGATGAGCATCAAAGTCTGAACCATAGCAAATCCAGAAAAAACTGCACCCGCCACAAAATATGGCGGAAATATAGTACTATGCCATCCCGGAACGATAGATGTGGCAAAGTCCATAGATACAATAGAATGTACAGAAAAAACTAAAGGTGTTGCAAGTCCAGCTAATACTAATGAAACTTCTTCAAATCGTTGCCAAGCTTTTGCATTACCTGTCCATCCAAAGCTTAAAAGTGCATACATTAATTTAGGCACTGGCTTTTTAGCACGGTCTCGAATGGTAGCAAAATCTGGAATTAACCCGATGTACCAAAAAACCAATGAAACTGATAGATAAGTACTAATAGCAAATACATCCCATAAAAGCGGAGAATTAAAATTTACCCATAATGAACCAAATTGGTTAGGCAATGGAAATACCCAATAAGACATCCAAATTCTACCCATATGAATCATTGGAAAAGTACCAGCCATAAATACGGCAAAAATCGTCATTGCTTCTGCTGGCCTATTAATTGCCATTCTCCATTTTTGACGGAATAATAATAATACTGCAGAAATTAATGTTCCTGCATGTCCAATTCCAACCCACCACACAAAGTTGGTGATGTCCCACGCCCAACCCATGGTGTTGTTTAATCCCCATGTTCCAATTCCAACTCCTATTAAATATAAGATACTACAAACACCCCATATAGCGACTATTGTAGCTATGGTCATTAACACTTTCCATAATTTTGTAGGTTCATGTTCTATGGCATGTAAAACATCATTTGTTATCTTGCTGTAAGTAACATCGTCTCCTAAAATTAATGGTTCTCTAATTGCTGCTTCTTTATGCATTATTTTATACTTTTAATAAAACTTATTAAGCTTCTTCAGTTGTTAAATTTCTCACTTTAGTTTGATAATAGATATTAGGTTCTTGTCCTTTTTCTTCTATTACTCTAAAAGCTCTGTCATTTTCCATGTTTAATCTCACACTACTTTTGGTATCATTAAGATCTCCAAATGTAATTGCATTAGTAGGGCAAGAAGATGAACAAGCTGTTTGAATTGAACCATCCACAACTTTTGATCCTGCTTTTTTTGCTTCTAATTTCCCTGCTTGAATTCGTTGAACACATAAACTACATTTTTCCATTACCCCTCTTGTTCTAACAACTACATCAGGGTTCAAAACCATTCTTCCTAAATCATCTTGTGATGGATTAAAATCTGTAAATAATTTATAAGCTGTGTAATTATACCAGTTAAACCTTCTTACTTTATACGCACAGTTGTTGGCACAATATCTTGTTCCAATACAACGGTTATATGCCATCATATTTAATCCTTCGTTGCTATGAGTTGTTGCGGCAACTGGACAAACAGTTTCGCATCCAGCATGATTACAATGTTGGCACATCATTGGCTGATGAATAACCATTGGGTTATCTGCGGGAGATTCCATTTCTTGATAAGAAAATGTTGTTCCTTTTCCAGTAGCTTCTTTTGTTTTTTCTAAAGTTCCCTCAATATCTCCAACATTCTGGTAAGTACTTGCGTAATATCTGTCTATTCTCATCCAATGCATCGTTCTTGCTCTTCTTACTTCATCTTTTCCAATAACTGCAATGTTATTTTCGGCAATACATGAAGTAACACAAGCACTACAACCTGTGCATGTATTTAAATCTATTGACATTCCCCATCGGTGACCAATATTTTCTACTGGTTGATCACCCCAAAGATTGAATGCTTTTAGTTCTTTTTCAACCAATTTACCACCTTCGCTAACTTCAATTACAGGGGTTGGATTAAATTCTTCTTTATTTCCTTCTTTATATACATCAATGGTTGTTTCTCTAACAATTGCTTCTCTACCCATTATGGTGTGTTGTACTTGTGTACAAGCAATATGATAAGGTTCTGTTGTTTCAACATTAGTTAAAGTAGCCGCTCCATAATAAGAAATTCCATCTTTAGTAGAAGCCACTAATGGGTATGCGTTTTTACCAACAAGCTCGGCTATATTTCCAACTTTTTTACCATAACCTAAAGCCAAGCCAATAGTTCCTTTTGCTTGACCAGGCTGAGCAATTACTGGTAAATTATTTACTGTTTTTCCATTTACAGTAACATTTACAACATTCATGGCTTCTTCTTGTCCAAAATGGGTGTTGTATCCTTTTGCCTCCATTTCGGATGGATTCATGGTTACATAATTGTCCCAAGTTATTTTTGTAATCGGATCGGGCAATTCTTGTAACCAAGGATTATCAGCACCTACTCCATCTCCTATTGCAATATTTTGTGTTAATTCAATTTCTAATTCACCACCTTTGATAGCTGCAATTGCAGATACAGCTTTTGCAACATCTCCATTGAATACAAAATTTTCAACACTGATAATAGGATTTAAAGGAATTTCAACCACACCAGATTCTAAAGATTTATTCCAAAAATCTGTAAAAAATAAACTAGCTGATTGCTGAGGAAAAATAAATTTCTCCCAAAACTGTTTAATATAATCGTAGTAGGTAGTTTTATTTCCTGCCCATACTAAGATACTTTCCTCAGCTTGTCGAGTATTAAATAATGGAGAAATTGTTGGTTGACCTAAAGAATAATATCCTGTTACTGGATTTGCATCACTCCAAGATTCCAATTGATGATGAGTTGGACAAACGTATTTACAAGCTGCGGCTGTATCGTTCATTTTTGAAGCAAAAGAAATAGTTGTTTTAACTTTTCCTAAAGCAGCTTTAAATTCATCTCCCATAGTAAATACAGGGTCAATCCCATAAATTAATATAGCATCGACTTTACCTGCATTCATATCGGCAACTAATTCAGCAACTCTGCTATCCAATCCTAGTTTTGTATTCGAACTTTTATCAAAACTTATTGTATTACCATAATTGCCTAGTAAGTTGTTTATTGCATTCACTAGAACTTGTACATTTTTATCATTAGAGCCACAAATAACTATTGATTCTCCTTTAGTTGCTAATAATGCTTTAGCAACTTTTTTGATTTGATTATCATAAGCAGTTTTTGGAGCATTAATATTACCACCAATTGCTTTATAAATGCCAGCCACAATTGCTCCATATTCGGAAGGCTTTACTGGAGTTCTCACATCAGCATTAGACCCAGATAAAGACATGTTGGCTTCGAACTGAAAATGTTTTGACATCCAATCGTTTTCTGGTTTTCTAGTTTGTGCATAATCGTTTACATACATTAATGCATCTAACCAATTACCCATAAAATCAGCACCAACACTCACTATGGTTTTTGCTTTTTTGAAGTTATAAGTAGGAATACAAAGATTTTGCCCAAAAGACTCTACATTTGCCTCTATGATTCCAGAGTAAGAAATTGCGTCATATCGAACCCAATTACTAGCATTATAACCTCTTATATTTCCTTTTTCATCTAATTCTTTTTTTCCAATAAATTCGCTAATTATTGTTGTAAAAGAAGGGCTAATAATGGTACTTGATAGTATTTTAATGTTAGTCGAATTTTGTAAATCTTTAATGATAGCAGCATCAATGGTTGCCCAATCTGATGCCACAGCATTAATCATTGGCTCTTTTAAACGATTTCCATCATACAAGGAAAGAACAGAAGAGTTAACTCTCGCATTTACTGCTCCTTTTGTTAAGGAAGATTGTGTGTTACCAACAATATGAATTGGACGACCTTCTCTAGTTTTAACTAATATTGGAGCATAATCATTACCATCAAAATAGGTTGAGGCATAGTAATTTGCTTTGCCTGGTGTAATTTCTTCTGGTTTATTAAGGTAAGGAATTGCTTTTGTAACGGGAGATTCACAGGATGCTAATGAAGCTGCAGCAACACCAAATCCTAAATATTTAAGAAAATCTCTTCTAGTAGTTGAAGAACTTTCTAAAGAATTTTTATCACCTAAAAATTCATCTACTGGTATTTCTTCTGGAAATTCATTTTTACTAGCTTCTAAAAACTGAGGAGCCTCATTTAATTGTTCTAAACCTTTCCAGTATTTTTTTGAATTAGCCATATCTTATTTTAAAGCTTAATTTTTAACTATTTTAATAATGACATTTTGCACATTCCCAACCACCAATTTCATCCACAGTTAATTTACCATCGGCAAGTACTTTTTCTTTAAACTCAGGAGTCATTCTAGCATGCATATCATCATAATAACCATTACCTTCTGTAGCAACTGCAGTTGCTTTATGACATTCAATACACCATTTCATAGTTAATTGGGCATCTTGTGCAACGACATCCATTTCTTGTACAAGCCCATGACAAGCCTGGCATTGTTGTTTACCAGCAGTAACATGTTGTTCGTGACTAAAGAAAACGTGTTCAGGTAAATTATGTACTTTAATCCATTTTACAGGTTTTGGATGGTTACCATAAATTTGAGTATCTTTATTGTAATCAAGAAAATCATATAATTTTTGAATTTCTTCTGTCATAGAATATTCCGTTCCATTGTACATAAATGTTTTACCATTAGAACCGTCAATGGCTTTATGGCAGTTCATACAAACATTTAAAGAAGGAATTCCTGATGTTTTACTATGACGAGCACTAGAATGGCAATAATTACAATCTATTTTGTCTAAACCAGCATGAATTTGATGCGAAAATTTAATAGGTTGCTCAGGTTTATAACCTTGATGAACGCCTATTTGAAAAGCCCCATCCATTAAGCTAACTAATCCACCGAAAATAAAAATGATAATAAAAACAACCATTAACTTAGGATTCTTTTTAATGATAGCTTTAATATCGCCTATTACAGAATCTGGACCGTTATATACTTTTCCTTCATCTTTTGCAAGAGATTTTTGGGTTGCTATTTTAAGTCGAACAAGTACAATCACTAATATGAGGAGCAATAGAAACAATACCCCTAACACATACAATAGAATTGAATTGTCTGGTTCTACAACAACATTAGTTTGATCGGTGGGTGCAGCATCTGCCACAACAGGCTCTCCAGCAGTAGGATTTTTGATGTACTCCAAAATAGCATCAATTTCTTCAGGACTAACTGCTTGAGGTGGCATTGGAATACTATTAAATTCAGCAAATATTGCTTGAGCATCTGCATCACCAGAAGCAATAAATTCTCCAGAATTTGCAATCCATTTTCCTAACCATTCTCTTGTCCTTTTTTCAGTTATACCTTGTAAACCGGGCCCTACAACTTTATTACTTCCAACACTATGACATGCCGCACAATTTACTTTAAAAATTTTGGACCCATCTAACGTTTTTTCTTGAGAATATATAAATAATTGAAAGAATAAAAAAGAAAGGCTAAATAAAGTTGCTTTTAAGAGTACTCTTCCACTTATCATTTTGGATATCTTGCTCATAATAAAATAGTTACAATTATTTCGTAAAATTAATTATTAAATGAGTGCCAAAATTAATAGAATACCTTATTTTTTAATATGAAATGATAAAAATTAATACAATTTAGAATGAATCTAAATAATAATTATTTATGATTGTTGTCATTTTAAGATCTCCTATATTATGTTTATCAACATATAAAAATCGAGAATAAATGTAGCTAGATTAAACTTAATAATGGCTTATTTTTTGTTTTTAAAATCTTTTAAACAATTTTAAAAATTAAATGTAATTTTGAGAAATAACTAATTATTAAGTTCACATGTTAAGATTCTTTTTCATTTTTATTTCACTAGTCTTGTTTGAGCTATCGTATGCTCAAGAATTGAATAAAACTGATTCCTCAAACAATAAAAATACATCTATTGTACAAGATGTCCGACTGGTCGAATTGAGTGAAACATACCGCTCTTCTTTTAAGTTAATGGGGTACAGAATTCAAATCTTCTCTGGAAATAAAAAACAACCTGCTAGAGATGCTCGATTAGCTTTTGTTCAGATTTTTAACACTATTAAAGCTCATGAAATTTATGAACAGCCCTATTTTAAAGTTAGGGTTGGTGATTTTAAAACAAAAATTGAAGCATTAAAATTTAAAAATGAGCTAATTAAACATTTTCCCAATTGTTTTATCGTTAGGGATGAAATTGATTTTAAAGAGGGTATAAATTAAAAACCTGAAAAGAATACTCCTTTCAGGTTTACTATTTTTTAGAGTTAGTCTTCTTGTAAAAAAGCCTATTATTTTAGTTTTTGTTTTATTTCTATTTCTTCATAAGCTTCAACAATATCTCCAATTTTAATGTCATTGTAATTGGCAATATTTAACCCGCACTCATAACCTTTTGTAACTTCTTTTACATCATCTTTAAATCTTTTTAGAGAACCCAACACTCCCGTATAAACCACAATTCCTTCTCTAATTAATCTGACTTTACTGTTTCTAGTTATTTTTCCATCCTGAACCATACAACCAGCAATGGTACCAACTTTGGTAACTTTAAAAATTTCTCTAATCTCAACAGTAGCAGTAATTTTTTCTTCAATTTTTGCAGCCAACATTCCTTCCATCGCATCTTTAATTTCCCCAATAGCATCATAGATAATTGAATACAATCTAATGTCTATTTGTTCTCTTTCGGCAATTTTTCTTGCTTCAGCAGATGGTCTAACTTGGAAACCTATAATTATAGCTTCAGAGGCAGCTGCTAACATCACATCAGTTTCTGAAATTTGTCCTACTGATTTGTGAATCACATTAACTTCGATTTGATCGGTAGATAGTTTTTGTAATGAATCAGAAAGTGCCTCGATTGAACCATCAACATCACCTTTAATGATAACGTTTAATTCTTTAAAATCACCAATCGCTAATCTTCTACCAATTTCGTCAAGTGTGATGTGTTTTTTAGTTCTAACGCCTTGTTCTCTTTGTAATTGTAATCTTCTTTCGGCTATCGATCTAGCTTCTTTTTCATCATTCATTACATGAAACTTATCACCAGCACTTGGTGCTCCATTTAATCCTAAAATAGATACAGGGATAGATGGTCCTGCATTCATAATTTTTACTCCTCTATCATTAAACATGGCTTTTATTTTACCACTGTAACAACCTGCTAAAACAACATCTCCTACTTTTATAGTACCTCCTTGAACCAAAATAGTAGAAACATATCCTTTGCCTTTATCTAATTCTGATTCAATAACAGTTCCTATTCCATTTTTGTTTGGATTTGCTTTTAATTCTAAAATTTCTGCTTCCAACAACACTTTTTCTAACAAGTCAGCAATTCCTTCTCCTGTTTTGGATGAAATGTTTTGACATTGAAATTTCCCACCCCAATCTTCCACTAGTATATTCATAGCGGAAAGTTCTTCTTTAATTTTATCGGGATTGGCAGTTGGTTTATCAATTTTAGTAAATGCAAATACTATAGGAACTCCTGCTGCTTGAGCGTGATTAATTGCCTCTTTGGTTTGAGGCATCACATTATCATCTGCGGCAACAACGACAATTACAACATCCGTAATTTGAGCTCCTCTGGCACGCATTGCTGTAAAAGCCTCATGTCCTGGTGTATCTAAAAAAGTGATTTTTTTACCATCCCCAACTTCAACCGAGTAGGCTCCTATATGTTGTGTTATTCCTCCAGCTTCACCAGAAACAACATTTGCACTTCTAATGTAATCTAACAATAATGTTTTACCATGATCAACATGTCCCATTACAGTTACAATTGGTGCTCTGTTTTGTAAGTCTTTTGGATCATCTTCTTCTTGAGTATCGATGTCAATATTTTCTGTTGCAGAAACAAATTCTACCGAAAAGCCATACTCTTCTGCAATAATTGAAAGGGTTTCCGCATCTAATCGTTGATTAATTGACACAAACATTCCTAAACTCATACAAGCTCCAATGATATCATTTACACCAATATTCATCAAACTTGCCAATTCAGTAACAGTAACAAATTCGGTTACTTTAATTATTTTCTTTTCTGCTTCTTGTATTTCTAAATCAATGTCTTTTTGTTCACTTGCGGCAACTCTCTTTTCCTTTCTATATTTTGATCCTTTACTTTTTCCTCCTCCAGTTAATCTTGCTAAAGTTTCTTTTATTTGAGCCTGAACTTCTTGTTCGGTTAATTCTGCTTTTCTTTCTACTCGTTCTTTACCTTTACCTTTAGTAAATGGTTTTTTCTTAACCTCTACAGTAGCTACAACGTCAATTTTTCTAGTAATTCTTTTTCTTTTTTTCTTATTTTGATGTTCAATTTTTGCAGGATTCGGAGTAGAACTTTTTTTCTCTATAGGTAATTCAATTTTTCCTAAAACTTTAGGAGCATCTAGTTTTTCATACTTAGTAAGTATTTCTTCGTTAGATCTTGTTTCTGAATGGTTGGGTTCTTTTTTTATCTCCTTAGTTATCTCTTCTTTAACTTCTTCTTTAACTTCCTCTTTTATTTCTATTTGAGTTTCCTCTTTTTTAATAACCTCACTTCTTTTTTCTGGACGAGTTCTTAAATTTAATTTCCCTAAATCTATTTTACCAATTACTTTAACATCCTTGGATTTTTCGACATCTTTCGCTTCTTCTTTTATTTCATCTTCAACAACTTGTTCTTGCTCTTGTTCTTGCTCTTCTTTTACTTTTTCAACAGCTGTAGCTTGAACTTTGGCTAAGGTTATTGTTTCTTTTTCTGTTCCTATAGAAACTTTTTTTGATTCTTCTTTTGCACTTTTCTCTGATTGAAATTCATTCAGTAAAACGGTATAGGCTTCAGGTTCGATTTTTGTATTAGGATTGCTTTCTAAATCAAAACCTTTAGTTGCCAAAAACTCAACAAGAGTGTGAATTCCAACATTAAACTCTCTTGCTACTTTACTTAATCTTTTTGTCGTTACTTGTTCAGCCATTTGCTTTTACTCTTTTTCAGTCAGTATATTAAACTAAGGTATAAATTTTCTTTTAAAAATCTAAAAAATGTTTGTTAATCTTCAAACTCTTGTTTAAGAATATTCCTCACATCTTCAATTGTTTCTATTTCTAAATCTGTTCTTTTTACCAACTCCTCTACCGAAAGTTCTAAAACACTTTTTGCAGAATCACATCCAACAGATTTTAATGCCGTTAATACCCAATCTTCTATCTCGTCAGTAAATTCGTCTAAAGCTACGTCATCAGTATCATTCTCTTCCATATCTCTATAAACATCTATTTCAAAACCAACTAGTTTGCCAGCCAATTTAATATTGTATCCGCCTCTTCCAATGGCTAAAGAAACCTGGTCTGGTTTTAAAAATACCTCGGCAGTTTTTTTATCTCTATCTAATTTAATGGCTGTAATTTTTGCTGGGCTTAATGCTCTTTGTATAAATAGTTCTGTATTGGTTGTATAATTGATAACATCAATGTTTTCATTTCTCAACTCTCTAACTATTCCATGTATTCTTGCTCCTTTCATTCCAACGCAAGCTCCAACTGGATCAATTCTATCGTCGTAAGATTCTACTGCAACTTTTGCTCTTTCGCCTGGTTCTCTAACAATTTTTTTGATGGTTATTAATCCATCATATATTTCCGGAACTTCTAGTTCAAATAATCTTTCTAAAAATAATGGTGATGTTCTGGATAAGATAATTAACGGTTTATTATTTTTCATCTCCACCTTAACAACTACAGCTCTTACAGTATCTCCTTTTTTAAATCTATCGTTAGTTATTTGTTCACTTTTTGGAAGAATTAACTCATTGTCTTCATCGTCCAAGATTAACATCTCTCTTTTCCATACTTGATAAACTTCGCCTGTAATTAAATCCCCAACTCTATCTTTATATTGAGCATAAATATTATCTTTTTCCAACTCTAATATTTTAGACATTAAATTTTGTCTAAGAGATAACACAACTCTTCTTCCAAAATCATCCATTTTTACTTCTTCCGAAACTTCTTCTCCAATTTCAAAATCAGGTTCAATTTTGATGGCGTCCGAATAAGCGATTTCTTTATTCTCGTCTTCTACTTCACCATCAGGTACAATTTCTCTATTTCTCCAAATTTCTAAATCTCCTTTATCTACATTTACGATAAAATCGAAATTTTCATCATCTCCAAATTTTCTTTTTATAGTAGCTCTAAAAACGCTTTCTAAGATATTCATCAACGTTGCTCTGTCTATATCTTTGAATTCTTTAAATTCTTGAAATGAATCTATTAAACTTAAACTTTCCATTTTTTGGGTTATTTATTTAAACGATATTAATATTTTGGTTTCTTTTATGGTATTCATTTTTATTATTTCTTGCTTAAGAACAGTTAGTTTTTTCTTTTTCCCCTCCACTTTTTCTTTTTGAGAAAATTCAATGGTTATGTTGTCTGCTCCAACTTCTTTTAACTCGCCTTTTAACATTTCTCCATCGGTTAAAACAACAGTTACATTTCTGCCAATGTTTTTCACATACTGTTCTTTAACTCGTAAAGGTTTATCTAATCCAGGTGAAGAAACATTTAGCTCAAAATCTTCATTTTCCCGATCTAAATTATGTTCTATTGTTTTACTAAAATTAACACAATCTTCAACAGTAATACCTTTGTGGCTATCAATTTCTAATAAAATATTATTTCCTGCCCTTACTTCTAATTCAACAACAAAACAATTATCTTCTGCTAACTTTTCTTTTATTAATTCTTGTACTTGATCCTTTGTTATCATTTTTTTTGAAAAAAAAGAGGGAACTTTTCGTTCCCTCCAATCACCTTCATATTTCGTAGGTGCAAATATAATTAAATAATTTGTTTTTACAAGTTAAAAACTAACTAAAAAATTATTCTCCAATAACTTCAAACTTAATTACGGCATCAACATCTTTATGAAGTCTTATTGATGCTTCGTAAGTACCTAAAGTTTTAATTGCTTCCCCTCTAATTTTAATGTATTTTCGATCAACTGTAAGCCCTAATTTTTCAATGGCTTCCGCTAATTGAATGGTATTGATAGAACCAAAAATTTTGCCGTTTTCTCCTGCTTTTGCAGTTACTTTAACCACCATTGTATTTAACGCAGCAGCAGTTTGTTGGGCTTCGTCTTTAATTTTTTTATCTTTTACAGCTCTTTGTTTTATGTTTTCTGCCAATACTTTTAAAGCAGATTCAGTAGCCAAAGTAGCTACTCCTTTAGGAATTAGAAAATTTCTTCCGTAGCCGTTTTTTACATTAACAACTTCGTTGGCAAATCCTAAATTTTCTATATTTTCTTTTAATATTACTTTCATGTTTTTGGTTTAAAGTTTAGAGTTTCGGGTTAAGAGTTTCGGGTTAAAAGTTTAGAGTTTAAGACTTCCCCGTCACCTTCACCTGTCCCTTGTACCCAACACCTATTTCATCATATCTGCAACATAAGGCATTAAAGCAATATGTCTTGCTCTTTTAACAGCTTGTGATACTTTTCGTTGGTATTTTAAAGATGTTCCTGTTAATCTTCTTGGCAACAATTTACCTTGTTCATTAATAAATTGAAGTAAGAATTTTTCATCTTTATAATCAATATATTTAATTCTATTTTTTTGAAATCTACAATATTTCTCTCTATTTAACTCAATGTTAGGGGGAGTCAAATATCTTATTTCTGATGAATTTTCAGTCATACTTTTTTAATTTTACGTGTTTAACTTAATCTTTTTTGGTTCTTGTTTTTCTTGATTCAGCAAAAGCTATTGCATGTTTGTCCATAGAAACTGTTAAGAAACGCATTACTTTTTCGTCTCTTTTTAGGTTTACCTCCATGTTAGCAATTTTTTCACCTTCAGCTTCGTATTCAAACAAATGATAAAAACCTGTAGATTTTTTTTGAATAGGGTAAGCTAATTTTTTTAACCCCCAATCTTCTTCATGTAAAAGTTTTGCACCAAAACCTTTCAAAGATTCTTTAAATTTTACAACTGTTTCCTTTACCTGCTCTGCAGATAAAACGGGAGTTAATATGAAAACAGTTTCATAACGTCTTGTCATTTCCAATTTTTTTTAATTAAACGATTCCTTTTTAAAAGGACGGCAAAACTAATAAAAATAAATTGATTGGCAAATTGTTTAGGGTAAAGAAAAAAAATAAAACCCAATTTGCTAAAATAATAACAACTACTGAACAACTATTTTTTGAGTAAGCACATTATCACCACTAATCACTTTTATTAAATACATTCCTTTAGGTTGCATTGAGATATCAATTTCCATTTTATTTGTAGCCATAACTTTGCTAACTAGTTTTTTACCCATTATATCATACACCCCCATTAATGAATTTCCATCTTTGTCGGCAATTTCTATATTAAAAATCCCTGTGTTAGGGTTGGGGTATATTATTAACTGGTCGCTATGATATTCTTCATTTAGCCCAACTGTAGAAGCAAGTTTTGCAAAAAAGAAATCATCTAGTCCAGCACCTATAAGCTGAAAATTACCAAGATTCGTAATTCCTCCCAAAGTATCTTCAATTGCACCGGTAACATAAACTTCTCCTAAACTATTAACAGCTATACCATTTCCATTATCATTCCCAAGACCTTCAATATTTTTTATCCATGCCTCATTCCCCTGAGCATCATATTTCAACACAAAAACATCAGCATAACTGAACCAAACACCCAAATTATTATAGGTGGTGTTTGCAAAAGTGAAACTCGGACTATCAAATCCTCCAATTACATAAGTTCCACCACTTGCATCAATAGCTAAATCAACAACCCAGTCTTCAAATATACCCCCAGCATTTTTAGCCCAAATTACTTGACCTGATGAATTATACTTAACCAAAAACAAATCATAATCTCCATTAGAAGTAAGAGTAAAAGAATCGAATGTAATTCCTGTTGAAAACATTCCTAAAACATACACATTACCATTATTATCAACTTGAACCACAGTTCCATTATCTCCTGATGTATTTAATCCGTTTTTTAGCCAAAGTACATTACCTGAAGTGTCTAATTTTGCCACAAACATATCATCTGAATTTGCAGATGCACTATTTATAATTGTAGATGTGCCTATTGTTAATGAACTTCCAAAAAAACCACCCGTAAGATATACTCCAGTTTCGTTTACAAAAACATAATGAACTTGGGGAGATGAAATTGAACCTGTAGTTGTTATAGTTTTAGACCAAATAAGACTTTCTGACACGTTGCGTTTTTCAAGTGTAGCTACGCTAGCTGTTGCTATTATAGAATAACTATTCAAATTATCATCTATTGCAATTATACTAGCATTTAGATTACTGTTCAAGTTGTTTTTTGCCCAAATTACCTGACCGCTTGAATTATATTTTGCAGTAAAAAAGCTGTAACTGCCTGAATTAGTTAATGTGGTTGTGCCTATGGTAAGCGTTGGGCTTGAAAATCCACCGCTAACATAAACATCATTGTTTTTATCAATTAGTAGTTTAACTGCAAAATCAGTAGCTTGACCATTAATACTTTTTACCCAAATCAATCCTCCATTTGGATTGTATTTTGCTAAAAAAATATCATCATCACCTGCATTAATAAGTGTTACTCCTTCAATAGTAATGTCAAAATCTCTAAACACTCCCAACACATAAATATTTCCTTGAGTATCTATGACTATATCTTTTCCAGCATCTTGTCCACTGCTCCCACCAATTTTCGCCCATTGCCAATTTGGGGACTGTGCATAAAAAGCACTAGGCAATACTACCACAATGAACAAAGCTATTTTAATTGCTATTTTTTTCATCTCTACTATTTTAATATCCCATTTTTACCACCTTGCCCTTATAGCTTTGCTCACCAACTTGTAAGGTATAAAAATAAGTACCTGCTTTTAGTTCGTTAATGTTTAAACTAAAATGTTGGTTCCCTTCGGTTGGTGGTGTATAATTTTCAGTTTTTACCAGTCGCCCTGTAAGGTCGTAGAGGGTGAAAATAGCATTAGTTAAGAGGTAATTGGTATAGCTGATGTTTATTAGGTTGCTGGTTGGATTGGGGTAAACGTATAACCTTGCAATTTCTTTTTCGTCCGTTGGGGTGTAGCCATATAATTCTTTTGCTAATTCGTGCATCAACGCCTCTATTTCTTCTTGGGTTAATTGTTCTCCTGCACTTTGGCGTAAATTGTAATTTCCAACATTGGTGCAATCATCAATACGAATATCTACATCTGAGCCTTCTTTTATATCCACATTGGTTTGTAAATCGATACTGTTGCCAGCTATCATGCGGTAATGAGCTCCAGATTCTACTATTAAATCGGTTGCCACAATATTTTGAGTAGCTGCTTGGGTTACCTGTTGGTAATTGGAATAAATATGGTCGTTTACCAATCCAGGATAAGTTACATCAGGCATCCATTGTATTCCATTTTCAGGCATTCCATTAGTTGGGTTAAATGTATAACCTATGTTATAAACCGCTATATTATTCATATTAAAATTTAAGGCATGAGTATATTCATCATCATCATAATTACCTGGTTGGCCCCAAAACCCAATACCATAAGTTCTGTTAATATAACCTAAGTTAGAAGTAGTATAACCGGTATTAAAATCAGCATCACCTGTATTACCTGGTGCAAAAATATCTTTTCTAAATTGCTGCATATTGTAAAACACAATATCATTTACTGCCCACCAACCTATGTCTGGAGTTGACCTTGTTAAATCATTCACGTCATTATTATCCGTTACCTTAGCAGCCGAAAAAGCAATCGCATCCGTACTCCTAGCTGTAATGTATTCACTTATTATAGCTCCTTTACCTGTTAACACAAAAATAAACTTGCCTGTTAAGTCACCCATGCTGGGCCAATTGTTTTGCTGAGCAGCAATTCGCATGTCTCCAAAACTATTTCCGATTAAATCCTTCGGCTTATAAATGTTGTTAAAACCAAACTTCTGTATTAATAAGGCATCGAATATGGCGGGAGTGTGTGCAGGAACCCAAGCATAAACATCAATAAAAACAGTAATGGGGTCGTGGTTGGGATAAGTATTGTGCCAATTTACCAAATCATCTAAACAAACACTAAAATTTTGATTACCACTACCACAGTTATTATCATTATTAACTACAGAAACATTATTAGTATGAGCAACTTTCCAATCATTAGGTGAGAATGTAGGAGGAAAAGGTAGGTGTGCATCTAATTCCAATACTCGAGTAAAAAATAACGTAATAGATAATGGAAGATTATGTTGGAAAGTATTATGACCAGCCTTGCGATATACATTATTTAATTTTGCACAGTTCATTATTGGATTAGCAATTTCAGTACTCATACTTTTTTGAGTTAAATTAAGTTGCTGTCCTAAATTGGTGATAACCGATAACCGATAAGCATACTTTGCCCCTTGTATAAAATCTTCATCAATATAATTTCCAAAGCCAACACTATCTGTTAGGATAAATGATGTTAATGGACTAAATACAGGGGTTCGATCGGCTGTTAGGGTTGCTTTTTCTATCACTATTTCTCGAATCTCATTGTAATTAATAGCAGGGAAATTGAATAATTCGATAAAATTGGTAGAATCTGTTGGTACAAAATTATCAGGATAGATTTCGAAAACAGTAAAAACACCTACTGAACCTTCGGCAACATTTACGGACATATTAGCTACGGTAAATTTTACTTGGATTGCTTTAACATTGATTATCATGATAAATAACGTAACTGAGAGAATGATGTATTTTTTCATATTTTCTATTTTAACAAATTACTATTTTTTAATTCTTATTCTAACAAAAATAAATGAAGTTGATAAAGTCTTTATCCACCTATCAGAAAGATTTATAGTACCATAATCTATATTTGTTCCAATGGAAACCATTGGAGAAATTTTGATGATGGTTGCAAACGAAAGTCCAAAAAATGGAGATTGAAAATTTGCGATATCTACAATCCTATATGGTAATGCTAATCGTAATCTTCCAATAAATTGCATTCGTTTTATATGATAATAGTTTATACCAAAAGTAACACCTAGCATTTCAGCATAAGCAGCTGCATATTGTCTTTGATTAGTTTGAGTAATGAAATAATTATAAATAAATCCACCTTGAATACCATAAATAAAAGCGTATTTCTCATTGATAGGTTTTGTTTCGTTTATACCAATCCCTAAAAGATTAATATCTATACTTGTTTGTTTTTTATAATGGTGCTGTTCGCTATTATTAATACTATCGTTTTGCGATAGCCCAATTAACGGCATAACAAACAGCAACAATAATGTGTAGATTAGTTTTTTCATTAAAAAAGAGAAGGTTATTTTTGTTTCGATTGCTTCATTTCTGCTTCCAACTGCATCATCCGTTTATTCATGCTAATAATATAAAGCGTCAATTCTTCTACTTTTTCTACTAATATTTTATTTATTTCTCCTAAATCAACGCCATTTTCTTCTACATCTTGGGCTGTTGGCACATTAGGCAAATGTTTTTTGGTGGTAATGTAGATTTCTAATTCGGATAAAGGCATTAGTTGATAGTTGGCTTCAAACACATAATCTGCCCATGTGTTGTTTACTAACACTCTTCTTGCTCTAATAATTCCTTCTACAGATAATCTAGCACCAGAAACAGCAGTTGTTCCAATACCTACATTGCCTGTTAGTCGATAAACATCATTGCCATTTATTGTCCAATCTCCATCATTAATTACAGAAGCATCTTGCCATGTTGCAAAACCGTTGGCATCAGAAATTAATATTTTATTTATTCCTTGGTTGCCATCAGCAAATCTAAAAGTACCTGCAACATCTAGTGTAGCATCTGGCGTGTTGATACCAATACCAACCCCACGGTAAGATGAACACAGAATTGCATAAAGTTTTGGGTCAATAGGATTTTTGGCGTTTACATAATAATTCCAAGCCAATACGCTTCCACAATTAGGGTCTGGCAATAATGGATCTGGAATACTAATGGAAGCTACAGGTTGAACTTTTCCGTTAGGTCCAATTGTTAATATTCGATTAGTTGTAAATGTAGTATCTGCCAAACTTTTAATTTTTAAATCACCAAAAATTTTGGCATCACTATTCATCACTACGTTGCTATCCACCACTAATTTATTTTTTAGCTTGGTTACTCCCAACACTTTTAAATCGGATTTGAATTTACCATCTCCCACAAAAACAGATGTCCCTTTAATTAATACATCCTGGTCAACAATTAATTTCTTTTTAATGGTAACGCTATCTCTAACCACCACCGAACTGTCTATCTCTAATTTTCCTCCTAATTTGGTGTCTCCAACTACTTCGAGTTTGGTGTTGGGCGATGTTGTTCCAACTCCTACATTACCAGTTGGCGGCAAGGTATTGGCAGTTTGTGAAAACAAATGAACATTGGAAAAGCTAATAAAAAAAAGCATCATTAATGCTTGAAGCCCTTTATTTGTGTGTGTGTGTGTGATTTTAGCTTTCATAGTTTAGAGATTTAGAAAGTGAATAAAAACTAAAAGTAAACAACTAAAAGAAGCAAAACAAATTTATTTTACGATTGATTTTTTGGAGACAAGGGATATAGAGACATGAATACACTACAAGTGATTATTTTATAGTTGAAGTGAAAAACTTTTTTTTAAACCGTAAAATCCTACCCATATTACCCTTATATTTGTTTTTTTAAGTACTCATGGAAAACTATATTGTTTCGGCACGAAAATACAGACCAACAACATTCGATACGGTTGTTGGACAACTTTCCATTACTTCTACTTTAAAAAATGCCATTAAAAGTAATCATTTAGCACAAGCATTTTTGTTTTGCGGTCCAAGAGGAGTTGGTAAAACTACTTGTGCAAGAATATTGGCAAAAACCATTAACTGTTCCAGTATTACCGAAAACATTGAAGCTTGCGACCAATGCGATTCTTGTAAATCTTTTAACGAAGGACGATCACTAAACATTCAAGAATTAGATGGAGCGTCCAATAATTCGGTAGATGACATCAGAAGTTTGATAGACCAAGTGCGTTTTGCCCCTCAAATAGGAACACACAAAGTTTATATTATAGATGAGGTTCACATGCTTTCTCCTAGTGCTTTTAATGCATTTTTAAAAACATTGGAAGAGCCACCAAAACATGCTATTTTTATTTTAGCCACTACCGAAAAACATAAAATAATTCCAACCATACTTTCTCGATGTCAGATTTTTGATTTTAACCGAATAAAAATAGAAGACATTACCAACCAACTTGCGAGTATTGCAGCAAAAGAAAATGTAGTTGCCGAGGAAGATGGATTGCATATTATTGCTCAGAAATCGGATGGTGCTCTTCGAGATGCACTTTCGATGTTCGATCAAATCGTTAGCTTTTCTAATGGAAAACTCACCTATAAAGATGTGATTGAAAATTTAAACATTTTGGATTATGACTATTATTTTAAAGTTACCAATGCTCTTTTAATCAATGATGTTTCAGAATGTTTATTGTTGTTCGATAAAATATTAAGCAATGGTTTTGATGGTCATAATTTTATTAATGGTTTAGCCGAACATTTTAGAAATTTGTTGGTTTGTCAGGATGAAAAAACAATTTCACTCTTAGAAGTTGGTGGAAAAATAAAAGACAACTATTTAAGTCAAGCAAAGTCCACAACTATTAATCAACTTATTTCTTTTTTAAACATCACCAATAAAGCAGACAATCAATATAAGAATAGTAAAAATCAGCGTTTGTTGGTGGAGGTGATGTTAATGCAACTTTGTTCTGTCGAAAACCAATCACAAGAAAAAAAAAATCCAATAATTAACCTCACTATTCAAAAATCTGTTGCTTCAACTCCAAAAGTTGAATCAAAGAAAGAAGATATAAAACCAAATTATACCATTCCTGAACCTGCAATACTTCAATTAAAAGAAGAGCTAGAAAAACCAATTGTTGTTACTGAAGTTACGCCAACTGCTCAAAAAATTTCAGCATCAAAAGTATCGACAAAGCAAAATGGAAACCTAACATTTTCTGATTCTATTTCCATTTCTTTACCTAAATCTTCAGTTGAGACATTAACTGGAAATTCATCTGAATCTATTATATTCGATAGACCAATAAAAGAATTTACGCCAGAAAAATTTGCTGAAGTTTGGAATAATTATAAAATAATTCTTCAACAAAAGGGAAAATCAAGTTTAGCCATTATTTTTAATGAAGTACCAGAAATTAAGGGAAATATGATACATTTGTCTATCGATAATAAAGCTCTTGAAGATGAATTTAAAGCACATCAAGCTGATTTTTTGGAATATCTTAGAAAAGAATTAGCTAACTATTCGATTAATGTAGTAACACAGGTTAATAAAGACATAAAATTAAAAAAAGCATATACTCCGCAAGAAAAATTCGTGAAAATGAGCGAAAAAAATCCATATTTACTGCAACTTGCAAAAAAATTGGACATGGATGTGGGTTATGCCTAAAAAAAATAAATTTAAACTCAACTAATTATGAAATTGAAAACACTAGTAGTAGCCGTTATCATTCTATTTATTGCCTCTTGTGATGAAAAAGAAACAGAGCAAAAAGCATTTAAATATGAGTACGAAACCGTTGAAGGTGATGCCTTAAACACCTACATCTATACCTTAGACAATGGTTTAAAAATATACATGTCCATTAATACCGACGAGCCTCGCATTCAAACCAACATTGCAGTTAATACCGGAAGCAAACAAGATCCTGCAGATGCAACAGGATTGGCTCACTACTTAGAGCACATGGTTTTTAAAGGAACCTCAAAAATTGCTTCTATCAATTGGGAAAAAGAAAAAGTGTTGTTACAACAAATTTCTGATTTATATGAAAAAAGAAGAAATGTAACGGATGAGAAAGAACGAGAAGCAATTTATCATCAAATAGATAGTTTCTCTGGTGAAGCTGCAAAATTTACCGTGCCCAACGAATACGATAAAATGGTAAGTTCTATTGGAGCTAAAGGGACCAACGCTTATACAGATGTTGAACGAACTGTTTATATCAATGATATTCCTTCTAATGAATTTGAAAAATGGTTATCCATAGAATCAGAACGTTTTAATGAATTAGTTTTAAGATTGTTTCACACCGAATTAGAAGCTGTGTATGAAGAATACAATAGAAGTAGAGATAATGATTATTGGTTATCTTATGAAACATTATCTAAAAATTTATTTAAAAAACACCCTTACGGAACTCAAACCACGATTGGAACAAGCGAGCATCTAAAAAACCCTTCGATGGAAAAAATTCATGAATATTTTAGTCAAAGGTATGTCCCTAATAACATGGCAATTATTCTTTCCGGAGATCTTGATCCTGATAAAACTGTTGATTTAATTAAAAAATATTTTGGAAATTTTAAGACTAAAGAAGTACCTAAATTCACCTTTGAACCGGAAGATGAAATGGCTGAACCGGAATTAGTCACTGTGAAAGGAAGTGATGCAGCATGGGTTGATATCTCTTACAGATTACCTGGAGTAAATCAAGAAGATATATACAAAGTTGCATTAATGGACGGTTTATTAGCAAATGGTCAAGCTGGTTTAATAGATTTAAACTTAGTGAAAGCCCAGAAAGTGTTAAGGGCTTACTCTTCATACGATATCAATAAAGATTATTCTACTTTTGATTTACATGCCAACCCAAGAGAAGGACAAAGTTTAGAAGAAGCCAAAGACCTTTTATTAGCTCAAATTGAAAAAATAAAAAAAGGTGAGTTTGAAGATTGGATGTTACCAGCAGTAATTAAAAACTTTAAACTAGACGATCAGCAACGCAACG
>Ga0210044_10001947_pt1 | contig 31340 bp, 24 predicted proteins | sample CryGey13umfilter_2_FD_183959 | JGI IMG/M metagenome (GOLD analysis project Ga0210044, IMG submission 183959) | Groundwater microbial communities from aquifer in Utah, USA - Crystal Geyser 4/9/14 3 um filter (SPAdes) (version 2) | ecosystem: Environmental > Aquatic > Deep subsurface >...
CTAATGCAGCACTAACAGCATATTTATTTTTTATTAAGCCTGAATTTAATGCAATAGTATTCTTTTGAAAATTACCCGAGCCGAATTCTGTTTTATATGTTATACCTTTATTATTTTCAGCTGGACTTGTAATAATATTCATGGTGCCTCCTATTGATGGAGTAGCTAAATTAACAGCACTCAAACCACGTTGCATTTGTATAGAAGAAGTTGCATCACCAATTCCATCCCAATTTGACCAATAAACCCAACCATTTTCCATATCATTAACTGGAACTCCATTAATCATAATTGCAACATTGCGTTGATTGAATCCACGAACATTTATACGAGCATCTCCAGCACCACCACCTTGAGCAGTTGCATAAACTGAGGGGGTGTTGTTCATAACCATAGGAAGATCTTGTCCTCCAAGTTGAAGTGCCATTTGTTTTTTAGAAACATTAGAAAAAGCTACTGGAGTTTCGCGCTCACGAGCTCGATCGGAAATAATGTTGATACCACCAATACCTATTGAACTTGCATCCAATTTAATGTTTCCAATTTTGGTTGTTTCGCCATTTTTTACTGTAGTCGAAACAGTTTTCTTTTCATATCCAATAAAGGAAATTTCTAATGTGTAGGTTCCAGCATCAAGTTTCAGGTCAAATTGGCCATCCATATTCGCTACACTACCTTTAGCAGTACCAGCAACTTTGACTGCTGCGCCAGCAAGGGCTTCGCCATTGGAAGCATCCTGTATTTTGCCAGTAATTGTTCCTTGAGCATAGCCATTGGAAATGCTCACAAAAATGGTTATCATAACAACCATTAAGTTACGTAAACGATTTTTCATAAATAATAGATTTTAATTAATAAATGTTTGTTCCTTACAATTAATTCGGTACAAATTAAATAAAAAATATTGTAATGACTTATTCATATTATACTCATTGTTAATTAATACCGCTTAATTGTTGAAAACAAAACTAAACCAATACCGCAGTTTGATTGTTAAGTAAATGTTATTTCTTTAATACAGGTAGACAATTATATCAGAATTGACTGTTATTGTGAAATTTATGCAGATATTTTTTTGGATTTAATATTATTTTACACCAATTAACCTAATTACCGAAGATTGCCCGAAATGATGTTTCCCTTCATCTAATGAAAGGATTTTTTCTTCAATTATTAATGAAGATAAGCTTTTAAAATCTTCCTCCAATTCATCTTTAGAAAACAGAAGGTCTAAAGATTTTGGACCGCCAGTACCATAATTCAATTGATTTTTATTAAAACCTTCAAGAATAATCATACCACCTTTTTTTAAATAGCTAATCATTTTTCTATGAACATTCTGCCGGTTAGAATTATGTGCAAAAATTAGAGCCACAACATCGAAAAAATTTTCTTTCGCAACGAATTCGGAATAAGATTTTAGCGAATACTCAATTGACACATTCATTTCTTTGGCTAATAAGATTGCTTTTTTTTGACCTTCGATGCTCGAGTCAAAAGCTACTGATTCCCAACCCTTGGTGGCAGCAAATACACAATTTCTCCCTTCTCCCTCTGCTGGAAAAAGTATTTTTCCTGCCTGCAATTTTTTTAATTCATCTTTAAGAAATTCGTTGGGCTTTTTCCCATAGAAATATTCCTCGTTGGAATACCTTTCATCCCATTGGTTTTGAACTTCATTCATATTTTATATATTTTCAGATGTAAGATTTGTACTAAATTTATAAATCGCGATGTGTGTGATCGCAAAAAGGAGGGTTTTTTGAATGAACACATCCGCACCATGAGACTTTTGTTGGCTCTTTTATTTCAACTAATAATGGCGAATAACCACTACCTTTATGTGAGCCATCACAAAAAGGATGGTCAGAACTTTCGCCACATTGGCAATACCAATATGTACCTGCTTCCATATCGATTTTATTGGAATGTTTTTGAGGAATTTTTCTATCGGGCATTATGCTAATTTATAATTTATTTGGCAAAATTACGGATTAATAATCAGCAAAATTTCAGATAATATAATTATCTAACACAAATCAGTTTAATAAAATAAAATAAGGCAAAATGCAAAATTTCAGCACATTAATTTGTCAGTAGCGAGCGATTTTGAGTAATAATATCTAATGTAAATTTCTTCAAATCATCATTAGTATCATAAATCATCTGGAGATTTGATGGAAATGGAATTGGTTTTAGGCCAATCATTTTTTTTGTTTCTTCGCTAAGCGCCTGAGAATTTCCATAGGCTTTGGCATAGCGAAAAAGGAAAGTTTTTTGGGCAGTTATTGGAAATGTCTTTATCAATTGACCGCTGCGATTATCGTAGAAATCTATTGTTCCACTGACAATAGCGGATTTTTCTAAACGTGTTTCTTCAACACTGCATTTTATATCAACATAATTTGGAACTTTCATATCGTTGCCCAAACTATCTTTTTTAACATTTCCTTTGTTGTCTAAAACGTATTTATCGCCATCACGAATTTTCTTTGTTTCTTCGGTATGTATCTCTTTTACTTGCTCTGGCGACACGTCAATAGCTTTAAGATTAAGGAATATTTTAAAATCGTAATATGCGTTTTTATTTTCTTTGGTATCGAAATTCAGCCAACGTTGATTTAAGTTTTTAAGAGTTATTTTAAGTAATTCATTTTCGAAATCTTGTGGCATCACTTGGCGCGATTGGTTTTGAATGCGAAATAAAACATTGTTGGTTCCTATCAGCAAAGCTTCATCAGTAAGCTCTCTAACGTTTGGATAATTGGGATAAAAATTATTAAGCCTAACAAGTTCGTCATAAGCTTTGCGACCGTCCTGACGATTGTTAGATTTTAGTAAATCTTGAGCATGAGCGTACAAAAATTCCGCTGCTTTTCGCTTAGCTTCGGCGCGCATCTGGTTATAATCTACGTGCACTAAACCAATTTTAGTTAAAACTTGCTGTGGTAATCTTTCTACAACTTCTTGACGCGAATGCATTATGTCGTAATGCTTAAAAACCGCTTCCCAAATATCAGGCTGACCGCTGAATCTTAAGGAGTTAATAGCATCATTATCTTTTTGGTTAGCAAGCTCAAAAGCCTTCTTTAGCACTTCTATTTCCTCGGTCTTGTTATTGTTTTTCATCAGTTTTTTTACTGATTTATGAATTGCAGCATCGTAATTTCCCGATTGTAAATATTTTCTGGAACTTGTGCAAGCTGAGATAAAAATTACACTTAAAATTATTACGTAAATCTTTTTCATATTATAAAAATTTGAGTTGGCAACATTATTTTCAATTATCCTGCCAAAATATAAAATTTTTTAATACTCAAAATACTATGTTTTGAAATAATTTCAACCATAATATTTTAACAACATCTTATATATTTAGGAGCTTTCAGGATATAAATCTCTCCCAAAACGGATGATAAATGCCTTGTTGAGAGAATCATTTCCATTTAAGATCTATTATGTTTTTTTGCGATTTACAATATTATTTTCTAACTCTTTAAATAGTTTCTATCTTGGATATTGTGAATTAACTCGTTAATAAATATATTATAACAAGATATTGCGTTAATAACGAATTACTAATTTTAAATTTAGAAATGATATGGTTTTATTGGTGCTATGTCTTTTTTTTTGCAAATCATATAAGTTGAAAACCATTAAATATTTATAGCTATAAAATACTTCTAAAATGCTGATAAATAGATATAGTACAATTCTTTTTTTATTATTTTTTTATATAAATTCCTTTTCTCAGATTAAGAAATTCTCATCAGAAGTTTTGAATCATCCGCAAGAGCATGCAAAAGAATTTGAGAAATTATTTAACTACAACGAAGTTATAAAATTTTCAAAAGAAGAATTGCCAAACAGAGTGCTGTTAGAAAATGGTTATGTTAAATCCGCAATTATAAACCCAAAAAGTTGGAAACCTGCGAACAACAAAATTATAGTAACACAAATAGATATAATTTTTTCCAAGTATCCCAAAAACAAAGATTTTTGGATAACAAACTATTATGATTTGTTGGCAGAGAGAGTCAAAGCCATTTTGGCTATTGATTCTACCCTAAATTCTCCAGATTTTGAATGGAATTTGGTTTTACAAACCGAACCAAACAATGAAGCAGAAGCAAAAAATATGTTCCACGGAATAGCAATAACATATTTTGATATTAAAAATATGCTCGATTCCACTACTGAAATTGACGAGTCATTTAAGCAAGATTCTATTTATTTTGCAAGGCACGAGCTTAAAGTAAAGAACTTCATTAGGTCGCAGGGGGGAAGTGAAGATTCAATTGTTTTCAATGTTTTTGAGCGGCATAAGGAATGGAAAAATGCCTTGGTGGTAATGGATTGGACTGGCTCAATGTATAGGTATGGAGCACAAGCAGTACTTTGGCATACTTTAAATTTTGCTACCTCAGGAATCAAGAATTTTGTATTTTTTAATGATGGGGACGAAACTCCTGATGAAAAAAAAGTTGTTGGAAGTACTGGAGGAATCTATTTTGCTCAAGCAAAAAATCTTGAGCGCTTGATAAATACTTTTTATCTGGTGGGCAAAAGAGGCAAAGGAGGTGATGACCCAGAAAATGATGTAGAAGCTATGATCAAAGGCATGAATAGATTTGAAGATTTTGATGAGTTGATATTAATAGCAGATAATAATTCGTGCATGAGAGATTTCAGTTTGCTTGCCAATCTCGATGTGAAAGTAAATGTTATAGTTTGTGGAGCAAAATTGGGTATTAACCCACAATATGTTAACTTGGCATATTATACTGGTGGCAGTATTCACACAATAGATGAGGATATTGAACATTTAAGCACACAAGTTAAAGATAATGAATTGAAGATAAATAATATCGAATATAAACTTGCTGATGAAGGATTGTTTACTGTAAAATATCAACAACAAGCATTAAGGTTTCAATCGTGCAATGAGTTCACTACATTGGTTCCATTATCCCCCGATCCACGATTGGCCTTTATAGTAAAACACGGAGGAATAACCGATTCCACAGTTTATAAAGTTTTGGGGAGACATCCTCTTTGGGATAATTCGGTGGTAGTGATGGATTGGACAAAAGGCATGTATGTTAATAGTGCTCAAGCAGTTCTATGGCATAAAACACATCAAAAGATTAGTGGAATTAATTATTTTGTATTTTTCAATGATGGCAATAATTTACCAAAAAATAAAAAACGAATTGGAAAAACTGGAGGTATTTACTACCAAAAATCTAATAATATTCACAGTGTGGAAAAGAGATTTGATTATATAATAAAGAGAGGCAATGGTGGAAATGATATTGAAAACAATGATGTTGAAGCCTTAATGAGTGCGGCAAATAAGTTTACAAAAACAAATAATTTTATACTTATTGCAAATAATCAAAGTTGTGTGAGAGATATCAAACTGATGAAATATTTGAATATCCCAATAAAAATAATACTTACAAATATTGATGGTCCGATAAATCCGCAATTTATAAATTTAGCTTATAAAACTGGCGGCTCTATTCACACCTTAAACGACGATATTTATAACTATGTTTTCGCGGCAATTGTCGAAAGCAATCAAACACTAATGCTTGGCGGGACTGAATATTCTCTAAATAAAGACGGACTTTTTGAATTTAAAGATAAATCGAAAAACAAGACAAATTGTGAGAAAAACAATTCTAAAGGGCTGCTAAATAATATATTGCAAAAGTTCTAACTATTTATATTTTTCGAGCATTGGATGATAATCTCCTCTGATTCCAATTGGTTTTGTATTTCTAATTTGATGAACAATATCAATACTTTTTCTTGCTTCTTCTAAACCAAAACCATTGCCAGCCAAAATATGTTGATAACTAACAGTATGAAGGTCAGTAAATCCACCACTAAATTCAATGTCCTCACCTTCAACGCTAATTTCTCTAAAAGTACTTTGACCTTTAGCTAATATTTGAGCAGGCAAATTTTTTGCATCAACAGACAATAGCCATCGAACTCTGGCTTTTTTGAGCTGCAAAAATCCAGCAGCAGTTTCATCATCGGCATAATGAACAGTATTAGTAATCACATCGCCAAAAATATAGGTTAGCATATCATAAAAATGGACTCCAATATTAGTTGCAACTCCACCAGATTTAGCCGCATTACCCTTCCAACTAACAAAGTACCAATGTCCACGACTTGTGATATAAGTTAAATCGATATCATAAATCTTATCTTTTGGTCCATTATCAATGCTGTTTTTCAGATCTATAATTGCTTGATGATGACGTAGTTGAAGAATATTATAAATTTTCTTTCCTGTTTCTTCTTCAATTACTTTAAGGCTATCTATATTCCAAGGATTAAGAACCAAAGGTTTTTCGCAAATAGCATTTGCGCCATTTCTAAGAGCAAGTCTAATATGGGAATCATGGAGATAATTTGGAGTGCAAATAGATACGAAATCAACTTTTTTGTCCCCTCTTCTTCTTAATTTATCAAGATGACGGTCGAATCTTTCAGGCTCAGTAAAAAAATCTGCATTCGGAAAATAACTGTCGATAATTCCAACGCTATCAAATAAATCGAGGGCTGCAACTAAATCATTTCCTGTGTCGTGTATAGCTTTCATGTGCCTTGGTGCAATGTATCCAGCGCAACCTATTAGGCCGAAGTTTAGAGCTTTCGTCATTTTTTCTTAATTTAATTTCTTTACTTTTCCATCACTGAGTTGATATTTTTCATTGCTTTCTGGGCAAATGGCGATATTATTTTTATCAAAAATAAGTCTGTGACCAAATTCACTCATCCATCCAATTTGCTTGCCTGGGTTTCCAACAACCAAAGCGTAATCTGGAATCTCTTTAGTAACCACTGTTCCAGCGCCAATAAATGCATATTCGCCAATATCATGACCACAAACAATAGTTGCATTTGCGCCAATTGATGCACCTTTTTTAACTAATGTTTTTGAATATTGCCCACGGCGATTCACTGCCGAGCGTGGATTGGTTACATTGGTAAAAACCATGGATGGACCAAGAAAAACATCGTCTTCGCATTCCACGCCTGTGTATAGAGAAACATTGTTTTGAATTTTTACATTTTTGCCCAAAACAACATTTGGCGACACAACAACATTTTGTCCAATATTACAATTATCTCCAAGTTTGCAACCCGTCATAATATGCGAAAAATGCCAAATTTTAACACCTTCACCTATCTCACACCCTGCATCAATTATGGCAGTTTCGTGAGCAAAATATTTGTTTTTAGTATCCATTTTAATTTATAAATTCTAATACTTTTTCTGTAATATATTTAAGTTGATTTTCATCAAGTTCGGTATGCATAGGTAATGAAATCACACTCTCTGAAAGTTTTTCGCTTATTGGAAAATCTCCTTTTTTATATCTTGCATCGGCATAAGCTTTCTGAAGGTGAATAGGTACAGGATAATAAATCATCATAGGTATTCCATGGTCATTTAAAAACTTTTGAAGATTCAGTCTGTCCACATTTTTAATTGTCATGGTATATTGATGAAATACATGACTTGATTTTGAATATCTAAAAGGTGTAGATAATTTGGGATTATTTGCAAAAGCATTATCATAAAATGCTGCTGCTTTTCTTCTCGCATTAGCATATTCGTCTAAGTGTTTTAATTTCACATCAAGAATTGCAGCCTGAATGGTATCAAGCCGAGAATTTACTCCGATAAAATCATGATAATATCTTACTTTCATTCCGTGATTAACCACAGCTCTAAGTTGTTCGGCAATTGTATTGTCATCAGTAAAAATTGCTCCGCCATCACCATAAGCACCAAGGTTTTTAGATGGGAAAAATGATGTACAACCTATATGTCCAATGGTTCCTGATTTTTTTGTACTTCCATCGCTAAAATAATAGTCGGCACCAATAGCTTGAGCATTATCTTCTATCACAAACAAATTGTGCTGTTTTGCAATTGCCATAATTTCCTCCATCGGAGCACATTGCCCAAATAAATGTACTGGAACAATTGCTTTTGTCTTATTTGTAATTGCTCGTTTTATTGCTTCAATATCAATATTATAAGTATTTTCATCTACATCTACCAAAACTGGCGTTAAACCAAGTAAAGCAATAACTTCAGCCGTAGCAATAAAAGTAAAAGTTGTGGTAATGACTTCATCACCAGGTTTCAAGCCAAGAGCCATCATAGCAATTTGCAAAGCATCAGTGCCATTGCCACAAGGGATTACATTGGCTGTGCCAAGATATTTTTCTAAATTACTCTGGAAGCATTTTACTGCTGGTCCGTTTATAAATGCTGTTGATTCTAATATATTTGAAATGCTTTGGTCAACTTCTTCTTTTATTTTAAGGTACTGACTGTTTAGGTCAACCATTTTAATATTCATAAATTTTATGATTTAAAAATTCGTTCAAAAAATGTTTTTTTCTTAGTTGTAAAATCACTTTCTCCATAATAGTTGCCGTAGCCATATCCATACCCATAACCGTATCCATATCCATAACCGTAACCATATCCATAACCGTAGCCTCCATATCTTTTATTTTCGAAGTCCATATCATTAACTATAATCGAAACATTCTTAATTAATTTTGAATTTACAAGTTCTTTTAAAGTGCTTAATGCGCCTTTATTTGTATAGTTTTGGCGAACTACATAAAGTGTTGCATCAGATCGTTTCATCATAAAAACAGCATCGGTTACCAAACCAATTGGAGGTGAGTCAATGATGATGATATCGTACATACTTCTTAGTTCTTTTAATAGATTATCCATCTTGGAGCTCTCTAAAAGTTCTGCTGGGTTAGGTGGAATTGGACCAGAGGTAATAACTTCAAAATTTTCGTATTGAGTTTTCTGAATCATCTCTTCAATGGTGCATTTTCCTATAAGATAAGTAGTTAACCCTATATTATTATTTACGTCTAAATCTTCATGAAGTTTAGGTTTTCTTAGGTCGCAGCCTATCAAAACTGTCCTTTTGCCAGAAATAGAATAAATAGATGCAAGATTTATGGCGTTAAATGTTTTGCCTTCACCACTAAAAGTTGAAGTAAGAGTGATTATTTTTGATTCATTATCTGAAACAATAAATTGCATATTTGTTCGAATTGCTCTAAAAGTTTCAGCAATAATAGATTTGGGTTTACTTAGCACAGCAGTATTTCCAATGCCTTTATGATGCCCTACAACTCCGAGAATTGGGGAATCAACAACTTTAACAATATCACTTTTATCTCGCACTTTATCATTGAAATAATCGCTTATAAATACAAATCCCATAGGTATTAACAAACCTAACAACAAGGCAATTGTGTAATTTAAAGAGGTTTTTGGAAATATCATTGATGCTGCACGAGAGTTGTCAATAATTTTATGGTCGGAAAGATTGCCAGCCTTGGTAATTCCACTTTCTAATCTTTTCTCAAGCAAATACGAATAAATATCTTCATTAATTTTATATTGCCTATTTATATCTACCAACCTTCTTTCTTTTTCTGGCAAACCATTTATTTCTAATTGTATTGTTCCTAATTGTTCGTTGATATCTTTTAAACCTATTGAAGAAACATTTTCAATATTTTGAATATTTTCCAATAGCGCCTTTTCGGTAGATTTTATTCTTTGTTCAACATCCTGAACAACAGGGTTATATTGTGTGGTTGTTGAGCTATATTGATTTCTTTCGGTGTAAAGTTCGTTAAGTTTATTCACAATGCCAACTAACATAGGTTCATTAATATCCATTATTGCGGGCGCTATCAAACTTTCTTTTTTTCTATTGGCCTTGCTTATATATTCTTTTAAATATTTGTAATATTTGGAATGAAGTTCAGCTACTGCTTTTTGCTTATCAAGGTCGTAAAGTTTATCCAAAGTTCTACCACTTACGTCTTCAATTTTAAGCATTTGGCTATTTACCCTAAAGTTTTGTAGTCTTAATTCAAAGATTCTCAATGAATCTTCAATACCAACAAGTTGTTGATCAATAAAATACATTGCATTTGTAGCCTTTTGATTTTTTTCAGATAAATTTGATTCAACATAAGCTGATGCCAATGCATTTATCATATTCATTGCGTTTTCCTGACTTTCATCTTGAATTGAAATTTCTATAAGAGTCGCGTCATTATTAACTTCTTTAGCCTTGAAAACAGAATAATATTTTGCTGCTAAATAGTCGAGAGATGAAAAATAGAAATAAAATTCTTTGTCATTTCCATAGGGTGCAATAAAATTAAGGGTAAAAGAGAAGCACCCATTTTCATATTTTTCACCAAAATTCATAATTTTATTTTCTCCATTCGGCAGTGAGTCAATAATATTACTTTTCTCATTTTTACTGTAATCGTAGAGAGAAGAATTTTTAAATTGGGGAATAATAAGTTTGTACTGTTTATTGGAAATTAATATAATGTCAATTTTAACTTCAGTAGCCTGAAGATGTGTAGAATCCATAACTACAACAAATGGATTTCCGCTAAACATTTGATTTTCACGAATCTTGCCATATCTGTAATATGAAATTTTCCAATCAGTTTTTTGGACAGCTTTTTTGACGGTATTAAAAGATTTTATGACGGCAATTTCATTTTGCATAATAATTGGTGGCGTGCCAAGCATTTTTGGCATTATATCCGACATTGGGTTCTGACTAAGTTCATCATTACCAACTAATATTGTTGCCTTAGCTTCAAAATCGGGATCAGCAAATTTATTGAAAAAATAAGCTGTTAACATAGCAATCACAATCGAGATAAGAAATAATTTCCAGAAAGCAAGTGCTTTAAAAACAAGTGCTTTTATATCAATGCTATCTTCCTGTTGAACGAACGATAAATTATTATTTGTTTCCACTATTTTCTATTTTTTGAGTTGTAATATTAATGCCATTAGAGCAATAAAGGTTGTGAGCGAGCTGAAGATTATGTTATAAGGAAAGGTTTCAAAGCCCCAAGTTTTGGCATCAAGAGGTTCTACATAAATAATGTCATTTGGCAACAAATTAAAATTATTGCTGTGGATAAGGTTTCTATCAAGAAGATTTAAAAAATAAATTTGCTCTTTCCCTTTTTCCTCGCGAATAAGAAAAACTTTTTGTCGATTTCCATAAGGAGTCATATCTCCAGCCAAGGCCAATGCTTCCAGAACATTCATCTGAGATACATAAGCAGTGTGTCTTCCAGGATGTTTTACCTCGCCGAGAAGTGTTATATTAAATCCCGATAGTTTTACTGTAACTGAGACTTCTGTTAAAAATCTTTGTAATGACTCTTCTAATCTTGCCGCGGCTTCATTAATTGTTAGACCTTTAATTTCAACTTTTCCAACAACAGGAAGTTGAATAAAGCCACTATCGTTTACTGTATAAGAGTTCAAATAAAGTGAGATATCATTGTTATTTGTTCCTAAATTAGAATTTGATACTCCTCCATTAAAAAAATCATATGTTTTTGGATTTAAGCTATTTACCTTAATATACAATTCATCTTTTGACTGGATTCGATAGGTAGAAGTGGGTTTTTTGTTTGCCATATTGGTATCAGCAATTGAACTTTCCATTTGCTGTAGATATCTCAATTTTTTTTGAGGTATGCAACTTATAATAGAGAATATACTTAGGAAAAGAAAAGCCTTTATGCTAAGTTTTAAAAGAAAATTGTTTCTCATTTGCAGTTAGTTTCAGTAATTATTTATGCCTAAATTAATAGTTTTATATTTTAAAATCAAAGGTTTATCTAATAAATCGAATAGAATAAAAACTTATCTATATTATTTGCAAACTTACATTTTTTATATTTATCTCATCACAATTTGTAGTAAATATCACAAAACTTAATTTTATGATTTTATCTTGAATAAAAAAAACAATAAACTTATTATTAAGATTTATTGTCTTAAAAAAACATGAGCAAATTATTAATTTAATTTTTTACAAAATATTTGCCTAAAATTATTAATATCAACGTATTGAAATTAAATATTTTACAAATCTATCTTGATGATATTTTTATGTTAATTTGCAATAAACTTAATTTAGGCAACCATTTTATTATTGCTAACTCTCTAAAAGCATAAGATTGATGACTTTTGATGACAAATTACTTGAGTTATGTAAAAAAGGTGAACGTGCGGCACAAGAAAAATTGTTCAGCATCTATTCACCAAATATGCTCGGTATTTGTATAAGATATGCCAAGAATCTGCATGAAGCTGAAGATGTTATGCAAGAGGGTTTTATAAAAATCTTTACTAACATTGATGGATTTCGAGGCGATGGTTCTTTTGAAGGATGGATGAAGCGAATTATGATAAATACTTCCTTGAATCACTATTACAAAGCTAAAAAGAGTAATTTTGAAACAAGTTTTGATGGCATTCGAGAAAGTAAAATCGTAAGTGAGGATGAAGAGATACCTATTAGTAGGTTTTCGCAAGAAGAAATGATTGACGCCATCAAACTTTTGCCTCATGGATACAAACAAGTTTTTAATATGTACGTTTTTGATAATTACAAACATAGAGAAATAGCAGAGCTATTAAATATTTCGGTAAACACTTCAAAATCACAGCTTTCAAAAGCACGCAACTTTTTAAAGAACATACTTCTTAAAATTGAAAAGGAAAGAAAAATTATTGAATAGAACATGAGCAAAAGCGATAATTATATTGATAAATTATTTCAAGATGGTCTTAGTGATTTCAGCTATAAACCAAGCGATGACTCATTTGAAAAAATATTGAAAGGAGTTGAAATTGCTGAAAAAACTTATATTCACAGAAAGAGAAATAAGATATTTGCATGGATAGGATTTTCAGCTGCTACTTTGATTTTAGTTTCATATATTTTCTTCTTAAAAAGCTGCAATGTAAATGGTTCTATTGCCGATTTTAAATTCAAGAATAGAAATAGCCTGCAAAATTCAAATAAATGGATAGTCAAATTCTCAAAAAACAATCAAGACAAAATTTATTCTAATCAAAAAAAAGAAATATATAAATTAAAATATTTAGAATCTAATAAAATAATTGATTATAGGGCGAAAAATAATATTCAAAATTCAAATTCATCCTATAAATTGTCTCAATTTAATAGCAAGTTTGATAAAGTTCATTTGGTAAAGAAGAATAATTCATTGATTAATACCTCTGGTTTTAATATTTATGATGAAGCAACAAGCAATAAATTTTCGGCTGTGAAGAAGGAATATGATAATTCTGAAATCTTAATAAAAGAAATCGAAATGAAGGCAACAACCAAAATTTCTGAAATCGAAATACCTTTAGAAACATCAAATAATTCAGCTTTAAGTTCTTTAGATACATCAACCCAAAATCAATTATTACCTCTCCCTTCTCCAACAATAACCTCTGGATTATTGCTTAATTTAGGATTTGGATTCGAGTCAGTTGAGAATAATTTGCCGTCAAATTTTATATATGACAAACCTATGATAGATGGCCAGAATGATAATAAAATAAAAACATTTTCCTCATCTTTATTGCTCGAATATAGGTTTTCAAACTTTTTTGTAAAATCAGGCTTAGGAATTTCGGAATTTGGTGAAAATACCACCTTTAATATCACAAATACTTTGCACGACACTTCTGGCGGATATACTTCTTGGGATATAAATAAATATTACACTTACGACACCGTTGGCTATTTTGATGATCCTCTGAGACCCGGCCTAATATTTCCAATTTTATCATCAGTGCCTCATATAGATACATTGGCTTCGCAATGGAATTCAAAGGATAATATTACATATTCTAAGGAATCAATATTTTCAAAAAACAGATATAGATATATCGAAATCCCATTAATAATTGGTTTTCAATATAATATCAAAAAAATGGGGTTATATGCTGGCGGTGGAATTTCTTATGGAATTATGACAAATTCTTCTGGAAAATTTATAAATGATAATAATTTGATTGATATCAATTTTAAAGAAACCCCTTTTAAAAGAAGCAACCTAAATTATATTTTAAATATTGGGACTGATTACGCACTATCAAATAATTGGAATATTTTCATTCAAGCTAATTTTAAAGCAAATATAACTTCGATATTTAAACCTGAGTTTGACTTAGGGACAAAATATAAAAGTTACGGAATTAATATTGGATTAAGTTACATAATTAAATAGCAGAAAGATGTTTATGACAAAAAAGATTTTTATCTCCCTACTTTTCGTCGCAATTTTTCCAATTCTGGGCTATAGCCAATTGACTGTAATTTACGGTTATGTGAAAAGTAATTCCACAAATATTGGAATTCCTAATCACCAAGTTAATATTATATCAAGCTACGATTCCTTATTAAATATAGGCATAAATTATAATTCATCTGTTTTTACTTCTTCAAATGGATTTTTTGTAGATAGTGTAACCATTCCTTCTGGTCAAAATATTAAATTCTCGATCTCCACTTTAGATTGCCAACAGAGCCATGTAAATAGTACTTTTTACAGTTCTTTTCCTTTGCCAGCGAACTTGTCAATTTGCAATGCAAATATGAATCAATGTTATTCCGATTTTATGGCTTATCCCGATACTTCAAACCATAAGAAATTATATTTTTATAATTTAGCATCTCTAAATATCACTTCATTCTTATGGTCTTTTGGAGATGGGGGCACATCAACATTGGCAAATCCAACACATATTTACTCATCCGATGGGAGCTACATAGTTCAATTAACCGTGAATGATTCTATTTCTACATGCAGCAATTCCAAACAAGATACTGTTATTGTAAGTCAGATATTAAATTGCCAAAACAATTTTAATTTCTATCACAATAGTTTACAAATAAATTTTCATGGCTCTATAAATAGTGCTCTTCCAACAGTTTATAAATGGAGCTTTGGGGATAATACTTTTGCAACTGGACAAAATCCATATCACATATATGCAAATCCAGGAACATTTCAAGTTTGTCTTCACACAATTTCTATTAATCCTATGAGTATGGATTCTTGCATAGCTTCTTCCTGCAAGAGTGTAATTGTTCAGGGAATTCCAACTACAAATATTTGGGGTCAGGTTTTTGAAGATACTGGCAAAGTAGATTTTGCGCAAGTGATTTTATATAAATATAATCCATCTAATTCCGATTATCAAAATTTTGACACTACCAATGTAGTTACCATTGATAGTCTTAATTTGAGCTATTATGAATTCTCAAATATTCCTTATGGCAAATATCTCGCTAAAGCTTTTTTAACTAATCAATCTCAGCATCTTACTGAATTTACACCAACATATTCTGGCAATTCAATTTTTTGGAATTTAGCCAACCCTTTTATCATAAATCAGAATGTAAACAATAATTTTATAAATCTGAAAAGAGTTGAAATTGCAAAAGGTATTGTAAATATGGAGGGGCGAGTGCTTGAAGGTTCTGCAAAAAATCCTGGAGATCCAGTTCCAGAAGTTCCCATTTATATATATGATGTTCAAGGAGATATATACGGGTTCACTCATTCTGACATGCAAGGAAGATATTCTTTTAATGGATTGGAATACAAAAAATATTATATCTACGCCGATTTTATTAATATGGATATTTATCCTGCGGTTATTTGGCCTGACAAAAACAACATTAATCTTACAGAAATTAATATTTACGTAAATAAGAATACTGTAACTTCTTTTCGTGATGAAAGTGCAAGTATTTCATTTAATATCTTTCCTATTCCAGCAGACAACCAGCTTACTTTAAATCTATTTTCAATACAAAATTCAGATTTTAGCTTTGAGATTTTAAATTCTTTGGGTCAGATTATTCAAAAAGAAAGTATTCAAATTTTTAAAGGTGAAAATAAAATTACTTTGAATGTTAAAGATTTTCAAAATGGAATATATAGCTTGATGTTTTCGTCAAATAAGGAAGTAATTTTTGCAAAAAAAATAATAATTTCACATTAGTTTTTTAATGATGTAAATTTATTTTTCAAGTTGGCATACTGTACTAATTCAATCTTAACACTACCAATCATTACCTCGCTCTCGGCCAGAATTGGCAGATGATTTTTGTCATTGGAAATATAAACTATCAATTTATCTTCATCCTTAAAAACTCCACCCGTAAGCACCGATGGTTTAAATTTTAAACATTCAACTTTTCCGATACTGGTTTTAATAGTCTGTTTTTCAATATATTTCAATTTTGTTTGATAAACAGATTCGTCCATAAAGAATGAAATTGAAATATCATCGTTTAGTTTAAAAGTATCGGTATTAAATGTTCTGGCATAATAAATTGCTGAAATTAAATCCTGAACATTTTTCCCAATTTTTAGAGACCCTGAAGTTTTGTTTTTATTATTAATATAGTCAACTCGCTGTTTTTCGTGGTAAAATTTCACATCACGGCTATCCTCATAATCTCCTTCGCTAATGCGTTTTATAAAATATCTTGGTATCATATAATTTACGTCCACATAAGTTTGGTAAACGTCATTCACTTTAAAAAACCAGCTGAAAGCACCTTTGGTTTTACCAATAACTTTTATATTCAAAGTTGTATCGCCTCTAACAATATAATTTTTACTGCTAATTTCACTTATCATTTCTCCAGCAGTTACGTTTCCAGTCATAGTAGAAGAATAAAATAACCTGAAGCTGAGTTTTTCTCCATTAGTGAATGCAATATTTGAAACTTTTTTAAGCTCTTGAAAATTTGCTGACGCGTATAAATTCAAGCCAACAAGAATTATTGTAAAGATGAAGTTTTTCATAATTTGAAAATTTAAATAATATGGTCAGCTTCCAAAATCTATTCCAAATTAAAATTTAACCAAAATCGAAAATAATACTATTCAATTTAATACTTAACACAAAATGCCAAAAAATTAATATCTAATATTTTTCCTTAATGAATGAAAACTCCATTTGTTTTTTAACCAAATCAACACTTTGTACAAAAACCACGACTGCGTCACCAAGTCTGTAGATATTGTTTGATTTTCTTCCAACAATTTGATAATTCTCTTCATCCAAATAGTAATAATCATCTGTTAGAGAAGCTATTGGAACAAGTCCTTCAGCTTTTACTTCATCAATTTCCACAAAAACACCCCATTTGCTCACGCCAGAAATTACGCCAGCAAATTCTTGTCCTACTTTTTCGAGCATAAATTCAGCTTGTTTGTATCTAACAGATTCGCGTTCAGCATCTACGGCTTTACGCTCCATGTCGGAGCAATGCTCGCAATATTCTTCAAATTCGGCTTCGTTGACTGATGCTCCTCCATTGAGATAATGTTCAATTAGTCTGTGAACCATTAAATCTGGATATCTTCTTATCGGTGAAGTAAAATGTGTATAATATGAAAATGATAATCCATAATGTCCAATATTATTTGTTGAATAAATTGCTTTAGCCATTGTGCGCACTGCGATTGTCTCTATCAAATGTTCTTCGCCTTTACCTTTAATTTCGTCGAAAAGTTCATTTAAGGTGCTGACAAAACTTTTTCTGTTTGTCAAAGAAACTCTATATCCAAACTTTTTAATGAACTCTGCAAAAGTCTGCAGTTTCTCAGGGTTTGGAGAATTATGAATTCTATAAACAAAAGTTCGTGGCTTGGAAGATTTTCCTTTTACAATGCCAATTCGTTCGGCTATAGTTTTGTTTGCTAGCAACATAAAGTCCTCTATTAGTTTATGAGCTTCCTTTTGTTGACGGACGTATGCTCCAATAGGCTTGCTGTTTTCGTCAAGTTTAAATCTTATCTCTTGCGACCTAAAAGCAATACTTCCTTTTTTAAATCTTTCTTCACGGATTTTTGATGATAAATCATTCAGCTTTAACAACAAATCTTTATATTCATCACCTTCAGCTCCTTCAATCATAGCCTGAACTTCATCATAGCTATAACGTCGGTTGGATTTTATGACAGTTCTGCCAATCCACTCTTTTTTAATTTCAGCTTTATCATTCAATTCAAAAACTGCTGAGAAAGTAAGCTTTTCCTCGTCAGGTCGCAAGGAACAAACAAGGTTGGATAACTGCTCTGGCAGCATAGGCACTACTCTATCAACCAAATATATAGATGTTCCTCTGGTATATGCTTCTTTATCAATTGCAGAGCCTTTTTTAACATAATACGAAACATCGGCGATATGCACGCCTACTTCCCAATTTCCATTGCCAAGCTTCTGTAACGAAAGTGCGTCATCAAAATCTTTTGCATCTTCTGGGTCTATGGTACAAGTAAAAATTTCTCTATAGTCTCTACGACTTTTTATTTCTTCGGTACTTACAACATTTTCAATTTTTTTTGCCAATTCCAGTACACTTTTTGGAAATGATATTGGAAAGTCGTTAGCAGCCAAAATTGATTTCATTTCTACATCATTATCTCCTGGTTTTCCTAAAATCTCTACGACTTCAGCAAATGGATTTTTCGCATGCTCAGGCCATTCGGTAAATTTCACAATCACTTTGTCGCCATTTTTTGCACCATTTATTTTGGTCGTTGGAATAAAAAAATCATTTGGTGCTTTGGCTTTGTCGGGAATGAGAAATGCGAAATTCTTAGAAATTTCGATTTTACCAACAAATAATTCTGTTGCTCGCTTTAAAACTTCCACAACTTTACCTTCATTTTTATGCCTGCCACGTTTTGGGAAAAGCTGAACTTTCACAGTGTCGCCATTGAAAGAATTTCCTGTATTATTAGATGATACAAAAATATCTTCATCGGTATCTTTTGAAATTATATAAGCTTTCCCAGATGCTTTCATATCTACTATACCAATAATCTGTTGACCAGTAGAAATTTGAGAAATTAAATTTGGATTGAGCTTATGCTTGCTCCTTGATGTTGGAATTAACACCTTTTTGTCCTCGAGTTTAAATATAAAATTTTGAACAATTTGCTTGCTTGAAGGGTCTGATATTCCTAATTTTTTACAAAGTTGTTTTATGTTTAATGGCTCGTAAGGATTAATGGAAAATGCCTCAACAATTTGTTTTTCAAAACTATTGTTTGGAGAAATACTTTTTGATTTCGATTTTTGACTAAATTTTGACATAAATTTATTTTATTCAGTAAAAGTAATATTTTTAGAATTAATTATTATTAATTTGTTGTTATTTATTTGTAAAAATAAAATTTATACATTTGACCCCGAAATTCATTTGGCAAACAACCTCTATTTATATATATTATGAAACTAAAATCTGCCTTTATCATACTTTTTATTTATCTAAGTTTTTTGTCATTTTCTCAAAAGGCAAGTAAAACTTCAGATGAATATTTCAAAATTGCAAATGAATTTTTTGATAAAAATGATTATGAAAATGCTATCTTGTATTTTGATTCAACAATTTCAATTAAATCAGAACACTCTGAGGCTTATGCATTTAGAGGAGTTTGTGAATATGAATTAAAGAGGTATAAATCAGCTATTGATGATTTTGATTTGGCATTAATTTTAGAATCTACTTATGCAGAAGTTTATTTCTTTCGTGGATTGACCTTTATAGAATTGGGCGAAAATACTAAAGCTTGTGAAGATTGGACTACCGCTTATAGCTTAGGTTTAAAAAAAGCTATGAAGCTGATAATCAATAACTGTGAGCTCGATACAGATAATGAAAAAAGCAAATAAATTCAATATTGACAAATAGATAATTGCAAAAAAAATGCAACTAAATTTCAATTCCTTTTGTCCTAAATACCCAAAAGACCCGTGCTAAACGAAAAGGAGCTTATATCGAAGTGCCTTGAAGGAGAGGCGGAGGCCTTAAAGCAATTGTACGAGAATTATTCTCCCAAATTGTGGCCTGTTTGTCTTCGGTATGCTCGCAATAAAATGTCGGCAGAAGATATAATGCAAGAGGGTTTTATTAGGATTTATAAATATCTTGAATTTTACAAAGGTGTAGGTTCTTTTGAAGGTTGGCTGCGAAAAACAATGGTAAACACTGCTATAAATTATTATAAAAAAAATTTAAAGCAAAACAATGAAAAAGATTTGGATGCTGTTTTTGGAATTGCAAATAATGAAGTTGATGCAATTTCTAAGTTAAGCACAGAAAATATTCTTGAGTTAATAAGTAGTTTACCTGATGGTTATAGAACTATTTTTAATATGTTCGTCATTGAAGGATATCCACATAAAGAAATTGCTGAAAAGCTTGGAATATCTGAAAACACATCAAAATCGCAACTCTCAAGAGCAAGAGTTATACTTCAAATGAAAGTAAAAAAATTATTTAATATTGAATAATGAAGAGTGATTTTGATCAAATATTGAGAGAAAAAATGCAGGAGCTAAGTTCAGCTCCTCCAGCAAGCTTGTGGTCGAAAATTGAGAATGCATTGCCCAAATCAAATACTGTAAATAAATTTGACCAAGCTGTTCAGTCGAAAGTTAGCAAAGTGGAAATGTTACCACCAGAAAAGATATGGTACAAAATCAGATCTTCCATTGGCTTAATAAAAGTGCCATTTTATAATACTAAAGCATTCAGATTTTTAGCAGCAGCCTCAGTGGTTTTAGTTTCACTATTAGGATGGAATTACTATACAAATAATTACAATTCAATGCTATTAATGAAAAATAGCGAAGTCATTTCCAAAAATCATTCGCATAATTCTATAATTGTAAATTTAAAAAATAATTTCCCAAAACAAATCATTATTAAGCCAAAAAATATCACAAATATTGCCTTGAAAGTTTCGCTTGCAAACAAATCAATACAAAAAACTCAGGATGATATTAAGCAAGAAATTAAAAACTTTTCAAATCCAGAAATAAACCAAATACCACAAATTAATATTTCCAAAAGCTTAGCAACAAACCTCACCGAAAAAAGCGAACTATCTATATATCAAGGCAATGATTTTAATAAATTTGAAATTGAGACTAATCCTGAGCAAGTAGTATTAACTGAAAATACTAAAGAAAAGTTGCCCAAAGAATCTACTATAGCAGCTGAAGAAAATAACAAAACTAAAATTGCAAAAAATCAAAAAATTGAAATATCAGTAAACAAAAATCTCGAATCTATTATCAACATTCTCGACCCAAATTTAAATAAAAACTTAGATTCTTCCATGGTATCAAATAATGAGTCAAACGAAAATAATTTGAATACAGGAGAAATCCCAAAGAATCCAAGAAATATTGATAAATTTGACATTGGATTGTCTTACAGCTCCTCATTTGTAAAATCTGACATCAATAATTTCAATATACAAGATGTTGATTTTACCATGGGTTATCAAAATTTAAATTTTATTGCAAGAGCAGGAATTGGAGCAAGTTTCTCTTCCGAAAAAGAGCTCTATTTAATGGATTATAAACGTCATCAATTTATAAAATCTCAATTTATTACAGAATCTCTTTCATATATTTATGATTCAATTTCTCATAGTTTTGCATTAGTTGCTACTGGCCATCAGGAGAGCGTTTACGATAGTGTAAATTATTCATATTCCGCCGAAGCTACAACAAATTATACATACATTGATATCCCATTTAGCGTTGGTTATCAATCAGATTTTAAATATTTTTCGCTTTTTGCCAAATGTGGATTCGACTATTCAATTATCATTTCCAGAAAAGTTAATGGATTGTATAACGTAGATAATCAATCGAATATAACAAATTTATATTATCCTATAAAAACTAGAATTAATACAAATATCAGCTATCTATTATCATTAGGAACCTCCATAAAATTAACGGAAAATTTTAGTGCTACAGCTGAGGTGATTTCCAATTTTTACCAAAATCCAATATTTATTGAAAGCAAAAAAAGACCTAACTCTTACGGGATAAGGTTTGGAATAACATATTCTCTATAATTTTTTATGAAACAAATAATTACATTTATATTTATTTTTTTGGCAGGAATTTCGCTGCCAATTTCAGCTTACTCTCAAAATTGCGAATCTAATTTTGAGTTTTCAGTTCAAGAAGAAATTTCACCTTTAACATATCAATTTCAGGAAAATTGTTTTTCTAATACTCCAATTATAAAATATAGCTGGGATTTTGGCGATGGCAGCACCTCGGCTAAACAAAATCCAGAACATCAATTTCTTAGCGATAGCGTTTTTTTGGTAAGTCTGACCATACTTACTGCCGATAGTTGTAGTTCCACCCATAGCGATTCGATTCACATCAGCAAACTAATTCCTCCAACTTGTATGGCTTACTTCACCTTTATTAGAATGAATCAAGCTACAGATTATACATATGCATTTACCGACCATTCGGTGCCGACTTATGGAGATACAATTAGTACTTGGTTATGGAACTTTGGCGATTTTTCGCAATCTAATGCGCAAAATCCTATTCATCAATATTCAGCCACAGGAAATTACAATGTTCACTTGAGTATTTCTACAAAACAAGGATGCAGCTCGAGTTATAGTTTTGTGATAAATATTTTTAACGGCAACTCTCCATGCCAAGCTTCATTTACTTATTCTCAAGATACTTCTGGAAATTTATTGCAATATCATTTTCATGATAATTCGAGCCATTCCACTACCATAACAAGTTGGAAATGGTTCTTTGATGACGGTGATAGTTCAATTTTACAAGATCCAAATCATGTCTTTCCTTTTGCTGGAATATATTTTGTAAAATTAAAAATCAACACCGCTGGCGGCTGTAGCAGCGAAATTACTTTTCCAATAAAAATTGCTGACCCAAAAACATATAATGTTTGGGGAAGGGTTTATGCTGGCCAGTATGTAATAGATAAATGCATAGCCTATCTTTATAAAGAATATTATAATAATTACTACAAAGCAGTTGATACAGTAAGGCTTACATCAATAAATGATACTCTTGGAGTTTATTATTTCTTTCAGGTTTCCGAAGGAAACCATAAAGTGAAAGTGCTTTTGCCTAACACCTCTACATTTTCAGATGATTATGCTCCTACATATTTTGGTGACAATGCAAGGTGGCCACAAGGCAACACTCTGTATTTATTTCAAGATATTTCTTTGGCCAATATAAATTTAGAAAATGTAATACCTTCGGTAGGTCATTGCATGATTTCTGGAAATATTAACTCCACGAATACAAACATTTCTACCTTAGCGGGAATTGAATTATTGCTTTATAAAAACTCCGGAGCAATTGCAGATTATGCATTTACCGATGCTCAAGGTAATTTTGCTTTTGATGAATTAGCTCCAGGCTCATATTCAGTTTCCGGCGAGATAACTGGTTTATATTCAAATATGATAAATCTTAATTTTAATCAAGATTTTGACACAATTTCTAACCTTATAATTAATCTATCAAACACAAGCATTACAGGTTTTTTTATTCGAAATGAAGTTAATAATTTCAAATTTTCTTATTATCCAAACCCTGTTGAAAATATTTTAAACATCGAATTTGATAGCTCAATTTTGACTGACCTAAATATTCAAATTAGCTCCATGGATGGGAGGTTGATTAATCAGTATAATATAACAAAAAATAGTCCCAATTTAATTCAAATTTCAACAGCTAATATTGTTAAAGGAGTTTATTTATTAAAACTTTACGACCTAAAGTCAAAAATCCAAAAAGTAGTAAAGTTTGTGAAGATTTAATTTCTTTATTAATAAATGCAACCATTTCTTTAAGGCATTTGTCGTCTGTAAATATTGAGCCAAAGGAATAGGCAAAACGGTTTAATATTAATAAGTTTGTTTCTTTTCTGTTTGTTTATTATTAATTGCTAAAAGCAATCTTTCCCAAGAAGGTTGCTTTTTTTATTTCAATTGATTGTTTAAGAAAAATAAGCAACTATCACCATAACTCAAAAATCTAAAATCATTCTGCAAAGCGAAGTTATATGCATCAATCCATTTCTCTCCATAAAAAGCGGCGACAAGCAAAAGAAGAGTGCTTTTCGGCTGATGAAAATTGGTGATTAAAATATTTACAAACCTAAATTTGTATGAAGGAGCAATAATTAATTGAGTAATACCTTGTAAAACAGAAATATTATTTGAAATCATATACTTTTCGACCATTTTTAGAGCATCTTTCTGTCCAATCAACTCATCATCTTTATATGTGTATGGTTCCCATTGTTTTATATTAAATTCAGCAGATTCATCAAACTTCAACTTCATTGCAAACCAATAAATACTTTCCAAAGTTCGAGTGGTGGTAGTTCCCACTGCAATTATATTTCTAGTTGCTATATTTTTTAAAATATTTTTAATGGTATCAAAGGAAATATAAATTTTTTCGTTATGCATTTGATGTTCCAGCATTCTATTTACTTTCACAGGTTTAAATGTTCCAGCTCCAACATCAAGGGTAACAAAATCATGAATAATTCCAATGTTTTTTGTAGAATTCAGAACTTCCTTTGTAAAATGCAGACCAGCCGTAGGTGCTGCAACTGAGCCTTCTTGCTTGGCGTAAACTGTCTGATAACGTTCATTATCGCTGGCTTCATTAGGTCGATTCATATAAGGAGGAAGAGGTATTGCGCCAAAATGTTCGACAAGCTCGCCAAAAGCAATATTATTGTTATTCCATTCAAATTCAATATATTGTGAATTACCTTCTGTAAAAATATATTTAGCTGAAAATTCAACAATTACTTTGTCAATTTTCACCAAAGCAACTAATTTTTCAGATTTCCACTTTTTAAAATTTCCTACCAAGCATTTCCAAAGCACATTATTTTTTGCTTGAAAAGAGCTCTCAACTTCTCTTGTAGGTGAAATCGGTTCAAGGAGAAATATTTCGATTTTTGCACCCATTCTCTTATGAAAAATCATCCTCGCATGAAATACTTTTGTATCATTAAAAATCATAAGAGAATTAGGAGGCAAATAATTTGATAAGTTTGAAAAATTATCTATCGAGAAATCATATTTTGAAATCAGAAGTTTGCTATTATCTCGCAAAGCTACAGGATGTTGAGCAATTCGATTTTCAGGCAAATTGTAAGTAAAATCTTCTATATTTAATTCTTGTGGCAGCATAAAATTGGGCGGCAAAGATAATTAAATTGAATTGCTTTTGAGAGTTTATACCATATACTTTTTAAAAAATGATGTGCTATATGAATTATGATTATTTTTGAAAATGTATTAAATACAAATCATACAAAGCGGCAAAAGTTTTAAGACTTATTCGGGTCTTTAGGCGTTGCTTTTTTTGTATGTAAAATTGTTTAAATTAGCATAATATCGAGGATTATATCTGAGCATTAATGACTGAAATAGAATTAGTTGAAGGATTAAAAAATGGTGAAAATTTAGCTTTCCAATATTTGGTAGAAAATTATCGCAGGAAAGTGATTTCAACTTGTTTCGGTTTTACAAACGACATAGAAGCAGCTTTAGATTTATCACAGGAAGTTTTTATTGAAGTTTATCGCTCTGTAGAAAAATTTAGAGGCGAGGCAAAAATTTCTACATGGGTTTTCAGAATTGCCACAAATAAATCATTAAATTGGGTTAGAGATAACAAGAAACGCTCTTACTTCAAAAGTATTGAAAGATTTTTTGTATCGGATAAAACACAAATAATGGATTTAGAAGATAAGAATTCGCGAAACGTAATTAAGGTCATGGAAAATAGCGAAGATTCGATTTCAATTCAGAAGGCTATAGATAAACTACCTGAAAATCAAAGAATTGCTTTTGTTTTAAATAAAATTGACGAGCTAAATTATAAGCAAGTTTGTGAAGTTATGGATATGTCGATGGCGTCGGTTGAATCATTAATTCATCGTGCAAGATTGAATCTTCAAAAATATTTAAAAGACTTAGAAAGAGATTAATTCGTTATTTTCGATTATTTTCCAATCCTTTAACCAAGGATATTTTTGCTTCGAACTCCTTAAGGTAAAGAGGTTCAAAATACGCTAAATTGGTAAATATATTTTCATTAAAAAAACTTTCTGCCAAAGGAATCATATATCTTGCCGAGGGAAGCATATCTTTAAAGATTGCATTTTCGGAATTTATAACACCTTTGCATTTCACCGAACCATCGCCAAAGAACAAAACTTTTGACTTCAAAAGCAAATTGCTAAAGCTATTTTGGTCAATTGTAATAGCTTTCACCCTTTCCAATTCTTCAAAAGATTTATCGAAAATACTGGTATAAACATCCAATCTCCTTGCGTCAATCATTGGAATTATAAATGAATATTCTTCATCGATTTCTTTTGCGGCATTGGCAAAAGCCAAGAGAGTTGGAACAGCAATCAACGGAATATCAAGTGAATAGCATAAGCCTTTTGCAAGTGAAACACCAATGCGCAAACCAGTATAGGAGCCTGGGCCTTCACTTACTGCCACTGCCGCTAAATCCTTTGAGTTAAAACCAGATTCAGATAGAGTATCCTCAATAAAACTCCCTAACATAAGAGAGTGGGAATTGCTATTGCTTGTTTCTCGAAATGCAATAAGCTGTCCATTAAGTGCCAAAGCAACTGAACATATTGCTGTTGAAGTTTCGATATTTAAGATTAATGCCATGAATTAAATTCCGAATTTTCTATCAAACATCTCAATTTCAGAAATTAAATAAGCTTTCCTTTCACTATTTAAAAAAGAAGCACTAATTGAGTTTATTGCGAGTAAATAAATTTCATCTTTTGAAAGGTTAAGAGCTTGCTGTACAGCTATATAATTATCATTTATATAACCGCCAAAATAGGCAGGGTCATCGGAGTTTACCGTGGCTTTTATGCCCAGATTAAGCATCGATTTTAAAGGATGTTGCTGGAGATCATTCACAACTTTTAATTTCAGATTTGATAAAGGGCAGACGGTTAGAGCTAACTGCTCTTTCACAATTCTGTCAACAAGATTTGTATCATCGAGGCAGCGGTTTCCATGGTCTATTCTTTCAATTTTCAGCAAGTCTAAAGAATCTGAAATATATTCTGCAGATCCCTCTTCGCCAGCATGAGCCATTAGTTTGAAACCCAATTTGCCACATTCTTTAAAAATATTTTCAAATTTTTTTGGTGGATTGCCAACTTCACTGGAATCTAAACCAATACCTAAGATTTTATTTCTCCATGGCAAACTCATTTCTAAAGTTTTAAAAGCTTCATCTTCGCTGAGATGTCTTAAAAATGACATTAATAAATAACTGCTAATTCCAAATTTCTGCTGAGCATCATCCATAGCTTTCGAAATACCATTTATTACAGTTTCAAAAGGAATACCTCTATCGGTATGGGTCTGTGGGTCGAAAAATATTTCAGTGTGAACAACATTGTCAGCATGAGCTCTTTTTAAATAAGCCATGGTCAAATCATAAAAGTCTTGTTCTTTGATCAATACTTGAGCGCCTTGATAATAAATATCGAGGAACTCTTGAAGGTTTTGAAATTTATAAGCATTTCGCAAATCATCAACACTTTTAAATTTAATTGATATTCCATTTCGAGCAGCAATTTCGAACAATAATTCTGGTTCAAAACTACCTTCAATATGAATATGTAGTTCGGCTTTTGGAATTTGCTTAATATAATTTTCTATATTTTTCATAATGATTTATTTAAAAAAGGCGGACGCAATTATTGCGTCCGCCTTTAATATTAAAATTTTTGAAATTATTTTATAAGAGTCATTTCGTCAACAAGATATTTGGCTCCGCCTAATTTGTCGATTAAGAAAAGCACATATCTAATATCCACGCTTATAGTTCTTTGAATCTTATTTTCGAAGAAAATATCTCCGCTCATTGCTTCCCAGTTACCGTCGAAAGCAATTCCTATTAGCTGACCATCGCCATTGATAACTGGACTTCCCGAGTTGCCTCCTGTAATATCGTTGTTGGTAAGGAAACAGACATGCATAGAACCATCGGCATCGGCATATTGACCAAAATCTTTATTATTGTAAAGCGCTTTCAATTTTGCTGGTACAATAAATTCTTCGTTAGTAGCATCTTCCTTTTCCATCACTCCATCGAGTGTAGTAAAAAAGTCGTAATGCATGGCATCGCCTGGAATATAATCCTGCACCTGACCATAAGTCATTCTTAGAGTTGAATTTGCATTTGGCGAGTATGTTTTATTTGGATTCATCTTACGAATTCCATCAACAAAGAGCCTCTGTCCTTTGTCCATTTCAGCACCATTTTTATCCATTTCACTATAAATAGCTCTTATGCCATTTACCATAGCCAACGTAATGACAAATCCAGGGTCATTTTCCAATTTCTTCAAGTTTGGAGATTTCAAGAATTCGTGCAATTTAACTGAATCAACAAATATTGATTTATTATAAATTACATCCGCCCATTTGGAAATATTGCCTTTATATTTATTGTTAAGAATATCAATTAAATATGTTTTATTATCATTTTTATCTTTTGAAAAAGCCTGATATTTTTTATCTACATTATTAAAATACATTCCAATCAACTCAATAAATAAATCTTTGTCAGTAGGTAAATCATAATTTTTAAATTGTTCCATCATGCCAGTTAACATATTGGAAGCTTGGTCTTTTATGGCATCATTAAATTTAGCTTTATCATCACCTTTTTTTGATGCCTGTGACAGCATAGTCATATAAAGTTGGTATGCACCAAAAGAATAATAAATAAATTCAGGCCCCTGAAAAACAGCTTCTTGCATATATTGCATTGGCACTGTTAACTCCGAAGTTTTTTTATAGCCTTCTTCAATCATTTTTAAAGCATCGCCATAAACAGCTTTTCGTTCTGGAGTAGATTCAGCCCAAATTTGAAAATTATCTTCAATATCTTTTTTCTTATCATATACTTTAAGTCTCTTCAAACCACGTGATTGCCCAATAAAATATTTCCAATAGTTGGCGGTTTGCGCATGTTTAGCGGCATATTTAATTCTTATTGCAGCATCAGTATTCATGTGAGCTTTCATAACTTTAAGCTTTGCATCTCTGATTTCAATAATTGTTGGATCTTTATGATTTAAGTCGTCTTGAATTCCATAAGAAGTCATATATCTGTCTGTCGTGCCCGGATATCCCCAAATCATGGCAAAGTCATTTTTCTTTACTCCTTTGAGTGAAACCGGCAAAAAATGTTGTGGTTTCAATGGCACATTATCTTTTGAATATTCGGTAGCTGAACCGTCAGGAGCGGTATAAATTCTGAACATGGAGAAATCTCCAGTATGGCGTGGCCACATCCAATTGTCGGTATCACCGCCAAATTTTCCTACTGATGAAGGAGGAGCACCAACGAGTCTTACATCTTTATATTGATGATATACAAACATATAGAATTCATTTCCATCGAAAAAACTTTTAACGACAACTCTAAATTTGCCGTCTTCACTTTTTTCTTTTTTCATAGCGCCGATGGCTTTTCCGATAACAGCATTTCTATTTTCTTCGCTCATTGTGTCAGAAACATTGGCAAGAATTTTAGAAGTTACGTCATCCATATAATTGAGGGTATAAACTATCAATCCTTCCATAGGCAGTTCGTCTTCGTAAGTTTTTGCCCAAAAACCATCTGTCAAATAATCGTGATCTACGGATGAATTTGCTTGTATGGTAGTGTAACCGCAATGATGATTTGTAAGATATAGTCCTTTGTCGGAAACGATTTCTCCTGTGCAGAAAAATCCCATGGATACTATGGCATCTTTCAAACTTGAGTGGTTGATGCTGTAGAGTTCTTCGGCTGTAAGATGCAGCCCCATTCTTTGCATATCAGTATAGTTTAGTCTTTCAACTAACATAGGCAGCCACATACCTTCATCGGGTGGAGTTTCTGCTCTTACTCCTTGAGCTAAAAATAAGAATAAAAATAATCCAAATAGATACTTTTTCATAATGTTTAAAATTTAATATTATAACTAACTTAACTTTTCAGTGAGAATTTTCATCTCAATAACAGGGCTAACATTCTCGTAGAGAATATTATATACGGCTTCCGCAATGGGAAGTTTTACTTGAAATTCTTTATTAATTTCCAACAAACATTTGGTGGCATAATAGCCTTCTGCTACCATTTTCATTTCGGCCATAGTAGCTTTTACGGAATAGCCTTTGCCTATGTAGGTGCCAAAAAGTCGATTTCTACTAAATTGTGAATAGGCCGTTACCAGCAAGTCGCCAAAATATTCTGAGGCAACAATTTTGCGAGAAAGCGGGAAAACTTGTTTTAAAAATTTGCGTATTTCCTTCATTGAATTTACAATCAATACTGCTTGAAAATTGTCGCCATAGCCTAAACCTATGCATATTCCGTTAGCAAGAGCATAAATATTTTTAAGCATTGCAGCGTATTCAGTACCAGCAATATCTTTAGAAGTTTTCACTTTTAAATACCATGTTTCTAATTTTTTGCTAAAAAATACGGCTTTATTTTTTTCGAGAAAAGAAATAGTGAGGTAGGAAAGTTTTTGCATAGCCACTTCTTCAGCATGGCAAGGGCCAGCAATGATTCCGATATTTTCATAAGGCACTGCAAATTTTTCTTTAAAATATCGAGCTACAATTTGGTTATACTCTGGCACTATTCCTTTGATAGCACTAACGATCATCTTATCTGAAAAATCTTTAACGCCAGATTGTTCAATAGAAATATCTAAAAAAGCTGATGGAATTGCAAAAACCAAAATGTCGTAGTTTTTAACTATATATTTCAAATCATTAGAGAAGTCGATTTTTTCTGTGGCGTGCTCAACATAAGAAAGATATTGTGGATTTCTTTTCTTCTCCTTGATGTAATTAATTGTTTCTTGAGAGCGAATCCACCAACCAATATTTTCAACATTATTTTGGAGCAATTTTACTAAAGCCGTTCCCCAACTTCCACCTCCAATAACTGCAATTCTATCTTTTTTAATCATTCAATAGTTTTTAAAAGTTAACGATTAATTGCATTATTTTTCCATTTCTCTTCACCAAAATATTGCATTTTGTATCGAGTTTACATTCTTTCAGAGCATCCATATAATCGTAGATATCTTTAACATCTTTTTCCCCGATTTTGGTAATAATATCGCCTTTAAGGATGCCAGCTTTTGAGCCTGGTTTATCGTCTACCACAGCTTTCACAATTAAACCATCTTCGGCACTGCCATAGTCGGGCACAATTCCCAAAGTTGGTCCACTTCTATAGTTTTTTGATTCGCCACTTTTAATATTTGCCGCATGAAAACTTATTGATTTTAAAGAATCTATGCTGTTAATGAGTTGTAAAGAGTAGTTAATAATTTTACTCAATCCATCATAATTAATTTTATTAGCATCATCGGAAGGCTTATGATAATCGTCATGAATTCCAGTGAAGAAAAACAAAACTGGTATGCTATCGAGGTAAAATGACATCTGGTCGCTACCAGCAATACCATAAG
>Ga0210044_10001948_pt1 | contig 31325 bp, 25 predicted proteins | sample CryGey13umfilter_2_FD_183959 | JGI IMG/M metagenome (GOLD analysis project Ga0210044, IMG submission 183959) | Groundwater microbial communities from aquifer in Utah, USA - Crystal Geyser 4/9/14 3 um filter (SPAdes) (version 2) | ecosystem: Environmental > Aquatic > Deep subsurface >...
CGCTGCTCACCGCCGCAGGAGTCCGACCATGACGCCCCTCCTGCTGTTGGCCTCGTCGGCCTTCGCCACCCCGGACGCAGCGAGCCACATCGCGCAGGCCAAGTTCTTCCTAAGAAAAGGCTGGACGCAAGACGCGCGTCTGGAGCTCGAGGCCGCGGTCGCGCAGCCCGACGGCGCCACCGACGCCACCGCGTGGTCCATGCTCGCCACGGTCCGCTACCAGCTCCTCGACGTGCCGGGCGCTGCCGCGGCCTCGCTCCAAGCCGCTGAGCACGCGCAGGAGCCGGGCGCACAAGCGCAGGCGGCCGAGCTCGCGCGCTTCTTGTCCACGAGCTTCGCGCCGGTCGCGCTCACGGCGCCGCGCGAGGGGCTGCGCGCCCGCGTCCCCCTCACCCGCACCAGCCTGCTGCTCGACGCCGACCTCGCCGCCTACCTGCAGACCGTGCAAGAGCACGGCGCGACGCCCACGCTCATGCCCCGCACGCTGTGGCTCCCCGTCGGCGCCTACGAGCTCGCAGGTGCGCCCATCGAGCTCGCGCCCTGCCAGGAGCTCACCACCTGTTCGCCCGTCGCCGTCTCGCTCAGCGCGAGCGAGGTCGCCGGCGGCCCGGCCCTTGTGGCGCTGCACGGCACGCGCTTCGAGCTCAGCGCGGGCACGCTGACATGGGGCGGCGCGGAGCTGGCCGAGCACACCCCCGGCACGCGCGTGGAGCTCGCTGTGGACCGCGCCATCGGCCCGGTGTGGATCGGCGCGACCGCGGCGCTCGGCGCGAGCGGCTACCGAACGCCGGTCGGCAAGGCGCACGTACGCGGCTTGGACGCGGTCGGCGCGCGCATCAGCGCCACCGCCTACCGCTACGATCCGCTCCAACTCGATGTCTTCGCCGGGTATCGCAACCGCGACGTGCCCGGGCACGCGCTCAGCTGCGGCGCCGCGCCGAGCCTGAGCTGCGACACCTCCAGCCCAGGCGACACCACGCTCTACACCAGCGATCGCGCGCACGCGCCCTGGGTGGGCCTCTCGCTCAGCGCCGGGACGCCCGAGCTCCCCCTGAGGGTTGGACTTAGCGCCTCTGTCGAGCGCGCCTTTGGAAAGCTCCCCGACGCGCTCATCTTGGGGTCGGGCTACCACCTGACCCGCGTCCCCATCGTCGATCCGCGCTCGTGGTCCGCCACCGGCGGCGCCGTGTCGCTCACCCTCTCCGCCGCGCTATGAGGCCCCCCATGCTCTCCGCTCTACTCGCCCTGTCGACCCTCGCCCTCGCCGCGCCCGTCGAGGTCGCCAGCCACCCTGGCGCCAATATTCAGCGCCCGCTCTGGTCGCCCGACGGCAAGCTCTTAGCTTACGAGGCAAACTTTCACGAGCAGCAGCGCATCGAGCTCTACGCCGGCACCGCCAAACCCCAGGGCTTCCAGCGCGTCAAGCCGGCGAGCCGAGGCCTCGATGCGCGCGCCGCCGGCTTCGGCTCATCCAGCGCCGCCGACACCCGCGTCGCGCACGAGCTCTGCTGGGCGCCGCCGAGCGTGTCGGGCTTCGCTTACTCGGCGGTCAACAGCGATCAGGACTTCGAGGTCTTCGTGGCGTCCGGCACCGCGATCGCCATCGGACCGGGCACCGATGGAGGGCCTGCGTGGTCGGCGGACGGCCGCTGGCTCGCGTTCACCAGCGCCCGCACCGGCCAGGGCGACGTCTACCTCGCGGACCTCACCCAGCTCAGCACGCCGCCGCGGCGGCTCTCGTCGGACCCCACCTCGGCTGAGCTGTTCTTGGATTGGTCGCCCGCAGCTCCAGCCCTCGTCTGGGTCGGGCACTCCGAGGACGCCGGCGACGACCTCTGGCTGCTCTCCGATCTGCAAGGAGCCGCTGTCCGCCTGACCACCAGCGGCGCCGCCACGCGCCCGAGCTTCAGCCCGGACGGGCGAAGCATCGCCTACTACAGCGCAGCCCACGTCGACGGTGGCACGCGCTGGGACCTGTACATCGTGCAGGCACACGCCGGCGCTCCGCCCCAAAAGCTGGCCGAGGGCGTCGTGCCCAACTCGGCGGGCCCGGTGTGGTACCCCGACAGCAGCGCGCTGCTCACCGTGTTGGACGATGACGCGGCCTACGACCCCATCGCCAAGGTCGGCCTGCAGGCGCTCCAGCCCACCCGCCTCGACATCGGCACCGTCGGCAACGGCGACCTCGACCTGGTCCAGGGCGCCGACGGCAAGCTCCGGGTCGCGGTCGTGGCGCAGGGCCGCGCTCAGGACACCGAGCGAAGCTTTAAGCGGCTCTTTGTCGCCGAGCTGTAGCGCGTCACTCCCAGCCGCACTGGCGGTCGCGGTTCTGCTCTTTCAGCCAGGCCATGAGCGGCTCGAAGTAGTCCACCATCGGCTGAGCGTCCATTTGGCGCGCGCCGGTGATGGCCTCCAACGCGTCGGGCCAGGGCTTGCTGGCGCCCAAGGCGAGCGTGGCTTGTAGGCGCTCGCCGGCTTCTTTGCTGCCGTAGATCGAGCACTCGTGGAGCAAGCCCTCTTGACCGGCGGCCTCGCACAGCGACTTGTGGAACTGGAACTGGAGCACCGCCGCCAAGAAGTACCGTGTGTACGGCGTGTTTGCAGGGATATGGTACTTAGCGCCAGGATCAAACGCGTCCGCGGGGCGCGGGCCGGGGGCGCCGACGCCTTGGTACTCCGCGCGCAGCTCCCACCAGCGCGTGTTGTAGTCCTCGGGCTTCACGCGACCCGAGAAGACCTCCCAGCGCCACTGGTCGATCATGCGACCGAAGGGCAAGAAGGCGATCTTGGCGAGGGCGAGCTGCATCTGCTGGTTGATGACAGCCTCGTCCGAGGTGGAAGCGGACTGGAGCAGGCCGACCTTTTGCAGGTGCGAGGGCGTGATCGACAGCGCGATGGCGTCGCCGATGGCCTCGTGGAAGCCGTCGTTAGCGCCCTGCTGGTAGAGCACCGGCAGCATGTAGTAGTAGTGATAGTAGTAGTCGTGCCCGAGCTCGTGGTGGATGGTGGTGTAGTCATCCATGGTCGGGCGAATGCACATCTTGATGCGCAGGTCGTTGTTGAGGCCCGGATCCCACGCGCTCGCGTGACACACGACCTTGCGGTCCTCGGGCTGCTCAAACATCGAGCGCTCCCAGAAGGTCTCAGGGAGCGGATCGAGGCCGAGCGACGTGAAGAAGGACTCGCCCGCCTTCACCATCTCCACCGGCGTGTACGGCTTCTCTTGCAGGGTGGCGGTCACGTCGATGGAGGGCTGGCCGCGGTAGGGCTCGACGAGCGGGTAGAGGTTCTCCCAGCTCTGCGCCCACATATTGCCGGTGATGTGCGCCGGGATGCGCCCGTGCGGCGGCACGCGCGTGTCTCCGTACTCCTCGTTGAGCTTGGCGCGCACATGGCAGTGGAGCTGCTCGTACAGAGGCTTGAGCTGCGCCCAGAGGCGATCGACCTCGACCTCGAAGTCCTGGGGCGGCATGTCGTAGCCACCGCGCCAGAGGTCGCCCATGTCGGCGAAGCCGATCTCGCGGGTGCCCTCGTTGCCCAGCTCGACGAAGCGCTCGTAGAGCGGCTTCATGGGGGGCGAGACCGTGCGCCAAGCCTCCCATGCCTCGAGCTGCGCGTCCCAGTCGCGGCTGGTGGCGAGGACCTCCTCCAGGTCGCCGAGATCCCGGCACTTTCCTGCATCATCGCAGACCTCGCCCTTGCCGTACAAGCTGGACAAGCGCGTGGTGACGTTGGCGAGCTCGGCGCGGCGCTCGGCGTCTGCGGGCGCTGGCAGCACCGTGGCGCGCTTGAGCAGCTCGAGCTGCCGGGCGACGTCTGGGGCGAGGCCCTGCACGCCGTCAAAGCGGGCGGCGGCGGGGATGGCGGTGGAGAGGTAGGCCATGGTGGCCTCGGAGGCCGCGGAGGCGATGGCCTCGTTCTCGTCCGTGAGGTTGGTCTGGTGGTCCCAGGCCGTGAGGCCCTCAGCGACCCAGACCTTGCGCAGATCCTTGTCGACCTGCGCGACGAAGGCGCTCGCCTCGGCCGGCGTGGCCGGGCCAGCGGCGACGGTCTCCACGGGCGAGGAGGCGGGGTGAGTGCATGCGGCGAGGGCGACCGCGAGGACGACTGAGAGGTTGCTGTTCATGCCTCGCCGACTATCGCACTTGCCGCTGCTCGCACCACCCGCGCTCAGCGCGTCGGGAGTGTCAGCGCGCACCGGGGCGAGGCGCGGAACCGTATCTGCTGCGGGCCCGCGGCGGGCACGCGCTCGAACACGTCGGCGTCGGCGCCAGCGACCGACAAACGCAGCCCCCACCCAGCGTCGAGCTCAAACGCGACGGGCCGCAGGCGAACGCTCGCAGGCCCCGTCTCGACGCGTAGCTCGCCCTCGGTCAGCAGCCGTACGCGACCGTTCGGTTGCACCGCCTCGACGTAAACGTGAAGGGCCGCCTCGGGCGCCGTGAGCTCCACCGCGCACTCAAAAACCCCAGGGCCGAAGACCCGAAGCGGCTGGTCGAGCGCCGGAAGCTGCCAGGAGATGAGGCCAGGAGCGTCGCCGCGATCGGGCGCGGGAACAGGCCGCGTGAGGCCCGCTGTCCAGCGCTGGTCCGGCCCAACGGTCGCCGCGAAGTCCACGTCCAAGCTGCGGTCGAGGGAGGCGTCTGCGGCACCGAGCGTGCCATCCCCGCGCAAATCCAAGGTTGTCAGCGTTGTCTCAGGCCACGACGCGCCCTCCTCCCAGACCTCTGGACCCGTTACGAACCATCGGCGGACCTTCGGTGCCCCAGCTCCGTCGTCGCGCAGGTGCGTGTCGAAGAAGCGGATGACCTCGGCCAGGTCCACGGCGCTGTGGCCGTCGCCTCCCGAGCCGAGCGGGCTCGCGCTGCCGTTGCCCTCGTGGTTCCAGCCCCCCACCCGTGCATCGACGATGGGCATGGCGTCATCGGCGCGGAACACGGCGTCCGCGGTAGCGCCGTCCCACCAGCCGCCCCACAACCCGACCGCAACGGGGGTGTCCGCGAGGGCGCTCAAGTGCCCCAGCGGACCCACGTCGGCGACCGCCGGCCCCCCCACCCCGAAGGGATCTGTGGGCGCGCGCGCGGTGGCCACGGCGGCGGCGACGTCAGCCACCTCGCGGCGCTCCACCCGCTGCGCTTGCAGCGCGCCGTCCAGATCATCATCCGTCCAGCGCACGCCCTTCACGAAGTTCTTGGCGATTGAGCGTCCAAAGAGCTCGGGCCACTCGTCGCGATCGAGGGCAGCTACCGAGCGTCCCCAGACGTCGATAAAGGAGAGGTTCTTCACGCCACCTGGTGCGACCAGCTCGTCGGCGAGGTCCCACTCGATCTCGCGCACGAGCACGGCGCGCAGCTCCGGGCGACCGCTCGTGACCGTAAGCATCGCCGTCGTGCCCTCGTAGGAGAGCCCGTAGGCGCCAACGCGGCCGTTGCTCCAGGGCTGCCCTGCGATCCAGCTGACGAGCGTCCCCTCGTCGGCGACCTCGGCGTCGCTCCACGGCCGCACCCACGATCCATCGGAGGCCCCCGTGCCGCGCACGTCTGCGACCACGACCGCGTACCCAGCGTCTAGGAGCGCCTCCGCGATGGGCTCACGCGGCGCAGGCGGCAAGCGCTTGGCTGGGCCCCCGCGGGGGCCGGTCTGCAGGGAGCGCCAGTAGCGTGACTGAATCAGCACGGTCGGAGCGCCCTGACTCTCAGCGCTGTCAGGCAGGTACACGTCCAGCGCGAGCTCGATGCCGTCCGCCATGGGGACACGCGGCGCGAGCACCGTCGCCTTCTGTGCACATCCACCCAAGGCGAGCGCTACACCCGCCAACACTCTCCACTGCATAGGCGCTCCCCCCTATAGGTGTCATGTCACCTAGTAGGCAACGCACCTATACGAGACGGCTCCGCCGTTGTCAACGCCGCGTTAGGCGCGAAGCATGTCCTTGCGCCACGCCATCCTCGGCTTCTTGTCCTTCGAGCCCATGTCGGGCTACGACCTAAAGCGCGCGTTTGATTCCTCGGTCCGCAACTTTTGGGCCGCAGACAAGGCGGCCATCTACCGAGCGCTCGCTGTGCTCGGCCAAGAAGGCCTCGTCACGGTGCACCACGTCGTGCAGCACGGGCGCCCTGATCGCCACGAGCAGCACCTCTCCGACGCCGGTCGCGCTGAGCTGCAGCGCTGGCTCGTCGCCGAGACGGACGCGCCCCCCCGCCGCGAGCCCTTCCTGCTCAAGCTCTTCTTCTCCGATCAGCTCAACGACGAAGCGGTTGGGCAGCTGTTCGACGAGGAGCTCGGCAGGAACGCGCGCGAGCTCGCCACGCTGCGCGGCATCCTGAGCTCCCTGGCCGAGTCCCCGAACGCGACGCCGCGCGGTCCAATGTTGAGCCTCGAAGCCGGGCTCGTGACCTGCGAGGCGTGGGGCGACTGGCTGGAGCGCGTACGCGCGGAGAGGCTCAGCCCTCCCACACCCGGTGCGGAACCAAGCTGATCTCCCAGTCGGGCTCCAGGAACTGCTCGTCCGGCTCGCTGATCCCCTTGGTGTCGGTGACGTGAAAGACGACGACGTCGGGGTCGACGGCGAGCAGGCGCTCGACCTTGCCCGCGGGGATGAGCACGTAGTCGTCGACCAAGTCCGGCACGGCGGTGCTGCGCAGCGCGGCGATGGCGGCCTGCCCCGAGCGCAGCGCCGAGGCCGCGCGGAAGGAGACGCGCAAGAAGTCGATGTGCACGCGATCAAAGCAGCGAAAGTGGAACTTGAGCGGCCCCTTTGAACGCACCGTGCTGTCCTGGATCATGCGACGGGCGCGCCACAGCCGCTCGTGGGCCTCGCGCTCGAGCTCGGCCGCCTTGCGCTGCTGCGCCCGCTTGAGCAGCCGCTCCTCGCGCTCACGCGCCTCGGCCGCGAGGCGCTCCGCCTCGACGATGCGCTTGCGGTCGCGGTTCCCCTGCTCGGCCTTGCGCTTCGCCTTTGCCTCGCGGTCGATCTTGGCGGCGTCCTTCTTGGACGCGATGCCCTTGGCCAACAGCTGATCACGAAGCGACACGGACCCCTCCACGCGGTGCAGCTAACCGGCTCGCGGCGGAACAGGCTTCAGCGCAGCGCTACCACTCGTCGACGTCGAAGACCGGCGCGCGACGCTTCCCGGACTCCTCGGCCTCGCTGCGGTCTTGGCGCGTCGGGCCGGGCGCAGGTGCGGGCGGCTCCTCGGGCGCGACAGGCACCGCCTCCGGCACGAGCTGCGCGCTGGACTTGAGGTCCCAGCAGACCAAGAACCACTCGCGGCTCTCCTTGCGAACAGCGTCCGGGCGCATGCGCTTTACGCGCTTGAACGCGAGGTTTGCAGCAGCCTGCAAGCCTGAGGCTTCTTCGCCTTCGAAGATCTTGCAGATGAAGCCGCCGCCCGGGCGCAGCACCATTCGCGCCACCTCAAGCGCGCGGCGCGCCAGATCGGCTTGGGCGTAGTGGTCGCCGTCGCGGGTGCCGGTGGTGTTGGGCGCCATGTCCGAGAGCACGACGTCCGCGAGGCCGCCGAGCGCCTCGATCAGCTCGCCGCTCTGCACCTCGTAGATGGAGCGCGGGATCCAGTGCGCGCCGATGACCTCGGGCGCCTTGAGGTCCACGCCGACGAGGCGCCCCTTGGGGCCGATGCGCTCCAAGGCGAGCTGCGACCAAGAGCCGGGGAAGCAGCCGAGGTCGACGACCTTGGCCCCCCCGCGCAGCATGTGCGCGCGCTCCTCGATGGCCTCGAGCTTGTAGACGGAGCGCGCCATATAACCCTCGGACTTCGCCATTTTGGTGAAGTGATCGGGCTTACGGTAGCTGTTTTGTCGCTTCTTCCAACCAGACATGGCCCGGTGGATAACCCGCTGCGCGCTACTCGGGCGCGCTCTTCCCGCCGCAAGCCGCTTCGATCGCGTCCCACACCAGGTTCTTGCCCTCGCCCGTGACCGAGCTGAACGGGATGCACTGGTCGCCGCGCAGGTGAAACTCTTTGCGCAGCGCCGCGATGCTCGCCCGGCGCTCGTTCGCTTTGAGCTTGTCCACCTTGGTGGCGACGACGAGGGTGGGGATGTGCGCCTCGGTGAGACCGTAGAGCAGCTGCCCGTCCATCTCTTGCGGCTCGCGCCGCGCATCGACGAGCACGACCACGAGCTTGAGCTCCTCGCGGTTGGAGAAGTAGTCCTCGACCATCTCCTTCCACTGGGCCTGCATGGCCGGCGGCACCTTGGCGAAGCCGTAGCCGGGGAGGTCCGCGAAGGCGCAGGCTCTTCCTAGCTGAAAGAGGTTGATGGCCTGGGTGCGACCGGGGGTCGAGGACACGCGGGCGGCCTTGAAGTTGTTCAACAAGCGGTTGAGCGCGCTGGACTTGCCCACGTTCGAGCGCCCGGCGAAGGCGATCTCGGGCAGCCCAAGCACGGGCCACCCCGTCGGGAAGCTCCCGATGAAGCTGACGTTTCCTGCCTGGTTGCGCATAGTAGGTCTCCTGCCGGCGGTGCCGTTAGTCCCCCGTCTAACGGAGGTACGCTCTGCAGACCGGCTGGAACCGTCCCCCAACCATCGAGACCATCGACGCCGACCAGCTCGTGTGGTTCATCAGCGATCTGCACCTCGGCGATGGAACGCCCTCCGACGTCTTCTTTGGCAAGGACCGCCACCTGCTCGCGCTGCTGCGCAAGGTCACGCGCTTGGGCGCCACGCTCGTCGTCGGCGGCGACGCCATGGACTTCCACCAAGCGCTCAGCTTCACGCGCATCCTTCGGGCCCACGGCGAGGTCCTCGATGCGCTCAGCCAGCTCGCTCGCGCAGGTCGGCTCTACTACATCGTCGGCAACCACGACTACGACATCGGCTTGTACAAGGAGATCCTGCAGTTCCGCGTGTGCGATGAGCTGCGCCTCGGCGCCAAGGTGCGCGTCACTCACGGGTACGAGCACGACCCCTTTCACGCGGCCCAAGATCTCGCTAAAGCCCAGTGGGGAACAAAGATTCACCACTTCGTCGAGCGCTACCTCGACACCTGGATTCGCATCCCGCTGGGCGAGTACTACACGCTGCCGAACCGCTTCACCTTCTGGATGTTCTACAACCTCGGCACCATCGCGCACGCGTGGGCTACCGTCATGGGCTGGCTCGGCTACACGCGCAGCTTGGAGGCGATTGATCGCACCCTCGACTTCTGGGCGCGCAGCAACATGGGCGACCCGATGTGCATGTTTCAGAGCGTGTGGAGCGAGCTCGACGACACGCCCTTCGACTTCATCGTGTGCGGCCACAGCCACCTGCCAGGCCTCGTCCGAAAGGGTGCCAAGACCTACGTGAACACCGGGAGCTGGACCTTCTCCTCCAGCCAGTACGCGGTGTGGGACGGCGCGGACTTCCGGTCGAGCGATTGGATCACGAGCATCGACTATGGCGCGGACCTCTACCAGCCGCTGATCCGCGGGGCGATCGACGAGAAGAACTTCTGGCAGTGGTGGCGCGAGAACTACATGGGGCTGCTGCGCTTCCGCGAGGGCGAAGAGCGCGCCGGGCGCCTGCGCGGCTGGGAGTCCTATGTGCGCGACTACCAGCGGCACTCGCGGCAACACCAAGCGCGCCCGCCCCGCGCGCTCCCCCCGGAAGAGCGCGCGTGACCGAGCCCGAACGGGTCGAGCTCGAGTACACCCTCAGCCTCGCCGAGCGGCGCGCGCTGCTGCGGCGAACCTATTGGCTGGTGCGCCCGTCGCGTTGGCCGCGGGTCGGGCTCGCCGTGCTGCTCGGTCTCGCGATGAGCGTCGTGTCGGCCACGATCCACCCGCTCGCGCTCGCCGTGTGGTGGCCGGTGGCCCTCCTCGCCGTCCTCCTCGGCACGCCCGAGCTGCGCGTTCGCCGCGCCGCCAAGGCCCAAGCGGCCACGCAGAAGGACGCCAGCACTCGGCTGGTGCTGGACCGCGACGGGCTCCTCGCTGGCACGGCGTCTGAGCCAGGTACGACGCGCGTTCGCTGGCGGGCTTCGACTTCGGTCGTTCGCTGGCGGCACTTCACGCTGCTCCACCTCGATCGCGTGCACGCCATCGGCGTCCCCGACCGCGCCTTCGCCAACGCGGCCGAGCGCGAGCGCGTCATCGCGTGGCTGCGGGGCGCGCTCGCCGAAGCGCACGCCCCCGCCGAGCCCCAAGCGCCGCCACCGGGCTTTGATGAGCGCGTCTACGAGCGGCTCCTCACCCTGCAGGACCACATCGACCTGATGCGCTGGAGCTGGCTGAGGGGCGCCAAACGCCGGGCCGCCGTCTACCTCGGCGCGGCGATGATCGGCTTCGCGTTTGGCGGTGTCGCCGCGTTCGCGGCCCTCAACGGCGACGCCGGGGTCGCTGCGGCGATGTTCACCGCGTCCACCGCGCTCCTCCTCCTCGCGAGCCTGCCCGTCTGGTACCCGCTGCGCTTGCCCGCGCTCGTGCGCCAGTTCGCGGCGCGCCAGCCCGACCTCTACCCCACCGGCCTCACCCGCTTCGGCCTCGGCCCCAAGGGCGTGCACCTCGCCTCCGAGCACGGCGAGTCCACGCTCCCTCGCGCCGCGATCGTCGGCCTGCACGGCACTGAGACGGGCCTGTACCTGGAGCTCACCGGCTCGCGCTTCGCGATCCTCCCGGACCACGCCACCGTGCCCGAGAGCTGGGGGCTCCAAGCGCCCGTGGGCCGGGGACAAGCGCAAGCGACGGGGAACCCGTTCGAAGCGCCGCGCTGAGCGTCGCGCGCGCCGAGCGATGACGCGTCGGGCGCTTGCGCGCCGGGCCCACGAGCAGTACGCCCTGTGCACCGCCTCATCTAAACAGCGGACACCCTCGACGCACCCAGCGTCGATCTACGGAGAGCTCATGCGTTCATTCCTTCTGTTCGGCGCCGTGCTGACCGCGACCCTCACTGGCTGCGCCACCGAGGAGACCGACCCGGTCTTCGGCGAGTCTCCCGCTGGCGGCGTCACAGCCGACCAAGTGAGCCGATGGGACCAAGCCTACGACTGGGGCGACCACGCGGCGGCAGGCTACGCCACCCAGGCCGAGCTCGCGGCCTACGCCCTCGCCGCCGACCTGCAGGACTACGCCAAGACCGCGGATCTGGCCGCGTACGCCCTGACCTCAGACCTCGACGCCTACGCCAAGGCCTCGGATCTGCTCGCCTACGCCACCACCTCCGAGCTCGCGAGCTACGCGACCACCTCCGAGCTCGCGAGCTACGCGCTCAAGTCGGACCTGAGCGGCTACCTCACCGCCGAGTCCGATCCCGCCTTCTCCGCCTCAGTCGCGTCCGCCATCACCAACGACGACCTCGCCGCCTGGGACCAAGCGGCCGCCTGGGGCGATCACGCCGCCGCGGGCTACCTCGTACCTGGCGCCGCCATCAGCGCCCCCGACATCACCCTCACCGCGGACGGCGGCGCGACGCAGCGCACCCGCATGTTCGCTGGCGCGGGCGTCATGAACGTCGGCAGCACCTTTGACGTGCCGCTCATCACGGGCATGGGCAGCCACCGCTCCGCGCGCGTGACCGTCGAGTTCTTCGCCTTCGACAGCAACTCCAACACCAACCAGCGCGCGTTCAAGCAGGAGTACCTCTTCAACCGCAGCTGGACCAACGCGCCCGTCCGCGTCGTGCTCGCCACGCCCTTTGACCACACGACCGGCAACGGCTTCGCGGTGGACGTGCACGCTGTGGACAACGACATCATCGCGACCGTGACCCAGACCAGCGGCGGCGGCTCGCACACCAACTACCGCCTGATCGCGACGACCATGGTCAACTAGCGCACCGTCGCTGAGACGCTGTACTACAGCGCCTCAGCTCGCCTTCGGCCTCGGCACGCCCACGATCTGACCGTCGCGCAGGTAGTGAATCGTGTCCGGCGGCAGGTGCTCGGGGATGCGGCGGTAGATGCGGGTGGGGTCGACGACCAAGAAGGCGTCGCTCGGCACCGCCTCGCCGTAGTTGAGGATGACGTGCGGGCCGATGCGCGCCCGGTGGCCGAGGCAGCAGCCGAGGAAGTGCGTGCCCGAGGAGACGCGCTCGCCCCGGTGCCAAACCTTCACGGGCCCCCCGAAGGAGAGGTCGAAGAAGGTGGCGCCGATCGCCACAAAGCTCTGCTCGCCGAAGACACAGGCCTGGTGACCGAAGCCGTTCGAGACGAAGGCGCCTGGCAGCAAGAGGCTCAGGTTCACCGTGGCCGTGCGCCCGATCTCGGCGCCCGCGTGCGCGATGGTGAGGTTCACCTCGGCGTGCTCGCCGATCTTGACGCCGTCGCCGAGCCAGCTCCCGCGAACCACCGCGTGGGGGCCGATCTTGACGCCGTCGCCGAGCCAGCTCGCCTCCACGGTGGCGGTGGGGTGGACCTCGCAGCCCTTGCCCCGCGGGCCGATGGCCGCCGCGAGGTCCCACTTGGAGCGCGGGCGCGCCTTGAGCAGCAGCCGCAAGCCCTCCCACAGCTTCTTGTACCAGGGCTGGGCGTCGAAGCGGCGCTTCTCGCCGACCGCCGTGGCCACCAGCGCCATGAGGTTGACGCGGTGCAGGTGCGTCCAGTGATCGACGCGATGGGCGACGACGTCGGTGACGGGCATGGGGCGCTGCGCGTGGTCGAAGGCTGGGTGGCGAATATCCGAGGGGTGCTCGGTCACCTCGGCGTCGACGCGCAGCTCCGGGAGCGCCGCGAGGTCCGCCAGGCTGTCGGCCACAGCGCCCGCGGGCACCAGCGCGACGGGGAGCCGCGCCGCGCCGTCGACGATGTCGAGGCCCTGAAGCGGCGCGATGTGCTCCAGCAGCAGGCCGTCGAGGACCAGGCAGCCGCCCGCCGCGCTCGCCGCCGCGTAGAGCTTGCGCAGCAGCTCTGACGTGACGAAGGTGTCGTCGCCGAGCACGAGCGTGAGCCCGTGAGGCGGTGGACCGGCCGCAGCAAAGGCGAGGCGCTGAGTTTCGCCCAGCGCCACCCCGAGGATGGGGAGGTCGGAAGGGTGGTCCCCGAAGGGCTCCACCGATTGTCCAAGCGAGAGCAGGCGCAGTGTCACCGCCAAAGGTTACACCACGGCGCTTCTGTCTATGAGGTCCGAATGCTGAGCACGCCCCTCGTCCTTCCTCTTCGCGGCACCGTGATCTTTCCGGGCACGCTGCGCGCGGTGCCCGTGCTGCGCCCGATCGTCGCCGCCACCGTCCGCCAGCACCTTGAGCAGGGCCTCCCCCTCGTGCTGCTCACCCAGCTGGAAGCGGATCACGAGGACCCCGTCAGCGCCCGCTACGCGCGCGTCGGCGTCCTCGCTCGCGTGCTGCGCTCCACCGAGCTGCCCGACGGCACCATGCGGCTCTTGGTCGAGGGCGGTGAGCGCGTGCGCGTGCGCAGCGGCGTGACCATCGTCGAGGGCGGCCTGCACGCCGACGTCAGCATGATCCCCGTGGTCACCTCAGACCCCAAGCGCCTCACCACGCTCGCGGCCGAGGTCGCCGACCTCTTCGACACCTGGCTCGCGGGCCAGGGCCTCCACCCGCACGAAGCGGACGTGCTCGAAGCGCCCTCGGACGCGCCAGATCGGCTCGCCGACCAGATCGCAGGGCAGCTCGACCTGGAGACGCCAGCGCACCTCGAGCTCCTAGAGACCGCCGACCTCGATCGCCGCATGGCGCTCATCCTCGACCACCTCGCGGTGGCGCGGGGCCGTCAGCAGCTCAAGGCCGACATCGAGGCCAAGGTGCAGGGCGCGATGGACCAGAAGAACCGCGACTACCAGCTCCGGGAGCAGCTCAACCAGCTGCGCGAAGAGCTGGGCGATCGCGCCGGCCCCGACGCTGACGCCGACGCCTTCGCCGAGCGCCTGCGCGGCCTGGGCATGCCCGACGAGCAGCTCGAAGAGGCGCTGCGCGAGGTCGATCGCCTGCGCCGCGTGCACGTCGACGCCGCCGAGTTCACCATCATCCGCACCTGGCTAGAGACGCTCTGCGACCTGCCCTGGAGCACCTACACCGTCGATCGCACCGACCTGCGCGCCGCGCGCGACGTCCTCGACGGCGACCACTATGGCCTGGAGCCCATCAAGGAGCGCATCCTCGACTACCTCGCCGTGCGCCAGCTCAACCCCGACTCGCGCGGGAACATCCTGTGCTTTGTCGGCCCCCCCGGCGTCGGCAAGACCTCCCTCGGCCGCTCCATCGCCGAGGCCGTGGGCCGCAAGTTCGCGCGCATCGCCCTGGGCGGCGTGAAGGACGAGACCGAGATCCGCGGCCACCGCCGCACCTACATCGGCGCGCTGCCCGGCCGCATCGTGCGCGCCCTCACCCGCGCCGGCTCGGCCAACCCGGTCCTGCTGCTCGACGAATTGGACAAGGTCGGCACCGATCCGCATCGGGGCGACCCGGCCTCCGCCCTGCTGGAGGTCCTCGACGCCGAGCAGAACTCGGCCTTCGTCGACCACTATGTCGACCTGCCCATCGACCTCTCGCAGGTGCTGTTCATCGCCACCGCGAACCTCGAAGCCCCCATCCCCCCAGCCCTGCACGACCGCTTGGAGATCATCGAGCTCCGCGGCTACACAGAAGAGGAGAAGGTCGCCATCTCCACGCAGCACCTGCTGCCCCGCCTCGCCAAGAACCACGGGCTCAACGACAGCGAGCTCAAGATCTCCCGCGCAGCGCTCCAGCACATCATCCGCGACTACACCCGCGAGGCCGGCGTGCGCGACCTCGAGCGCTCGCTCGCCAAGCTGCACCGCAAGGTCGCGCGCAAGATCGTCGAGGGCAAGCTCAAGCGCACGTCCATCGGGCCGTCGGACATCAAAGCCTACCTTGGACCGCCCAAGTTCTTCTTAGACGCGCTTGAGACCGAGGCCCAGGTCGGCGTCGTCGTCGGCCTCGCTTGGACCTCCGCTGGCGGCGACATCTTGTTCATCGAGGCCGCCAAGATGCCGGGCAAGCACGCGCTCAAGCTCACCGGCAGCCTCGGCGACGTGATGAAGGAGTCCGCCGAGGCCGCTATGACCTGGCTGCGCAGCCACGCCTCCGAGCTCGGCATCGCGGACGACGCCTTCGAAGCCCAGTTTCACCTGCACGTCCCCGCAGGCGCCATCCCCAAGGACGGCCCCAGCGCCGGCGTGACCATGGTCACCGCCCTCGCCAGCCTGCTCACCGGTCGCCGCGTCCGCCACCGCCTCGCCATGACCGGCGAGATCACGCTGCGCGGTCGCGTCCTCGCCATCGGCGGCACCAAGGAGAAGGTCCTCGCCGCCCGCCGCGCCGGCGTCGACACCATCCTCCTCCCCGCTCGCAACGAGAGCGACCTCGAGGACATCCCCGCCGGCCTGCGCCGCGACCTCACCTTCCACTTCGTCGAGAACGTCATCGACGTCCTGGACCTCGCCCTCGAGCCCGCCGACGCCCAAGGCTAGGGTGCGCGCCCGTACGGCGTGCCCGACCAGTCGAAGAGCACCGTGACGAGCACGCTCTCGCGCAGGAGGTCGACTTGTGCGGCCTCGCCTTGGAGGAGGTCTTGCACGTCGGCCGGGGCGCTGACCGGGCGGCCGCCGACGGCGCGCACGCGATCGCCGACCGCGACGCCAGCGCGCTCGGCGCGGCTGCGGGGGCGCACCGCGAGGACGCGACCGCCAGAGCCAGGCTCGGCCGCGAGGGTCATGCCCGCGACGACTACCGGCGTGACCGCCCAGTCGCCGAGCTGCACCGTGAGCGGGAGCGTGTCGCCAGCGCGCCGCGCGAGCACGTCGATGGGGGCGTTCGCGGGCAAGCGATCGAGGAGCGCGCGCAGGGCCTCCGGCGTGGTCACCGCCTCGCCCTGCACCGCCTTGAGCACGTCACCAACGCGAAGTCCAGCTTGATCGCCGGGTCCGCGGGGGCTTAGCGCGGTGAGCACGAGCTCGCCATCGCGCGCCTCGGCGGTGACCCCCAAGAAGGCGCGCGTGAGCTGCGCGCCAGCGGTGAGCTGCGGCAGCGTGTCCACGAGGGTCTCGACGGGGAGCGCGAAGGCGATCGCCTGCCCCTGCGCGTGAACGCCGGTGAGCACGCCGACCACCTCGCCTCGCTCGTCGAAGACCGGCCCGCCCGAGTTGCCGGGGTTGGCCGGCAGGGTGAGCTGCAGGTAGTCGAGCGTTGGGCCGTCCTGGAGGCGGCGACCGCGGCTGCCCACCACGCCGACCGCGAGCGAGTGGCCCAGGCCGTAGGGGTTGCCGATGGCGAGCACCGTGTCACCGACGCTCAACCGGCCGGAGCGGCCGAGCGTGGCGGGAGCGAGGCTGCCCGTCTCGAGCTCCAGCAGCGCGAGGTCCGAGCGCGCGTCGGTGCCGATCACCCGCGCTGGCAGCGACTCTCCGCCGGCCGTGCGCACCGTGGCCCAGGTGGCGCCGACCACTAAGTGACGCGCGGTGATGACGCGCTCCTCGCTCACCGCAAAGCCGCTGCCCAAGCGCGCCTCGGGCTGATCGAGGCTGACGTTGACTACCTGGGGAGACACCTTGGCGTACACGCTCGCGTAGGACACCCAGGGCGCCGGGCTCTGCGCGACGGGCGCGCGCGAGCTGATGACGAGCCCCAGCGCAAAGGCCGCGATGACCCAGCCGAGCGGCCCAGTGCGACGCCACAGCGTGCTCAAGTGTGATACCCCCCCCCAATCGACAGATCGCACCGAGAAAGCGGGGCCCGCGTGCAGTTCCCATCGGCCTTTGGAAAGTACGAGCTTCTCGAGCGCATCGCAACAGGCGGGATGGCGGAGGTCTTCCTGGCGCGCTCTTTCGGCGTCGCGGGCTTCGAGAAGCGCCTCGTCATCAAGCGCATTCGCCCCGAGCTTGCGCAGGATCCGCGCTTCGTCAGCCTGTTCATCAACGAGGCGAAGATCGGCGTCCAGCTCAACCACCCCAACGTGGTGCAGGTCTACGACCTCGGACGCGTCGGAAGCAGCTGGTACATGGCGATGGAGCACCTGCACGGCCGCGATCTCACGCGCCTCGTCAAGACGCTCCGCGCCAATGACGCGCGCCTCCCCGCCCCCGACGCCGTCGCGATCATGGCGCGCGTCTGCCGCGGCCTCGCCTACGCCCACGCCCTCACGGACGCGGCGGGCGAGCGCCTGGGCCTCGTGCACCGCGACGTGTCGCCGCACAACATCGTCGTCTGCTTCGACGGCGAGGTGAAGGTCGTCGACTTCGGCGTCGCGCGCCTCATGAACACCACCGAGGCCGCCGCCGCCGAGCGCGAACCCGGCCGTCCGGGGGGCGGCAAGTACGCCTATATGAGCCCCGAGCAAGCGAGCGGGGGCGTCGTCGATCACCGCACCGACATCTTCTCCGCGGGCATCGTGCTCTGGGAGCTGCTCGTCGGGCATCGCCTCTTTCAGAGCGACGACGCCGCCGAGAAGCTGCGCCGCGTGACCGAAGCGATCGTGCCGCACCCGAGCACCGAGGGCGTCGACATCGACCAGGACCTGTGGCGCATCCTGCAGCGCGCCCTCGCTCGCGAGCCTGCGGAGCGGTACGCCTCGGCGTCGCTGTTTGAAGAGGACCTTCGCGCCTGGCTCTTCGAGCGCAACCTGCGCGTCGGGCGCGACGAGATCGCCCTGCAAATGAAGGCGGCCTTCCCCGCCGAGGCCGCCCACCACCCGATGGAGCTCGACCTCGCGCGCATGGTGGCCGACCTCGACCGCTTGGAGGCACCCGACGGCACGCAAGGCTCCGCGACGCCGCGACAGCAGGACGACGAGTCCTTGCCTGGGCGCCTACGCCCGTCTGACGGCGAGCGAAAGATGGTCGCGGTCTTGGTCATCGACATCGACGGCCTCACCGATCTGTCCGCCCGCGTCGACCCGGAGACGCTGTTCAAGCGCCGTTTTCAGCTCCTAAAGTGGATTCGCCTCACCACGCTGCGCTTCGGAGGCGAGGTCACGAGCGCCGTGGACGACCACGTCGTCGTGCTCTTTGGCGTGCCGCGCACCCAGATCGATGACCTGCACCGCGCGCTGCGCTGCGCCCTCGACCTGCACCGAAACGTCGGCGACCTGCGCCAGCGCGGGCTGAACGTCGTGCTCGCCATCGGCGTCCACGTCGGCGAGGTCACCGTCTCGATCGGGCCGCGCCGCCTGCGCTACGTCGCGCGCGGCGACACCACGCGGCTCGCTCGAAGGCTCTCAGCCGTCGCCGACCACGGCGAGGTGCTCGCCTCTGAGCGGGTCCTGCTCGGCGCGGAGTCCTCCTTCTTGTTCCGGCGCGGCGTCGACGTCGCCAACCGCGGCGGCCGGCAGCCCATCCCCGCCTACCGCCTGCTGGAGCCGCGACGGGGGCTGCGCATCGCGAACCGCGGCAGCTGGCTGCGGCGCGGCGCGGAGCTCGACGTCATCCGCGCGGCGCTCGTCGGCTTGGGCCTCGGCACCGGTCGCGTCATCGCCCTCTCCGGCGACACCGGCACTGGAAAGTCGCGGTTGCTCTCGGAGATTCGCGACCGGGCGCACCGCCGCGGCCTGCCATTCTACCTCGGTCGCTGCTCGCCCTTCGGCGAAGACCCGCCGCTGGAGCCCTTCCGCGACCTGCTTCGCGAGGTGCTCGGGCTCAACGAGGACGCCACCCCCGCGATGGTGCAGGCGCAGATCGGCTCGCTGAGCTTGCTTGGCCTCACCGACCGCCAGCGCGACACCCTCGGCTCGCTCCTCGGCCTGCGCGCTCCGGTGCACACGCGCGACCAGACCTGGGTCGCCCTCGCCGACCTCATCGCGGGCTTGGGGCGCGAAGGCCCCGTCATCATCGCCCTCGAGGACGTGCACCTCCTCCGCGAGGCCGAGCGCCACCGCCTCGCCGCGCTGCTCGCCGCCTCGCGAACGCAGCCCGTCCTCTTCCTGCTCACCTCCTTGCCCCCCACGCCCATGACGCTGGAGTTTGACGACGTCGTCAACTTGGAGCCCTTCAACCGCGCGGCCCAAGAGCTGCTGATTCAGAGCCTCTTGGAGACGACGGACGTCCAGCCCGCGCTCTTGGACTACGTGGTGCGCACCTGCGAGGGCAACCCCCTCTACCTCGAGCATATGGTCAAGTACCTGCAGCAGGACGGCACGCTCACCACCCGCGGCGGCGAGGCGGTGCTCACGCGCGGCCTCCCCGAGGCGCCAGCGGGCCTCATCGGCCTCGTCGCCGCCCGCATCGACGCCCTCGACGCCGCCGCCAAGGGCGCGCTCCAGCTCGCGGCGGTCATCGGCCTCACCTTCCATCAGGGCGTGCTCGCCGAGGCCGCAGGCATCGTCGACCTCACGCCGCTTGCGTCCAACCTGGCGAACCACGGGCTCATCCGACGGGCCGACACCTCGGGCGACAGCTGGACCTTCTCCTCTGAGCTCGTGCGTCAGGCGGCGCTTCGCGGCATCCTCGGCGTACAACAGCGCGACTACCACCGCCTCGTCGCGGCGGCGATTGAGAAGCTCTACCCGACCGAGCTCGACGTGTGGGCCGAGACCCTCGCGAACCACTGCGCGCAGGCGGGCCGCACCATCGACGCCACCCGGTACGCCCTACAGGCAGCCACCCGAATGCGGCGCGAGCAGCTGCTGGAGCAGGCCCGCGACCTGCTCGAGCGCGCGCTCAAGTGGATCGTCACCGTGCCCGAGGCCGAGGACACCTGGGACGCGCGGGTACAGGGCGAAGCCACGCTGCGATATCGCCACGGCGTCGTCTGCGTGCTGCTCGGCGACGTCTCAGCGGGCGAGCGCAGCCTGAGCCTCGCGCTCGACATCGCCGCCGACGCGGACCTCCCCTGGATTGAGCTGCGCGCGCACACCGCGCTCGGAAAGAGCCAGCTCGAGCAGGGCAACCTGGACCTCGCCTCCGCCCACCTCGCGCAGGCCCGGTCGATGCTTCAGTTCGAGGACGACCGCGAGCTGGAGATCGACGTGCTCGAAGCGAGCGCGAACCTGGCCTATACGCAGGGCTTGACCGCCGAAGCCGAGGACATGTGGCACGACGTGCTGCAGCTCGCGCAGGGCGACGCCCAGGTCGAGGCCCGCTGCATCCTCGGCCTCGCGAACCGCCACATTCACGAGGGCGACACGGACGTCGCGCGCAAGCTGCTGGAGCGCGCCCTCGACGCCGCGCAGCGCGCTGGAGACCGCATCCTCATTGGGCGGGTGCTGAACAACATCGGCCTGCTGCACTCGAACCACGGGGAGCACGAGGAGGCCATCACCTGGTTCCGCGAGGCGCTCCTGGTGCGCCAGGGCATCGGCTACACCCGCGGCGTCGCCATCAACCACCACAACATCGGCGACGCCAACTTCCACCTCGGGCGCTGGGCGCGCGCCTACGTCGCCTTCGAGCAGAGCCGCGACCTCGCCGTGGACATGAGCTGGGCGCAGGGACGCCTGCTGAACGAGGTCTATATGGGCGCGATCGACGCGATGCTCGGCGACGACTCCGGCGGGCTCGCGCTCCTCGACCGCGCCGTCGAAGAGGCGCTCGCGCTCGGCGCCGTGCAGATCGCGACAACCGGCTTGTGGCTCAGCGGCCAGTGGTTGGCCACGCACGGGCGCGAAGCCGAGGGGCACGACCGCCTGCAGCGCGCCCTCGACGCCGCGAAGCGCCACGACCTGCGGGTGATGACCGAGGCCATCGAGGCCGTGTTGGCGCAGTTCGCAGAAGCCGCCGCTACTTCGGAGGATTAAGCTCCCCAAAGCGGCGGATCAGCGCGATGGACTCGTCGTCGAGGTCGCGCGGGACCACGATGCGCGCGCGCAGGAAGAGGTCGCCGCCGTCGTGCGCGCGCCCGCGCAGGCGCAAGCGCGTGCCGCCGCTGGTCCCCGCCGGGATGTTGATGCGCACCCGGCCGCGAGGCGTCTCCACCGAGACCTGCCCGCCCAGGAGCGCCTCCACCACGGTCAGGTCGAAGGTCTCATCTTCGAGCTCCGGCTCCGGCTCGTCGCTCGCGGGCGACTCCGGCGCCGCGGCTTCGACCGCAGACTGTGGCTGGGGTTCGGGCTCCGGCTCCGGCGGCGCGTAGCGCGAGGCCGCAGGGGGCGGCGCTTCGACCTCGGGGAGCACACGCACGCGCACCACGAGCGCGCCGTAGGGCCCGCCAAAGGGGCCGGCGTCGCCACCGCCGAGGTTCCGCAGCGAGTCGCCGTCGGTGGTGCCTGGTAGGACGCGAATGTCGGCGATGTCCTGCACGCGCGCCACGCCCGGATCGGGCGAGCCCGGCCGCCAGGAGTCGGTGCGCTGCCTCCGGAAGTAGACGGCGGTGACGGTGCCGCCCTCGCGAGCGACGAAGGCGGGCACGTCAACCTCGATGTGCACGTCCTCGCCCAGGGTTGGGGTTGGGCGCGTCGCGGCGGTGGGTCCGCCACGACGCGTACCGCGCGCTTGTCCGAAGTCGCTGAACAGGTCGTCGAGGTTGAGATCGTTCTTGGCGCCGCGCGAGCCCCAGCTCGATGAGTGGCCTCCCGCGTCGTGGGCGCCGTAGCTGGGCTTCGGACGCGCGCCCGGCGGCGCGGGGTTCGCCGTCGGTTGCTCGCCGAAGCTGCCGCTGACGTGGTTGTAGAACGCGTCGAAGAAGGAGCCGCCGCGCGGGCCTCTTCGCTCGTTCCGTCGATCGTAGCGAGCGCGCGTCACCGGATCCATCAGGATCTCGTATGCTTTTCGCGCCGCCTTAAAACGATCGTGCAGCGCCGGGTCGTCGCCCGCGACGTCGGGGTGGCACTCTCGGGCGATCGCCCGAAAGGCGCGCTTGATCTCTTGGTCGGCCGCATCTTGGGCGACCCCGAGGAGCTGATAGTAGTCTTGAGACATCGGCGTCCAAGCAATTGCGGCTGGAGCGACTTGCATCCAGGCGTGGTGAACAGCGTACCCCAAAGTTACGTTGAAGTTCCGTGCGTGTCGGCGCGACCACGCATCCCCTAGAGGCATCCTCAATGACCAAGTACACCAATCCCGCGGGGCTCTCCTGCTCGTTCTGCCACAAGCCGCAGCGCGAGGTCGAGAAGATCGTCGCGGGCCCCAACGTCTACGTTTGCTCCGAGTGCATTCGCCTCTGCTTGGACATCATCCGGGACAACTCCCAGCACAAGCCAGTGTCGTGGGGCGACTCGTCGCTGCCCTCGCCCGCCAAGATCAAGGCCTTTATGGACCAGTACATCGTCGGTCAGGAGCTCGCTAAGAAGAAGCTCTCGGTCGCCGTGTACAACCACTACAAGCGCCTAAAAGCGAACAGCACCAACAAACAGACCGGCGACGTCGAGGTGCAGAAGAGCAATGTGCTGCTCATCGGCCCCACCGGCACCGGCAAGACGCTCATCGCGCAGACGCTCGCGCGCTTCTTGGACGTGCCCTTCATCATCGCCGACGCCACCTCGCTCACCGAGGCCGGCTACGTCGGCGAAGACGTCGAGAACATCGTGATGCACCTCTACCAGGCCGCGTCCAACAACCTCGACCGCACGCTCAAGGGCATCATCTACCTGGACGAAGTCGACAAGATCACCAAGAAGAACTTCAGCTCTTCCGTGAGCCGCGACGTCTCCGGCGAGGGCGTTCAGCAGGCGCTGCTCAAGATCATCGAGGGCACCGTCGCCAACGTGCAGATCAAGGGCAACAAGCGCACCCCCAGCCAAGAGACGGTGCAGATCGACACCTCAAACATCCTGTTCATCTGCGGCGGCAGCTTTGAAGGTCTGGACAAGGTGATCGAGCAGCGGCTCGGCAAGCGCAGCGTCGGCTTCAAGAAGGACGAGACCACGGTCGACCCCATCACCAACCGCGCCGAGATCCTGCAGAAGGTCACCACCGAAGACCTCGAGCAGTTCGGGTTGATCCCCGAGTTCTTGGGGCGCCTCCCCGTCATCGCCGTCATGAATCCGCTCGGCGTCGACGATCTGGTGCACGTGCTCACCGAGCCAAAGAACGCGCTCATCAAGCAGTACCAGAAGCTCCTGAAGTTCGAGAAGGTGAAGCTCAACTTCGAAGAAGACGCGATCCGCGCCATCGCCGAGCGCGCCATCTCCCGCCGCTCTGGCGCTCGGGGCTTGCGGGCGATCATCGAGTCCGTCATGCTTGAGGTGATGTACGACGTGCCCTCCATGGACGGCTTGTCGGAGATCACGGTCACGCAAGCGGCCGTAAACGGCGAGGGCGAGCCGATCTTCGTCCGCGCGGAAGAGATGGGAGTACCTAGCTGACGTGACGCCCTCCCTGCTCATCGCCTCCCCCCTGCTCGCGGACCCGAACTTCACGCGGACCGTCATCCTGCTGTGGCACTACGACGACGAGGGCGCCATCGGCGTCATCCTCAACCGCAACGTGGACGAGCCCATTCAAGAGCTGTTGGAAGACAAACTCGTGGACGCGTACACACCACACCTGCTCAACCGCGTCTCGTGGGGCGGCCCCGTGGAGCAGCAGGCGGGCACGGCCATCACGCGCGGCCACGTCAGCGACGAGGAGGGCTGGAACCTGCCCTGCGGCATCTCCGTCACGCGCAGCGCCGAGGCGCTGGCTCGCCTGCTGCGCGGCGGCGACCCGGTCGTGCTCTGCCTCGGCTACGCGGGCTGGGCCCCTGGCCAGCTGGAAGAGGAGCTCGAGGCCGGGAGCTGGCTCTACCTAGACCTCGACGCCACCATGGTCTTCGTGGACGCAGACCTCACCGACACGCTCTACGAGCGCGCGCTCGCGGCGCTCGGCCTCGATGAGAGCGCGTTTTGGGGGCCGTCGATCGGCGAGTAGCGCGACCGCCTAGCGCGCGTCAGCCACGCCCTCGGCGGAGTCGAGCATGGGGAGCCACCGCGCGATGCTCGCATCAAACGCGGCCTTCGCGCTTGGCGGCAGCGGCGAGCTGGTGGGCATCTTGGTCCTCATGGCGTCGACGATCTGCCCGTTGCGCCACATCTGCCAGTGCAGGTGGGGTCCGGTGGACAAGCCGGTCGAGCCGACCTTGCCGATGACCTGCCCCTGGTTGAGCCGCTGCCCCGTGCGCACGCTGATCTTGGACAGGTGGCTGTACGAGGTCTCGTAGCCGTTGTCGTGCTTGACCTTGACGTAGTTGCCGTGGCCACCGCTCACGCCGGCGTAGACCACAGCGCCCGACGCGACGGTGCGAACCGGGGTGCCCGTGGGCGCGCCGAAGTCCGTGCCGTTGTGGGGGCGCCGCGTCTTCAGGACGGGGTGGAAGCGGTTCGGGTTGAAGCTCGAGGTGACCCGCGCCGAGAACGCGAGGGGGGAGCGCAAGAAGGGGCGTGCCACCCCCGAGCCATCCGGGTGATAGAAGCTCGCTTTGTCCCCTTCGCCAGCGAGCACGGCGGTGTACGTCTTGCCCTTGTTGGTGAGGCGCACCGCGTGAACGACACCGAGCCGGGTGCGCGTCGCGCTGCGCTCGATGTCCGCGGCGATGGAGAGCGTCGCGCCCGCTTGGAGCTCGCTGTTGAAGTCGAGCTCGTACTCGAAGATGGTCGCCAGCCGCGCGAGGTCCTCAGGGCGAAGGCCCGCAGCGAGCCCGTCCGCCCAGAGCGAGTGATCGATGGTGACCAGGCGCGTGCCCAGCTCTGACGCATAGGCGACCTCATCCAGCTCGGCGGTCCAACCGTCGTCGCTGCGCTGTAGGACGAGGGTGCTGTCCGCGTCGACCGCGTAGCGCACCTCGACGACCCCATGCTCGCCGCCGCGGTACACCAGCTGCAGCTCACGCCCAGCGCGAAGGTTCGCGAGGTCGTACACGCTCAGCGCGGCCGCGCGGAGCTCAGAGGCGCTGAGCTCGAAGGGCGACAGCATGCCGCCCAGCGTCGAGCCGCGGGCGATGACCAAGCCGAGCGTGACGGAGTTGCCCTCAAGGGGCGTGGGGTCGGCCGGCGGGGGGGCGAGCTCAAGCTCAGCAGCCGGGCGCATCCAGGCGCCAGTGAGGAGGGCGCACGCAGCAGCGGCAGCCACGAGGACAGCGGGACGGTTCATGGTGGGCTCGCGGAGGGGAGAGGACGAAGCGGGGAGCTTGGAGGGGGTCGGGGACCCGACAAGACCACCCTAGCACGACCTGGATCCGGAACCAACGCCCATCTTCTTAGGAAAATACGATGACCATCGCGATCAACAGGACGCCGACGAGCCCGACCAAGCCCCCTGCGAACGCGCCGACGCCCGCCATCATAAGGATGGAAGGGCCTCTTCGGGCGCCAGCCCGAGCACGTCCCTGCCCATCAGGCGCCGAAGCGCGCGGCGGCAACGGCGCAACAGCGCGCGACGGCGGCGACGGCAGGCTCGCGGCCGGAGGCGGGGGGGGCGGGAGCGCGGCGCGGTTGTAGAGCACCGTGGCGTCTTCCAAGCTCACGCTGTCGTCGTTGTTCGACGTGTCGTCGGTGCCGCTGCCCTCGACCGTGAGCGTGCGCCCCACCAGCTGGTCGCTCTTGCGCGCGCGGGTGCGGTCAGCCTCGGCGAGCAAGCGCGGAACGACCTCGCGCGACCACGTGCGAAGCCCCTGCCCTGTCGCGACCTCGGCCGCCTGCAGCAGCTGCTGCTCGACCTCGCGGCCGGTCGGGCGGTCCTCGGCGCGCCACGAGAGCATGCCGCGCAGCACCGGCACCAGCGCAGCGTACTCGGGCGGGAGCTCGCCAAGTCGCGCGTCCAAGCGCTCCTCGAAGCGACGCTCCTGCACGCGCGGCGAGCCCCACTCGCGCGCGACAGCGCACTCCCAGAGGGTGATGCCCAAGCCGTACACGTCGACGGCGGGGGTAGGATCCTTGCCCGCGAGGATCTCGGGGGCGAAGTAGTTGAGCGTGCCGAGCACAAGGCCCTGTGTCTCGCTCTCGCGCGCGTCAAAGGCCGCGCGCGCGACGCCGAAGTCCAGCAGCTTCACGTTGCCGCGCGGCGTGACCATGACGTTCGCGGGCTTCACATCGCGGTGAATGACGTGCAGGGGCGCGCCCGTTCCAGGGTGCGTTGCGACGTGCGCGCGATGGAGCGTGGCGGCGATCTCCGCGCCGAGCTCGGCTAGGGCGCGTGGCGGCGTGCAGCCCGCGCCCCCCACGATGTCCGCGAGGTCAACGCCCTCGACAAACTCCATGATGACCGCGTCGCGCCCTTCGACCTGAACAAGCTCGGACACACCGAGCAGGGACTCGTCCTGCAGGATTCCGAGCAGACGGGCCTCATCGCGCATGCGGGTCATGAACTGGTGCTTGTCTGAAGCCGCTTGCTTCATGACCTTCACGGCGCACGTGCGCGAGAAGCCACCCGGAGCCCGGAGCTCGGCGTGATAGACCGAGCCCATGGCACCGCTTCCCACGAGTCGATGGAAGGTGAGCGTACGCATGCGGGATGCACTGTATCACCGTGGCGGTGCGAGCGTGCTCGCGCTGATGTGGTCGATCGCTGGACCAGCGTGCGCGCGTGCTCCCGCATGGACCACCACCGAGGTGTGGGTTCGCGACGACGAAGCGACAACGCGCGCGCTCCGCGACCGAGGCGCGCTGTGGACGGAGGGCTCGCGGTACAGCGCGGATGGCGTCGCCCAGGTACGCGTGCTGCTCCCTCCCGAGGCGCGAGCCTGGGCCGAAGCGCACGCCGTTCGCATCGAGCCGGGCGCGCCGCACGCGGCCGTACCCTCCGGCTACCACAGCCCAGCCGCGCTCGACGCCGCGCTCGACGCGCTGGCTGCTAATAGCGGGCGCGCAGCGGTCGTCGCGCTCGGCGCCTCGCAGGAGGGCCGCGCGATTCGAGCGATCTGGTTCGGGCAACCGCCAGGCTCAGGCGCGCCGCAGCTTCGTGTCGCGGGCGCGCACCACGGGGACGAGCCCATCTCCGCCGAGGTCGCCCTCGCCTTTGCCACGCTGCTGAGCACCGAGGACGGGCAGCGGGACGACGTCACCGCGCTGCTGGATCGCGCGACGGTCTGGGTCGTGCCCGACGTGAACCCCGATGGCCTCCAGGCGGGCACCCGCCTCAACGCGAACCTCGTCGACCTGAACCGCAACTACGACTATGGCTGGAGACCCGCCGGAAACAGCGCAGGCTCGGAGCCCTTCTCCGAGCCCGAGACGCGCGCTCTGCGCCTTCAAGCCGCGATCTATCCGCCGGGCCTGAGCTTGGCGCTGCACGCCGGCGCGGCGAACATCGGCTACCCATGGAACGCCACCACCGACCCCGCGCCCGACGAGGCCACGCTCGTCGCCATCGCGACGGACTACGCGAGCGTCTGCACGCAGCCGGACTTCTGGGTCACCAACGGCGCGGCGTGGTACCGCACGACCGGCGACCTCAACGACTGGAGCCTCGGGCGCTACGGCGGTCTCGACCTCACCGTCGAGCTCAGTGAGCAGCGCGCCCCGCCAGCGAGCGCGATCCCCCGCGTGGTCGACGCCCACCTCGAGGCCATGCTGCTCGCCCTCACCCGCCCGCCCTTGCTCGCGGTGCGCGCGCGCGACGCCACCACGCTCCGCCCTGTTGACGCGCGCGTGGTGACACAGCGCGGCGGGCTACCCCTGTCATCCACGCGCCGCGCCTCCCCCGTCGACGGCACCCTCACCCTGTACGCGACGACGCGCCCCGACGTGCTCTGGGTGAGCGCGCCCGGCTACGAGACCAGGCGCGTCCTCACTCAAGATGCGCTCGGGGACGTGCTCCTAGCGCCAAAGCACCTCCAGCCGGCGTCGCTGCGCGTGCTCGCGCCAGGCGAAGCGCTCGCCCTGCCCGTCGCCTGGACCGGCGCCCTGACCTTGAGCGCCGCCGGCTGCCCCGACGAGCTGCGCGGGGCCGATGACGGCATCGTTCCGGCCCCCGCTTGCGTCGCCGGCCCGGTGTCCGCGACGCTCGCCGACGGTCGGACCTGGCGCAACGCCTGGCTCATCACGGAGGCGCCCGAAACGCTCACCGCCACGCGCAGCGACGTTGGGCTCTCGCTCGTCGTCTCGGCCGACGGCGACGCGCCCACCGCCTGGATCTTCGCGGGGATCGAGCGCGCTTGGGTGCCACTCCCCCTCACCCAAACTGGCCCACAGCGCTGGTGGGTCGACGCCGCCGACCTCCCAGACGACGCGTCGCCGGACGTGCTACTGTGGGTTCATGGGACCCTCTTGGGCACAACCGCTGTCGAAGGTGGGCAGAGGTTGGACACGGGCAGCCCCAGCGATACGAGTCCTCCCCTCGACAACGAAGGTGACTGCGGCTGCGCTTCCCAGCGCGCGCCGTGGCTCGCGCTCCTGCCCCTCCTCCTCGCCCAGAGACGCCGACGCCCATGATGAAGCCCCTCCTCGCGCTGCTCCTGCTCACCTCAGCGTGCAGCTCGGACTCCGAGCAGCGCTCCTTCTCGCAGAACGTGGGCGACGCGTTTCAGCCATGCGACCCCGCTGAGATCCGCTTCCTGGCTACGAAGCACAACTTCATGACCGCCTTCGACAACTGCGGCAGCAACCACTTTGGCCAGTACGCGTGGTCGCCCGACGGCCTGCACTTGTACTTTCAGCTGACGCTCACCCACCACATCATGAACGCCGACGCCGAGGACAAGCGCACCATCACCGTGCCCGTCGAGTCACCGACTGGACAGGCTGGCTGGCTCAGCGCGTCCCGCATCGCGATCCCCATCGGTCCTGCGTCATCCGTGCCCGGCGCCCCCGAGCGCGTCGCCGTGTACGACATCGACCAGAACAGCACCTTCGAGCGCACGGTCGAGGGGTATTCGGGCATTGACGGCGTTCAGCGGGGCGACGCCCCGGCCGACGTGTTCTTCACGGCCAAAGCCGCTGGTGGTGAGCGCCGCGCCTACCACCTCGATCTCGACGACGGCAGCGTGCGCCCCGCCTTCGCGTGGCTCGACACCCCCGTCACCTCCTTCGAGTACGAGCCTGACCAGCGCCGCGTCGCCATCGGGCGCGACAACACCGTCACGCTCTACGAGGCCGCTGACGGCGCCATCGTCGGGTCGTGGACACCAGCGACCCGCGGCGTGCTGGAGCCCGAGGGCCGGTGGCTCGCGCTGGAGTACGAGGGCGAGCCCATCTCGCTCTACTTCCAACGCGCCTGGGACGAGCTCTCTCCCCGCGCACGCGAGCGCGAGATCGCGCGCGTCAAGCGCTTCGAGGACCGCCTGCCGGACTACTACCCGCGCACCATCACACCCCCGAGCCTGTCGATGGTTGACCTCGAAGAGGACCAAACTCGCTGGCGAATCACGAGCGTTCAGGGGGACCACTTCAGCTGGTACCGAGCGCGCCCGACCTATGTCGGGCTCATCCTATGGGGCTTCGAGGGCAAGCAGCTCAACCGAAACATCCTGCTCGGCACGATGGTTGACCGCATGGCGTCGATGGCCAAGGGCGAGGAGATGATGGGCGTCGAGCGCTGGGCGCCTGCCGCAGCGCCGGTCGAGGCTACCGCTCCGGTGGTCACCCCGCCAAGCACGCTCGAAGCGCTCGCGCCGCCTCCCCCTGCAGCGCAGTGACACCCTCGGTGTTCGCTTCGGCTCCGCAGCGCTGCTCGGTGCCAACGCGCACGCACGGTGACCAGGTGGAGCCGTCCGGTGGGTGCTGCCCAAGCAGGCGCAGCGCACAGGACGAGCCCGCGGCCCCGACCTCCACCTCGACGAGGAAGGTGGACACGCGCAGGTCAAAGGAGCCCGCGACGGCGTCTCGGTAGCGCGCGAGCGCCTGGCCCACCGGGCGCAGCGGCGTCAAATCGACCGCGTCGCCGTCGACCACGGGCAAGCAGCGCAGCGACGACGTCCCGAGCGCGATGCGCCCCTGGAGCTTGCTCTGGTCCCACTCAACGCGCACCGGCGCCTCGCCGTCCACGCAGGGGCCGAGCGACGTGCCCAAGGTGCCGACGAAGCGCTGGTCACCAAAGAATCCGCGATACAGCTCGCTGAGGTGCACAAACCCCAAGCGAATCACCGCAGCGTCGCCCCCAGCGGGGTTTGCGCTCGCGACGGGCACCACGACGGAGTGCTCTGGGCGCTCCGTGTGGACGTCGGGGACGGGCGCTGGAGGCTCCTCCGGCGGCGATCCGCACGCCGTGAGCCAGACTAGCGCACCGACCACGCCAAAGATCAGAGCAGACCTCGGCGCTTCTTCACTTCCTTCACGGCCTTCTGCATCGCGATCTCGTAGTCGACGGTGCCCTCGGTCACGTTCTTGACCTTGTCCTTGGCCTCCTCGCGGATGCCCTCTTCGTCGACGTGGTGGCTCGCGATGATCTCCAAGATCTTCTTGTAGATCACGCGGTCCTCCTCGAAGACCTCGTCCACGAAGCGCGAGATCATCATGTTCTCGGTGAACTGGCGGGCCAAGAAGCGCTCGACGTCGTTGTTGAGCGGGTGATTCAGCTCCTCGGCGAGCTTGCTGCGAACGCGACCGAACTCGCTGTACGCGAGGCCCGCGTCGGCCATGTGGTCCTTGATCGAGTCGCGAAACTCGGCGTCGCGGCGCATGAACTCGTCCATGATGGCGATGAGATCCTTCTCGGCCTCTTCGAACATCTCGTGCGGGACGTCGATGTCACCGTCGCGGACGAGGGTGGCGATGATCTCACTGGCGATGGTGGGGACCTTCGCGCGATACAGCTTCATGGGTGCCTCCAGTCGAGGCGCCGTGGGCAAGGCCCCGCGTGCTAGAGCGCGAAGTGAGCTGCCAGACCAACGCGGAGAGCGTTCCATCCGTAGGCGTCACGACGCGCTTCGAACTCGGGTGCCGTATCCTTGAGGGTTCGGGCGCCAAGAAACGCGGTTGAGTAGCCGATGTGCGCGCCGAGCGCCAGCCCTTCCGACATCTCCATGCGCGCGCCGACGCGAAGCTCCGAGAGCCACGCTAGCTGCTGTGTGCGCGGATCTTGGGTCGCACCGCCCGCGTCCGCCGGGAGCAGCAGCGGCACCGTCTCTGGCGAGTCCGCGCCGCCAAACGCGTGGTGGTGGCTCACGGCCCCCACGCCCAAGCCGGCGCTCAAGAACGGCCGCACGGAGCCGCTGTGAACGAGGTCCACCTCGGCGGCGGCCATGAGCTCGATGGCTTGCATGTTCGCCTGGTGAGAGTCGGCGTAGTAGCGAAAGGTCTCGCCGTTAACTGCCTCGCCTGATGCCCAGCTGACTTGGTCGCGACCGCCGCCAAAGTCGAAGCGCGGCGTGAGGCGCACGCGCGCGGCGTCCGACACGCTGATCCTCACGGGGACACCGAAGCTGAGCCCTGAGAAGCCCGTAGTGGCCTGCGTTGCGTCGCCCAGGTCGGTGTGACCAGCGAGCTCAACGCCCACCGTCGTGGCGGCCAAGGCTGCGCCCATTGAGAGCATGGCGATCATGGTGTCCCCATCTGCGCGACGAAGTCCGCGCGCTGTTCACAGGAGCCGTCAGGAGGCGTGGCGCGAAGGGTGCCGTCGAGACGCCAGCCCGC